>Ga0187827_10000633_pt1 | contig 54622 bp, 50 predicted proteins | sample ETNtaG_39_FD_167969 | JGI IMG/M metagenome (GOLD analysis project Ga0187827, IMG submission 167969) | Marine microbial and viral communities from oxygen minimum zone, Eastern Pacific Ocean - ETNP2014_SV_150_PacBio MetaG (Illumina Assembly) | ecosystem: Environmental > Aquatic > Marine > Hypoxic...
AATAGGATTTTCGTACAGTCATATCAGACTGTGCGAAAAGACTGTCAAAATAAGCATCATCAAGTTTACCTATCTTCCCCTCTTCTTGAAGTTTTTTAAACAACTCGGATCCAGGATATGGTGTAAAAAGAAAAACATTTATGTCATTGATTCCAGTCAAAGCAGTACGTGCCACAAATGCTAAAGTTTGAAAAATATCAGATCTCGTTTCATGTGGAAATCCCAATATGATGAAAACACGAGTATGATGACCGATGGAAACTGCTTTTTTAAGACTTTTTATTATGTTTTTTTGTGTGACCTTCTTTTTTATAGCCTTCAGTGTTCATTCTGAACCGCTTTCAGGTGCGTAAGAAAGAAAAGTACAGCCTGCTTCGAAAATAGCTTTTAATGTTTCATCATCAAGAGCCAGATGTTATTCAGTTCCAAGAAGTGTCGCTTCAAGTTCAAGATAAAATAAAACCTATAAAATCATTATATCCATATACCATTGGCCTAAATACACCTGTTGCAATAGAACCTTATGTAAAACCGTCGCGCATTCGTGACTATATTGATTCTATAATGGAACAAGATAATAAAGTTAATATAATTCCAAATACGAAAAAAATGCGAGTTGGTAATATCATAGTAAGTAAATATCCATTAAAGAATCCTAAGATAATTAATAACAATCTTGTATTAGCAAATATTATCTTAGATGATACAGAGTTAACTCTTATAGGAACTCATCTTTATCCTCCAGAAAGTCAGTATTATTTTAAATTAACAATAGACCAAATGGAATATTTAATAAATTTCTTAAAAAAAACAAATCAGAGTATAATTCTTTTTGGTGATTTAAATATGGCGCCTACATCAAAAAGATTTATTAATTTTCTTAATGACACAAAATTATTCACTTATACATCTTTAAAAAATCCAATTTTTACATGGCCTTCATTTCTACCAAAGTACTTAGGAATTCAAATTGATCACGTTTTATTTTCAAAAAATTTCAAAATGATAAATAGAAAAACAACTAAATCTTTTGATTCAGATCATAGACCTTTAATAGTTGATTTAGCTTTTTAACAAAAAAAATGACTGTCCTGAACCTCTATGGAGACATTTAACTCTTTTATTAAGGCAAAGAACTGCAATAATGTCATGTTCTTTTCAAGGTTTAATCTGTCAATTAAGTTTTGCAATACTGTCAAATCATAAACATTCATGAACAATTTTTTTAATAATATTATTTTGATCTTTGTTTATCTCTATAACTCTTTTGAAATTTAATATTCTAGCCTTTTTACAAAGCTCCTTTTTAGATAATATACTTTTAGAACCAATTAAATCTCTTCGCTTATACTCTATATAACCATAACCATTGATTTTTCCATAGCAACTTTTTTCAGAAACAGGCAATCCTTCAATCATTGCTATATTAGATATAGCAGGCACAACAAAAGGCGTCATACGGGTATCGCATGAAATATTCCAAAAGGAATCTAAGCTTTTAGGAATGTATATTAATGAGTTTTGCTTGTAATTAATTGATTCGTTAGAAAGTTTGTACAGTAGGGATATAATCTTAAACTCTTCTCTGTATTCTGTATTATTTGGATTTATTTTTATTAATATATTAATTTCATCACTAATTTTTTGCAGATCTAAACTTCTAATTAATTTTCTATATTTTCTATGCGTCGTTAAATATCTCTCTCCAGCTTCATCATGAGTGCCTTTGAATTTTATATTATTTTCTAAATAAAAATATTCACGAATTGTAAGATTAGAAGCCAAAAGTTTTCCTATACTCTTTAAAAAAATATTATCTAACAATGATAAAAAAATAAATACAAAAATAAAAACTAACAGAATTTTTTTAAAAAAATAAAATAATAAATTTTGATTTTTCTTAAAAATTTTTAATATATCTTGCAATTTTAAATTTAATTTTGGTAGAAGTTCTATATTTGAAAGCAATAGAACATACGCTGCATAAATTTGTATCCCTTTTGTATACTGATAAGGGAAAAGGAGTAATCCTATGCAAAGAATGATTAATAGTTCTATATCTAGCAGCTTTGAATCAACTAACTTGTTAAAGATTTTTGCAGGGGCAAAGATTCGTAAATAATTAAGTTTGATTATTATATATAAAATTGAAGGATATAAAAAAAGATAGTAAGTTTTAGTAGGAACAAGATTATCTTGATGTAATAACCTTGTAATGTATCCCCCAGTTTCAAATCCATGAAAGGGAGATGATAATTGAAAAGTATATATTTTTGATATGTAAATATAAACAGAGATTAATATTATTCCAATTAATATTAAGTTAGAACCTAAATTATAAAATAATTTTTTTCTGATATAAAAAAAAATAAAAACCATAGTTATAAAATACAAAAAAGAAAATTTTGACAGCGAGATACAAGTAAATAATATTAATAAAATAGTTAAAAAAAATAGATCTGAAATATTTAGAACAGATAATTTTTTTTTAATAAAAAAATCTAAGTTTGTACTGATAATGCCAAACAATATGAAAGAAGACGCCAAAGCAAGTGAATAACTTTGCGAAAGTAGATACTGATATGTTTCAATTATCCAATAAACTGGAAATGGTATTGCAAACAAAGCAAATAAAAGAATCCAATAATTTAAACTATTATAGATAATTTTTTTTGAATCTATTTCATTAATAAAAATTTTGTGGAAACAAATAGTACAATAAATAAAACTTAGAAAAAAAAATGGTATAATGATAATTGGAAAAATTAAAGCATAGAAAGTGATTGTGTTAATTTCTAAAAGAGCACTTAATAAACCAAAAATATAATGTGAAAACGTATGATAGTAAAAGGGAACGTTTATACCGTCTAATCCTAAGGTTACAATTCCGTATGTTTTTAGCATTCCAGCAATGCTTGCATGCCATACACTATCCCTGTGAGCCCAGGATCCGTTTATGATTTTTTCTTTCATAAGCGGGTCTAAATATAAATTGAAATAATAAGCAGAAGTAACCCAAATTGAAAAAAGAACAAAAATTAATAAAATTAATACAAAGAATAATAAATTTTTCTTTATTACAACCTCTTCTAATGAAAAAGTAAATACAAAAAAAAGTTGGAGTATACCTGCAATAGCAAAAAAATATGATAGATTAATATCTAACAATCTATTTAACTGTCCCCCAAAAACAACTAAAGCAAAGCCAATTACAATTAAAAAAGATTCTGAAAAATACCATTTTTTATTGTTATTTCGATTAAAAAAAAATTTAATAAATTTGGGAAAAAAGATAATATAAAAAGAAACAAAAACACTGATAATTATTAATTCTAAATCCCGATCAAATCCGGTGCGAGCAATAAATATTATAAACCCAGAAATTATTGATATTATTGAAACAAATATCTCTGGTGCCAAATAATAGAAAACTTTAGACAATTTTATTTTTTAATAATTGGAGTTTATCAAATTTTTTATTTAAATAATATAGATATGCATATACCATATTTTTATTGTAACTTAAATTTATTAGTTATTGAAACTTTATCTTAATAATTGTCTCTAGATTATATAGTGAAAAATATTTTTCATATTCTCAATAAAATATTATTTAAAAAAGGGAATATATTATTAATTTTATAACTTATCTACCCTTTCTAATTGTTAATGACTCACTGGTGTCTGAAATATTAACAATTTTTCTTAACGTTATATTTGGTAAGTTGATTTTTTTAGATATATTAAAGCTCCATTTAAGATGCTCAAAAATCAATCTAAAAAAAAATCTGTAGTTTTTAGATTCTCTATAAGCAACAATAATTAATAGAAAAGGATAAGTAAATTTATTCCATGGCATTAACAATCTTAACGCATCAGCTAGTCTTTGTGATTTTTCAATATTATAAGATGCAGATTCAATGTCGTATTTATCAAATACTTTTTTTAATGGAGTGTTTAATCTAATTTTAAAAAATTTATTAATTAACATTAGAAAAAAACTATAAAAAATTTCTAATTTTGATAATGATATTTTTAAATTTACTTTGGCATGTTCTCTGAATAATATCCAAAAAATTTTATGTCTCCAGCTTAATACTTTCAACAATGGTTGTTGTGTAAAATTTATAAAGTGATCTTTGTTGGATGCGTTTTTATCACTAATGTCTAATAAATATTTTTCTTCTGAGTCGATATCTTTGCCAATAAAACCTTTTTCTCTTGCATATTCATATAAAGGAGTTCCTGGTAGTGATTGTGCGTAATTTATAGATGCAATATAATCTATTTTTTTTCTAAAATGTTTAGAGTAGTATGGCATTGTTTCTAATAAAAAATTAATTGTCTCATTAATTGTCTTATCAGTTTCGCCGGGCATACCAATAACAAGTTGGACCTTAGTTGTTATTCCGGCCTCGTATGTTGCTTTTAATGCTTTAATATTTTGCTCAACAGTAATTTTTTTTTCCATTACTTTTAACATTGTTGGACTTCCAGATTCAATTCCATACAAAATCAATTTACAACCATTTTCACGCCAAAATTCTAGAGTTTGAAAATCAACCGTATGAGCCCTTACTCCCGCCGCTTTCCATGTAAGGCCAATTTCTTTCATTTTCTTTACCAATCTTAATGTTTCATCCTTGTAAGAACCGAAATTTTCATCACTTATATTTATATAATGTACATTATATTTCTCTTTTAACATTTTCATATGGTTTATTATTTCTTCTAAAGGACGAACCCTATAACCTTTTTCAAATCTATGACAAAAGGTACATCTTGCTACACAACCTTTTGCTACAATAACAGCTGCGGTTTTTTTTTCTTTATCCAATTTAGAATCTGGGGAAAAAGTTGGTATTTCAGAATGTTTATGTATGTAATGTTTGATAGATTTATCATCTTCAAGGATTGAAAAGTCGGGTGTTTCTATCATTGGTGCGGGAAGCGGATGATCGTAACCAGTAAATTTAAATTCATTTTTAGAATTTAAATAGGTTATTCCAATAATTTTATTTAATTCATTGTCCGAAGTTTTATTATTTTTTATTGCTTTAATTAAATTTTGGCAAATTATTTCTCCATCTCCTATAACGCAATAGTCTGCATTGGCTTTTCTATGTAATAATTCTGCACTTGCAGCAAGATTGCCTCCAACAATTACAATTGTGCCTGGATGTATATCTTTAATTAATTTAATCAAATATTTTGTATATGCATAAGCTGTTGATACAACCGCACTTATTCCGACTACGTCAAATTCTTTTCCTTTAAAGTATTCAACTATTTGCTCATGTTTGTATCTGTGATAATCAATATTGTAAAAGTACGCACTTTCGCCAATTTTTTTTATAGCTTGAATAATGGCCATAGATCCAAATGGTGGAAAAGGAGTGGGATGAGGCCTAATGGGAGTAGTAGCTATACAAATCCTCATAATCTAAATGTAAAACATTGTGCATGAATTATTTTTTATATTTGACAAAAAATTATATTCGATTTTGAATACTGTCAAATACAAAAGAATAAATATTAGAGTTTTATGAAAAAAGAGGATGTATTAAGTATGGCAGCTGAAAAATATATAGATATGTATGGCAAGGACAAGGTTCTTTAATAATTATATTTAAAAAAAATAGCAGTATTTAATTCACGTTTTTAAACTCAACATCAATTAAGCAATAGATAACTTTTATTGTTTCTTGCAATTAAATAATATTTTTTTAAATATCATTAATTGAAGAAAAACAATATTTGGTTTAGTTAACAAATTTTAATGAATATAAACCCTAGAAAATTTTGCGTAGCTCCTATGATGGGCTTCACAACTCCTTACGCAAGAAAATTGTATCGGATCTTATCAAAAAGGGCATTTCTTTTTACTGAAATGATACCATCAAAAACAATGCTTTACTCAAAAACTAGAGACCTAATAACTGAAAATAGTGGTGAAAATCCTGCGGCTCTTCAAGTTGGTGGAGCAGAACCTCATGAATTAGCAGAGTGTACGAAAATTGCAAAAAATTTCAATTACAATGAGATAAATTTAAATGTTGGATGTCCAAGTAAAGCGGTTCAAAAAGGAGGTTTTGGAGCATGCCTAATGAATGAAAAGGTGTTGGTAAGAAACTGTCTTGAAGCAATGCTTGAATCTGCAGATATAGAAGTTTCCATTAAATGCAGGATTGGTATTGGTAAAGAATTTAATTATGATTTTTTTTGTGATTTTATTGATGAAGTTATCAAAAGTGAGATAAGCATTGTTTATGTGCATGCGAGAAATGCTATTTTAAGTGATCTGACAACAAAAAACAATAGAGTGGTTCCGCCCTTAAATTATGATTTTGTCACAAAAATTAAAAAAGAATATCCTTATGTGCAATTTATTCTTAATGGAGGAATTGATAGTATTGAAAAAGCTCTTCCCTTATCAAAAATTTATGATGGCATAATGATTGGTCGATTAATTCAAAACAATCCATTCTCTTTATTAAATGTTGATAATTTGTTTTATAAAACAACTTCAGAAACCAAGACCATTGAAAAAATAATTCTAGAGTATTTTCAATATATTAAAAAAAGATTGCATAAGGATTCTATGTTTCGTTTGCTAAGTCCATTGCTTAATATTTTTTTTGGAATCCCTGATAGTAAAATATTTAAAATGGAGATTCAATCAGCTATGAAAAGTAAAAAAATTGATGAACTTAGATCTTTATTTTTACAATTTATTGATAAGAAACAAGTAAATTTTAATTTCTAAATTAACTAATAAGCTACTTGATATGAAAGACTTAATATTTCAACTCCAGGATTATTAGCCCCTAAATTAGCATTTGAAATATGTCCGAGGGATAATCCTATTCTATTATTATTTTTTAACTGATAACTAATTTCTAAAGTTGATCTAAATTCTATTGAATTACCAAGTTTTTTTCCATCCCCATCCTGATAATATCCTGTTCCAAAACTTGGTGTTAGAATAAAATTTGACGATTCTCCTGTTAATAAGGTTCCAACATTATCTTCTAAATAAACACCTGCAATTAAAAAAAATGCGGAGTCTGATGTGCTTTCAATACCAACAAATGGTTTTATGTTAAAAAATTCATAACTACTTGGACCAATTTCATAAAGAGAATAATCAAATCTTCTTTCATACCTATAGTCCAACGCTTCATTATTGCTGCCTCCATCAAATTTCACATCATAGTAACCAAAACCAAAGACATCATAACCTTTAGAAATCACGGGTGAGCACATAAGAACAAAAAGGAAAAATATTAGTGTTTTCATAAAAAAATAAATTAAAGCATTTTAAGAATAATATTGTATTGATCAAACAAAATTTTTTTTTTGTGGAATGTGAAAATATTTGAAATATTATTATTCATTTTGACTCAAATAAATCTAGTATTTTCCCAGAATCACTGAATAAGCCTGCCATTACGTTCTTATCTGACAAAGGGGCTTTAAATAAGGAGCATATCACCTTATTTTTTATATTGTCTAAACTGTTGCTTGGTAATGGATCGTAACCTCTTACAATTTTTTTGAATGTATAATATGGCTTGTTCAGTTTAGAAAAGTTTTGATAACCCCACCAAAAACAATCGCTTTGCGCTGATAGTGGCCTTGATATGTCTACCCCCCTATTAACAAACAGTATTTTTTTTGTATCACTAAAAGCAGCGTGACGTAAGTTAGAAAAATATTCTTTATGACCTGGAAAACTATCGATTATTTTATTTAATTTTGCTGTCCATCGACTAATTGACAATATACCTTGAGTAGATATATTAATTATTTCTTCTTTATTAAATCCGTAAGAACATGCCGTTTTATCAACTCCATGTTCAAACATCCATAGAACAATATCTTGTGGGTTAGGGGCAGTTTGTAACTGAAGCAGCTTTAAAAACATTTCTTCTTGAGCGCCGCGTAAAAAAACAATGTCCTGTGTTTTTAATAAAAATTTAGACAGTAGATCATTTCGCATTTTAATGGCGCTAGAAAGGGTTTCTGCTGGATATTTCCCAAAACCTATTATATTTCCTAAAAAAACCAATTTATCTCCACATACAAAATGCCTTAATATATGTTCTTTTATTGAATTAAAAGAATCAATATGTGAATGAATTGATCCTACGGCCCAAATTTTTTTTGAATATTTTAGTTCTGCAAACTGAGATTGTATATGCACAATAGATTTATTTATTATACAAAATGATTTCTATTTTTTCTGTCGATTGAAAATAATCTGTTTTTTCTACGGCCGCAACTTCTCTCGCTAGTCTTTCAAGAGCCATTTGAAACATTTGTCTTTCACTATATGATTGTTCTGGTTGGCTATTCTTACGGAATAGATCTCTAATTACTTCTGCAATTTTTGTAGGATCTCCTGAATATATCTTAGTTTCATATTCTTGCGCTCTTCTACTCCACATAATTCGCCGTATTTTTGGTTTTGATTTGAGGATATTATAAACTTCTTCAATTTTTTTTTTAGATGATATTTTTCTAAGGCCTACCTTTTGTTGTTTTTCTAAAGGCACCCTAATTATTAGTTTTGCTTGCTCCATTTTAACAACATAAAATTTTGATTTAATATTTGATAATTTCATAGATTCTATTTTAGTTATTTCTCCAACACCGTGTTTAGGATAAACCACGGTTTCACCAATTTTAAATTGACTATATTTTCTCTCCCTCATTTATTTTCCTGGTTTATTAGAGAAATATTTTTCAAATTTATTATTTATATTTTCCCAATCTTTTGAATCGGAGGGCGGTTCTTTTTTTTGGTTAATCATTGGCCATTTTTCAGCATATATTCTATTAATTTCAGCCCATTTTTCCAAATTTTCTTCTGTATCTGGATGAATAGCATCAATGGGACATTCTGGCTCGCAAACACCGCAATCAATGCACTCATCAGGATGAATAACAAGCATATTTTCACCTTCATAAAAACAATCGACCGGGCATACTTCAACGCAATCCATAAGTTTACATTTTATACATTTTTCATCTACTACATATGTCATAATACTCCTAATTTTTATGATTCATTAAATTAATTTGAGCTCTTTTTTTTGCATTACCACAACTTACATCAGAAATATAAAGCAACCCGGCTAGACGTCTAATTAAATTTGATTCAAATTCATGTATTTTTCCATCTGATAAAATTATTTCCCATAAAGTTTCAATCAGCAAATCTTTCTTTTTATTTGAAAATTCTTTATTTAATTTGGATGTAAAAGAATGAAGTGATTTTGGTTCATCAATTTCTTTTAAGGAATTTATTAATTCTAATTCAACTGCTGATTGATTTTCTTGAAAGTTTTCAGTTAGTGTTTTTGAAATTTTATCTATTTCAATCTGATCAATCTTACCATCAACTTGTGCCGCTTCAAGCATAAGTCCGCATAACAAGCTTAGTTGTTTTTTAGAATCATTTTCTTGCGTTTCGCTTTCTGACTGTTTAAAAATATTTTTTAGAGAATTTAACAATTGGAGTCCAAAATATAAGATTTATATAAATTTTTTATTAAAGTAGTTTTTGCAAAATCGCAAATGGTGAATTAGGGTCGATTTTCTTTTCTTTTTCTCTAGGAGTTTCCTTATTATTTTTCTTTATAATTTTCTTTTTGTCTTTTTTATCGAATCTTTTAATTTTTTTCTGTTTTTTTTGTTCATTGAAGAATATTTTCTTCTTATCTCCAAGAGTTATTCCCCGACATCCACAAAAAGATAATATATTAGTTAATTGTTGTGAATTACATCCAATTGGATTCATTAAATCAGATGATTCAAGAAATGGCCCTAATTTTAACTTCTGTCGAACAAGAAAAAAAATTCTTTCAAAAACATCGACTCTTACCGCAAAATTATCTATACAAATATATCCTGTTGCTAACCAATAGCTTTTAGGCATAGAAACATTTGAAACAAAAGATACTCTACCGTCTTTAGGTAGAGGATACAGATTTGTTTCATTAGAATTATTAAATATCTTCCAAAGTACAGCATTTAATTCCATTCCATTTTTTTTTAAAAAATTGGGCATAAAGAAGAATTTTGCTCCTATACGAATGCCCATTCGTGAAACAGCGGCTTTATCATGTTCTGTTATATTTTTTATTGTATTAGTGTGTCCATCTATTAACATAGTTCCAAGTGAATTAAATAAATTGAATGTAATTGCTCTAACCTCAGAGCTTACAGTTTCATCAATATCAACAGTAATTGGATTAAGTATTGTTGCTATTTTTTCATCTATCCACTTCTGCAATTTTTTTATCACAAGAATTTTTTTATCTGATTCTAAAAATTCTGTATTAAATATTTCAGCTTTAGGAGAAAATATATTGATTCCCTTTGTAAGTTGTCCAACAGGTTCATTTCCCCAAAAAATATTAGCCACTTCATTTAAATTGGATTTTTGTATATCTCCTAAATTAATAGAATCATTAGGAGCATTTAGAAAATTATTAATTTTTTCTTCTATCATTAGTCTAATAGATTTTTTAACATACAATAGGGAAAATAAAGAACTTGATTCTGTATTATCATTTAATTTTAAATCAAAACCGTTAATATATCCATAATTTTGTCCATTTAGTTTAATTGATTTGTTGGAATCTACTTCTATTCTTGGTTCATCATCACGCATCATGGCATCAACAAAATAACTGGCAGATAAATCTACAAATCTATTTGTTAAGCTTACATGCAAATGGTCGGAAAGATTATTTTCTATATTGTGTGTTTTTTTTTGCCAATATTGGCTATTTTCAATCCAATTTGATTGATGGGATATATAGGTCCAGGTACGAATATTGGCAATTTTGCTGGTTAATTCTTCTATTCCTCCACTATATTCATCAAGACGTATTATTTTACTTGCAAGCCAGGACTCAGGTATTTGAAAGTCATTTTTTATTAAATTCAAAAAAATATTTTTTAATAATGTCAAATATGAGTCGTTAATAATTTTTTGAAAATCTGGAATACGACAAACATCCCACAACAAACTAATTGAGAATTTATTATTAAGAAAGGGCAATATCTCTAAATCTTCTGAGAGCAATCTAAAATTTAACTCATCTTCTGCATTTTTTTTATGAATAAAAAAATCCCTCACAGGAGATTTCTTGAAAGAATTTATAACAGAACCAATAGAAGAAAAATCAATTGATGAATTTCGCCAATAAATTTTTTCAATGTCATCAAATCTGTGATCTTCTATGGATTGAACAATGAGAGGATCTAGATTGCCTGCTTCTTTAGTATAACCAAATGTTCCATCATTCTGATATCTTCCAGCTCTTCCTGCTATTTGACCAATTTCTGCCGGAGAAAGATCGCGCATATATCGACCATCAAATTTTATAAAAGAAGAAAAGGACACATGGTCAATGTTTAAATTCAAACCCATCCCTATTGCATCGGTTGCTACTAGATAATCTACTTTTTTATCTTCGTATATTTCCACTTGTGCATTCCGTGTTCGAGGGCTTAATGAACCCAAGACTACAGCGGCTCCACCTTTATGTATGCGCAGAGTCTCCGCAATTTCGTATATTTTATTTATATTAAACGCTATGACTGCTGAACGTGGCTGAAGTTTTGATATATTTTTTTTTGGTAAAAATGAAAGATTGGAAAATCGATCTCGTGTTTCGACTTTTATATTAGGAAAAAGTCTTAATAAAATTTTTTGAATAGTTATTGATCCTAAAAACATAGTTTCATATGTGCCTCTTAAATGAAGGATACGATCAGTAAATATATGCCCTCGTTCATAATCTGCCGCTAATTGTATTTCATCGATTGCAACACATTCAACTTCAATATTAAGAGGCATCGATTCAACAGTACAAAAAAAATATTTTGCTTCGGAGGGTAAAATTTTTTCCTCTCCTGTAATTAAAGCAACCTTACTAACACCTAGTTTTGCTATTGCTTTGTCATAATTTTCTCTTGCGAGTAAACGTAGGGGGAAGCCAAATATACCTGATTGGTAGGAAGTCAATCTTTCGAAAGCAAAATAGGTCTTGCCTGTGTTGGTTGGCCCTAATATTGCTAATAAATTATGTTTAACATGCTCTAAAGGCATTAATTAAGATATTTTATCAATTATCGAATTTAAAACATAATGCAAAATACCTCCTGCTTTATAGTAATCAAGTTCTTTCAGAGTATCGATGCGACACTTCAAACTTATGTTGTGGTTCTTTGTTTCGTTTGATATTTTGCATTGTATTATTTTACTAGGTATAATTTTATCAACGTCTAAAATTGTTAATTTTTCACTTCCGTCCAATTCTAAATTTTTTCTATTCTCGCCATTAATAAACTCGAAAGGTAATACGCCCATACCAATTAAATTTGATCGATGTATTCGCTCAAAAGACTCTGCTATAACAGCACGTACACCGAGTAAACGCGTGCCTTTTGCTGCCCAATCTCTTGATGATCCTGTCCCGTACTCTTTTCCTGCAATGATAATTAAAGGTATTTCTTTAGCCGCATATTCCATTGCAGCTTCATAAATTGACATATCTTTTCTATTTACAAAACAGTGCGTAAATCCACCCTCTGTATTGGGAACAATTTCATTTCGAATTCGAATATTGGCAAAAGTTCCACGCATCATAATTTCATGATTTCCTCTACGTGATCCATATGAGTTAAAATTTTGTTTATTAACTTGTCTCTCTAATAAATAATGACCTGCTGGACTATCTTCCTTAATAGATCCTGCAGGAGAAATATGATCAGTGGTAACACTGTCCGCTAACAATGCAAGAATGCGTGCATCTTTAATATTTTGTTTTTCTTGAGTGTTTGGATCGTTAAAAAAAGGAGGTTGCTTAACATATGTGCTGGTATCACTCCATTCATAAGTATTATTTTTTTTCGTTTTAATTGCAGTCCAGTTACTATCTCCTTTGTAAATTTCTTTATATCGAGAAAGAAACATATCAGATGATAAAGATGTTTGAAGGGTTGATTCAATTTCTTTAGTAGTTGGCCACAAGTCTTTTAATAAAACTTCTTTTCCATCTTTTGAAATTCCAATAACATCACTTTGAATATTAACATAAATACTGCCGGCTAAAGCAAATGCCACAACAAGAGGGGGGGAAGCTAAATAATTTGCTTTAATTTCTTGATGAATCCTTCCCTCAAAATTCCTATTTCCTGAAAGAACAGAACATACTGATAATTTTTTTTCCCTAATTTGATTTGATACCCACTCATTCAAAGAACCTGAGTTTCCAATGCAGGTTGTACAACCATATCCCACTAAATTAAATCCAATAGCATCTAAATATTTAGAGAGGTTAGATTTTTCTAAATAATCACTTACTACCTTGCTTCCAGGAGCTAAACTTGTTTTTACCCATGGTTTTACAGTTAATCCAAATTCAAATGCTTTTTTTGCAACAAGTCCAGCTGCGATCATCACGTTAGGATTAGATGTGTTTGTACAGCTTGTTATTGCAGCAATAACTATATCGCCTGATTCCAATTGTTTTTCTTCGCGAGAACCATTGAATCTTTTTGAAACAATGGCACTAAATGATTCAGGAACATCTTGAATTAAGATTTTATCTTGCGGTCTCTTTGGTCCAGCAATAGAAGCTTTCACCTCATTTAAATCAAAAGTAATTAATTCATCATATTCTTGAGGGTTTTTTTCATCATACCATAGTTGTTGTTTTTTTGTGTAAGCCTCTACAACAGCCAAATGATGATCGTCCTTTCCAGTTAAACGAAGATAATTTACTGTCTCATTGTCTGTTGGAAAAAAACCACAAGTTGCTCCGTATTCTGGAGCCATATTAGAAATAGTAGCACGGTCAGCTAGAGTTAAATTTTTCAAACCCATTCCAATAAATTCAACAAATTTTCCAACAACGCCATGATGACGCAGTTTTTCAGTTATTGTTAAAACTAGATCAGTTGCTGTAATGCCCTCATTTAAAGTACCAGATATATTAAATCCTAAAACCTTTGGGATGTTCATCGATATGGGTTGGCCCAGCATTGCTGCTTCTGCTTCAATGCCGCCAACTCCCCACCCAAGTACGGAAAGAGCGTTAACCATTGTAGTGTGGCTATCCGTTCCAACAACTGAGTCAGGATATAAAATATCTCCATCTTTAGTTTTATCAACCCAAATAGTTTTGGCAATATTTTCTAAATTAATTTGGTGACAAATTCCTGCTCCAGGAGGAACGAGAAAAAAATTATCAAAAGTGTTTTGCCCCCACTTTAAAAATTCATAACGTTCCGTGTTACGCATAAATTCTTGTTTTACATTCTTGTTATAAGCTTCAGCATTACCAAATTCATCAACCATTACAGAATGATCAATGACGAGATCGACTCGCGACAATGGATTAATTTTATTAGGATCAATATTTTTTGTCTTTAATGCATCTCGCATTGCTGCCAAATCCGCCACAGCAGGAACACCTGTAAAATCTTGCATTAATACTCGTGTTGGAGAAAATGCGATTTCAAAAGATTTGTCTTTATTGGTTAGTTGAGAACACAATGAATTGATCATATCAGCTGTAATTAACCTTCCATCCTCATTGCGAATTATATTCTCCAGTAAAATTTTTATACTAAAAGGAAGGAGCGACAGATTTAATTTAAAATGATTGGCAAGCTTATTTAGATCAAAATAAATGTATTTTTTTCCATTTATATCAATCTTTGAAAAAGTTTTATATGTGTCAATAAAAGTCATTTTAATAGTTATTTATCTTAATATAGTTTAATTTATGAAAAGTTTTTGTAATCATTATTTAATTTAAATACCAGTAAACATATCAGAATACTGGGAAAAATTAACTAACTTTTGAATAATTATAAATAGTTACTGTTTTATTTGACAAAATTTTTTTAAAAAGAAAGAAAAAAAAATTTTCAAAATAAAATTATAAAAAATTAAAGTTTACTATGTTGTTGACTTTAAGCGTAAGTTTTGGGAAAAATATTCAGCCTTTTATGTTTGTCACTTTATATTGGTGATAAGGGAGGGAGGTTCCTCCGCTTAAACAAATTACAAGGAGCATTTAATGGCAAAGAAAAGAAAAAAAGCAGCTAAGAAAAAAGCTGCTCCTAAGAGAAGAAAAGCAGCTCCTAAGAGAAAAAAAGCTGCTCCTAAGAGAAGAAAAAAAGCAGCTCCTAAGAGAAAAAAAGCTGCTCCTAAGAGAAGAAAAAAAGCTGCTCCTAAGAAAAAGAAAAAAGCAGCTAAGAAAAGAAAAAGATAATCATTTTTTTGTAGAAAAAACTTAGTTTAATTTTTCTTTTTCTTACAAATAGGGATTTCTGATCTCAAATAAACGGGGTTTTTATACCCCGTTTTTTTATTGTCACATTAAGCCATAAATATTAAGGAAACAATTTAATGTTACTTGCAAATAATTTATCCTTTAAAAGAGGTCGGAAAGAAATTTTTCAAGAGATGAATATTTCTCTTACCCCTAAAAAAATAATCCATCTAAAAGGTCGAAACGGAATTGGTAAAACAACTCTTATCAAAATTTTAGTTAATATACTTCTCCCAACAACGGGTGAGATATATTGGAATGGAAAAAATATAAAAAAAAATTTATATGAATTTTTTTCTAATCTTACTTATATTATGGATATTCAAACTTCCAAAAACGAATTGACTGTTAGTGAAAATATTCAATTTTGGATGAAATTATTCTCATCAAATACAAAATCAAAACAATTAGAGAGAATTTTTGACCTATTATCATTAGAAAAGTATAAAAATACTCAAGTTAATTTTTTATCAAAAGGAGAAACAAAAAAATTAGAACTATTTAGACTAGTTATAGAACAAAAAAAACTTTGGATTTTAGATGAACCCTATGTTGGGCTTGATGAATCAACCTGCGAGTTAATTAATGAAACGTTTAGAAATCATATTGAAAATAATGGTATGATTTTTTTCTCCTCACATCATTATCCAGAATTACAAAATATGGATACAATTAATCTTGAAAATTATGCAAACAATTAATTCTATTTTAGCTATTTTTTATAAAGAATATAAAATAACATTTCGTATATTTCATGATGTATTAACCATAATAATATTTTTTCTTCTGGGTATTTTTATTTTTGTTTTTTCTATAGGACCTAATAAAGAAATATTTAGCCAAATAGGTGTGGGGATAATTTGGACTTTGTTACTTTTAAGCACAAACTTATCAATAAAAAGATTCTACCAAGATGATTATAATGATGGCAATATCTTTCTATTACATATGAGTGGTTTATCATTTGAGCTTATAGTCTTAACTAAATTAATCGCTCTTTGGTTCTTTTTCCAACTGCCCTTTATAATTGTTATCCCTATTGCTTGCCTAATATTGGGAATTGGGACTGAAGATATATATTTAATCCTTATTACTTTTTTTCTAGGTTCGCCAGTGTTAGCATCACTTGCCTCTATTTCAGGTTCTATGAATCTTTTAAATAATAAAAATTTTGCAATCGGCAGTGTTATTATAATGGTTTTAAGTATACCTTTGATTATTTTCAGCACCAGCGTTATCAACGCACCTCCTGAATTAATAAAACCTCAACTGAGCATTTTAGGGGGAATTTTATTATTTTTTTTAGCTTTAACTCCTTGGGTAAGTGCTGGTTGTATTAAAATCGCATTAAAAAATAATTAATGATTAAAGTATTTATTAATCCTATTGAATTCAGTCGTTTTGCAGATATAATTTTTAAACCATTATTAATTTTTAGCATTCTCACATTATTTTTAGGATTGATTTTTGCCTTATATTTATCTCCTGATGATTACCAACAAGGATCGACTGTGAGAATTATGTATATACATGTGCCGTCTGCGTGGTTATCAATGTTGACATTTTTTATCATGACAATTTACAGTATTGTGGCTCTTGCATTTAAAATTCCCTTTGGTTTTATTGTTAATTCAGCTGTTGCACCAATTGGAGCCACATTTACATTTATTTGTTTGTTTACTGGATCTCTTTGGGGAAAACCAATGTGGGGCACATGGTGGGTTTGGGATGCCAGACTAACATCAGTAGCTGTTTTATTTATTATATATTTAATAATAATTTTTTTTAGAAGATCTTTTTCAAACTTGGATGTTGGAGAAAAAATTACCGCTATTTTTATCATTGTAAGCTCAATAAATCTTCCAATAATAAAGTTCTCAGTTGACTGGTGGAATACTTTGCATCAACCAGCTAGTATTAGTAAATTTTCTTCACCATCAATTGATTCAAGTTTTATGATTCCTTTATTCACAATGACAATTTCCTTTACATGTGTTGGATTATTAATTGCCATAATACGTATCAAAGCTGAAATTTTAGAAAGAAAAGATAAGATTTAGTTTGAATGAAGCTAAAAGATCTTTACTCAACTTCTTTTTCTTTGATAATGGAGGGGTATGTATTTTTGGTATGTATTTTTAGCCTACTCTATACCTTTGATATTAATATTTTTATTGGCTTTAATTTCTTTTAAAAAATTAAAAAAATATAAATAATTATAAAATGACAGTCAGATTTCAAAGACTCATAATTATACTTCTGTCTCTGATTTTTACAGCTGGAGGAGTTATTTTAATTATGATAAATTCAAAAGAGAATTTAATCTTTTTTTTCACTCCGACTGAATTAATTCAATCTCATCATAATATAAATAGTCAAGTTAGAATTGGTGGTTTTGTAAAAAACAACTCTTTACTAAGAAATACAAAAAACAACCTTTACAATTTTGTAATTACAGACAACCTAAATGATATTGAAGTTGAGTATAAGGGAATTTTGCCTGACTTGTTTAAAGAAGGTCAGGGCGCAATAACAGAAGGCATTTTGATTGATAAGAAAAAAATATTAGCATCAAAAATATTTGCAAAACATGATGAAAATTACATGCCAGCTTCAATAAAAAAACAGCTCAAAAAATCAAATTATTGGAAAAAAGATTATTCTACAAGCGGTATCCTTGGAAAAAATCTACCTAATTTTGAAATAATTAGTTTATTTGATGATTCTGAAAAAATATCAAATGTTGATATTAATAATAGACAAGTATTAATAAATTTTTTTGCTTCTTGGTGCGCTCCGTGCAAGGATGAGCTTCCCCTATTTTTTTCACTAAAAAACAATTATCCTAATATGATGATAGTTGGAATAGTCTACAAAGATAAAAAATCTGATGCATTAAAATTTCTTGAAAAGGAAGGAAACCCATATAATTTTGTTGGCTTGGATGGTAATGGTGATATTGGACTAGATTTTAGAGTATTTGGCTTACCTGAAACTTTTTTATTAAACAATGAAGGAAAAATAATTTATAAGCATCTCGGACCGCTTACAAAAAAAATAGTTAGAAATGAAATTTCCCCTCTATTGCAATAAATCTCTTATTTTCTAGTAATTTTCCCCTTTAATCTATCTTTATAAAGATTGTTTCTTTATTATATATTGAAAAAGTCATCACTTTCTAAATAGTATTTATTTCAATTTCTAAGATTTTATCTATAATTAATTTTTTTTAAAATAATTAAATTATAATCTTGGACAGATGAATAATAAGGAGGATTTGTGAAAAAATTTTTTATTTCTTTGTTGGCGATGTCAATTTTATTTATGCTAACAATTGCTAATGCAAAATCAATTCGTATTGGAACAGAGGGGGCTTATCCACCATGGAACAATCTTAATGCTGCCGGTGAACTTGAGGGGGCTGAAATAGATTTTGGCAATGAAGCTTGCAAAAGAATGGGCGCGGAGTGTGAATGGGTTATTCAAGACTGGGATGGCATCATTCCTGCTCTACTGAATGGTAAATATGACATTATCATTGCTGGCATGTCAATTACTGAAGAAAGAAAACAAAAAGTTAATTTTACTAACGGCTATATGAATGATGGAGCAAGATTTTGGGTTCTCAAGGATAGTGGTTTAGCAAATATATCTGTAGGAGGGATAACCAAAGTTAACATGAACAATGCCGGAGGAAAAGAAAAAGCAGCAGTAGGTCAAATGATTGCAGCATTTGAAGACAAAAATGTTTGTGTTCAATCATCCACAACTCATGCAAACTTTGCTACACAGTATATGTCAACTGGTTCTAATGTAAAACTTTATCAAACTGTCGATGATCACAATATAGATTTAGTAGCGGGTCGTTGTGATGCAATCTTATCAGATGTTGCCTCTGCAGTTGATTTTATGGCAACTGATCAAGGCTCTAATGCGGCTTTTACTGGACCAACATTCTCAGGCGGTCCATGGGGAGATGGAGTTGGAGGAGCAATTCGAAAAGAAGACACTGACATTCTTGAAATGTGGAATAAAGCGATTGCTGAAATGAGTGCTGATGGCACAACTGCCAACATTACTGAAAAATGGTTTGGCAGAGATATGTCAATGTAATTTATAAAAGAATTAATAAGATAAGAAGCGGCTTTAGACGCTTCTTTTTTTGTTTAATTTAAATTATAAAAAAACTGTTTAATTAATAATTTTGTTTAACATAAATAATGCAATGGTATCATAGGTTATGAGTAAAGTTGCAGTTGTTGGAGCTGGTATTATTGGAGTCTGTATTGCTTTTTTTTTAAAAAAAAATGGACACCAAGTAACATTATTTGATTCAAACAATCCTGGAACTCAAACATCTTTTGGAAATGCAGGGCTGTTTGCAAGTCATGAATGCGTTACTGCTAATTCACCTGAATTGTGGAAAAATTTGCCAAGCATACTAGTAAGTAAAAATGGTCCTTTGGTGATTGATTGGTTTTATGTTCTTACACATTTGCCGTGGGCAATTAGATTTCTAAGGAATTGCACTTCAGAAAGGGTTGATCATATTGCAAAATCTCTAAGTAATTTTTCATCTCATACAGGACTTGCTTATGAAGAAATATTTAATGAAGTAGATGTATCCCAAATCATTGTTCATAATGAACCAATTTTTCTTTATGAATCAAAGGAATTGTTTGAAAAAAATCAATACGCTTTTAACTTAAGAAAAAAATATAATGTTCAATTTGATGTAATCAATAATGAGGACATTGCAAAAATGGAACCCTCTCTAGCACCTATATATTATAAAGGAATAATTCTTAAAGGTGAAAGTTTTACAAAATCTCCTTTACAAATAACGCAAAAAATATTTGATAATATTATAAATAATGGAGGTCATTTTGTTCTATCAAAAATAGATTCAATTATTAGACAAGGTGATTCTCTTTTTCTTAAATATAAGAAACAAGAATACCAGTTTGATAAGATTGTTATTGCAGCTGGTGCATGGTCAAATTTTTTAGCAAAAACTATTGGTGATAATTTTCCCCTCGATACTGAACGCGGATATCATATTATATTTGAAAATGACAACAATCTCCTTACCCATCCAGTAGGGTGGGCAAAGACTGGTTTTTATATGACTCCAATGGAAGATGGAATCAGAGCTGCCGGAACAGTTGAAATTGCGGGTTTAAAAAAACCCATAAACAAAAATATATTAGCTATGATCGAAAATACTGCACGAAGCATCCTTCCAAAACTAGGAAAAGTTAAGAGCCAGTGGATGGGGTTTAGACCGACCCTTCCAGATTCATTGCCTGTAATTGGTGAATCTCGAAAATGTAAAAATGTTTACTATGCTTTTGGTCATCAACATCTCGGACTATCTTTAGCTGCAGTGACAGGTAAAGTCATGCAATCATTGATTGAGAATCAGCCCACTAATATTAATATTGATTCTCTAAATCCTTATCGATTTTAGAAGTACCCCCCTTAAAGATAACTAATTTCTATTCTTCTTACATAAATAGGATAAGAAGGGAGTTCGTTGCTATTTTTTTATGCTTAAATTTAATTTATTAGTTTTTGGCGATACAGGTTGGGGTGATGAGATGCTTTTTTCCTGCATAATGACAATACTTGTTAGTCTTAGCGCTATGGGACTTGGTGTTTTTATTGCTATTTTCATGGCTTGGGCAAAAATATCTGGGAATATTGTTTTAAAAATAATTGCTAATTTTTATACTACAGTCATTAGAGGAATTCCTGAGCTTTTAGTAATTTATTTGATATTTTTTGGAAGTAGTGCTGGCATTATGTATATTTCCAAAATATTTGGCTATCATGGTTACATAGAGCTCAACGCCTTTACCATGGGAACAATAAGCATTGGGATTATATCAGCAGCATATTCCACAGAAGTTTTTCGAGGAGCATATAATATTATAGATAAAGGGCAGATTGAAGCTGCTCGTGCTCTTGGATTGTCAAAAATTAATACTTTTATAAAAATTTTAGGTCCACAGATATTAAAACATGCCTTGCCAGGATTAGGGAATGTTTGGCAAATAACATTAAAGGACACTGCCTTAATTTCTGTAACAGGATTAGTTGAAATCATGCGGCAATCAAGAATAGCCGCTAACGTAACTCATTCCCCTCTAACTTTTTATCTGACTGCTGCAGTATTATATTTAATATTAACTACTTTCTCATCCAAAGCATTTAATAAATTAGAAGATTATTCAAATAAAAATCAAGTGAAAGCATAATGGATTTTCAGTTAATTATTAATAATTTCTTAGTTATTTTGCAGGGCCTTGATGAAACTTTAATTCTAATTTTTTTATCATTAATTTTAGGTTTTTTTATATCCATCCCCTTTGCTCTCGCTAGAGTTTCTTCAATAAAAGTATTATCACAAAGTGTATATTATTATATTTTCGTTATTCGTGGGACTCCTCTTCTTGTTCAGATTTATTTGATTTATTTTGGTCTTGGTTCAATTAAAATAGTAAGAGAAAGTTTTCTATGGATCCTTTTAAAGGAGCCTTTCTGGTGCGGAGTAATCGCCTTAGTGATAAATACTGTCGCTTATACGACTGAAATATTCAGAGGAGGAATTCAATCTGTAACTAAAGGACAAATTGAAAGCTGTAAATCTTTAGGAATGAATAAATTTACAATGTATTTTAAAATAATCCTGCCAAATGCTTTTAGACAAGCTCTACCAGCATACGGTAATGAAATTATTTTAATGGTAAAAGCAACTTCGCTGGTTAGTTTAACAACTTATATGGAGATGACCGGTATTGCCAGAAGCATAATGTATAAAACTTTTGCCCCGGTTGAAGCTTTTATCGCCGCTGGTTCTATTTATCTTTTTTTAAATTTCCTTGTTGTTCAGTTAATTAAATTTCTTGAGTGGAAATACAATCCACACTTGCGAATTAAAACATAAAGTTTATAGGCAAAACAATGAATTCCTTACTTGGTTTAATAATACAAATTATTAATTTATATAAATTGGTTTTATTAATTTATATCATTGCAACATGGTTAATCAGTTTTAATATTATTAACACATCTAATCGTTTTATATATAGTGCTATGGAAATACTTTATAGACTCAGTGAGCCAAGTTTACGTCTAGTAAGAAAATATGTTCCTGCGTTTGGCAATATGGATATATCACCTATAATAGTGTATTTATTATTGTGGTTTATTCAAAGTTTACTTATTGAATATTGGCCGAGATAATTGTGACACATATTATTAATGGTAAAGAAATTGCACAAAATCTTCGTAATAATCTTAAAAAAGAAATTTCAGAACTAAAAAATGAGTTCGGGAATGTGCCTGGACTAGCTGTTGTTCAAGTCGGAAATGTTGCTGCAAGCAGTGTTTATGTTAAAGCAAAAACAAAAAATGCTGAAGAGGTGGGGATTGAAGTTATTGATCATCATTTGGAAGAATCAATATCTAAAGAGGAATTATTGAAACTTATCAATACTCTTAATAATCAAAATAACGTTCATGGAATATTGGTACAGCTTCCTTTGCCAAAACATATACACGAGCAAACTATATTAGATTCAATACATCCTGATAAAGACGCTGATGGTTTTCATCCTGTTAATGTTGGCAAGTTATCGATTGCTAGTCATAATGATGAGAATCTCCTGATACCATGCACGCCATATGGTTGTCTTATAATATTAAAAGGACTAAATATTGACCTTATCGGGAAAAATGCTGTTGTAATTGGACGATCCAATATTGTCGGCAAACCAATGGCGCAATTATTAATAAAAGAATCTTGTACGGTAACGATCGCTCATTCAAAAACTAAAGATCTTCCTGGTTTGTGCAAGAATGCGGATATAATAATTGCTGCGGTCGGAAAACCAAAGATGGTTAAAGGAAAATGGATTAAGGAAGGAGCCATTGTAATAGATGTGGGCATAAATAGAGTTGAAATATTAAATGATGGTGAGAAAAAAACAATATTAATGGGTGATGTTGAATACAATGAGGCAGAAAAGAAAGCCTCGGCTATTACTCCTGTTCCTGGCGGTGTAGGACCAATGACAATTGCATGTTTATTGAGAAATACAACAATTGCATATAAAAATTCAAAAATTTAATTCTTTTAATTTAATAAACATTTTAAAAATCATACATAAAAAAAATATTATTTATTTTTAGATTGAAATTTTGTTAATTAATTGATCCCAACAATTAGAAATTTTTTTTACTTTGTAATTTTTTTGAGCATAGTCATTTCCTGATTTTGCTATTTGTAATGCTTTATCTTGATTTTCTTTAACCCATTTTAATCCTTCACCAATATGACCTAAATAACAATATTTTTTTAATTCTAAATTAAATGGCATAGTTGAGGTAATCACAAATTTACCTAAGTTCATAGATTCAATTATTCTACTCGTTGATTTAACTAATCTCCTTTTATCACTAATATAAGGAATTATTACAATTTCTACATCTTCTAATTTTTTATAAAAAGACAAAGTCCATTCAAGAAACTTAATCGAAATATTTTTTAAATTTAATTTATTAATTTTATTGTATAAATAATCCTTATAGTCACTATAATTTGTAATAATTGTTAAATTTACTAGAAGATTACTTTCCTCAATTTCTAATAATCCAAAAAGTAAGGTATCTAGATTTGCACTGTTTCCGAACCACGCTAATTCAAAAGGATAATTAATTTTATTAATTAATTCTTTTGTTTCAAATTCTAGACAATCTGAAATCACCTCTGGTATTATTCCGGTGTTTTTTTTAACTATTTTAGCTGCAGTTTTAGTTTTTACAACTACGGCATCTGATAAAATAGCGACGTCAGTCATAATGTTATTTATTTCTCTCATCTTTTCAGTATCATCAACAAAATTCCAGTCATCATTTGTAACAATTACTTTAATATTTTTATTTTTAGCCTCTTTTGCAAGTTTAACAGCATTTCGATGAAAAGGCTTAGCAAAAATCAAAACATCGGGCTTCATTCCGTTTAAAAGATCACGTGGATTATCTTTTTCTAAAAAAATAGCTTTTTTAATCTTTAAATACTTAGCCGGTAATATTCCGCTTAGTCTGTAGCTTGCAACTACTGCGGGATATTGATGAAAAAAAACCCAAACTACTTTGTTCCGCATTTGCATAATAATATTGTAACAGATTAATCTTTATTAACAAATTTTTCTCATATTTGATTAATATTTTTAAAAAAAATTTATTTTTTTCAATTTATTGCTTCAAACCAATCCTCTTATTGATTACTAATTCTATTGGAATTAAATTAATATATTATTTTTTCATGATGAATAAATTAAAAGAATTTTTTTATAAAAACAACAAAAAGGATTTAAATAAATGGTTGCATTACTTCGATATTTACGAAGAAAATTTTTCTAAATATAAAAAAAGGAAAATTACTATCCTAGAAATAGGTATTGCCAAGGGTGGATCTTTGAGAATGTGGAAAAATTATTTTAGCTCTGACTCAAAAATTGTTGGAATTGATATTAATCCTGAGTGCAAAAAATTTGAAAAAGATAATATTAAAACATATATTGGAAATCAAGCAGATGTAAATTTTTTGGGCTCGGTTATTAAGGACATTGGAAAACCAGACATAATAATTGATGATGGTGGTCATACATCTAATCAGCAAATTTTAAGTTTTAATTATTTATTTGGTCACCTTAATGATAAAGGAACTTATTTAGTGGAAGACACTCATACTTCTTATCATTCTGATTTTCAAGATAGGCAAGATGGTTTTACATTTATGGATTATGCTAAGTCTCTTCCTGACAAATTAAATCTTTGGTATCAATACAACGATTATAAAATATACAAAAAAGAAATAAAAGAAAAAATAAATATGCCTTATTTAACAAAAAATACACACAAAATAAGTTTTTACAACAGCATAGTAGTTTTTGAAAAAAGAAATGTTGAAACTCCCCTAAGTATAACTAAATAATTTCTAGTCAATCAATGAAAAAACAAAATTAGTCGGAGATGTTCATTACGAAGAGGTAAAAAAATGCATTTACAATAACACCTGCGCCTAGGGGTGTCGGCTCTATGACAATCGCACGTTTACTACGCAATACAATGATAGCTTATAGAAATTCTTAAAAAAAAAATATTTAATTCAATAATTAATTTTTTTATTAATATTTCTTTCTACAGCATTAATTACATTATCAATTGTTATTAAATCCATACATTTTTTACAATGATCACATTCTCGATCACGAATACCGCATGGAGATCCTTTTATGTCTACATATAAGTTTTCATGAAAATCATATCCAATTACTTGAGGGGGTATCCAACCCCCATATATAACAACTCCTGGTTTTGAAAGAGCTGCAGCAGCATGAGCAAACCCTCCTTCTGGTCCCAAATAAAGATCACAGTATTTCATAATTGCGCAAGCGATTCTAAAATTACAATCATATGAAAAAGTATTTTGATGACTAAAGCTATTTTGATGAGATGCATTAATAATGAGATAGTTTTTTTTTAAAATTTCAATTGTCTTATCCCATTTTTTAAAGCCCCAATTCTGATTTTTTCCGCATTTATTAAAATTTTTTTTATCATGCTTACTTGATTTCTCCTCAATTCTTGATGATTCGATAAAAATTATTCCCTTATTTTCTATTGGATTTGACGATTTCCAAAATGCTATAGATTCTCTTATTGCATTTTGTGCTTCATTAATTTCTTGTTGATCAAAGTATAACTCTCCTGGTATGGCGCGATGATTAAGTTTCCAACAATATTTATGCACTGTGCTTTTTTGCCAATCAATGTACGGTCGATTTGTATTATTAAGATCAACAAAATGAACAATTTTATTTTCATCTAGTTTTTTTGGATCTGAAATATTTGGGTTGTTAAAAAAAATTCTAGAATCTAAAGCTTGTTTAGTTTTATAATTTCCCACAACAACCTGACGATCTGGATATTTTCGCTTCTCTATTTTAGCATAATAAGTAGCCATAATTTCATCACCAAAACCCATACTAATTAATCTTTTTAAATTGAGACTTGATAAACTCTTCAGCAATTTGCTGATCTTTTTGTTCATTATTTTCAAAAGAAACTTTTGAAAGATCATACAAACTATTTTCTGATTTACGCCCTAATACAATGGCATTTCCTTTATATAATTTTAGTTTTACGTCTCCATTGACATTGCTTTGACAGGTGTCAACAATATCTTGTAATTTTTTTCTTTTTTTACTAAACCAAAAACCATTATAAATTAATTCAGCATACTCTGAGATAATAAGATCTTTCTTATGTGCTGTTTCTCTTTCAAGAGTAATACTCTCAATAGCTCGGTGTGCGTGATATAAAATTGTACCACCAGGCGTTTCATAAACGCCTCTTGATTTCATACCTATATATCTATTTTCAACCATATCAACTCTTCCAATACCGTGTTCAAAACCTAGATCATTCAATTTTTTTAAAATTTCGTAGGGGCTTAAATTTTGTTTATTAATTTTGATTGGATCTCCATTTTTAAAAGAAATTATTATTTCTTCAGCTTTATTAGGAGTGTTTTCGATATTTTTTGTTCTTGAAAAAATATAATTTGGAGGAGGTGCCCAGGGATCTTCTAAAACCTTACCCTCAGCAGATGTATGTAAAACATTTTCATCAACACTGAATGGTGGTTCTCCAATTTTATCTTTTGGAATTTGTATTTGATATTTTTGAGCAAACTGTATTAAACTTTTCCTTGATTCCAAATCCCACAATCTCCAGGGTGCTATAATTTTTATATTCGGATCTGTTGCAAAATAACCTATTTCAAATCTTACTTGATCGTTGCCTTTTCCTGTTGAACCGTGTGCTACAGCATCAGCTCTAATTTTTTTTGCGTATTCAACTTGTTTTCTAGCAATAAGAGGTCTCGCAATAGCTGTACCAAGAAGATAAACACCTTCGTAAAGAGCATTTGCTCTAAACATAGGAAAAACGTAATCTTTTACAAATTCTTCTTTTAGATCTTCAATACAAATATCCTTTACGCCTAAACTTTTAGCCTTTGATTTAATTTCATCAAAATTATCATTTTGACCAATATCGGCTGTATAAGTTGCGACAGGACAATCATAATTTAGTTGCAACCACTTAAGTATGACGCTGGTATCAAGCCCGCCAGAGTAGGCTAGTACAATTTTTTTTGTCATATATTTAGTTTTTCAACTGTTCATTATATTATGCATTCAGACTATTCAATGTTAAAGTAAGAATAGGCAAAAACGATAAATAAAACATAAATTAAATAAATAAAAGTTAACCAGTTACTATTCTTAATTAAATTTTTTTATATATTCCCAAGTTTCACCGGACCGCATTTCATTTAGTGTCCATTGTCCATATGCAAGATTATAGAATATATTTGCGTTTATATCGCCATCTTCAATTTCTTTGATTGAATTTATTTCTTTTAATGTTTTGTTGGTAAAGTGAGCCGGCACTCCTGCAAGCATGGATTTAAATCCTGCGGTAGATTGATCACTCACAAAAGCCCATGCCTTATTTAGTAATAAATCTAGAGGTATTTTTGACTGCTTGTTGTGCACATATATTTTTCTATCTGTATATTTTGAAATTTCTGCAATTGTTTTATTAACCCAATCATCAAGTTGAAAAAATTTTTTTACATAAATTGAAGGTTCTGATAATATAATAAAGTCTCCTGAATTTCTTCTTTCTTTTATTTTGATGTTTAATTTTTCAAATCTGTCACTTTTACAATTACCTTTTCCTGAATGAAAAAAATTATTTTTTACAACTCTAAAATATCCATCTAAACTATCTATAAAAGTTTTTCCTTGTTCAAAAATTCTTTTTGAAGAACTAAAATATCCATGATCAATGTAATAAAAAATTTTTGCTTTATGAAATAAATCTTCAGTACCCCTTAGTATTCCATACGTTGCTAGAGGTTTTGAATAATCTCTAAATTTTTTTATATTTATGGGCGTTTTTTTTATACCTTGTGCAAAAGAACCAACTATTTTTTGGCTCATAAAATGATCAGTTACAACACAATTTGGAACTTCAGACATTTACTGAAAAAATATAATTTTTTATAAATAAAAATAATTCAAAAAAAATTATATTATAAAGTTTTATTATCAATTAACAGTCTTTTGTTAATTTATTGTAAGCGACAGTGAATCCATTTAACGTATATGTATCAACTGTTTTTGTTCCTCTTGAAGAAATTCCAGAAACGATCAAGTCAACACCTTTTTTCATAGCATAAACAATTTCTTTATCATTATTGGTCCAGGCACTATCCTCTTCAGTATAAAATTCATAATCTTTATTATCAATTTTAACATTAACCGATTCTTCATTTTTATATGGATAACCAGAATTTATTTGAATAATAGTATCAGGGTTTTTATTTATTTTATAAACCAGAATATATACATCGCCTCTTTTTTTCCCCTCCGGAATATCTGAATTCACAGGCAGACTACCAATGTAGCAATAGTCATTTTCTTTAATAAAATTCCAACTTCCTTTTTCAATATCTGCTAAAAGATTATTAGAAAGAAATAAAAAAGATATAAAAAAAAATAATTGAATAAAATTTTTCATATATTGTTGCTAGAGTTTTATTGTTGTTGATATACCATAAGTTGCAGAGTTTTATCAATATCAATCAATTACTTTAGATAATATAACTGACAAAAGATTTTATATATATAATATAAAAAAATGCTGTTTAAAGTTTTTGTTCAAAGAGGTATATTAACTGAAAGCATACATACGGCAAAATGTTTGGTAAAAAACTCAAATTCTAAAACAATATTGTCATCTGGTCACAGCAAGGAACTTATTTATCCTCGCTCTGCAATCAAAATATTCCAAGCAATGCCATTTATTAATTCGGGCGCTCCTGAAAAATATTTCTTAAATGAAAAAAATTTAGCAATTTCATGTTCTTCACATTGCGGTGAACCGAATCATATACATATTCTAAGGAGTTGGTTAAAAAAAATAAATTTATCAATAAAAAATCTTAAATGCGGTACTCATAATCCAATAAACAATGAATCCTCAAACAACTTGTTGTTAAGTGGACATAAGCCCAACCAACTACATAATAATTGTTCAGGTAAACATTTGGCGATGCTTAGTGGTTGTTTGGCGAGTAAAATGGAATACTATAATTACTTAGATTACGATCATCCATATCAAAAGTTAATTAGGAATTCTCTTGAATATTTTACTGAGTCTTCAATTAAACAAAAAAGCATAGGGATCGATGGTTGCAATGCCCCTCAATATGCATTTTCAATTGATAATTTAACAAATGCGATTATTAATCTTATCAATAAAAAAAATACAAAAAATTGTTACTCCAAAGCTATTTGCACGCTCCTAAGCGTTATAAGTAAATATCCTCAACTCATTGGTGGAAAAAATCGTTTTGATAGTGAAGTAATAAAACATACCCAAGGTAGAATTTTTTGCAAAGGAGGAGCCGAAGGTGTTTTACTGTTTGTTGATACTTCAAAAAGTATTGGTGGAGTTATAAAGATCGAAGATGGTAACGAAAGAGCCATACCTCCTTTGGCTATGAAAATATTTTTTAAACTTAAATTATTATCAAGCGATGAAAAGAGAAATTTGGTAAGATGGAACGAACAAATAATATATAATCACGCAAAAAAAACGGTTGGTAAAATTTCTGCTAAAATAATGCTATAACAATCTTATTGGTATAAATAAAAAATATGTGTGGAATAAACGGAATAATTTACAAAAATAAAAAACCAAACAAGCTTGAAATTCACGTTATGAATCAGGCAATAAAACATCGTGGTCCTGATGATGAAGGAATAATGAGTTTTGAGAACTCAATACTTGGTCATGTAAGATTGTCAATTTTGGATCTTTCCCCAAAAGGTAAACAGCCGATGACTTGTGATAAAAGATTTTGGATAACCTACAACGGAGAAATTTACAATTTCAAAACTATTAGGGAAGAACTAAAAAAATATGGTTATAAGTTTTTTTCTGAAACGGATACGGAAGTTATTTTGAAATCTTTTTATGAATGGGGTGAGGAATGTTTTAAAAAATTTAATGGGATGTGGTCATTGGCTATACTTGATACTCAAAAAAAAGAGATTATGATTTCAAGGGATAGGTACGGTGTTAAGCCATGCTATTATTTTAGCAATTTAGAAAAATTCATATTTTCCTCAGAAATAAAAGGCATTTTAGCCTCCTCAACAAACATACAATTAGATCCTAATAAATTATTGATAGGAAATAGAGAGATAGAAAAATTTTTTACAACCAAGTATCATAATATTGATATTCTCCCTCCTGGTCACATTTTAAAAATTGATTTAGAAAATTTTAAAATATCCAAACATCGATGGTGGCGAAGTATAGATAATTTACCAAGAGTTGATTTAAATTATGAAAAATCAAAAAAAACAATCAATGAACTACTTTATGATTCAACGCGCATTAGACTTATTTCGGATGCAAAAATTTCCACTTCTTTAAGTGGTGGAGTCGATTCAGGTATAATTTTTTCAATTTTAAACAAATATTCTGATGATAATAATCTTAATCTTGATCCTTTCATATTTAAAGATAATAATAATGTATATGAAAATGCATTAGAACTATGTAGTTATTACAAAAGAAAACCTAAAATAATAAAAGATATAAAATACAAGCCAGATCAATTATCTAGTTTATTTACAGTTTTGGAATCAACTTCTACTTATTTTAGTCAAATACAAATTTACAAAAACCAGAACAAAAATGGATTTAAGGTTAGTATTGATGGTCATGGTGCTGACGAATGTCTTGGCGGATATTCCAGAAACATACTTAACTATATTTTTGATTATCAAAATTCTATTGTTGCAACTTATCAAACTTTAAATAAAATTGCAGGTAATAAATTTGTAGAAACGAATATAGAAAAATATAATTTTGTAAAAAAGGTCATTAAGTATGACTTGAATCTATTAAAATTAATGTATCCTACAAGTTCATTTAATATTAATCAGAACAAGTACATCGAGAATAAAAAAATTGATCTTATTCCTAATTTTTTTTTAAATGATTTGGAAGAGCTTAAGGGGTTTGAATTCGGACAGCAATTTATGATAGCTGATGCAAATTATGGAGGTCTTCAATGGCTTTTAAACAAATGGGACAAAGCATCGATGGCTAGTTCAGTTGAAATAAGATCACCATTTATGGATTGGAATTTTTTCCAATATGCGTTGGCTTTACCGACTTCCTTTAAAATTAAAAACGGAAAAAACAAGTCAATACTAAGAGATTCTTTTAATGATATTTTATCACCTTCAATTAATAATGATAATAGAAAACAAGGACTTCCAAGTGTTAAAAATTTATATAACGAAGAATATATTGAATATACAAATAAAATTTATTCTGAAACAAGTTTTTTAAATTCTAATTTATGGAATGGGAAAAAGATTAACAAAGATTTTCAATTTTTTAAAAAAACAAAAGACAATGAATCAATAAAGAACTTAGATGTTTTTTTTAGATTACATTTAATGAACAAGGGATTTAACTCTCTGAAAGAGAGTCTTAACAAATTAACTGATTCAAACAGAATAAAAGATAATTACAATGTATTAAATTAATTCAATAATTTCCTAAACACACGGATTAGGATCGAATAAATGTATATTTTCAATTTCTTCTAGAATTTCTTTAGACAAAGTTATATTAATACTATTAATATTTTCTTTTAGTTGATCCATTGTTGTAGCACCAATAATGTTGCTCGTAACAAACGGTCTATTATTTACGAAAGCATTGGCAAAAGTTGATGGAGTTATATTATATTTTTTTGCCAATTTAACATATTTCTCTATAGCAATTTCCCCTCTCTTCGTATGATGTCTTGAAAATCTAGCTGGCCAAAGAGTGTAGCGTGCATTTTTTGGATGTTGATTATTCATATATTTTCCACTTAATCTACCTCCTGCCATTGGGGAGTAAGCTAGTAAACCACATTGTTCATTTATTGCAACTTCAGAATTTGCAATATCAAAAACACGATTAACCAAATTGTAAGCGTTTTGTATCGACATCATTCGGGGTAAATTTATTTGTTTTGCAATCTCTAAAAATTTCATTGTTCCCCACGGTGTTTCATTAGACAATCCGACATATCTTATCTTTCCTGCTTTTATTAACTCTTTTAAATTTTCTAAAACATTTTTTAATGCGTTCCACTCATTGTTATTTGGATCATGTTCAAAATCAAGTTGACCAAACAGTGGAACTTTTCTTTCAGGCCAATGTAGTTGATAAAGATCAATGTAGTCTGTTTGGAGTCTTATAAGACTATCATCAACTGCTTTGTTTAGATTTTTTTTGTCAAAGCCAAGATTGTTACTGCCCTCTCTAATCCATTCAAGACCAGTAGACTTAGATGCTATTTTTGATGCTATAATAATTTTATCTCTATTTCCTTTGTCTTTAAGCCAATTACCAATAATTTTTTCAGTTCTCCCGTAAGTTTCTTTTCTAGGCATTATTGGGTATAATTCTGCTGTATCAAAAAAATTAATACCTCGATCCAATGCGTAGTCCATTTGTTGAAAGCTATCAATTTGGCTATTCTGCTCCCCAAATGTCATAGTACCAAGGCAGATTATGCTTACATTTATGTCTGTTGGGCCTAATTTTTTATATTTCATTTATTTTTTTTAAATTATCTTGAAAATGTCAAATTTATAGCGATATTACTAATAATTAAAAGGAGATTTTATGACTTTAGAACAAAGATCATACACACGTGCCACCGAAGGAGCGGGTATTGATGCAGGCTTAAGAGCGTACATGCTTAAGGTGTATAATTATATGACAACTGCACTTTTGCTAACAGGTTTAGTCGCATTCTTCTTTGGCAAAGCTTCTATAGTTACAAATGACCTTGGACAAATAGTTGCTTTAACAGGAATGGGGAATGCATTATTTAACTCTTCATTACGATGGATTGTAATGTTAGCGCCCTTAGGACTTGTCTTTTATATCAGTTTTAAAATAAATAAAATGAGTCTTTCCTCAGCACAATTAACGTTTTGGATTTTCTCTACTTTAATGGGCCTCTCATTGGCTTCTATATTTATTGTTTATACAGGAGCTTCAATCACTAGGGTATTTTTTATATGTTCAGCAACTTTTGCTGCAATGAGCTTATATGGTTATACGACAAAAAAAGATTTAACTGCCTTTGGGGGTTTTTTAATAATGGGCCTAATTGGTATAATAATTGCTAGTGTTGTTAATATATTTATGAAAAGTCCGGCAATGTATTTTGCTATATCCGTTATAGGTGTTTTAATATTTGTTGGATTGACAGCTTATGATACCCAAAAAATTAAAAACATGTATTACGCTACTGACTCTGAAACGATAAGTGGTAAAAAAGCAATTATGGGCGCTTTAACACTTTATCTTGATTTCATTAATTTATTTATCATGCTTTTAAGATTATTTGGTCAGCGACGATAAACAACTTTTAATAGTATTTAATTAATATTAATATCCCCGGCAAATATGCCGGGTTTATAATGTCAGATAATTATCAAAAAAATTTTACTCAAATATTAGATGAATTTAAAAGCGGAGATAAATCTAAAGCTTTTAAAGAACAAGAAAACTATCTTAAAAAAAACCCAAATAATAACGTAGCGAGATTCAATTTTGCTCTAATGTGTAGTGAAACTAATAAAGATGATCTGGCTATAAAAAATTATAAACAAGTAATTAGAAATGATAAGAGCCATTGGGAATCAAGATTCAATTTATACATTATGTATCTAGATAAAAAATTATATAAACAAGCGTATCAATATGTAAATGAAGTCTTAAAAATAAAAAAGAACTTTCAACCTGCACAAAGAGATAAGGCTTTAATATTAAATTATTTGCAAAAACCAGATGAAGCCTTTGGGTATATAGTGTCAGCTCTTAAACAAAATCAAAATGATCATATAGCTCTTAACACACTTGGTTTAATTTTAATTTCATTAAAAAGATTAAAGGAAGCAAAAAATACCTTTATTCGTGCAATTGAAATCAATTCAAAATATTTTTCATCTTTTAACAACTTAGGTCACTGTTATACCTTGCTTCATGAACGTGAAAAATCTTTTGAAGCATTTAGTACAGCTTTGACTTTAAACCCTAAATCATTTGAGGCAAGAAACAATTTAGCTAATTATTTTATTGATAAAGGTAACTATGATAAAGCTCTAGATTATTATTTTGAAGTCTTAAAATTTAATCCCAAAAATTCCAGTGTGTTATATAATACAGCTATAGCTTATACCCATTTGAATAATGAAGAAAAAGCAGAAGAGTATTATAAAAGATCTTATTCAATAAATCCCAATAGTGAAGGTTTGCACAAATCCTATTCTATGCTTTTATTGAAACAAAGAAGATACAAGGAGGCTTGGAAACTTTTTGAGGGAAGACTTAAACTTGGTGCTTTCTACGTAAAAGATGGGGATATGTATAATATGAAAAAAAAACTCTTAAATAACAAAAAATTCTTAAAAGATGATAAAATACTTGTAGTTAGAGAGCAGGGTATTGGAGATGAAATACTTTACGCTACTATGTATGCAGATATGCTAAAAAAATATCCAAATACATATTTTGAATCAGATAAGAGGCTTATAACATTGTTTGAAAGATCGCTAAACACAAAAAGTAAAAATATTTTTTTCCCATTTGGCACTTTTACTCAAAAAGAAAAAAATTTATCAGATTTCAAAAATGTTACTTTCGCAGGAAGCCTAGGCAAATTATTCAGAAATGATCATAAAGATTTTACTGGAAAAAGTTTTTTAAAACCAGATTCAAACAAAGTAATTAAGATTAAAAAAATTTTACAGAACATAGGTAAAGAAAAAAAAATTGGAATCTCATGGAAAAGCCAAAAAGCAAGATACAGTGAAGACAAAACAATAAATCTTGAAAAGTTAAAGCCAATATTCAAAATTCCAAATGTAAAATTTATCAATCTTCAATACGGTGAAACACGCAGTGAGCTTAAAGATTTTAAAAATAATGCAAGTATTGACATAACTACTATTAATGAAATTGATTTATTTAATGATTTTGAATCAATTTGTGCATTATTAAAAAACTTAGACTTATTGGTTACAGTTAGTAACAGTACGGCTCATTTAGCAGGTGCTATTGGGACACCTACATTATTAATTAAGCCCCCGAATCACGCTACTTTTCATTATTGGAATCAAAAAAACGAAAAAACACCTTGGTACAACAGTATTAAGTTATTCGATAACAAAAATGCTATTCAAAACATAAAGAAAGAAATTATTGAATTTATTAATTAAATTTATTTTTTATATATAAGTCTCTCTCATTAATCCATTCTTTAGCAAATTCAACATGTTGCCATTCTTCAAACCATGGCCCACCCCGGGTATAATGGATAGCGAACGGTTTTTTATTACTATAATTTGATGTCCAGCCTTCTAACCAATTCCATCTTTCATCAATAGTCCCTATTTCACTATCTTTTAACCACTTGAACTGATGTAAATAGGAGCCAGATTCCGAATTAACAGTTTCTACATTTAGTTTTTTATTACTCGGATGAGCACAGTTAAAAACAACAAAACTAGACCAGTTTTTTCTTGGATAAAGGGTTTGTTGTTGTCCATCCATTTTAAATTTTTCCTTTGGCTTATAATCATGTTGCACACAAAATATGGCTTTATCGTTGGATAGTGTTTTAAATAACTTAGAAACATCTTCCATAAAAAGGAAGTCACAATCACAAAAAACTGCCCATCCTTTAAAGCCCATTAAATGCGGAACTAGAAAACGAGAATAGGTAAATTCTGTTGAAGCTAAAGGGTCTCTTTTATATCTTTTATAACATCCATTTGAAATAAGTTCATGTAATTTTAATGAAAGGACATTAATTTTTGTTGAAGAATTTTTTATTAACGATTGTTTGCATACTCTATAAGCAATATCTTCTTTTGAATCATATCCGATAAAAAAAGTGGGTTTATCAATAACCATTAATTGTTTATATATTGAATTATATTTGATTCAATCTCAGAAGAAGGTGTCTCAGTTAATGATGCTGGTTTTTTCCAAACAAGGGAGTTAAAATATCCTTCTTTTGAAACTGATGCCCATTTTTTTTCAGAAATATTACTGAAACGGCAAATCCATACATTGTGAGGATCACCAAAATTAGACCGAGACACCCAGGCATTAATTTTTTGAGGATCATTCGTTTCTCCTGTCTCTATTATTGACATTAACAAACATATTTCTTTTGATGGTTTGTGTTCTAAAAGAGAGCTGAGTTGATTCTTCGCTTCAATCCATTTTTGTTTATCAATTAATGATTCAGCCATCAGAATCTTAGACTGCGGCAAGTTTCTCGTATTGCTAGTTATATAATCTGCTAACTGAAAATAAGACACTTTCATTTTTGTTGAAAGTAACTTTATCAATGACTTATAATCGGGATGGGGAAATTGACGCCATGATTTATAAAGATATTTTTTCGCTTTTAATAAATTATTGTTTTTAATCAAAAGCTCGACGTAATGGCAAACATATGGGGGAAAATATTGCCTTAATTTTAAAGCTTTTTCTATTAAATTGATCGAGTCTTCCAATGCAGATTGTTTTTTTATTATTGATATTTCGTATAAAGCAATTGACTTATTAACAGAGTAAGTTTCTTTGTCTATTAATCTAAATTGAAAAGATTTTTCATTTATTTGAATGAGCTTATGCCAATTACTAGTTTTACTTATTATTTTAACAAGAGTGTCATAAATTTTATCTATTTGATGATTTAGGTTGAAAAGTTTCTCTCCATAAATAAACGCATGATGATAATCCTGAGCATATAAATTTTGTTTCATCAAGCCTTTGAGTCCTAAAATTTTAGTATTTTCATTTTCTAACATTTCTTCATAAACTTTTTCTAATTCAACAAATTTTTTTTCTATTTTAAGAGTTTCAGATTTTAATAGCAAATTTAGAGATTTGTCTTCAATATAGTGAGAAACTTTTTTGTTTTCCTGAATCGCTTTTTTATAATCTTTATTCGCAAGGGCAATCATTCCTTGCGTAAAAGCATGATAACCTTTTTCATAATTATTTTTTTTTCTATTTAATCCAAATTTGAATATTCGATATTTGAAAAAAAAACTAATTCTCAGAACTAAAATAACAAAAAATATGATTAAAATTATTGAGAAAATTAGAAAAGAGGTTGAGGTAAATAAAATAATTTCATCAAAAGTTACTGAAACTGGAAATGAATAATTTATTATTAAACTACCAATTATTACTAATATTGCTAATTGGATAAATATAAAAAATAATTTTATCATTAGCTATTGTAAAAAAAACTCATATTTACATTAAACTCAATATAGTTTTTCGCTTCTTCAATCCAACTGTTAAAATAAATATCACTATCGTCAATTAAAGATAAATATTCTAAAGAAGACTTAATGTCTTTTTCATATAATTTATTTTTTATTACAGAAAATCTTTTAAGGGTTTCGTTCTTTAGATTTGAATTATGGTTTGGTTCAATATAAAAAAAATTTATTAAGTAATTTATAAATAGGTTGTTGTTCTTTTTTTTATAATAATCGTTAAGATATTCTCTCATTAATCTCTCAAATTGATTCTGTAAATTAACCATTCCAATAAATTTTTGATCAGACAAAATAAAAAGTTTTTCTAAATAAGCGTTTTTAGAATCATCGTGAATTTGATTTTGTAATAATAATAACTCTGCATTTATATTTGAGCCGTTTTCATATTTAAGTTCTATTAAATTAATCAAATTAGAAACAGTGCTATTCACACCTTTGTTTTCATTATATTTAATAATTCTATTTTCAGAAGAATTAATTAAATTGCCTAGATTTGTGATCTGCCCTTGTAAACTTTGATTTTTCTTTAAAAGTTCATCAAACTTAGCATCCACAAGATTATTATCCAAAGTTTCATTTAAAAGGGTTAAAGATTTTTCATTACTGGATACTTTTTGGTTAATTGAAATTAGTTTTTGAGAGTAATTATCAATTGATTGTGATAATGCGTTTATTTTATCATCAATAGTTATTATATAACTTTCTTCATTATTTACTTTATATGATTTAACCAAAAGATATCCAAGAAACAAAACAGCAAAAAACAATATAAGAGTAGTCGTTAGTTTGGTAAGAAGGTAAAAATTACTAAAAAAGCTGTTATTCATTTGTTATTGAGTTTATCATTTTTCCGAGTATGTTTCACAGTATAAAATTTATAGAAATACATGACCCTTGCATATTCAATTGAAACGTCCTGTGATGAAACTTCAGTGGCCATTGTAGATAATAATGGAAAAATTCTAAACCAAATTACAGAAAATCAGCAAGTCCACAATAAATTTGGAGGTGTTGTTCCTGAAATCGCTTCTAGGGCTCACTTACAAATTCTCCAAAGAATTATCCCCTTGTCTTTCAAGCAAGCAAAATTAAACCTGAATGATATAGACTTTTTTTGTGCAACTTGTGGCCCTGGGCTTATTGGAGGTTTGTTAGTGGGGTCAACTATCGCAAAATCTATGGCGATTGGAATCAACAAACCATTTTATCCAGTAAATCATCTTGAGGGTCATTTAATGTCCCCGACTTTTAATAATACATTGAAATTTCCAAATCTTTCTATTCTTTTAACAGGCGGGCATACTCAAATATATTTGATAAAGAAACCAAATGATTACAAGATATTAGGCGAAACTGTTGATGACGCGGTGGGAGAATCTTTTGATAAAGTGGCTAAACTACTAGGCTTTTCATTCCCAGGAGGGCCTGAGATAGAAAAGTTTGCACAAAATGGAAACTTTAATGCTTATGACTTGCCACACCCACTAAAAAATAAAAAAAATATGAATTTTTCTTTTTCGGGCATTAAAACTGCTGTGAACATAATTGTAAAAAATCAAAAAAAAATCACTCAAAAGTTTAAAGAAGACATGGCCGCCTCTTTTCAAAATAAAATAATAGAAATTATTATCAATAAAATTGAAAGAACAATAAAAATGTTAAAAAATAAGAATATAAATATTGCCGATATATCAATAGTAGGCGGTGTTGCTGCAAATAAAGCTTTAAGAAATTCTTTATTCAACAATGATGAAATAAGTAAATATAATATCGTTTATCCGCCAATTGAAATTTGTGGCGATAATGCAGCTATGATTGCATTAGTTGGCCTGCAAAAATATAAACATAAGGTAAAACCTGATCATTCATTCAATTTTAAAGCAAATCCAAGACTGTCAATTATAGAATCAGGCAGTCTATGAAATATTGGCTGCTTAAACCAAAGCTTGTGATGCATCAACAAGACTCTATCGACCCCCACTAACTTTTGTTTAACTTTTTTTCTATAAACATTTATTAACAACAATTAATAATGGCAAAATCTTACTTTCTACTTAAATCGGAGCCAAACACATGGTCATGGAATGACCAAATTAAAGATAAGATTGCCATGTGGGACGGTGTGAGAAATTATCAAGCAAGAAATATTTTAATGAGTATGCGGGTGAATGATCTATGTTTTTTTTATCACTCAGTTAATGAAAGAAAGATAGTTGGCATCGTATCAGTCACAAAAGAACATTACACAGATCCAACGGATAAAACAAAAAAGTTTGTTGCCGTAGATGTAAAAACAAAAAAATCATTAAAAAATCCCGTGACTCTTAAGCAGATAAAAAAAGAAAAAAGATTATCACACTTAGGCTTAGTTAGACAAAGCAGACTATCTGTAATGCCAATAGACAAAATATCTTGGGATCTAATATGTAAATTAGGGGGCATATAACAATGCTGTTGACAATTTTATAATGATGAAAAAAATATTTTGAATATATAAAATAATATATATTTTATTTCATTAATTAATCACTTGGCATATAAGCACTTTAGGTATGACTGAAAAAAAAAAGATAAGAGAAAATTGAATACAGAACGCAAAAGTAAATAAAAATGAATATGCTTTGCTCTATGACAAATCTATTAATAAAAACGAAGAATTTTGGAAGGAACAAGGAAAAAGAATAGACTGGATAAAACCTTTTTCAAAAATTAAAGATGTTAAATTTAGCTCCAAAGATGTTGTTATTAAATGGTATTACGATGGCAGCTTGAATGTTTCCTATAATTGCATTGATAGACATACATTAAATACTCCTGATAAAGTTGCAATCATATGGGAGGGTGATGATCCAAAAACATCAAAGAAAATTACATATAAGGAATTGTTAGAAAACGTATGTAAGGCTGCCAATGTTCTAAAAAAAATTGGTGTAAAAAAAGGAGACAGGGTCACCATTTATTTAACAATGATACCTGAACTTGCCTATATGATGTTGGCCTGTTCAAGAATTGGTGCGATACATTCAATTATCTTTGGTGGCTTTTCAGCTGAATCAATTGCTGGGCGAATTCAAGATTGTAAATCTGAATATGTTATCACAGCTGATGAAGGGATTCGCGGGGGTAAAATTATTCCTCTCAAGCAGATTGTTGATACTGCGTTGGAAAAATGCCCTGATGTAAAAAAATGTTTAGTGGTGAAAAGAACTGGAAATAAAGTTAATTGGGTTGAATCAAGAGATATATATTTAGATGATGAAATCTCTTCTGTTGATGAAATTTGTGAACTTGAAGAAATGTCGGCTGAGGATCCCTTGTTTATATTATATACATCTGGATCAACTGGAAAACCCAAAGGCGTTCTTCATACAACGGGCGGCTACCTGGTTTATGCATCCATGACTCATGAATATATCTTTAACTATGAAAAAGATGACATTTATTGGTGTACCGCAGATATTGGATGGATAACTGGTCACAGTTATATTATTTACGGTCCATTGTGCAATGGTGCGACTACCATTATGTTTGAGGGAGTACCTAATTTTCCTAACTTTTCAAGATTTTGGCAAGTAGTTGATAAACATCAAGTTAATATTTTTTATACTGCCCCGACAGCTATACGTGCCCTAATGCGTGAAGGAAATGAGCCTGTAAAAACAACTAGTAGAAAGAGTCTAAAGCTTCTTGGAACTGTTGGTGAACCAATTAATCCAGAAGCATGGAAATGGTACTTTGATGTTCCTGGGAATGGCAATTGCCCTATAGTTGATACATGGTGGCAAACTGAAACAGGCGGAATATTAATTTCACCACAAACAGGGGCTATAGAACTCAAGCCTGGTTCTGCTACTTTACCATTTTATGGAATAGAGCCAATCATTGTAGATAATAATGGTAAAGTTCTTGAAGGAATATGTGAAGGAAGATTATGTATTAAAGATTCATGGCCTGGTCAAATGAGAACGGTATATGGAGATCATCAAAGATTTATAGATACATATTTTTCACAGTTTGATGGAAAATATTTTACAGGTGACGGATGTAAACGCGACTCAGATGGATATTACTGGATTACTGGCAGAGTAGACGATGTAATAATTGTATCCGGCCATAATCTTGGAACAGCTGAAATTGAAAGTGCCTTTGTCTCACATCCAAAAGTATCAGAAGCAGCTGTTGTAGGATATGCTCACAGCATCAAAGGGAGTGGTCTTTATTGCTACGTTTCTCTAAATGCTGATGAAGAACCAAGTGAACAGCTTAATATTGAGTTAAAAAAACTGGTTCGTGAAACAATAGGTCCTATAGCAACTCCAGATATAATTCATTTTTCTACTGGTTTGCCAAAAACCCGTTCGGGCAAAATTATGAGAAGAATATTAAGAAAAATTGCTGCTAATGAACACGAACAGCTAGGGGATACCTCAACTCTTGCCGATCCAAGTGTGGTTAATGAGTTAGTAAAAAATCGACTAAATAAAAATACAGTTTAATAAAACTACCTTGGTTTCCAATGTTTAAGGCATCTTGGTTCGTAGATATTTGCAGCTCCAACCTGGGTTCTATCTCCTCCCTCAATTTTTCTATATGTTTTGGTTGCTTCAATTCCGCATACATTACAAAACCCATAAATTTTCGTAATTTTATCTGCAAGAGCTAGCAAATATGATGAGGTTTCCCAGGGCTTACCACGTGAATCTTGATCTAATCCAGCACAAACTACATCAATGCCAATTTGCAAAAATTTTTCAACATTTAATACTGTTTCATTAGAATCCATAAACTGAATTTCATCCAAAAAAATTACATCATAGCTTTTATTACTAAAATCATAATGTGAATGAACATCTTTCCAATCGTCCATTGCATAACATTCATGACTTAAATTATTATGTGTTGAAATTAATTTTTCTGAATAACGATTATCAATTTTATGTTTTAAAACCAATATTTTTTTCCCTTGATGTTCTGCCCATAAAATTCTCTTTAAAAGCTCACTAGTTTTTCCTGCAAACATTGCGCCTACTATGGTTTCTAAATTTCCACGCATTTTTAATTCGATAAATTTTTTATAATTAGGTTTGTAATCATATTAAAATTGATATTATTCTAACAACCTACAAGATTGTCAATAAATTTAATGTAAAAATATTACTTTATTAAAATATTAGATTATTCTATTTAGCAAATTATGCAAAAAGGTTTAATTTCAAGATATATAATTTTTCAAATTTTAAAATCATTAAAAAATGAAAAAATAAATTATGACTCTATATACTTAAAAAAAATTAAAAATAAAAAAATTAATTCAAGTGACATTAAACTAATACAAAATGTAGTTCTGACTAGCATGAGATATAATTTAGAAATAGATCAGATCTTAAAGATATACGTAAAAAAAATTAATAAAAACAGTAACAGTTATTTTCTTATATTAAGTAGCATAGCCCAGATTGTTTTTCTACATTTTAAGGATTATGCTGTAATTAATTCTTCAGTTGAAATTGCAAAAAATAAAAAATTTTTAAAAATTTATCCTGCCTTTATTAATGGCTTACTAAGAAACATAGCTCGTAACAAAAAAAAACTTTTTAAAATAAAGGTTTCTTTTTCAATGTTACCTCAATGGTTCATAAATCAAACTAATAACTGGAATGAAAAACAAAAGACCAATTTTGTTAAAACTATAAAAAAAGAACCTAACATTCATCTAGTTTTTAAAAGTTCAGAAGATCTTGATAAGTTTAAATTGTCAAGTATTAAAACAACAGAGAATTCGCTTGTTATAAAAAAAGCCACAAAAATTAAAAATTTACCAAAATATAGAGAGGGTGTTTGGTGGATTCAAGATTTTTCTTCTATGATGCCGTTGTTTTTATTAGATAAAAAAAATTCAAAAAAAGTATTGGATATGTGCGCCGCTCCAGGAGGAAAAACTATTCAATTAATTTGTAGTAAAGCTGAGGTAGTTTCTTATGATAAAAATAAAAATAAAGTATCTATAATGAAAGAAAATCTTCATCGTTTAAATTTTAACAACGAGGTAATAAATAAAGATAGTTTAAAGATAAATTCAAAAGATAAATTTGATATGGTTATAATTGATGCGCCCTGTTCTTCTATCGGGACAATTAGGAGAAATCCTGAAATTTTTTACAGGCATTCTTCTCCTAATTTTCAATATATTATTCCTACACAATACAAATTTCTTAATAAGGCAAAAGATTTAGTAAAAAATAATGGTATTATTATTTATATGGTTTGTTCTTTCTTAAGTAATGAGGGAGATAACCAAATTGAAAGATTTTTAAGTGAAAACAAAAATTTTAGTCTGGTAAAATATTTTTCAAAAAATCGTGACATTGATGAATTAATAAATGAAAAAGGTTTTTTTAAAACCTATCCAATAAATTTTAGAAACAAATTTTTAATAGATGGTTTTTTTGCAGCACAGTTACAAAAAAATGCTTAGGTTTCTTTTATTTTATATTTACAAATTTTTTCTACTAAATAATATTATTTTATTTATCAGAGAGAAAAAATTATTTGAAAAAAATTATAACTATGATTTTAGAAATATTATATTTGAGGATTTGTTATTTTTAAAAAATATTTTTTTTAATAAAAAATATTTTAATTCTAAATTTTATGACGAAGAAAGTAAAACCTACCATAGTTTTGATTGGCTTATAGCTGCAAAAAACATAGGTGGCACAGAGTGTGTACTAATAGCAAAAAAACAAATTATTAATTGGTATAGTAAAAGATATTCAAAAAACTCTTTTGTTTGGAATGATATATTAACTAGCAAAAGATTAATTAATTTAATTTATAGCTATGATTTTTATGCAATATCTTCAACTAATAATGAAAAAATATTATTTAGAAAAATCATATTAGAGCATTTTATAATTTTAGATTTATTAAACAAGTTTAGAATTTCAAAAAAAAATGTTTCAATTGAAATGATAAAAATCCTTTTACTTTTTAAATTAATACATAAACTAAATATTAGTGATATAATTTTTTTATTGAAAGAACAAATGCGAACGCAAATTGATAAAAATGGTTTTCACAAATCTAATAACCCCTCGTATCAGGCTGAATTTATTAATAATTTATATGAAATCAAAAATATTTTTTTGTTTTTTGAAATTAAGGTTCCTGATTCAATTCAATATCAAATTTCCAATATGACATCCGTTCTTGGAAATTTAATACATAAAGATAACTCTATTGCTTTTTTTAATGGATCAAATTGCGCAAATTACAATAATATAATCAAAATAATTAATTTAACAAAAGATATCAAATTTAAAAATCTTCAAAATATTAAAAATGGAATTGCTGTTTATTCAAACAATAAATTTAAAATATTTTTTGATGTTGTTAAACCTTCAGATAAAGAGATTAATCAAAATCTTCACGCAAGTACTTTAAGTTTTGAATTAAGTTATGATAATGAAAAAATTATTACTAATTGTGGATCAATAGAAAAAAGATTTGTTAAAAGACTAGATTATTTTAGATATAGTGCTGCTCATTCAACTATTATTGTTGCAAATACAAATATAAGTGAGTTGGTTGAAAAAAAATCATACAAAAGAATACCTAGAAATATTATTTTTGAAAATAGTGAAAAAGAAGATAGTCTAACTTGGACTGGAAGTCATGATGGATATATTAAAAACTTTAACAAAATCGTCAAAAGAAAAATTAAGATTTATAAAAAATTTAATAAAATTGAAGGTGAAGATACAATAATTACAACTAAATTACATAATAAAAAAATTCTTTATAATATTAGATTTCACTTAACCCCTAATTGCTCATGTTTGATTACTAATAACAGTAAAAATGTGTTAATTAAGACAAAAGGTGGGCAATCGTGGATTTTTGCATCCAAAACAAATTTAACACTTGAAGATAGTATTTATATAAAAGATGGAAAAAAAATAGAACAAACTAAACAAATTGTTATATCTAACTATTCTGATTCCTCAAAACAAAAACAAGTTTGGTCTATTACTAAAACATAATTTATGATGAAAGAAAAATTTGCTTTAATTTCTGTATACAATAAAAATGGTTTAAAAAATTTATGTAGTTCATTTTTTAAAAACGATATTAAAATTATTTCTACAGGTTCAACTGCTAAATATATTTTATCTTTGGGATTTCCTTGCAAGTTTGTATCAAATGTTACAAAATTTAAAGAAATTTTAGATGGACGAGTAAAAACATTACATCCAAATATACACGCATCCTTGTTATTTAATAGAAAAATAAACGGACATGTAAAATCTTTTAATAAATTAAAATTTCCAGTAATTGATTTTTTAATTGTTAATTTTTATCCATTCGAAAAAATTATAAAAAAAACTTCAAATTTTTCAAAATGCATAGAAATGATTGATATTGGAGGCCCAGCTTTACTCAGATCCTCCTCAAAAAATCACGAATTTGTCACAACAATCTGTGATATTAAAGATTATAAAAGTTTAATTAATGAGTTGAATAGTAATCTAGGATTTACTTCTTTAAATTTTAGAAAAAAAATGGCTCAAAAGGCATTTACTACTACTGCTAATTATGATTCAATTATATCAAACTGGCTTAATAAAAATAAAACTCGTTATTTTAAAATAAAAAATCATAAAAAAATTAATTTGAGATATGGTGAAAATCCCAATCAAAAATCATTTTTTTATAAAAACAAAAATAAAAAAACATTTTTTGATAATATTTTACAGGGTAAAAAAATTAGTTATAACAATATTCTTGATATAGATTCAGCAATTAATTGTCTTAATGAATTTAGTGAACCTACGTGTATAATTATAAAACACAATAATCCCTGCGGGGTATCGTCATGCAAACGTATATTAAGTGCATATAAAAGGGCTCGTCTAGCAGATCCAATTAGTGCATTTGGAGGTATAGTAGCTTTAAATAGATTAGTTACTTTAAATTTGGCAAAGCTAATATCTAATAATTTTTTTGAAATTATTATTGCAAACAATTTTACAAAACCCGCGCTTAAAATTTTTAGCAAAAAGAAAAATTTAATAATAATTAAAAGTAAAAATTTATTAATTGATAAAAAATTAGATGTAAAATCAATCAATGGTGGCTATATATTTCAGGATAAAAATCTAACTAAAATTAATTTAAAAAATATTTATTGTGTAAGTAACAAAAGGGCTTCAAAAAAAACACTAGAAGATTTGATTTTTTCATTTAGGGTGTGCAAACATATCAAATCAAACTCTATTGTACTTGCAAAAAACAAACAAACTATTGGAATTGGAGCTGGTCAAATGAGCAGGGTTGATGCGACTAAATTATCTCTTATGAAGGCTGGTAAACACGCAAAAAATATTGGTTTTGTGGCAGCTTCAGATGCATTTTTTCCGTTTACAGACAATCTTAAATTATTAATAAAAAACAACTGTAAATCTATCATTCAACCAAAGGGATCTATTAACGACAATAAAACCATAAAATGCGCGAATTTTTATAGTCTTCCTCTTTACTTTTCTAATTATAGATTTTTTAAACATTGATAAATTTTATGATTAAAAATTACATTAGTATAAAAAAAATTGATCAAAAATATCTATATGATATTTTAAAATATCATCCTAATATCGGATCAGGTAGAAAAAATTATTCTGCTCAGTACAACAGAATTTTAAAAAACATTTTTTTATCTAAAATTTATACAAAAAATAAAATCCTAAACAATAAGAATTTTTTTTTATATTAGGTTTCTATCTTATAATATTCTTTTGTATAATAAGTAATTTATTTCAATAACTTACTTAATGGTGTTTATTAATAAAAAATATATCTTTTTATTTACACTTTTTTTTACTAATGTAATTTAATATTCAATAAAACTCATATGCATAAGGATGTTTCAAAAAATTATTTAAATAGACTTTCAAGCGAAGGTATATCTAATTTAAATGACGGAAAACCCAAAATTGCCTTAAAAAAATTTGAAACAATTCTTTTACATTATCCAAATCATCCAAAAATCTTAAATCTTATAGGTCTTGCTTATTACCAATTAAAAAATCTTAATATGGCTTTAGAATATATTATGAAAGCTATTGCGAATGATTCTAAAGAAATAGGCTTCTATATAAATTTAGGTAATATTTATCGAGAATCACAAAATTATTCTGATGCGGAAAATGCATATATGCGTGGTTTAGAAATAAATAATAACTCTTATGAATTATTTTATAACCTTGGTATTCTTTATACCAAGCAGCATAAATATAAAAAAGCTATAAAATATTATGAAAGATCTTTCAAAATTAATCCTTTAAATAAATTTAATTTAGATAATTTGGGAAACGCATATAACGAACTTGCGAGATTTGATGAGGCAATTAAGTGCTACAATAAAGCCATAGATCTAGATCAGAATTTTTCTCAAGCGAAATTTAATTTAAGCTTAGTAATGTTACTAACAAATCCCACAAGCTCAGGTTGGCGGAATTATGAGTACAGATCTGTAAAAAATAATAAAATAAAAAAATTAAATAGCTTTACAAAATGGGATGGTTCTAATTTAAAAAATAAAAATCTGTTAATCCATGATGAACAGGGTATTGGAGACACTATTCAATTTGCAAGATACATCCAATTAATAAAAAAGGATCATACTAATATTATTTTGTATATAAAAAAGAATTTAGAGTTTTTATTTCATAAAATTTCTAAGATAGATGAAATTATAACTGATATAGACAATGTTCAAAACGTAGACTTTTTCATTTCTATTATGAGTTTACCTTATATATTTAGACATGAAGCAAAAAAACCCTGTTCATATAATTTTTTCCATCCAAATTATGATCTTAAAGAAATTTGGAGAAAAAAATTTAATAAAATAAAAAAAATTAAAATAGGAATTATGTGGCAAGGAAATAAACTTCATCGTTCTGATCATAAAAGATCTATTCCTTTAAAAAAAATGCATCCCTTGTTTGAGTTAAATGATATTGAATTTATTTCATTACAAAAGAATGAGGGAAGGGATCAGATCAAACTTAATGATTACAAAAATTTAATGACTGATTTTTTTTCTGATAGTAGTGTAGATAAAATTCCTTTTGAAGATACTTTAGCAATCATTGATAATTTAGATTTGATTATATGTGTGGACTCTCATATAGGACATATTGCAGCTACTATGGAAAAGGAGACTTGGATAATGCTTTCGTATGTTCCAGATTTCAGATGGGGACTAAAAAGTTCTACAACGACTTGGTATAAAGATGTTAGATTGTTTAGACAAAAGAAAATAAATTTATGGGAAAGTCTAATATTGGAAATTAAAAATGCATTAATTGAAAAATTTTTTTTAAAGACATAGGGCTATAGAAAAACTATGAATAATTTAAATAATGATTCAATTAATGAAATTATATATCTAATTAAAGATGGCGATCTTGAATTAGCTTGGAATAAAGTTGAGTCTTTGTCGTTTGAATATCCTTCATCAGATATACTTTTGAATTTAAGAGGGACGATATTTTTAAAAAAAAAAGAATATGAGAACGCTCAAAATAATTTTTCTAAAGCGCTAAAAATTAATCCTCATTTTATATCTGCAAAACTTAATTTGGGCATTGTTTATCATAATTTAGGAAAAAACGAAGAAGCTCTTAAATGTTACAAAGAGATAGCAAAGATCAATAATACTTTACCTACTGTTTATAATAATATGGGTTTTATACTTTATACTCAAAACAAATACTCTGAAGCAATCAAAGAACTAAACAGGGCTATAGTACTAAAAAGGGATTATGCTGAAGCTTTTTTAAATCTTGGTATGGTTTACTTAAATCTTAAAAAATATCGAGAAGCTATAAAATTTTTCGATCAATCGTTAGTTTATGATAAAAAACTTTTATCGGTTTATTATTATTTAGGAGAATGTTTTAAAAATATTAAAGATATTGATAAGGCTCTTTCACATTATACCTTGTCTCACCATCAAAAGACTAACTCCAGAATACTTGAATGCTATTTTATTTTAAACAAAAAGAAAGAGTATCAAAAACTGATTAGCAGTATTAGTAAAAATGATCCTGACAACAGACGAATTGCAGCAATTTCAGCTTATATTTCTAATCAATTCAATATTAGAAATACCTATTCTTTTTGTCAAGAACCGTTAAATTTTATACTAAAAAACAATATTAAAAAAAATATGGAAAATGACGGTTTAGAAATACAAGAATTAATTAAAGAAATATCAGACAAAAAATTTACATGGGAACTTTTTGGGAAAACAACTATAGGGGGCAGCTCCGTATACAATTTAACTCAATTGGGAATTACATCTTTATCAAAGCTACAAAATATTTTAGTCAACGAAATTTTAAATTATAAGAAAAATTTTAAAAATGAGAAATGTACTTTTATTCAAAAATGGCCAAAAAAATACAAATTCAATATTTGGAGCAATATACTTAAAAGTAAAGGGTACAACACATCTCATATTCATCCTGCTGGTTGGTTGAGTGGTGTAGTTTACTTAAAAGTACCTTCTAATATAAAGAAAAACGAAGCTGGAATTGAGTTTAGTCTTCATGGAAAAGATTACCCTATAAAAATAAAAAATATCCCAACAATAACTATTGTGCCTAAAGTTTGCGATCTTGTTTTGTTTCCTTCTTCTCTTTTTCATAAAACAATACCTTTTAAGTCAAGGAGTGAGAGAATGATTATAGCTTTTGATATACACAAATTGCAGTAAAATATAATAAAAAAAATATGGATAAATTAAACAATAACCAACTTACAAAATTATTCAACAAAGGCACTAACGAACTTAACAATGGCAATCCATTAAAAGCTATAGAATTTTTCAAAAAAATTTTATTTATAAAAGAAAATAACGAAATAGTTTTAAATAACTTAGCGTATGCGTATTTTATAATAGGAGATTACATTAATTCTGAAAAATCAATATTAAAATCTATAGATATAAAAAAAAAAAATCCTTATTTTTATTATAATTTAGGTAATTTATATAAAAGAATTTCTAGACTTGATGATGCAATAAAAAATTATGATATGGCAATTTCATTAAATGCTAACAATCATGATTATTATTACAATAAAGGTTATGTTTTATTAAAACAGAAAAAATACCATTTAGCTTGGAAATTTTTTGAAAAAAGAGTTTTCACAAAAAAATATGAAAATAAACTAAGTAATATTATAAAAAATTATTTAATGTTATCGGTAGATTTTATAAAAGAAAAAAAAATAGCAATAGTAGCTGAACAAGGATTGGGTGATCAAATATTGTTTAGCTCAATGTATAAAAATTTATTAGATTTAAAGATTAACTTAAAATTTATAAATGATATACGGTTAGTAAAAATATTTGAAAGAAGTTTTAGCAATTCTGAATCTATTAGTAATAAAGATTATTCCAGAATCAATGAGTTAATTAACAGAGGATACAAATTTTTACTCTCAGGTAGTCTTGGGCAGTATTTTAGAAAAAATATTGATGATTTTGATGGTGAATCTTTCTTGATACCAAACAAAGATAAAATTGATAAATATAGAGGAATATTATCAAAACATAAGTTTAAAAAATTCGTAGGTATTGCCTGGAAAAGTTCCAATTTGAAAAGTGGTAATAAATCCATTCGATTAAATGATCTAAAGCCATTATTTGATAATAAAAATATTGGTTTTGTAAGTTTACAATATGGAAATAATTCTGAACTAAAAACCTTTAATAATAATAACAATGCAATTATTGAGATCGAAGAAATAGATTTATTTCAACAAATTGATGATGTTATATCTCTAGTTCATTGCTTGGATGCTGTTGTCACAACCCCTAATGTTAATGTACATTTTGCAGGATCTGTTGGAAAAAAATGTATAGTGGCTTCTCCATTTGATAATGAACTTTTTTTGTATTCAAAACTTAATGATGGAAAATGTGAATGGTATAAAAATCAAAAAACATTCATTGTGAATAATGATTTAAATTCTGTTCTGAAGGAAATAACAAAATTATTATAAAAGATGCCGGACTATTTTTTTAAAGAATAAATATATATTATGCATAAAATAAATGTTTGTTGTGTAAAAGAAGGAAATAAGTTTGATAGTGATTATGTAAATACTTTGTATCTTATGACTAGAAGACACTTAACAATTCCTTTTGATTTTACTTGTCTCACAGAAAAATCCCAAAATTTACTAAAACAAATAAAAGTTATAAACCTTGAAGACAGATCAATAAAGGGCTGGTGGAATAAATGCCTACTCTTCAAACCAGGTTTGCTAAGTGGGAGTTGTTTGTATCTAGATTTAGATATGATCATATTAAAAAATATTGATGAATTTATAATTCAAAATCAACACTTAAATATTCTGTGTAACCCTATATCTGTTAATGGTAAAAATTATTATAATATAAATTCATCTATGTTATTTTGGAATGCAGATAATAAGGAATTACATAAAATTTGGTTTCAATATTCAGAAAATAAAATTTTTTATGAGACTCATAAACCATCAATAAATGAAATATATGGGGATCAAAAAGTTATACTCGAGTCTAATGTCAAGTACAAATTCTTTTCCACCGATAAAATACGTTATTTTAAATTTATTAAGGAAGAAGACACTTTAGATGAAAACATATCAATAATTGTCTGTAAGGGGAAAAAACAAAAAGATCACAAATCAAATTTTTTTGTTAGAAAATACTGGAAATAAATTATTAATAAATGAAAAAAATTTTTTTGAGATAGAAGAAATTTGTCAATAATAATTAAAATTTAATTGATATTAACAAGAATTTATTGATAATTTATGGAACTGCGCCACTTGATCAAAATAAATATAAATTAGCTTTAGGCATATTTAGAAAATCTTATTCTTTTTTACAAAAATTAAAACAAAATCTTTTTACCCAATTTAATCCCATATCTCTTTTATGGACTGGCATTTAGCCTGATCAAGGTAATAATTTCCATAAATTAACATTCCAACATTATGATAAAAAATAAATATATAACTTTCGTTTCGAAATAATGACAACCACAAGGTTTAATGTTAAAAGCCAAATTAAGCGGGCGTAGCTCAGGGGTAGAGCGCAACCTTGCCAAGGTTGAAGTCGAGGGTTCGAATCCCTTCGCCCGCTCCAATAGAAGCCAAAAATCCTTTAGCATTATTCTTAAGACGGTGTTGCACAACACTTACACAACATTTCGATTTCAGAAATGGAGTGATTATGGCTACTTTTTTCAAAAGGAAATGGAAGACTAAAACTACTTACGGCGTTCAAATTAGACGCAAAGGATTTAAGACATTAATGAAATCTTTTGACACTCGAACTGATGCAAAAAAGTGGGCAAGAAACATGGAGGCTAAGTTGGACCGGGGCGACTACTCCGACTATTCAGAAGCGAGTAAGGTTACGCTAGGCGATTTGTTTAATCGTTACGTAAAAGAAAACAAACATAAGAGTAAAAAACAATGGCGTAACGAAGAATATCGTAAAGACCAATTATTAAATGATACGATAAGCGATATTAATCTATTAAGATTTTCTACTAGGCATTTGGCTGAATTTCGAGATAGACGTTTGCAACAAGTTAAACCCTCTACGTTTAATAAAGACTTTAATTTTATTAGCGTAGTTATCTCAACGGCTATGAACGATTGGGGTATTTACCTTCCTCAAAACCCTTGTAAAATAATGAAACGTGAACGTGAGGCGAAACCTAGGAATAGGATATTAGAAACAAGCGAACAAACAAAACTATTAGAGGCATCTTCGTTAAGTAGTAATGTTTATCTAAAACCTATGGTGGCTTTTAGTATTGAGACGGCAATACGACAAGGTGAACTTCTTAAAATTAAATATGACGATATTAATTGGAATAAACGATTATTAACTTTGTATGACACAAAGAACGGCGAAGATAGAACTATCCCGTTAAGTGAAAAAGCATTTTTAATCTTAAGCTCTCTTCCTAGAAGAATTGATCGTCGTATGTTTCCATTAACTAGGGACGTATTGAAGTGTCATTTTCGTTGGGCGTTAAGAAAAGCAAAGATAGAGGGTTTTCGTTGGCACGATTTAAGACGTCATGCGTGTTCTCTTATGTTTGAAAAGGGTTTGGACGTTCCTAGTGTTCAAGCAATATCGGGACATAAGAATCCAATGATATTGTTGAATACTTACACAAAGATAAAACCCGAAACTCTTGTCGCTAAACTTGGAAAGGGGGTTGCATGATTTGTTGGCTACTCGGAAATATTATTTGGTGGGTCGGATTAATTTGCATAATCATTTGGTATTTTTTTTAATATCTTTATAGGGAGCGTGGGGAGCGGTAAGGCCTATCGCTTCCCTTTTTTATTGTTATTCCAATCATTAAGAACTCCCATCATATGTTCTCTATAATTTTCCTTACTAATGTAATGTGAGTAGTGCATAGCTTTGATTATGTTATACTTTGAGCCTAAATTGGTTTGTAATATATCGTAAGAGTCATTACCGAAACCAACAATAGTTGGATCATCGGCTTTGATATCTTTACTTTGCTGATTTCAAGTCGAGGCGCAGATAGAGACCGGGTCTTACTTAACGATTAAGAAAGCGGAAAGATTAAATGAGATTAAGTTGGTTTTATCCTCCACTTAGCT
>Ga0187827_10000634_pt1 | contig 54621 bp, 47 predicted proteins | sample ETNtaG_39_FD_167969 | JGI IMG/M metagenome (GOLD analysis project Ga0187827, IMG submission 167969) | Marine microbial and viral communities from oxygen minimum zone, Eastern Pacific Ocean - ETNP2014_SV_150_PacBio MetaG (Illumina Assembly) | ecosystem: Environmental > Aquatic > Marine > Hypoxic...
TGATGTGTTTACTATTGACTGGTCTGTTGGAGATTCTATCGCAACAATGACCTCTCCAGTTAGTCGTGTAATTATATTATTAGCAGTTCTTTCATTATTAGTTTCTAAATTGAATGAAAATCTACCTTCGATTATTAATCCATTCAAATTAATTCCTACATCTAGCAGAAATGCCGTAGCTAGAACTTCATTTTACTTGATCAAGGCCTTCTCTGTTCGTTCGGCCTTTATTTTGATATTCCTTTGTGCTCTTTCAGAGTTATACATCTTTGTCGGCCCAATTGTAATTGATATTTTCATCAATGAGGCGGGTTGGTCCCAAGCAAAGTACAACGGAATTGTTGGCGGAATTGTTGTATTTGGTGGATTATTTGGACAAATAGTTGGAGGTCTACTAGGGGATAAGTATGGTACTAGAAGAGTCGCAATGGTTGGATTTACTATTCTTGCTCTAGCAAATGCGACACTGGCCTTCTTGGAACCAATGTGGCATAAAACAACACTCATGACCTTCTACCTAATCATTCAGGCCTTCGTTGGCGGTATTGCTTGGATTTGTATTATTTCTCTAAGTATGAGATTAACATGGAGCAAAGTTGGTGGAACTCAATTCACAGCGTACATGTCTATATTCAATGCCTCAGGTGTATTTGCATACACTCTAACTGGCCGGATGATTGAAGTTTTCAATTATTCCACAGCCATATACATCGGCGCGGCATTGACAATGCTAACTGTAATCATGTTGATTTTCATTGATGAGGATGAGACCGATAGAGTCCTTGAAGGCCGCCTTGATGATGACGATGAAGACGGAGATGAAAGTTGGTGGGAAGAGGCAGGACAAGTGATGGAGGGAGCAGAACTTGGCGAGCATGCATCATTGGCTTGAATCGTGTGAAACAGACTTTCTTCTATTTACCCAAACCGTTTGTCCCTATTGCACTCGTGCAAAAAATGCACTCGCCGCAAAAGGTCTAACTTACACAGAAGTAAACTTCGATCATGAGGGTGAATTACGCTGGGAAGTAATGCGTGAGACTGGTCATCGCACTGTTCCAATCTGCTTTGACATGAGAGGCGAAGTTCCTGTATTTGTTGGTGGTTCAGATCATCTTCTGATTTACTTAGATTGAGTTTGCAATTTCTTGGATTGCAGACTTTAGTTCATCGAATTGATTCAGATTTACCATGTGCCCTTTCTCATGCTCAAGTCGTATAATAGGCCAATCACCCGCTTCGAAAATCTCAGCGTGCTCATATCCATAATCGATAGGCACGAGGTGGTCACCTTTGCCATGCATCCAAACCACCGGCCGGGGTTTTAGGAAAGGTAGAGATGCCTCTAGAGATTCAGGTCGTATGGTTTTAGTTGCGATTAGAACGAGTCCAACTATTCTGTCTTGAACATCAGTTTCTAGTAAAGCGGAAGCCATTGCTCCTCCTTGGGAAAATCCACCTACAATAATTGGCCCATCAGGTAGCTCTTGAGTGACTCGAATTAGTGAATCATCAACATCTGATTGGGAAGATGAATCTAGAACGTGAGATATTGTATCGTCTGCTCTTAACCACCAAGCATAACCACCTTTTGTAGGATGTTCAATCTCTGCCTGAGGGCATAAAACACCCCAACCTTCGGGTGCTAGACTTTCAGCCAGGGGCTGCATCTTAGCAGCCGTGCCTGTCATTCCATGCATCATTACTAGAGTGCCATGACTCATATTCACACCTAAAGAGTCCAAGATTGGGTAATCCCACCAGCGACATGGATACGTAGGTGAGTATCTCCTGTAAATGTTAGAGTTAGGGTATATTCTTCACTTGGGTAAGGCAATGTTCCCAGAGTCCCATATTCCTCTGCTCCAGGCCCCCACGTTCTTTGCAGTGCTGAGACAGATAGATGGTCACGCAGTGTCAATGTGATTGTTGAACCACCACTACCACAAGAAGCATCTAGGAAATAGATCATTTGATCCCAAGCACCATCATTAGGATGGTCATTTACAAAGAATGAGTCTCTAATTTCAGCATCTGGACCTGAGTTGTCCAAATCGTTGCTGTAAAGGTCCCCGCCGCGTGTGAAGTACACATCTCCTGTGTGTGATTCGCCATTAGTGGCATGCATCATTCTTAACTGCTGAATTTCTTCTGAATCTGTCCAAATGAATGATGAGAAGAAACCAATTTCTGCATCAAATACGTAATCCAATCGTGCGCCATCTGCTGCCTGTGCAGAAATAACAGCGACATCACCTGCGATATCTAGAACATTAGCAGTCCAGTCATTGCTGAATAGAGAAAATGACCAACTCATATCTTCCTTCAAAGGGAAGGTCAGAACTGGTTGTGGCATGCCATTTTCATAGGCGCTGAGATTGTCATGAGTAATTCGCCCCAAAAATGGATTGTGATTGAGAACAGCGTGTCTATGAGCTTCAGTAATACTAGAGATTGCTAGCATATACGCTGTACCATCTTCTTCACTATCTGAAGCGACTACTAATCGAGCCGTATCATCTGAATAATCTGGTGTAGAGAAAGTGTAGAGCCACCAGTCTCCAACATCCCATTGCGGTACCTCAATTGCATCACTTGAGCCATCACCTGAACCTCCATCTCCAAAACCCGCACAACCGGCCACCGAGGTGACGAGCAGGACAAGTGTCATGCCCAGTGCAGAGGCTGCGCGCATGGTTATCCCTATCGCCTCACAGTCAAGAGGCTGACGCTCTCTCGGCTATTGTGTTCAAAGTAATCCAGTTTCGGTTAACTTTCCAGTTCCAGCGAGAACCACAGCAACAATTGACATCAACTTGATGAGAATGTTGAGTGAAGGTCCACTGGTGTCCTTGAATGGGTCTCCGATGGTATCACCGATAACTGCAGCATCGTGAGAAGCATCTCCCTTAGTTGCACCTGAGATGTGACCTTGCTCGATTGCTTTCTTTGCGTTATCCCAAGCACCACCAGCATTTGCCATGAATAGCGCCATGAGGACTCCTGTTACGAGAGATCCTGCAAGAAGACCACCTAGTGCAACAGAACCTAGTATGATTCCTACTGCAACAGGCGCTGTTACCGCGACAACTCCAGGTCCGACCATTTCTCGTAGAGCAGCCTTAGTTGAGATATCGACACATTTCTGTGAATCCGGCTTAACACCTTCACGACCTTCTAGAAGACCATCAATTTCACGGAATTGCCTGCGAATTTCAACAACCATTTCCCCAGCAGCCTTGCCGACGGAAGTCATAGTCATTGCAGCGACGACGAATGGTAATCCACCGCCAATCAATAGACCTACGACGACCATTGGGTCGGTTAATTCGAGTGTAATACCACCAACTGCTGTTGTGTATGCTGCGAAGAGTGCGAGTGCTGTTAGGGCAGCAGATCCGATTGCGAATCCTTTTCCAACCGCAGCGGTTGTGTTTCCAATCGAATCGAGAGCATCAGTAATTTCACGGACATCGTCGCCAAGTTCGCACATTTCTGCGATTCCACCAGCATTGTCTGCTACCGGGCCATATGCATCGACGGTCATTGTAACTCCGACTGTTGCAAGCATTCCCATAGCAGCCATTGCGATTCCATAGAGTCCAGCAGTGCCGCCACCCATGAATTCGTTAGCACCCATTATTCCAATCGCGATGAGAAGAACTGGAGCAAATGTAGACATCATACCGACTGATAAACCAGCGATTGCATTAGTTGCTGGTCCTGTTTGTGACATCTCTCCGATGTGAGGAATTGCCTTGGGCTTGATACCGAACACTGGTTCGATACCGGTATAGTATTCAGTGACTAAACCGATTAAGATACCAATGATTGAACCTAGAACAACAGAGTGCATAACACCGTATGATACATCAATTAATCCTTGATTGATAGCACAATAACCGCCTGCTGCGAAAAGAATAGCACCAATGAAGGTGGTATTACGAAGAGCGGCCGCTGCATCTGAACCGTTCTTCAGAATAGTCATAGAGAATACTCCAACGATGGATGCCATGTATCCTATGAATCCGAGAAGGATTGGGAGAATGACATAATCTGAGGACATTCCACTTCCTTCTCCGCTAGCGATAATCATTGCTGCAATTATGGAACCTACGAATGATTCGAAAATATCTGCACCCATTCCTGCAACATCTCCAACGTTATCTCCAACGTTATCTGCGATAACCCCTGGATTGCGAGGATCATCTTCAGGAATTCCTGCTTCAACCTTTCCGACCAAATCTGCACCAACATCTGCAGCCTTGGTGTAAATTCCACCACCAACACGAGCGAAGAGAGCAATGGATGAAGCACCCATTCCGAATCCTGCAGCAGCAGTAATGTCTGATCCTTCAGTTCCTGCTCCTAGCCAGAATGCAATCAGAGAAATACCGAGCAATCCAAGTCCGCCAACAGAGAGCCCCATAACTGCTCCACCATTGTAAGAAACTTCTAGAGCAGCTGGCTGGCCACCATTCTTTGCAGCCATAGCAGTTCGGCCATTTGCCGAAGTTGCTGCCCGCATTCCAGACAATCCAGCAAGAATTGATGCGAGCGCACCTGCAAAGAATGCAATTGCGGTATTAGTATCATTCAATACCGCAAGTATTGCACCAACTAAGACTACGAAAATAGCCAAAACTCTGTATTCCGCTTTTAGGAAGGCCATTGCCCCATTCTGAATTTCTTGTGTAATTTCTGCAACTCGTGGGTTGTCAATCTCAATGCTGTTTACTTTTTTGTATAGAATCATAGCAATTAGTAGTCCAAAGAGGCCTGTTCCTGCTGCAATTAGTGGTATATTCTCCATCATGGTGTTCACCTATGTTGTGCCGCCGACCGGAGGACTCTATTTAATCCGAATTGTTGGTACCCGCCCCTACGGGGCGGTAATTCAGGCTTATTTCTGAAGCACTATATCTGCAAAGGATGCAAGAATCTCGGCCCCGTCATGCTCTCCTCTCAAAGAAGTATATTCCTCTTCTGAAATGTGCCCCCATTCATACGCTCTTTTGATTCTTGCTTTTGCCGCTTCGGGATGGAATTGTATTCCCCATGCCGGTAGTTTTCTCCCATCTTTATCGTTAACACGAATAGCAGTTACTTGATTGTGAGATGCTGTACTTAGTAGTGTGCAATTTTCTGGAATCGTCATCACATGATCTTGGTGGCTAAATACACCTACAATTGTATCCTCCTCATTAGTATGAGATGTCAATAACTTGTCCATTTCTCCTTCTTCTGTCAATTCCAAGTCCCATAATCCACTAGAAATAGCATCTGCTCTTTCAATCTCTGAACCAAGTGCATGGCAAAGCAATTGATGGCCGAAGCAAATCCCTAAGGTTGGAGTTCCTGACAAAGCCGCAACTCGGAGCAAGGAAGATGCCGGACCCATCCATTCCTCCCAGATACTGACATTACGTCGAGAACCACTACAGACGATTGCATCGACATTAAGTTCGTTCAGCCAATTAGCCATTTTTTCATCATTAGTGTGCATTGGCATTACTATCCGATGGAAGTGAGCCACATGTCCATTAAATTCAACATCATTCGAATCCCAAAATTCGTATTCATCATCCCAGTGAGGAACATCCTCTTCACTCAGGGTGACCTGAGTTTCTTTCTCTGTCTTTTCTCCAGATATTAATGACTGCATTTGTGGGGTGACAAGAAGCAATTCCACATTTTTTCGTGGAATAAAAGGGCGAACGACCTCTTGATTTCCTCCATGGCCAAATGTTGCTCTTTCAACTAAAAGGTCGAACATTAGAATGCGCATGTTACTAGCCATTGATACTCCATACCCACCAATGGTTCAAAGCATCTCGCCCATGAGAGGTGAACGAGGAATTAGCATGGCGGAGGTCGATAAGCAACTAATTCTAGAATCGGTTGGACCAGTTCAGGCTATTCTTGATGCGCATGATGGTGTGGTGAATGTAGTCGACACCACTGATGGTGTGATTATGATCTCCTTAGAAGGCGGATGTACTGGTTGCAGTTCGACCCCAATGACTGCAATGCAAATTTATTATTCATTGATGAAGCTCGAAGGTGTTGAAGATGTTATTTTTGTCAATGGTGAACTTCCAGCATATATGCGCGCTTTCATTGATGACAAACTCGGTGTTGAGGAATAACGAGTAAGGGCTATCCTCCTAGTTCTTTTCTTCGGCTTCTGCTCGTCTCATCTTCATGATTTGATGAGGATTTGTTTCTCCCTGAACATCAGTTCCTTTGATGTTCAGCATCCCTGCGCCAGCAACAATAAGGGCAACTAAGGCAAAAGGCCGAGCGACGTTTCGAGAACCCCATAACTCCCCTCCCATATAGTGCAGAGCAAATAGCATTACAGCAGATGTGACACAAAGAAATGCAATTACGCGTTGAGTCATTTTCTCCCCTCCTTCAGCACGAGAAAATGTTCCAATACTCATCCAAAGAAGTGTAGCTATGCTACACATTGCCACAGAGATCGACTCCAGTCCCGATAGCACATCCATACCTCTTCTCGTGTGTGTATTGTTTGTGAGCATTGGGATGCTCAACAGTTACTGAATAACGACTGCAACAGATGAACATCCTCAAGGATGATGCCCCTCCGTTGGTATCGTGGTTAACGTCAAGGGGTGGAATTTGCCAAAGCCGCGCAAAGATGGTCCTCCTTTTGCTACCAAGTCACAAGTTGTATCAGTTCTAGAACAAGTGGCAGTACTTTTGGAACTTGAGGGAGCCAATCCATTTAGAGTACGAGCCTATCAAAATGGAAGCCGTGCATTGGCTTCGATGGAAGACGACTTACTTACAGTTCTACAGCAAGGTAACTTGACTGATGTCAAAGGTATAGGAAAAGGAATCAGTAGTTTAGTTGGTGAAGCGGTTCTCAAAGGAACTTGGGGCGATCTTCAGAAATTGTATGACAGAGTACCGAGAGGTTTGATTGAGATTGTTGGGATTCCTGGTCTTGGTCCGAAGCGTGCCCGTTTAATGTATCAGGAATTGGGGGTTGATACGGTAGAATCTCTGAAAGCCGCATGTGAAATGGGTCATATTGCTCCTCTTTCTGGATTTGGAGAGAAGAGTCAAAAGAAATATCTCGAAGGAATCGAGCTATTGCGCCGTTATCAAGGTCGAAGTAGGATGGATGTTGGACTTTCCTTTGGTCGGGCGATGGAGGCTAGAATAGCAACTATTCCAGGTGTTGTTAAGGCACAGTTAGCTGGTAGTGCTCGTAGACGTAGAGAAACTATAGGCGATCTAGATATTGTCGCTGCTGCTATGCCTAAGGACCACGATTCAGTGATTAAAGAAATTCTCAATTTACCTGGAATTGCCGAAGTGAAGGGCTATGGTGAGTCGAAGGTCAGTTTAATTCTCGAGCAAGAAATGCTTGCCGATGTTAATATTGGAGGTAGTATTGATACTCAACTCGCAGAGATGATGTTAGAGAGAAGTTCTGATGCTACAATAGATGCTCAAGTCCGTATTGTACCTCCTGAAACCTTTCCTTTCACCTTAGCATATTTCACTGGTTCAAAGGAACATAACATCCGAATGAGACAATTGGCTATAGACAAAGGTCTGCGTCTCAATGATTTTGGTCTTTTTCCTGAAGATGCCGCTGAAGGGAAAATAGGCATGGAAGCTGCCAAACATACTCTAGACTGTAATGATGAGTCTGACATATATCGTCATTTAGGACTCGGATGGGTAACTCCTGAATTACGAGAAGATATGGGTGAGATAGAAGCGGCAGAAAGTGGCTCTCTCCCAAATCTAATTTCTCCAGAAGACATCAAAGGTGCTCTTCACAATCATACCATAGCATCTGATGGAGTCAATACATTGGAAGAAATGGCTAATGCTGCACAAAAATTAGGTTGGCAGTACCTAGGAATCGCCGATCACTCAGAAATCCTCAATATTGGTGGGCGTCAGATTGGTGTGCCTTCAGAAGGTATTCCTAAGCAATCTGAAATGATTCGCGCACTCAACGAATCATGGACAGATTCAGGTCACGATTTCCGTTTATTCCATGGCTCTGAATGTGATATATTGGTTGATGGGGGACTCGATTATCCAGATGCAACTCGTAAATCTCTGACTCATATTGTCGGTTCAGTTCATGCCTTAGGGAGTTGGCGTGGTCGGGATGAAATTGCCAATACAGAAGCCCTAATTCGAGCTATTGAGAATCCTACCTTCACAATTCTAGGGCATCCAACAGGTAGAATCCTTCAGGGTAGAGAAGGGTTCCCTGTCGATATGCACGCTGTGATACGAAGAATGGGTGAACTAAATTCAGAAGGTCATCTGAAGGCTGTTGAAATTAATGCCTCTCCTTATCGTCTTGATTTGGATTGGCGCTTATGTAAATTCGCTAAGCAGCAAGGAGTTCCAATTTGCATCAATCCAGATGCCCATGATACAGAAGGTCTGAAGGATGTCTGGTATGGTGTGCAAATTGCACGAAAAGGGTGGCTTGAAGCGGGTGATGTCCTAAACACAAGAACTGGTTCTCAGATGGAGGATCTTCTTGGTTTGTGACGAAGTTTGATGATGGAGACTCAGGTGGGATAAAACATGCAGATGATGCGGGGTCTAGTTTTCGGGGCTGTTTCTGTTATTCCAGCACTTTTTGCCGGACTATTTGCTTACATCCTAATGGGCGGTGAAACAGAATTCCCTGAATGGGAAGCTTGGATGTATGGACCCTGTTATGGAGTTCCATTCCTAATCATTAGTGCTTCCTTCCTCTTCGGTATTCGCGATGAGGAGGATGTAGAGTAATGAATAGACTAGAGAAGGCTGAACGTATTGGAGTTCAACTCGACAATCTCTATCCTGAAACACCAATTCCTCTCAATCATAATGACCCCTACACTCTTCTAGTTGCAGTCATGCTTTCCGCTCAAACAACAGATAAGAAGGTGAATCAAGTCACTCCAAATCTATTCGATATTGCAAAAACTCCTGAAAAGATGGCTTCACTAGAGGTAAGTGAGATTCAAAATATCATCCGTGAAATCGGCCTTGCACCAACTAAGGCAAAGAATCTCAAAAGGATGGCTGAGCAAATACAGGAAGGCGGTGGCAAGGTGATTCCTGATTGGGAATTTCTTGAGTCATTAGCAGGAGTGGGTCACAAAACAGCAAGTGTAGTTATGGCTCAGGCTTTTGGAACTCCTGCTTTCCCGGTTGACACACATATCCATCGTTTGGCAGCACGCTGGGGTCTTTCAGATGGCCGTAATGTAGTCAAAACTGAACGTGATTTGAAAGCAGTATTTCCTAAAGAAACTTGGATTCGTCGCCATCTACAAATCATCTACTTCGGGCGAGAGTATTGCCCTGCTCGTGGCCATGATTTGGTGTCATGTTCTATCTGTGGATGGGCGGCTACCAAGAAGAGAATTCGTGATGAATCCCGCTAACTGCGAACGAATAGAACGCCGCCTATAACAACTAGAATTGCCCCAATCCCCAGCAAGGGCATTTGTAGTGAACTAACTAGATCTCTAGTTTCACGGCCATCTTGACACTGTCCATCATCCCAACCTGTAATTTGACCAATTTGGCCAGTTGTCGAATCACAGTTCTCTTCAAGTTCATTATCTATGTAGTCAACAATCATACCTGCACCAATCCAACCTATGATGAATAATGCTCCGATGACTAATGAAAGAGTCCCACCGAAGGTTCCCGCTTTGCTCATGATGTGAACCGTTCTCTGATTATTCTTGAATCCTCTTGGCCCGAGGATTCTTCATGCCTCACGGTTTCGAATCGTTATGAGTGAGGATTGGGTGACGCTTGAAGTAGGTGAGAAAGCGCCAAATTTTGATGCGCTTTTGACCGATGGTAGTCAGATTAGTCTGAAAGGAATATTATCGGAAGGAAAACGAGTTATCCTCTATTATTATCCTAAAGACAACACACCAGGATGTACAACTCAGGCTTGTGATTTTCGGGACAATTATTCTGCTCTCAATGATGCGGGATATAGAGTGTTTGGGGTTTCCAAAGATTCAGCAAAGTCACACCAGAATTTCACTAATAAGTATGAGTTAAATTTCGATTTAATCGTCGACCAAGATATAGAATTACACCAAAAATATGGAGTTTGGCGCGAGAAAAATAATTATGGAAAAACATACATGGGAGTTTCTCGTTCAACTTTTGTGATTGATACAGACGGTTCATTGATTTGGGTAGGGTATAACATTAGGGCTAAAGGGCATGTTGAGAAACTAATGAGAGAACTTAATATTGAGTGATTGTATGAATGTCGAGGAACGTAGAGCTGTAGTCGCCCTTTACCTAAGGCGTTGTGTAACTTACTCGGACGCATCAATAGAGCGTAAGGTTGCTAGAGGTGATGACCCAAATGAGATTGCACGTTGGCAGGCTTATCGTGACTTTTCAGCATACTCTGCTAATGAGGTTGAATCAGGTACTCTAGATACTTGGTTGTCAGAAGGTGATTACAATCCTAAACCCCCCACCCCCATATCTTTGGAGTCTAGTTCTGTGTCGCTATCATTAGATGAAATGCCACATAATGAACGTAGAGAATGGTTGGCAGGGCTATTGATGCCACGCCCAGTTGTATTGGTTAGTACGGTTTCTGCTGAAGGTGTTCCTAACCTAGCACCGATGTCTTCTGTATCAGTAGTGTCCAATTCCCCCCCTCTTCTAGCACTGTCACTTTCTGTAGATCTTAATGGCCGACCACGTGATACCTTAGTTAATCTTGAAGCCAATGGAATTGGTGCTCAAGTAACGATTTTTGTTCTTAATGCCGATAATGACTCTGCTCGTATAGTTGATGTCACTGCAGCCCCATTACCGCATAGCAAATCAGAATGGGATGAAATCAAACATAACCCACCTACATTCAGCTCAGCACTTGCGGCAATTCATTGTGAACTTATTGAAATCAATTCATTACCTTTGGGAGCATCTAGTAAAATCGTCATTCTAAGAGTGAAAGATGTAGAAATATCTGATTCCATAGATTCACAATCTATTCCTCAGAAATTATTTCAAATTGGATTTGACAGTTTAGGACCTGGTCCAAATTCCAAAGATTGGCGTTATGGATTAAGCTATTATGAACCTACTTCATCTGATAATTGACTCCATTTCACCATTCCGAGTAGGTGCCTATCTGTGTCAACTCTCATTTTTGCTCCAGCAATCATTAGCAAGGTGTCTGCCTCATTGAGGGCAAAAGTAGGCAGACCAATCTGGTCACCTAAGTTCTGGATTCTTCGTCTACAAACATCCTGTTGACTTGGCATATGAGTCAGAGTGCTAAGGTCAGCAATAACCAAGTCACCTGAATAAAGCCTGTTTTCCATTCCATGGAGATTCATCTTGTGAAGGTCGTCCGGTTTGATGTAGTGAACAAATCGCTCTGCTGATGGCCTCATTCTGTGTATTTTTTCACTCCATCGAGGTTCTCCGAGATCGTGGAAAGAATCATTCTTCTGAGGTCCAGGGTCTGCAGAGCGCTTTTGCTTGGTCTGAGATGCCGTAGTTGGCTTAGATGGATCAGGCAATCCAAGTAAGCGAAATAGATTGACCATGAGGGTTGGAGGTGATTCTCAGGCTTGAGTGCTTCCCTCAATAAATGAAAAGAAGGCGTGTTTCTGACATCTAGTTTTAACGTCGTTATTCTTCTTCGTTGTGTTCATCGAAACTTGAATCATCGAAGGCATCATCGGTTGCGAATAGATTGCTTGGGGAAACTCCAAAAGGTGCATCAATAACATCCGGTTTATTCCACATTTTCATAGCGAAGAATCCCCCAGCTCCAAGAATTAACAAAGTTATCACAATAATTATTCCATTACTAGTAAGTAGGCCTCCAATACTGAAGGGTTTCTCAGCTACACTAACAGTATGTGTAGTTGAGTCACTTAATGATTCATCCATTGCAACTAATTTTACAGTTTTCTGTCCTGATTTAGGGGACCATTCTACCCAAATTCCTTCTGCATCGTGATCATCGTCAGAAATCCCATTTCCATCACTATCAACAGATGTATCGAAATCCCAGTAGTATGTCATTTCAAGCAAATCTTGTTGTGAATCTGAAGTAAGATTGGCAGATAAGATTACTTTATCACCCTCAGTTGGGTTTAAATTGTCAATCATTAATCTTGCTGTAGGTTTGACGTTATTGATAGTGATTGGAATCTCTAATGTTGCAGTATCACCATTATCATCAGTAGTATGGAAAACAATTGATGAGGGAGCAGTTCTAGCATCAGACCAAGCATAGACTAAATTTGTTCCTGTAATGTCACAGTCATCCCAAGTTTCATTTTCGCCATCAGAATTAGTCTCGGGATCAAGATCAAAACAATTCACAAGTTGTTCTAAATCACCAGGTGTATCCATCACTGAAATTGTAATTCTAATCTCAGAATCCTCTGCTACGGGTAATGGGTTAGAAATCGCATCAATAGTTGGTGCTACATTTGAAATTTCTATCGGTACTCTTAGTGTTACACTTTCTCCATCATCATCAGTTACGGTTAGATCCATAAGATGCATTCCACTAGTTGAAAATGAGTGCATGAATTCTGAATGTACTCCTATGTTTTCCTGAGAAATATCAGGATAATTTTCGGCATCTGGAATCAATAGGTGAGTCAGTCCACTTAAGTCATTTTGTGAATCTTCAGCGGAACTGATAATCTTCAATAAATCTCCTTCTTGTGCCGAATATTTGCCATAACTATTGGGGATTAGTCGGTTTATTCCATTCCATATCTCGACACTTGGATTGTGTGGTTCAATGTTTGTGACTTCAATAGTTATAGTCTCAGAAGTAGTCTCTCCATCGTCATCCATAGCGATTACTTCTATGGAGTATTCTCCTTCTGTCAATGGTGTTACCGTACATGTAGAACTTACAGAGACTCCACCTTCACATTCAGTTTGCCACGATACATCGACTGCATTATCTTGATTTCTGCTATCTAAATCAATTCGCTCGGTAACTCGGAAGGTAATGGAGGATTCTACTGCTACTGAATTACTATCAGCTACAACTGTAATTTCAGGTGGTCTGTTGTTCACAATAATGTTCGACTGAGCAGTGTCCGAATCACTTTCTTCATCGGTGACAACTAAGCTGATTGAGTACTCTCCATCATCATCCCATGAATACTCAAGAATACAGTCTTCTTCCTCAAATGTCGTTATTTCATTGTCAATAGCTTGAACCTCAAAGACACAATCTAATGTTCCTCCATCTAAATCAAATGAATTATGTCCATCAATAGTAACACTACTTAGAGTCAAAGTTTCTGCTGGAGTGCTCAAAACTGCAGTAGGTAATTTACCTATGAATATTACAAATGAACCATAGTTATTACTTCTATTTCCATCTTCCGTAATTAATTCATTTTCATCAACAACAAATGTGACACTTGTGTCTCCAATTGGTTGACTAACAGGTACTATCCAGTCAATCTCAACTCTTTGAACTCCTAAGCTTGGCAGAGATGATACCGGTTCAATCGAAGTGACTCCGTCTGGTCCAGTAATTTTGATTTCTGTTGAAGGAGAGGTTAGAATTCCTTTGTTCTGAACTGGAACACTGAAAGTAAGAACATCTCCCTGAATTGCTGTAAATCCGATAATTGAATTTAGACTAATGGTGTTTCCATTCCTTGTTCTCTCGACAGTTACTCCTGCTGAATTAGTAATTAGATCTACTTCATGCACTTCGGGATCGATAGAAATTGTAGATGCCCCTACCTGATTGAGAGAAACTAATCGAGCAATTACTCCATGACTGCCGCGTTCAGTTCCTCCTTGGGATGAATCAGCAGAATCTCCCGAATTGAAATTGAATGAAACTTGACCATTTGAATTTGTAGAACCATAACTGATATCTTCGTCTATTTCATAGCGGAATTCAACTGACTGATCACTAACTGCTGCACCTGCATTATTAGTCACAGTGACAGTCACACTGATATCCATGTCAAGAGGTGATAATTGATAATCGATATCGACGTCCAAATGGTGTGTTCGAGATGCTTGTTGATAGTAATTTAATTGATGAACTGCTACAAATCCAATACTTTCTGTTGATGCACTTTTGATGTCATTGTTAATAGCAGGACAATACCACCTGTACCCTGTTTCTTCTCCATTGCTATTGTAGGTAGTGATATTGTATGAGTTTCCATTGCATCCACTATATGCTACACCAGAACTTCCTCGTGACATTACTTCCCATGATGTGGAACTGGAATCCGAGGTGTCTGAAGGAATAGTAACATATTCGCTTGTTCCTGAATAAGTTGTGTCTACAGTGTATGTAGTTTGCCAAGTTTCTCCAACCACTAGGGGGAAGTCATAATACTCTAATGCAGGGCTATACTCATTTGTCACAACTAAATCAGCCACATCAATAGTTACATCCCACCAAAGAATAGTGTAAATAAAGTCGATATCAATTGTAGCTTCTTGCCTAATAGATGCTAAATCAGATGCTCGAATAATTTCTACAGTATCCATCCCTATTTCTAAATCTCCAGTATACGTGGTAAGTGTTACTCCATTAGCAGCATAATCTCCTTGAGACTCTACCTTGTAAACTAATGTTGAAACATTGTCGACTTCCATAGTGTAAATATCTGTGACGTGTGAATCCAGAGTTCCGCTCAAAGTTTGGACATTTGTAGAGACACCACTGTCAGCGATAAAATCTCTGACATCTAGATAGCCATTGGAATTCCATTGGTCACCAATTCTCCAGTTTGGAACATCAATCAGAGTAGATGAGCGCTGTGATACATCTTTTTCTTCAGTTTCGTTTTGATTTAACAATTCAAAGTCAGTGGTCCCAATAAATGCTGTTTGGACTGAGAGTATTAACAGAAATGAGAGAATCAATCCATTCAATCGGAGTGCAGACACAAGTGTCTGGACTCTTCCTTACTTCATCAAACCCCCGCCTGCACGATGTGCAGACGGTAATTATCAATCAAAGTCCAAAAAATCATCAAAGTAAGTCAGCCAATTCATCTTGGATGAACTGAACTGCTTCTAGAATCTCAGACTTGTCACGAGCTCCAGTAATTACCATCTTTCCGGATCCGAAAATCAGACAGACAACTCGAGGGTAATCCAATCGATAAATCAGTCCAGGGAACTGCTCTGGCTCATATTCGACCTTGTCGAATGGCAAGTGGAAAGTCAGATTGTTGAGATTCAAGCGTCTTGGCATTGTGGCTAGAGGCTCACCTTCTCTGATTCCACGGATTCGTGGATCTTCATCTTCAACTTCCTCGTCAGTAGCTGCTCTAATTCCGTCTTTAACATCGATAACCTTAGTGTGATTATCATCCATTCTTGCGGTGCCATCGTAATCTTCAGGATAGTGAAGAGCGTAGGTTGCAACCATATTCTGAACCTCGATTTGGACATCTTCAAGTTCCCAAGTCTCAATTCCCGCGTTTCTCAAGTCTCCAATCATTCGCTCGATACCAGTGTGGATGTTATCCTTGTTCTTTCCACCGGTACATACAGCACGGCCGGAGCGGAACATTAGGATTGCAAGTTTTGGATCTACCACACGGTAGACAACACCAGGAAATTGTTCTGGCTCATATTCGCAGTTCAGTTGGATGGCAATATCTGGTAGGTCAAGTTCCTCCGCCACTCTTGTGGAGGCGACTACGTTTACCACTGTTAGGCGTTCTTCGTCACTCTTCATAGGGCGCCGCACTTATGAACCACTTATAAAGAATCGTTGATGTAATAAGATAAAAAAAACGATATTGAGGCTCTATTTGTTATTTTTCAACCATTCGAACACCTTGTGCTCCTAATCGAGATATCATAGGTTGTCCGCCAGCGATTTCAATATCTTGTGCAACCCGTTGTGGTTCTCTAGTTAGGGCAACCATACAACCGCCACCTCCAGCTCCTGTAAGTTTTGCACCAAGTGAATGGGGTCTGGCCGCTTCAACTAAAGCATCTAGCTCTGGGCTACTTACCTCAAGATTTTGCAATCGTTGATGACAGGCATTCATGGCCATCCCTACTGCTTCTAAATTACCTGCAGATAATGCCATCAACCCAGCCTGAGAAATATTGGCTATTGCATCCATATCTTCCATTTTTTCAGGTGATTTAGAAACAAGTTGAGCAACATGAGCAACCATATCACCAGTTGGCGATCCGACTCCAGTGAATCCTAATACAAGAGATACATCTAGATTTTCAGGCAACTCAACCTTACAAATTGACCATTGCCGTATCCCTTCGGGAGTTTCTAATTGTGCATCGAAGACATGTGTTGTCCCTTCAATAGCCTCTCCTGAGACTACAACACAACCACCTAATGCACTGGTTGCAGTGTCTGTTGGGCTGGCTCGGCCAGATTGAGCTTTAGCCTCTGCCGAATGGCCGATTCTTGCTAAATCAACAGGATTTAATTCGCTTTCAGGGTTTACAAATGCCTGAATTGCTGCACTCATTGCATTTGATAATGCAGCAGATGAACCTAGTCCTGCTGCTGAGAATAGGCTGCTCGAAATACCCATTTTTAGCGGAGGTCCGTCATAGGAGAACACATCCTGCAGGATATGAGAGATATGGGGGTGGCGGGTTGAGTCGAAGGGATTTCCTTCGATACTCCAAGCGGTTGAAGCCTCCAGACTAACCTCTACACCCGAATCAATGGCTACTGCAACAGCAGGATGGCCATACACCACTGCATGTTCTCCAAAGAGGATGCATTTTCCCGGAGCGAAGGCTCGGACCACGTCTCGGGGTGGAGTGAGAAGGACATGAGCCTTGGGGATGAAGCGGTTGTTTCAAGATGCAGTAGTCCTTGCACAGCATATTACGGCCTGTGGGCCATTGGTGATACTACATGGAGCATCCTTTACTACAGACCTATGGTCCTCTTGATGGGTGGATGATTCTCCTCATTATCGGAGGCATCTCTGTAGGATTCTTCCTTTATCAGGTTCAATTAGCAACAAGACTTGTTTTACGAGGTTCTTCAGACGACCGCTTCGATTCTTGGGGCCAGAGAATTTCTGAAGTCTTGACGGGTTGGCTTGGTCAGAAGAAAGTACTCAGAGACCGAATTGCAGGTGGTATGCATGTCCTCATGTTCTGGGGGTTCCTAATGATTTCAACTGATATGCTCGATCTTGCGACTGCGAATTATTTTTCTGACAATATCCTACCTGAATTGCTTAATGGACCTTGGAATGGTATTGTGGAACTAGGATATTTGATTGCTCTAATTGGATGTGTTGCGGCACTAACTCGTCGCCTTATTTTTACTCCGGAGAAGCTCAAGGGTAAATCACAACTAGAGGGCAATGTCATTCTTTTGCTAATAATGACAATCACAACTACATCGTTCATTGTGGAGTCTGCCGAATCTCCTTCTGCAATTTGGGAACCAATCGGTAATTGGGTAGCAGGACAAGATATTGGTGAGAATGTAGTTGTAGGGGCCTACTGGGCACACATGGTCTCAATATGCACCTTCTTCGTTCTTATTCCGGTCTCAAAGCATATGCATTTAGTAATGGCATTTCCAAATGTCTTCTTCTTTGATACTGAACCTATGGCTAAGATGCGACCACTTGCAGTCAATGATAGTGGCCAAGCGGTTCCATTGGAGGACTTGGACATAGAGTCATTCGGCGTCAGTACTTTTGATCAATATACTTGGAGGCAACTAATTGATGGTTGGGCTTGTACTACCTGTGCTCGATGTCAAGATGTGTGTCCTGCCTATGAATCTGGCAAGGCACTGAATCCTATGCAAATTGTGCATGACGTCCGTAACTATGCCAATGACCATGCTCCTATTTTGTTGAAGGGTGAGCAGCCGGAAGAAACAATTCTAGAGAGAATTGGTTCCGAAGCGGTTTGGGCTTGCACAACCTGTCATGCTTGTGTTGATGCTTGCCCATTGTATATCGAGCATGTACCTAAGTTGACTGATTTGCGCCGTAATGCAATGATGGAAACAATGGAGTATCCCGATGAGTTGAATGTCGCAATGGGTAATCTTGAATCCGCTTCAAATCCCTACGGTTTTGGAATGCACGAGAGGGCAGATTGGGCTGAGGGTCTGGACATCAAGATTGGTGAGCCCGCCGAATACATCTACTTTGTAGGATGTGCTGCCAGTTTTGATGAACGAAATCAGAAAGTTGCGCGCGCCACTATTGGACTTCTCAAGGAAGCGGGCTTAGATGTTGGAATTCTAGGTATGCAGGAGGGATGCTCGGGTGACCCTGCTCGTCGCGCAGGAAATGAATATCTCTTCCAGATGCTTGCTGAAACCAACATGATGACTTTCCAAGAACTTGGTGTGAAACGAATTATTGCTTCTTGTCCTCACTGTTTCCATACTCTTGGAAAGGAATATGCAGATTATGGTGGGGCTGAATTAGAGGTCCTACATCACTCAGAGATATTGGCTAAACTCCAAGAAGAAGGAAAGTTACCCAATGTATCAAAAAATGAATCAATCACCTTCCATGACCCTTGTTACCTTGGTAGAATTGGAGGAATTATAGACGAGCCTCGTGATATCATAGGAGGAGTTGATGTTGAAATTGAAAGACACGGCAATGACTCATTCTGCTGTGGCGCTGGTGGGGCTCAGATGTGGATGGAAGAAGATGCAGATAAGCGCGTCAACCAGATTCGCGCTAAGGAAATTGCAGCAACAGGCTGTGACACTGTGGCAGTAGGATGTCCATTCTGTTCAATCATGGTCAAGGATGGCCTAGATTCAGTTGGTGCTGAAATGGATGTCATGGATGTTGCCGAGATACTTTGGGAACAGATTGTTGCTAAAGATGCTGAGATTCACAAAAAATACCGTAATAAACCCCGTAAAGCCCGGTTCTGGAATCCAAGAAAAGGCGAATTTAATTAAATTAGGATGTGATGAATAATGAGTGAACTGAGAAAAGCAGTACGACCCTTGGCTGGAACTATACTGGCATTGACCTTATTTCAGGGCATTGCAGGTTGGAGGTTGCTCAATTTTGAGACCGATATTGGGCATGAACACACGGCCTATCTGTTGACCGTTTTGGCAATTGCATTACCAGCGGTTGTAATAAAATCAGGAATTGATGATAAATCGGTCAAGGGCAACTCATTTGCAGTAGCAGGAATTGTAGTAATTCAGTTATTAGTGGGGTTATTCCTGATGGGGAGCTATGGATGGATACACATACCTCTAGCAATGATACTTGCGGCCCATTCCTTTGCAGTTCTGATTTCAATGCGTCACGTAGAGTAGTGGTTTGGTGAGATCATTGAACGAAGCCACCCATACGCCAGTCATTGGCATCACATCTTGCAAACGTCCCTCGACTTTTGGTTCTTGGAATATCGATGCTGTTATTATTCCTGCAACATACACTAATGCGGTGAAGGAAGCAGGTGGCGAACCATTGCTTCTACCTCCTGGTTGTAGTGCCTCTGTTCTTAGCAGGATAGACGGCCTTGTTGTCGCCGGTGGCCCAGATTTGCAATCTTCTCTATACGGACAGGAGTCAGGGGAATACACGGTTGAAACTTATCCTGAGCAGGATGAATCTGAGGCTGCACTAATTCAAGGAGCAATAGAACACGACATACCATTGTTGGGTATATGTCGTGGAATGCAGATGATGTGTGTATTACATGGAGGTTCTATACACCAACATCTACCAATGACTCCTGGGTTTGAGGAACATGGAGGTTGGGACGGTGTCGCTACTGAACATGGAGTCGATATTATCGAAGGAACCATTCTTCAATCGATTATGGGCCCTCATGTAATTGCAAATTCAACCCATCATCAAGGTGTAAGTGACCCCGGTTCTCTCCAAATTAACGCTCATTCTAGCCATGATAATTTGATTGAAGGAGTTGAGCGAAATGACCTCAGATTCTGCGTTGGAGTTCAGTGGCATCCTGAAAGGATAGGACATCTAGGATTGTATCGCGCGCTCGTTGAAGCGGCGCGGGGTTCATGACCCAATGGCTCATCCAACACTCTGAGACTATGACGTTGAGAGTATACGACACCCGCTCTCGCAGCAAGCGAGAGCTTGAAACTCTAGATGAGGGGAAGGTCGGACTCTACGCTTGTGGAATCACTCCATATTCACCCAGTCACATAGGTCATGGGCGTCAAGCTATCGCTTTCGATATTATTGTTAGATGGCTGCGTCATATCGGATATGAAGTGAATTATATCACCAATTTTACAGATGTTGATGACAAGATTATTTCTGTAGCAAATGACGAAGGAGTGGATTTTCTGGAAGTAGCAAACAGGAATATTGCAGACTATTTTGAAGGAATGGACGCGCTAAATGTCCTTCGAGCTGATCATTATCCAAGAGTCACTGAAACGATTCCTGAGATTGTCGATATGATTTCAATTCTCATCCAGAAGGGTCATGCCTACGTTGGAGGCGATGGGGTTTACTTTGAGATTGATACATCTCCTGAGAAGTATGGTCAATTAACTGGTCAATCTTTGGATATGGTACGAGCTGGTGCCGGAGGTAGGGTTGCAGATACCGGTTCTGGCAAGCGTGACCATCGTGATTTTGCATTATGGAAGTCAGCCAAACCAGATGAACCATCGTGGCCAAGTCCTTGGGGTGAAGGAAGACCTGGTTGGCATATCGAGTGTTCTGCTATGTCTCTCAAGTTACTTGGTGAAAGGTTCGATATCCATGGAGGAGGTACTGATTTGTTATTCCCTCATCATGAGGCTGAAATATTTCAATCTGAATGTTGCTTAGGACATGACCCAGTGGTACAATATTGGATTCACAATGGTATGATTAATGTCGATGGAGAGAAGATGAGTAAGTCTCTAGGTAATTTCTGGACAATTAAGGATGCATTAGAGCAAGTTGATCCATTAGTGCTGAGATACACTATGATTAATGCTCCATATCGTCAACCAATTGATTTCAATCAAAAAATGCTCGACGAATCAAGTATTCATCACAAGAGAATGGTTTCTGTATACGGTGAGTCTTTGAACAGTTTTGGCACTACTGATTGGGGAGATGTAGAGATTCTTGAGAGTGCTTCAAAACGCTTCGCTGCTGCTATGAATGATGATTTCAATACTAGAAATGCAGTAGTTGAGATTCAATCAGTGGTAAATTCACTTCGTAATTTACTTGACAACGGTGCTGATGCTGATATCTTAGCGGCAGGTGCTGGTTGGTTGAGTGAGTTTGCTGGAGAAATACTAGGATTGCTTCCAACTGATGAATCCATTCAAGAAATGATGGCTGAAGATGAGTCAGCACGAAGCGAAATCGAATCAATTGTTGAGCCTCTATTGAAAGAGCGAGCAGAAGCTCGTGCCTCCAAAGACTGGCCTCGTGCTGATGAGATACGTGACAAACTGAATGAACTAGGCGTTGTGGTCGAAGATAGTCCAAGCGGCCCAGTCTGGCGATTACAATAGTACTCTTAGAATCAGGCAAAGCCCCAAACAGAAAACAGCATCATGGCACCGATTACTACGATTCCAGCTGGGAAAAAGTAGTCAATATCACTTCTAGCATTTGACATCGCACCAAGTTCAGAGCCACGCTCAAGGTAAGAACGGAATCCTGGTGCATCATTGCCAATTACCTCGACAGCACCGGACTTCCTTGCTCTATCTTTGTAGGGTTTAATTCCCTCATCCCTCAACTCTTCCTCTTCACGAGGGCGAACTTCACCAGTAATGTAAATTGGATCTCCTATTTTTAATCCATAAAGAGTCCAACGATGCCTTCGGACATCTCCAGTTGTGAATAGATTCGTCAATAATCCTCGAATTCTCAAATCATGTGCACATTCCCATTGGACGAGATGTTGACCGAGTTCAGTACGTTTCCATTTCCATGTTCGTGGTCTGACTACAATCCCTCCAGTTCCATCATGTAAGATGAAATCTCTGGAGCCATGTTTTTGCCTAACTTGTTCCCAAGCACATCTTTCTTCCCACCCATCATCGGTTTTCACTTTTCTACATACATAAATTTCGTATGTCCAGTGCCAGTGATATAAATCATCAACTGTTTTGGATGGGTCGTCATCGACTTCTACACTCATAGGGTTCTTCAGATGTTTCCTAACTTGTCCAACGAGTTCTGCGTTTCCAATTGCAACGGATCTAACTAGTGATGTAGATTGATCTTGAATTGTTTTGACCCTTCTTGATCTAGTGATAGCAACCCCCATCCAAATTAATGAGATTAAGATGGTGCCATATGTTACAAGAGGATGCGCAGAGAATTGATTTTCCATCTCAGGAGACTTAGCCCATGCTGGCATTGAAATTCCATAGTCGCTGTGATCCCTACATATACCAGTTGGATTACCATCATCATCTTCGCCTCCTGCAAATGCCAAACGTACAATCTCGCCATTGTCACATTCCCATCCTGCTGTAGAATATACTGCTACAGCATAGCAACTGAAAATCAGTAATGTGGCCATGATTATAGAGGCGATTCCAGCCATTGAGATTGTAGCGGGAACTGGTGTTCCAATTTTTGTCGGATGCTCCTTCAGAACCCCTTCTTCATCTCGCATGTAGGGGTTTTCTCGATACCAATGAGTATCTCCTGGTGCTTCAAAAACCCATCCTCTATCATCTACGCTTGGAATACTGATTGTGGCAGAGTTCCAGAAGTTCTGTAATTCGATGCCTCCCTTTTCTGCACGAATTAGACAATCTCTTGGTGGATTTTTTTCTCTTATTTTCTGCATTTGAAGGCTGATTTCACTACCTGCAGCGCCTACAACAACTGCACCGGATAATAATCCAGCAACGGAAATCGCTGCGAAAAACCACCAGTCCTCAGTCCCTATTGAGTCAATTAATGAGATCGCACCTATGAAACAAATTAACATCAGCCCTATACAAATAAAATACAAAACTCGCAAAAATCCAGATCCTAAGGTTTCCCAGAATCCACCCTTTCGCATAACTGGTGTTCCTAAATCGAACATCCCAGCGTTCATCTCAAGTTGCTCTTCCACAACAGATACACTATGTCTAATCAAATGAAGTTTGAGGCGGCACCTTATTCTTCATTGTCATCATCATTTCGTAGATTGTTGTTTATCATTACAACTGAAGCAATTAGTAAACCAACCAAGGATATTGCAGCAACCCAAAACAGAGGACCTTCAGTCCACGAGTTTTCTTCTTCAGGTTCAGGCTCAGGTTCAGGGGTGGTGTCATCATCTTCTACATCGAGGTATGACCAAGCATCTCTACAAGTGACTTGACTGGGGTATATTCCTGAATCATCGCATAATTTTCCAGGTACTGCAAATGCATCTTCTACATCAAGAAGACAGAATGATCCCTCTAGGACAATACATTCATCCGTTGGTTGCATCACTACAAGAATAGAACCACACAGCAATTCTTTGTCATCAGGTGTAGTCTGACCATTATCAGATGTACAAGCCTCTAGGTGAATCCCTTCATCTATTGTAGTTGGATGGGCTAGAGTTGCTCCTCTTGGACCATAGGTACTGAAAAGTTCTGGTAATTCAGGTTCCGGTACTGAGTTCGTTCCGCCATTTCCATTACCATTGTTATTACCATTCGTTATGTTAGTCTCTATAGGATCTGCTCCTCCTACTGTGCCACCAACTCTGTGTCCAGCTTCATCTAGTTCAATGTCATAGTAGTCCGACCAGAGGTCTATTGTGTGCCCACTTTGGAAGCTTTGTGAACGGTTTAAAACATCGAAGTAGCGATCATCTCCAAGCGTGAACAGGTATTCAATTGGAACACTCTTACCTTGATTGCATTGTTGCAGTGCTGTGAACATCTCAGCATAGGTCTGCTGTGCTTCAGGAACACCATCATATGTGATATCTGTAGCCTTGGTAAATCCAACTCCTTGGATTATCTCAACTTCATTATCCATTGCCTGCATTATGTCGACATCACCGAACACAGGAAGGCCTCCAACAACGACTAGCCTTACATCTGGATCAATTGCGTCAATGACATTTCGATATGGATCTGCATTGAAGGTGTCTAGGACTACAAAATCTGCAGCGAGACCTGCTTGAATGCGACCAGTATGGTCTGACCATCCTATAGCATCAACAACATTGGTTGAGATAGTTTGTACCAGTTCGAAATCCGTGAAAATGTTTCCAAGAATATTTTCATCCCACCAATCAGCAGTCTTCAATTCATGCATCGAACTTTTGGAACCGGATGGTGCCCAATCTGGCCCAATCATGATATTGACACCTTCCGCCTTAGCAGTTGCAATGTCTGTAGTATCTCCGTACAATAAGAGGTTAGAAGTTGGTGACCAAGCGAGGCTCCCACCCACATCTCCCAACGCTGAAAACTCTGGTTGAGTAAGTCCAGTACCGTGAATCACTACTATTTCACCAACTAGTAAGTCGTTTTGTACAAGTATGTCGAACTCCGCTCTACTTGATTCATCGATACCTTCTGCAAGATGCAGAAACCATGCATCTAGAGTGCCATCCGAACTCCCTTCCTTGATGTGATTTCCTTCGTAATCGGATTCTAATTCAGTCACCTTAGTCCAGATGTAATCCTTGCCGAAATTGTATAGTTCTATATTTCTAGCAAGCATTGTCTCGAATGTATCTGTGTTTGAGTTTGAACTTCCTTGTATTGCAGTATTGCCTCCAACAATAGCCCTTAGTTCTGCAAATCTCATTGCCGATGAATCATAGAGGGAGCAACCAATGTCCTTAGCATCGCTATATCCAGAGTAGGACTGCCATTGGTAGCGATTATCCCATCCATCAGTTCCATGATCCCATAGAGGGATGAGATTGTATTTCGCGTGGTTGTGTGCATCAATAAATCCAGGATAGATGGTTCCACTGGTTGGTATTGAAGGAACTCCTTCTGCACTCGCTGGGGCTCCATCGGAAGCACTCCAAATTGCTTCAATCATTCCATTGCGAACTAGAATTCGGCCGTCATCAATTACAGAATTAATAGACTCCATAGTAACAACTCGTCCTTCAAGGATATATTCTCCATTGTGTATATGATCTTGAGGCGGATAACAATTACCCATTAGGTGATTTGTGCCGCCCCATTCTTGGTCATTAGGCCCGCCTGGTGTGGGGCTGCCATCTGTGAGTTTAGCCCAGTTACCATCGGCTCCATATCCATACGGAATTCCATAGTCTGAATCTTCTTCGCCATAACTAACTGAATCTACTAGATTACCACTTGAATCACTAATTGATACAGTGTCTCCCTCAAAGTAGTCAAACTCAATATTTGTCTGTGCTCTATAGAATACTACGTATGCACCGGCTTCGATGGTAGTTCCCCAAGCAACACTGCATGCAGGAGACCCTCCATCTGCAATGTCATCAATCCACCATCCCCCCATATCGACTGTGGATTCTGTGGGGTTGTGAACCTCAACGAATTGATTTGAATATCTACTAATTTCGCCATCACCATTCCAATCAATTCCTCCATATTGCTCAGTATTGGGGGAAGCGTAGATTTCATTGATGATTAAAGAATCACCTGTGCCTTGCGCATAAGTCGTCATCATAGGAGCAGTTGACATCAAAAGCATCAGCACTACGAAGACAAGGTTACGGCGCATTGTCGAGGGACGATTCGTTATATGTCTTGAATCCAACTACGGAATGAACTGAGATTAATCCTTGAACATTCCATGAAAGGGGCGAAATACTGACCGGCCTCGCCGTAGTCAGAGTACTATGCAGCGTAGCCTTCGAGTTACCAGCGCGGCCCTCATGGTAATCACTATGACTTTCGCTGGATGTTTAGGAGGTGGCTCGGGGGGGGATAGCAGTTCAGATATTCCCGATTGGGAGAAAGGAATGGAATATGTCGACCTCCCCTCTAGCCATTCTGATTCTTGTTTTAGCACTCCTTGTGTGAGGCCTTTCGATGTTGGAGACCCTAATTCGAACATGACTTGGGGGAATTCCAGTTGGGTTGTTTTTGGTAATGAGGAAGGTGGAAATTGCTGTGAGCATTATCTTGCTGCAACCAAGGAGGGATGGATCCTCAATTTTGGAGGTGAATATCCTACTTGGTCAGAGGATAGAGGTCATACTTGGCAAGAATATCGTCCCTCTATACTGAGCCAAATTGGTTGTCTAGAACCAAAACCTACAGTTCCAGGACAAGAAGGTCTTGGTGAAGGAAGCATTGTCCAAGCAACAAATGGCGACTTGATTTCTATGGGTTGGTTCCCTTATCCTAGTTCAAGTGGTGCTGATCAATTCTACGCATTTTTCTATGATGCAGAAGATCAAGAGTGGAGTTGGTGTTTCAATCGAACTCCTGAACCATTCTATGACCGTTCATGGCAGGTTGAGGTTGTTGGACCAATAAATGGTGGGATTTATGGCAACGGACCCTGGGCCAGCCTCGTCATTTCGAACTTCTGGCATCAGTCCTCTAACTTAGGTGGGCAGATTTCGACCGACGGTCTCAATTACGAATACTTTGACTTCCCTGACAGAGATGCAAATCTTGACTCAATTGAGGTCAATCTCAACCCAGAGTCACTTGGTGTTGAATGGGATTTCACTAAGCCACACAAGGAAATGCGTTCATTCCCGGTACCTTCCGGTGGCCTATATTTTCCAAATTATTTCATTGATGGAACTGATGCATATGTTGACACTGCTCTGAATTGGTGGGCTGCAACTACCTTGAATGGTTCATCTTTGCCAACTGAATACTGTGCATTTGACTCATCAACAGCATTACATTGTTTTGAGACTATGTCTAGTGGTGTTGGATTGCACCATTATATTTCGTGGGATGGTGGCGAATCTTGGGAGAATAATGATTACAATTTGAATGGAACTGCTAGTGAACTAGAGGAATGGGAATGGCACTCTAGTGGTGTTCACGATCTTCTTGTGGTGAACATACGGTATCAATCTTCAGAAGGGCCTGATGTAGATCTGGCATATCATGTCAGAGGCTTCTCAGAATCTCTTGAACCAGACATCAAGGTTTACCTTGGTTTAGGCGATCTTGATTCAACATCGGGTGCTGGAAATGATATTCGCTTTGACTTCGCGAGTATGGGTATTCTACCAGATGGTGGTGCCTTCATCGCTTATCATGATTCATCTGATCCAGACCCCCTATTTGGGGTCGAATTGATGTTGCCGACTGAATACGGCACACATATTACAGCCATGTGAGGGGTGCCGATGGAGAATGTATTAGATTTCGAATATAATGTTAAGAAGGATTGGCGTGAGAAAGTTCACGAGGTTATTTTCGAGGCGGATACGACGTCTGGAAAGATATTCGATGTCGGACTTCTAATCTCAATTCTTGCATCTGTGGTAGTTGTATCTCTGGAGAGCGTTGCTTCAATCGATGCCGAATATCATAGTGAATTGGTAATAGCTGAATGGTTTTTCACTATTTTATTCTCTATTGAGTATGTACTAAGAATAGTTTCAGTCAAAAAACCAACTGCCTACATGACCTCTTTATTCGGAATAGTGGATCTATTAGCGATTGCACCTACATATCTGAGTTTATTCATCCCAGGAGCACACAACCTTCTGGTGATTAGAGCACTACGTCTTCTACGTGTTTTCCGCGTTTTCAAGTTAGGGCGTTATCTCGGTGAAGCAGCAGTTCTAAAGAAGGCAATTTCACAGTCGAAATCAAGAATTATTGTTTTCTTGTCAACCGTATTTGTATTGTGCATACTTTCCGGCGCTGCCATGTATATGCTCGAAGGGCCTGAAAATGGATTTACATCTATCCCTCAGTCTGTTTATTGGGCAATTGTGACACTGACTAGTACTGGTTATGGAGATACAGTTCCACTCACAGCATTAGGTAAATCGGTTGCAGTTTTCATAATGATAATGGGTTACTCATTGATTATCGTACCAACTGGAATTCTAACGAATGAAATTGTCAAAACTGGACCTGTAAGTACGCAGGCATGCCCTTCTTGCTCACGTGAAGGTCATGATATTGATGCTAATAATTGTAAATTCTGTGGTTCAGAACTCTGACTATTCAATCAAGATACTGAGAAATGAACTTCAATGCCATCTACGTTGAATGAGTCAATGCCTGCAGGAGGCGAATCAAGGCTTAATTCAGCACCAGTTGCACGAGTTTCATTAACTAGATGATTCCAATCATTTTGCGAAATTTCAGGTGCATTTTCATCTAACCAAACCGTTAACTCGATGTTTGCTTCCATTTCCAAATTAAGTTCTTTTCTCTTAGCCTGTATGCGGCGAATAATATCTCTAGTCAGGCCTTTGGATATCAACTGATTATCAAGACTCATGTCTAGTACTAGAGACACATCTCCAACGTCATCATCTGATATTGTTGAAGCAGCAAAACCATCCTTCTCGACATATCTAATTTCTATATCTTCCATTGTGATATCATATCCTTCGAGGATGCAAATTCCTGCATCAATCTCTAGAAGTATATTATCCGGATCGGCTTGAGCTAAAAGGTCCAAAACTGCAGGTAGGTCTTGTCTACATTTACTACCTAATGCCTTACGATTTGGCTCGATTACCATGCGTTGGAAGCGCTCAAGATTTTCTTCCGCAGTCAATACTTCTACATTCAATTCATCGGCAAGAATATCGTGGAATCTCGAAATATCAGGTCCACCTACAATCCAACCAGAACGGCACGGCAAACGCTGTCTGCGATTAGCCTCAACTCGGACTCTTCGTCCAGTTTCGGCAAGTGTTCTAACCAGAGCCATTTCTTGCTCAAGAGCCCAGTTTTGAGGAGGGAGTGTCGATTCAACAAGTTTGGAACCAACCGGCCAGTCTGCAAGATGAACAGTGGTTCCTGTTAAGTCTCGGTGGATCTGATCAGGCATGAATGGAGCTACTGGAGCCATCAATTTACAGACAGTTAGTAGAACTTCATGAAGGGTATGTTGACAAGAACGTTTGTCCGAAGAATCTGCTTCATCCCAAAGTCTCCTACGACTTCTTCGAACATACCAATTTGAGAGGTCGTTAACAACGAATGTCTCAAGGTCTCTACCTGCCTTATGGAAATCCCATGCAACAAATTGGTCTTGGTAATCTTGTGCTACTGAATGTAATCTTGAGAGAATCCAGCGATCTAGAGGGCTGCGCTCAGCAACCGGAACATATCCACTTTCATCATCTGGGTCAAATCCATCCAGTGCTGCGTATTCTGAGTGGAAGCGGTGGACATTCCATAGAGTGAGGAACATCTTTGCGTAGGATTCTCTAACCCCATTAGGGTCAAAGTTAGTTGGTGACCAAGGTGCACTTTGTGTCATCATATACCATCGGATTGAATCTGAACCCTCCTTGTTGAAATGATCCCATGGATTGACTACATTTCCACGTGACTTCGACATTTTCTTACCATCCTTGTCTAAGATATGGCCTAGGGACAGACATCTTCGATAACTAATGCTGTCGAAAACTGTAGTTGAGACTGCCAATAAGGAGTAGAACCAGCCACGAGTCTGGTCTACTGCTTCACAGATGTAGTCAACAGGGAAGCTCCCGTCAAACTTGTCAGTGTTTTCAAACGGGTAATGCCATTGTGCAAATGACGCACAGCCCGAGTCGAACCAACAGTCCATCACATATGGTTCGCGTACCATCTCACCTGAGCAGCCATTTGATGGGCAATTCAGTTTGACGTCGTCGACGTAGGGGCGATGTAGTTCAGGAGGCATTTCAGAGTCTGCGGTCTTCATTTCTTCCATCTCTGCGATACTGCCTATACAGTGTTCTGTCTCGCAGTCTGGACAAATCCATACTGGAATTGGTGTACCCCAGTAACGTTCTCGACTAATGGCCCAATCTTTGATGTTAGAGAGCCATTCTCCCATTCTCTTTTCTCCAGTCCAAGATGGAGCCCACTCAACTTCAGAGTTATACTGTGTAATTTGCTCTTTTACAGCAGTCATCTTAACAAACCAACTATCCATTGCATAGTAAAGAAGTGGATGATCAGTTCGCCAACAATGTGGGTAATCGTGTGTGTAAATATGTTCACGGTAAAGTTTGTTCTCATCAGTTAGTAAATCGATAATATCCTCGTCACAATCTTTGACGTATCGGCCATCTAATTGACTATGAGTTCCTTTGACAAAGCGCCCATCTATTCCAACGGTATGCTGGGCTGGAAATCCTTCTTTCATTCCTAGATTGTAGTCATCCTCTCCATACATAACAGCAGTATGGACAACTCCGGTTCCGTCACTAGTAGTGACAAAATCTGCTCCAACAATTGTCCAAGCAGAGGGATGGTTAGTACCGTCGATTGCATCTGGGAATAATGGGACATAGGATTTTCCGACTAAATCAGATCCCGAGATTTCTTCAATAATATCAGCCTGATGACGTAATACTGCTCCCATCAAATCCTTTGCTAGAATAACTTCCTCATCAACAACTGCACCCCCTCGCCCTTCCCACGAATCAGAGGGCGGTGCCGTAATCCTAACTCGAACATATGTGACATCAGGTCCCACTGCAAGCCCTACATTACCCGGTAGTGTCCATGGGGTTGTAGTCCAAGCAAGGACTGATGCGTTTTCATCAGCCAATTTGAATTTTACGAAAACGGCAGGCTCTGCTACTTCTTTGTAACCTAGAGCCACTTCATGACTAGAGTAACTAGTTCCAGTTTGTGGGCAGTAAGGCAATACTTTGTGACCTCTGAAGAGAAGTCCCTTGTCGAACATTTGTTTGAGTGACCACCATGCTGATTCGATATATTCGTCATGTAAGGTGACATATGGGTCATCTAGATCGACCCAGAACCCCATGCGTTCTGTCATTTCTCTCCAAGCGGCCTCATATGTCCAGACACTTTCCTTACACTTCTGGTTGAAGGCTTCCATTCCGAACGCTTCAATAGCTTCATTACTCATTAAATCGAGCTGTTTTTGCACTTCAATTTCAACAGGAAGACCGTGAGTATCCCAACCAGCCTTCCTCTCAACAATGTGACCTTCCATTGTCTTCCATCGACAAACCATGTCCTTGAATAGACGTGAAATCACATGGTGGATTCCTGGTTTCCCGTTTGCAGTAGGAGGTCCTTCAAGGAAGGTGAACGGTGTTGCACCGTCTCGGCGCGCCTCAATGCTCTGGGCGAATGTGTTCTCATCGCTCCAGATTTGCATTAGGCTGGTTTCTAGGGAGACCGGATCAAGGTCTCCAGCGGGTTTAGGCGCGGCCATCGAGTCTTCGACCTGTGTTTCCTTCTTGAACGTGAGGGAGTCGCCCAAAGGGCGATTAGTGTTGTTTGCAAGGTTTCAAAGAGTATCGGCCCCGCATTAGACCTGATGGCAGAGTCTATTCAGTTGGATGTGGGGGGGATGACCTGTGATGGTTGTGCTAGTAGAGTACGAGATGCTATTGAAGGAGTATCGGGTGTAGATTCAGTAGTAGTCTCACATGAACAAGGTACTGCGGTTGTAATTCATACAGGAATTTCTCGTGATTTACTAACCGGTGCAGTCAGAGCAATAGGATACACTGTTGATGGCCAAGGAGAGGATTTTCATTGGAGCGATGGTTCTGTTTGGAAGCAATCAGCAAACAATACCAAATGGTGTCTAATCGGTTGTTCAATAGGTGAATTTGGAACATTAGCATATTATTCATATTCTGGACTAACTGATGATATTTCTTTGTACTCAAATTCCTGGTACTTCTTTGCAATCTTGCCTTTGATTAATGGATTGGCAACTAGTGTAATGCTAGAGACATTTCTTCTGATAAAAGGCCAAATGGACTTCCGTAATGCTCTTTCAACTGCATTTGGGATGTCTTTTATATCGATGCTAATGATGGAAATTGCAATGGAAATAACAGATTTACTGTTTACTCAGGGTGAACTGGGAATGAATCCGATTGCAATTCCGTTTATGCTAATAGTTGGTTTCTTAACACCATGGCCTTACAACTACTGGAGATTAAAGAAATACGGTATGGCGTGCCACTGAATGGAGGAATTATTGAATGCAAGACTTAATCGATCTCAGTGACGAAATTACTGATTGGATTCGTGACTATGCCCAGAATGCAGGTATATCGACTCTTGTTGTTGGAGTCTCAGGAGGTATCGATTCCGCAGTCACCTCGACACTGTGTGCAAGGTCTGGGCTACGAACTATAGCACTCAATATGCCAATCCATCAGGCTCCAGATCAATATGAATTATCAAATCGACAGATAGATTGGCTGAAGTCTAGATGGGAAAATGTGGAGAGCCAACAAATCGATCTCACTGGTACATTTGATTCTCTGATGAAGGAATTGGATGATGGCATTACCACAATGGCTGCTGCTAATTCTAGAGCTAGGCTCAGAATGACCACACTCTATGCTATTGCATCTTCTAGCAATGGGATAGTCGTTGGAACGGGCAACAAAGTGGAGGATTTCGGAGTCGGCTTTTTCACGAAATACGGCGATGGGGGTGTGGATATTTCTCCTATAGCCGACCTTTACAAAACCGAGGTATATGCTATCGCTGAGGCTTTGGGAATAATTCAGGAAATTCGAGATGCGGCCCCCACTGATGGACTATGGGATGATGGCCGAACTGATGAAGACCAAATTGGTGCTACATATGCTGAAATCGAGTGGGCTATGGATGAATTAGAAAATCCATCAGAAGAAGGAATTACAGAAAGGCAAAAAGAAATCTTGGACATTTATTTGAAATTCCACGATGCGAATTTACACAAAATGATACCAATTCCAATCTTCAAAAAGAATAGCAATAATGATTACCAAACAAACGATGGAAACTAGGTTGTGAGTAGTTTGTCAATGCAGAAATGTGGTGCTGTAGAGGTGTCACAGGCTATGGATGCGGGAGAAAAAGTAACTCTTATCCTAGTAAAAAGAGATCATAATTCTTCTAAAATAACTAATTTAGTGAGTCGGGCTGAATCTTTGGGAATCAGAGTGATTGAAGGTTCTCAAAATGACCTCTGGCGTATGTCTAGAGACAATAGTCAAGGCACTCCTGAGATACTTGCGTTGGTAGGTCGTGATCCTTTGGCAAACTTTGAGGATGTGCTGAAATCAGGAGGCCTTATTTGGCTTCTTGATGGAGCTAAATATGCAGTTAACATAGGTTTCTGCATTCGAACCGCTGAGGTCTCCGGGGCCGATGCGGTAATTGTTAATGGTGAACTCAATAATGAAGAGCGAAGTGCTGCAAAACGTGCTTCAATGAAGGCTCATAGATTCCTCCCTGTTCTTTGGCAAGATGCTGTATCTTCAATTGAGTCAGCAAAATCTTCAGGATTCCGAATTATTGCTTTGGAGGACGTTGGTGAATCTACTCCGTGGGACGTAGACCTAACTGGAAATGTGATTCTGATTGTGGGTGGTGAACGTGAGGGGATATCATCTGAAGTTTTGCAAATGGCTGATGAGATAATTAGAATCCCAATGACTGGTTTTGTTCCCTCATTCAATCTTCAAGCGCCTCTTAGTGCTGTAGCTATTGAAGCACAGCGTCAGCGTTCAGGACATTAATGACCTGAGGGATATTCAGCCTAGATGACATTGATTGAGTCATAACTCAGCGAATCTTGAAGGAGTCCGGCATCTGGGCTTCAATCGTGGAAGTCCCTACAGAACTCCAGTCGATGCTTGAAGGCAAGCAAGGACCCACTAAGCAGAAGGCAGCACGTTTGGTTGTTGATTTGGCTTCCTCAGCAGGCGCGAGTGAATTCGTTAGGTGTTCACATGCCCATGTATCTGGAGTAAGTGTAATCACAGGTGGGCATGGACTTCGTCGATTCCTTTCCGATATTTCGGGTGATTCTGAAGGAACTGTTGCAATACCAACAACTCTGAATTCTTCGGGTTGTGATATGGATAAAATCGACCAAATGGGAATTGATTATCCAGATTTTCTCAAACACCAATTTGAGATTATTCATGCCTATTCTGAATTGGGAATTGATTCAATTCTATCCTGCACGCCATATGATCGTGGAATTGAATTAGCCGAAGGAATAGGGTCTTGGGCAGAATCTAATGCTGTTTGTTTCTCCAATTCATACACGTCTCTAATTACAAACAGAGAATCTGGACTTTCTGCATTAGCTACAGCACTTACTGGATGGGCTCCTCTTTGGGGCTTGCACATCGAAGAAAATCGTCGCCCTAACATTCTGGTCACGATTAAAGCAGATATGGGCGATACTGCCGATTGGTCGGTTTTGGGTGATTGGATTGGTAAACAAATTCGGCCAGAGTGGAGTCTGCCATGGGGTATGATGCCACATCTCGTGGGACTGCCAGAAAATAATGACTTTGAGATGCGTAAGGCACTTACTGCCGCTGCAGCGAATTATGGCTGCCCAATGCTATGGGCTGAAGGAATAACTGGAGACCCACCTTCTACTGACTCATATGAGGGTGAATTGATTTTTACAGATGAAGAATTAAAAAAGAGATATGACGAATTGGCGCCTTCGGGAATTGTCGATTTAGTTGTAATCGGTTGTCCCCAGGCTAGTGTAGGTGAAGCACGAGCGACGGCGGCCGCAGTTAGAGCGAGAATGGAATTGGGGCAGCGAATACCTAATCGGCGTCTGTGGCTTTTTACCAGTGCTGCAAATTACGAATTGTTAGATGCCGATGGAACTGTATCAATTCTTGAAGAGGCCGGTGCTTTAGTTCTCAAAGACACTTGTCCTGAGGTCACTCCATACAATCGTTCCCACTACAACCACCTTCTGACTAATTCTCTCAAGGCTGAACATTATCTAACCAGTGGACTGAATAGGATGCCAACTAGTGTTGCTCCAATTTCACAGTGTGTTGCTCACGCTTTTGACCCAAATCTTGTGACTGGAGAAAGACCAGTTCTTGGCACAAAGAAGGCAAAACCCATTGCCACAAACAAATCATATCAATCAGGTGATGCCAATATATCTGGAAAGGGCCTACCAAGCCAAGAAGAATGGATAGTCTCTGGAAAGGCGATGGTTACGGATGTTCCAATAACTTACCTTGGATACGTCAACCGTGATACGGGAGTTATAGAGGAACCAGGACATCCTCTCGATGGTGTTGCGATTAAGGATACGGTTCTTATTTACCCCAAAGGTTCTGGGTCAACGGTTGCTCCTTTTGTCCTAATGGGACTAATCTATACCGGCTTCGGTCCTAAAGCAATATTGAACCGAGATGTTTGTCCATTGACACTTCCTGCTGCGAGTCTTCTGAGTCTTCCATATGCTCATGGATTTGACCAAGACCCTACTATTGCAATCAATAATGGTGACGATGTCGAAGTCGTTCTAAATGACGGTAAAGTCTCCTTGAAAGTACTCTCGCGCGTAAGCGAGGATTGATGACTACAAGGCCGAGCAGCGATACTGTGGCTGCACGTCCAGACCCCAATCCCTGCCGGCCACAGGATCTTGGTAAATTCGAGGTCACAGCACGTGATGGCGCTGCGCGATTGGGTCTATTGTATACTAAGCATGGAGTTCTAGCAACTCCAATGCTACTACCTGTGGTAAACCCCAATATTCGCACAATAGAGCCGCGTGAAATGTGGGAGCGATATCACGTAAATGGATTGATTACGAACTCGTATGTTACATGGAAACATGAAAAATTACGTGACCCAGCTCTCAAAGATGGAATCCATGCTCTATTGGATTATCCCGGAGTGATAGTTACCGATTCGGGTACTTTTCAGTCATATGTCTATGGAGATGTAGAAGTTGGTGTTGAAGAGATTGTTGAATTTCAGAGAAATATTGGTGTTGACATAGGGACAATGCTCGATGTATTTGGCCGTCCGGATATGACTAGAGAAGAACTAGAGAATGCTGTTTCAGAAACCGCAGATAGAGCCACCCCCTCTCTGGCAGTTGCTGGTGAAGAATTACTACTTAATGGGCCGATTCAAGGAGGTCTACATGAAGATTTGAGAGCCCATGCTGGTGACTTGATGGGCAGTATGAAAGGTGAGCATAGAGGTTTTGCAATTCACCCTATTGGAGGCATAGTGCCTCTAATGGAAAAACAGCGGTATCGAGAATTATTTCAGATTCTATTGGCGGCTCGTGCAACAATTCCTCCGAATCGACCAATACATCTCTTTGGTTGTGGTCATCCCTTGCTATTCCCCTTGGCAATTGCCTTAGGTACTGATTTGTTTGATTCAGCCGCCTATGCATTGTTTGCTCGTGACGATCGTTTGTTAACACCAGAGGGGACGGTAAAGTTGGGTGAACTTACCGAATGGCCTTGTCATTCAAGTGCTCTTTTTCATCACACTCCAAAAGAAGTTCGTGAGATGGAAAAGGAGGAGCGGTCTGTTCTTCTATCTCATCATAATCTTGAGATTACGCAGGTTGAACTTGCTAGATGCAGAGAGGCGATTAGAAATGGAACAATTTGGCGTTTAGCCGAACAAAGAAGTCATGCCTCCCCTCAACTAAGGGAGGCCTTTGAATGGGTAATAGAACAGTTGGTAGATCCTGATGAAGGACCCGTTGGCGCGAGTGCCTTGAGAATAATTTCCTCAACAAATCCCGTACGTGGTACTGCGGAGCATTTCGGCAATGATATTGACTACCGTCCACATCTCCTCCACCTAAATGCAATGTTAGCCACAAGATGGCGTCCTCCTGGGTCATGGTGGGATAACTCAGTGTCTTCTCCAGAGAGAGTTGTAATTCTGACTGGCGCGGCTCCTCCTTGGCGCAATTCCGCTCTCGGAACAGCGGTGGAGGCGCTTCGTGAGGAACCTCGTTCTGTAATCCTAATTTCTACCCCCATAGGGCTTATTCCATTCACTCTCGAAGATGTTTCACCATGGTGTCATATTGATGGTTCAGACGATCTATGGAGGATGGTAATTTCTGAGAATGAAATTGATGCATGGCTTAATGACTTGAGCTTGTCCAATTTACCATTGGATATCCATGAATGCCTACCAGATCCAGATGAGACTGCTGGAGGCGATAAGCGTCAGATAATCCGTGATTGGATAGATCGTTGCACAGTTGTTGACAAACTCTCTTTATTCTGTGGAATTAATCCAAAATTTTCCTGCGAATTAACTTCTAAGATGAGTGCTCGAAGATCGAGAACCGACCGTATGGTTAACGTGAATTTTGATGATCAACATTGTTTGTCACCTAGGCTTCCAGATGGTGCCCTATCTTTGACTCTAAATGGAGCTAGAATCCTCCACGAATTAAATCCAAATCCCCCTCGTAAATTCCAGTCTGAGATGGAATATAGTGAGGGAGATCATCTAGGTATTCCAAGAGTTCTTCTTCACGATGACGCAATTCCTTTCGTTGGTCAAGGGAGAAATGTCATACATGGATTTGTCTTAGGTGCAGATTCTCATCTAATCGTTGGTCAGCCTTGTTTAGTAGTCGATTCTGAGGGCAATTTAGTTGCACATGGAATAGCAAATGCTACCGATGATGACATGTCATTCTTCACAAAAGGAATTGCTGTGAAAGTTCGTGATGGTGCAATGAAGCAATGATGCAACACAATCTCTGCCGGGGATTGTTTCAAGTGGTTTCTGTTACCACATAGATTCGACTCCCTTAGGGGAGTCGGTCAATGGAGGGTGTTTTTTTGAGTGAAGACTTAATCATTCAAACACAGAATCTGCGTAAATTGTATGGCCCTCATCTTGCCCTAGATGATGCTAATTTATCCTTATCGAGAGGGGCAATTGGAGTCCTTGGGCCGAACGGTGCTGGGAAATCTACTCTGTTCAAGTGTTTACTCGGACTGATTACAACAACCTCTGGTAATGGAACGGTTCTAGGATTTGATATCCGTACTCAAGGAGATATGATTCGTTCACGAATTGGTTACATGCCTGAATATGATTCCCTTGACCCAAATCTAAACGCTATCGATCAAGTTCGTTATTCGGGAGAATTGTTGGGGATGAATCCTGCACAAGCTATGCAGAGAGCCCATGAGGTTCTCGAGTATGTTGGCCTTCGCGATCAAAGGTATCGAAAAATCGAATCATTTAGTACTGGGATGAAGCAGGCAACCAAGCTTGCTTGTGCATTGGTTCATGACCCTGAAATTCTAATTTGTGACGAACCAACTAATGGGTTAGATCAGCGTTCTCGAAAATTCATGCTAGAAACTCTGAAACGTACAGTAGATGACGGAGGCGGTACTGTTCTGATGTCTAGTCATGTGATGGATGATGTCCAAGAAGTATGCGACAGAATTGTCATGATGCATAAGGGGAAAATTGTTGTTCAGCGCTCAATAGAAGATTTAGCCCGCCAGATAGATCGTGAGATAGAGGTGGTAATTTGGGGTGGTGCAAGTAAGATGGAAAACACTCTCAAAGAGTTAGGTTTGAGTGTTCGCCGCCTCGGTCGAGTAATGAGAGTAACAATTCAGGACGAGAATACTATTGGGTTGGTTATTGAAAGTGCTGCAAAAGCCGGTGTGCAGGTTAGAGAACTTCGTGAATATGAACCTGATCTTGAAGATATATTCCTTCTCATAATGGAGAGATTAGGCTCTCACGTAAAGGGCACTTCAGATTTGATGACAGAGGCTCATACAGGAGGTGACAGAATTGTCTGAAGATCTTGCTCTAGCCAATGGCCAAACTAGGATGGAAGTCGCCTATGGGGCAGGTGACGGAGATGATGATGCTCAGGCTGTCGTCGCTCAACGAGCAAGTCTTGGAGTAGTCTTCGAACAAGTGTATCGTCCTTGGAATGGAACTCTAGGCCCGCGATGGGTTCGTAATTATGCGATTTTCCGACACCACGTATATGGATTATTCACATCAAAAGGACATAGATATTACAATCCTTTTGTTCGTCTATCTATTCTGGTAATTCTTCTTTCATCCTTAACACCAATTGCTATGATTTTCTTATCTTCAACACTCCCTGGTGATGCCTCCGATTGGTTGACCAGAATGTGGGGGGTTAACAGATACAATTTGTGGGGTCAAGTACTAGGGTACTATCCGCGAAACCTCTGTATGTGGCCTCTTCTAACTGCTCTTGTTGTTGGGGGAATGATTTCTGATGATAGGAAGAATGGAACTAGTGCTATCTACTTCTCACGCCCAGTAACGAGAACCGATTATACAATTATGAAATACTTGAGCGCAGCCTTTGTTCTTACCTTCGTTATCGTGTTCTCCTATGTTTTGTATTATTCCACCTCTATCGTCTTTAGAGGTGAGGGTTGGGCGTTTTTGATTGATACTTTACCTATGTTCTTAGGAGGATTAATGGCCGGCCTTCTACTTGTGTTCACATATACATCAATTGGAATGGCTCTTTCTAGCATTAGTCAGAGTCGCTTCTTTGCAGCTGTGGCCTTCTTAGCAATAATTTTCGGCACTAAACTTACTGCATTATTAGTTGAATTAGTATTTGAAACATCTATAATTTACATCCTTAGTCCTTATGACGCACTTGCTCATATAGGGCAATGGCTAGTTGGAATCCCTCCAAATTACGAACATTCTCTAGCTTTTTCTATTGTTTCGGTTTTGGTCTATAATGCGGCATCAATTGCAGTTCTAGTCAATAGAGTAAGTAGTTTGGAGGTGACTAGAGAATGACTTCAAAAAGTACTCCTACTGTTGTAATTGATCATTGTTCCAAGTGGTACGGGAATGTAATAGGTATCAATGATGTTTCATTAGCAATAGATGGGGGTGTTACTGGAATATTAGGGCCGAATGGTGCAGGCAAATCAACTCTATTCAAACTTCTAATGGGCAGACTGAAACCAAGTGGTGGCTCAGTCAGATTATTCGGAATTGATCCTTGGGAAAGCACCTCTCCTTATCGAAGAGTGGGGTATGTTTCGGAAACTGAAAAATTGTATGATTGGATGACTGGCCATGATTTCGTCTCAACCCTAGCCCGTTTGCATGGAATGACTAGAGAAGAAGCAAGTGCTAGAGCAGAACATGTTCTGGAATTCGTCGGTTTGTCTGATGTCCAACATAAGGAGATTGGAAAATACAGCAAGGGAATGAGACAACGAATCAAGATAGCTCACGCTTTAGTTCATGATCCTGATTTGATTATTCTTGATGAACCTCTTCATGGTTGTGATCCAATCGCTCGAACAAGTATTATGAGCGTGATAAGAGATTTAGGTGCACAAGGCAAAACGGTTCTAGTTTCAAGCCATATCTTAGATGAGATCGAGAGGATAACTGAACAAATTGTGATTCTACATAATGGTCGACTTCTAGCGTTGGGTAATCTACATGCAATTCGTGATTTACTAGATAAACATCCACATAGAATTCTAATCAAGACTGAGAAACCAAGAGAATTAGCATCATCATTCATCATCGAGGATCCTGTATATGGAGTGCGTTTTTCGGGAGAGGGTGCTCTTGAAATCCTAACAAATGACTTATCAGCTGCACATTCTATACTTCCTCGTGTAATTGTCAATTCAGGAGTTAAAATAAATTCTATTGAAAATCCGGATGACAACTTAGAGTCTCTGCTAAAGTATCTCGTCGGAGGTGATAACTGATGGATAAACAAGGTAGAGGGTTGTCAGAAACCGTATGGACGCGTCTTGATAGGAAAGCCGGTGCAATAACTGAGTTAACAGTCCGTCAATTGCGACACCGTATGTCAACATGGGTAGTTCTAGGTGTTGGAACTTTACTTATCCTAATGTTATTGGCATTCTATGTAGATGCTGTTCGAGATGGATTTGAACCTATTGATAATGATGGCGATTCTGAAGATTGGGATGGAGATGGTTATCCTCTTGGTCAAGAAAGGAAATATGGTACTGAAGATTGGGATTCAATGCAATATCCTGGCTCTGGATATTATGTCAGAGATGGTGAGGTTCACTGGAGTGACCAAAATAGAACACATTCTGGAAATCAAACTTGGATTGATGCTACTGGTATTTTTTCCCCTATTTGGATAGATGAAGATTTCCAATACAATCAGTGGGACGATGTTGATTTATCTGATTTAGATGAGTGTACACAGAATGGAGAATTTGGAGTTGATTGGTGGATATCATGGGGTGATGCTTGTCAGCAAAGCAATGGGGATATCGCGTTGATGAGTGTGAATTTCCGGGGAGAGGGTACTCTGAGAGTTTTGGAAGAGTATTATTCTGAATGGGGTCATTTTACAGATCAATATTACGTTGAACCTGAGCCTGCTTCAAACTATATTGATGAGGACGACATCGACTGGGATGGGAATATCTTATCTTCTTCACAAGGATTTGATGATGATGGCGATTGTCTAAGAGTGGATTGGATCGAACTAGATTTTTGGTTTGAGCAAGATGATTCCAATAGAAATGGGATTCCTTGTGATGTTGTTTGGATTATTGGCTCTGATGGAGAAACCATAATTGATATCAGAGCAGATGAAAATGTAGATGAAGATCCTGATGATGAAAAGTTATCTGGAGAATCTATCCATCGTGTTTTCATTATTGCAGTTGGAAAGATTGCTTTTATCATGATTCTCTCAATCTTCCTTCCCCTATTTTTGGCTCTAGGTTTAGTTAGAGATGAAACCGAAAATGGAACCTTACATTATCTTCTTTCTAAACCAATACATAGAGGCGAATTCATTGTTTACAGAATTCTTGGATATCTTCTAATAGCCGGCAGTTTCGTATTATTAATGTCACTTCTGATGGGTGTTTTTACTTCATTATTAGGTCCTGGTGATTCAATAATTAGATTCAGAGATATTCTGATATGGTTTGCCATTGGATTAACTACTGTTCTCGCTCTTACTGCATATGGCGCGGTTTTCAATACTCTTGGTCTAGTTTCACCTAAATATGGTGTGTATATTGCACTAATAATTGGAGTCTGGGAATTTATGATGGCTGTATTAACCTTAATCGGAGGTGGTTCAACTACAATTCAATATGCGTCATCTCTCTCAATATCTCATTGGGCTCTACAACTTGTTGACTCTCTTGTTCTAATTATATGGCCAGATACATTGACCATGCACTTAATGGCTGAAGCATTTAATCTAGACTCCGGTTTGGATGTTATCTGGAGCCCTCCAGCACATACATTGGAAACGGGTAACCCTTATGTTTCGGCAATAATTTCAGTAGTGATTCTTTCTCTAATCACCACATTGATGATTTTCATGGCTCAATCAATTTTCAAGCGTCGAGAGATTATGTGAATTTATCGAGGGTAAAGAATGCAGAAATTTGGCGGAGATTTGCGGAATTTCTGGCGTTTTGATCTAATGCCTTCTTTATCCCGATTGTCATGGTACTGGTGGTGGGTACTTGTTCTTCTTCCAGATCCTAATAATCCAGGTCGCTCTAAACAACTGATGGTTTTGTGGTCTTCCAAAGAGACTCCTGCAATACGAGTAAGCGGACATTGGTGGATTCCTAAAGGAAGGATGAATGTAGACAAAGATCGCGGAAATCTAATGCAAGGAATGGTTTGTGGATGGTGGTATGACGGTGAGAAAATGTACGAACCACTAATTATGAAGGAGTGTAGAATGATTTCAATTGACGATAAGCATCCTCTTTGGCCTTCTGAATCAGTCGGTGAAGGTCAAGGAGGTGGTGCCATAGTCCCGTTGTCAAGTGAGGACTTATCATTCGGTCTTCGTCCAGGAAATGATTCGTTTTGGCTAAATTTATCTAGTGATTCAGAAATGGTTGTAGAGGGTGCTCCAAAAGAATTCAAACTTGAGATGACTCCTTGGTGGGAACGACCGAGCACTGCCACATACAAGAATAATGTATTTGGTCTAAATATGGGTTATGATATTCTTAGAGTTCATGGCACTAAAGCGGTACTGGAGATTGATGGCGAATCCTTTGAGGGTTCAGCTTACATTCAGAAGGTTGGGGTCCAAGCACCTAGCTTCCCTTGGTTTTGGGGTATGCTACATTTTGATGATGGTTCATACATAGACTGGTTTATGCCCCACATTTCTCCTTCATTTACGATGAAGGATGATAACCCCTGGTCATTACGTGATTTCTTCCGCTTGTCAAATGCAGGCTCTATTTCAGGAAGTGGAGGACTTTTCCATGATCGGAAGAGGGGGCGTACTGAGAGCTTCAAACGCTGTGAAGTAGAACTAGAGAAGCAAGAAGGAGAAAACGCACTGCGTGATGAAAGAGGCAATATCCTACCTCGATTTAAAGTCAAAGTTTGGAATGGCCGAACGCAGATTTCTATTCATGTTAGAGCTACTAATCGTGCTAGATGGACTTTTGATCAACCTACTCGTGCTGGTTTTGTCAGTCATCTAACCTACAATGAATACCCTCTAGAAGTTGAAAAAATAGCAATTCTTGATGAACATGGTCTGAGAACTAAAGATGATTACGAGTGGATGAGAGGTAATGCAGAACACGCTTGGGGAATTCTAAATTGAAGCCGAATATCGAGATTAAACACGGGTTATTAGGCCGCACCGTTCATAACTAACCTTCTACCGAGCAGTGACCCGAGGAATCACAATGAGTCAAGAGGATGTAATTACTGAGGCCGCTCAACTAATCACTGTTGGTGATTATATGGGCGCTATGAACGTATTTGATCAATACATTGCAGCAAATCGAGACGACCCCGCTGGATATCATGGTTGGGCGGAAGCAGCTCTATTCGATATTCAAGAGAATGGCAATCTAGACGATAAGGGGAATGACCGAATAAATGAGGGACAGATTGCAGCATATTTCCGTAAAGCAGCAGGCTTAGCACCTGATAATGCGGATTACAATGCAGCATACGCCAATGCTCTGGTTGAGTTTGATAGAATTCCGATGGCTGTTCGCCAACTACACAAATTGGTTGAAATTGGTAAGGCATCTGATGAAGTAGATGTTTCATTCCATTTGTATGAGGCGGCGCGTGGACTTATTGATGCCATTGATTTGAAGACAAACTTCGACCGCAGTACTCCTATTGCTCAAGAGTACATCAAGGAGGCTGTTACTTTTGCTCTTCTTGGACTTGGATTCAGTTCAGTCGAAGAGGCAGTAGAGTATCTCGGTTTCGAAGAATGAGTGAGGGATTGAATTGTCTAGCGACCTCTTCATGGTCGCCTTCGGTTATCATGGAGGCTCCTTTCATGGTTCTCAGATACAGAATGATGTGAGAACAGTACAAGGCGAGTTAATCCATGCTTTGAGACGCCTAAAATGGTGGTCTGAAGGTTGTTTGGAAATATCTAGTAGAACTGATGCTGGAGTCAATGTTAGAATGAATTTGGCAACCATAAAACTTCCAGATGGAATGGGCTCTAATGTTGAGGCCTCAATGTTAACCAAGGCATTGAATGACCATACTCCCGTAGAATTAGCGGTTTGGGGTGGTTGTCATGTTCCAGAAGATACGAGTCCTCGCTTGGCAATATCAAGGACTTACTTGTACCGAATTGAGATAATGCAATTCTGGCCTTCAAAGGTAGATGTAGAACTATTTTCCGAAGCCTGCTCTATAGTAGTAGGCAAACATAATTTCACCAATCTGTGCCGCATGGATTCAGATAGAAATCCGATTCGAACTATTGACGCATGTATACCTTGGTTGGATTCTAATGGAGCAGTAGTAGGGTTTAGTGTCACAGCACAGTCTTTCCTTTGGAATCAAGTCCGACGAATAGCTTCTTCATTTGAAGGAGTAGTCGTTGGTCGAATAACTATCGATGAATTACGTAGGGCTTTAGAAGAACCAAATACAAAAGTCGACTTTGGAAGAGCGCCCTCTGATGGATTGATCCTATGGTCAATAAGTCATCCAAATTTTCCAATGAAAGATTCAGGGTTACCTTCAGCTGATGGATTGATCAGACCTCCTGAAGGCTCACGACAGAGGATTCGTTGGAGGTCACTAGCGAAGTTTGAGGTTTCGTCTTTGTTAGAGAGAGAATGGCTCAAGTTGCTTAATTGAATTTAAGCCACACTCTTTCACCATCCATACAAGGTAGGATCTCTCGTAGGAAAGAACTTGAGATTATTTCAGCGGTTTTCGTGTGTCGAGTCAAATCTGGAATCAGAACGGCGCAAGGAATCCAAATCTCCTGATTAATAGAAATCTCACCAGAAAAAGCAGTAGCCCCTCCAAATGATTTCCCATCTCTCTCAAAACCAGCAATTCTTATTCCCTCAGGGCCGCTAACAACTTCGCCCTCATCGAGTCCAGCAATTACTCGTAGATTTTGGTATTTTACGAGGTCTTCCTGGTCCAAATCAACATTTAATGTCCCAGGCCAAGCACCACTTCCAAGAATTGATTTAAACTGCTCTTGGTAGTGAGTTTGGGCCATGAAAACATGGGCTCTCCCGAGTCCACTTGAGACCGCTCCCGAGAAGTTCATGAAGCCGCGTGTTGTCTATCACAAATAAGTATCAGCATGATGTATTACAACTCAATTGTCCATCCACGTTCTGCAACATTCCAACCCATTTGCTCAATTGTGGCTCGCTCGTCACTACTAGGGTTATTCAGAGGATTAGTATGATTCAGATGGAATAGATGAATTTCAGGATCATCATCTTTTCTTTCCCCTAACATTTCTAGTGTTTCTGTAACAGTTGGATGTGGTACTTCAGACATGTCTCTTCCTTGTAATTCATTAGCATCCCAAAAGGTAGCATCAATGAACGCATGAGTTATTTCTAAAGATCTAAACCAATCTCTAATATTGTCAAAATTATGCAAAGCAAGTGTCCCCTTCCAATCGTCATGATCGGGAAGGAATAAGATTCTATTTTTTGGACCAGAAACTAAGATTGCATGTGTATCTGAATTTTCATCCCGATGAGGCACTCGGATAAATTCAATGTCAACTAATTCGCTAGTGAAACCAGTAGTGTGAATTTTATTATCGAATGGTAGGGGTTTGAAGGGAGATAGATTCCCTCTTTTTGAGAGGAAAGATAGAACCTTATCTGAGGCAATAAGTTTGACATTTTTTACACCCATTGCCTCTTTACCGAACTGTCCAATTCCTTCTATATGTCCTAGATGAACATGGGTTAGAGTAAGGTGCGTAGGGACTAAGGGGCAGTCTAATCCTTGTTTTTCCCCCCAAATCATCAGTTGATGTGGTAGAGTTCTACTTGCCTCCAATAGTATATGTTCTCCATGTCCTGTACTCACACCTGCTGCGACAGGATAGCGTGCGAGTTGTTTTTCTGAGTGTGCTGCTATACAATTTGTACAACTACAACCGGCCTGAGGAGTACCTCCGTCTTGGCCAGTTCCTAATATGGTAAAGGAGGGGCTACGAATCTGCGGTGAGCCCTCCATGACTCTGCGAAAACAGATTGGCTGAAAGAGTCGTCGGGAGCGATGAAATCATCAACGTACCACTATTGTGGGGCATGTGACTGGTGACACCTCGTGGATGAAAGAGAGGTATGAGGCTTTGAGAAGTCAAGGTCTAGACTGGAACCCACCTACACTGGAGACGGCCAATGAACCCCGCTGTGTGATGGATGGGCGTTCGACAATTATGCTATCTGCTAACAATTATCTGAACCTCACAAATCATCCAAAGGTAATCGCCGCGATGATTGATGCTACACAGAAGTATGGTGCTGGTAGTGGTTCTGTTCGTGCTATCGCAGGTACCATGGACATACATCTTGAAGCTGAAAAAAAAGTTGCTGAATTCAAAGGTGTTGAAGCCTCTCTGATATATTCTGCCGGTTATACTGCTAATGTTGGATTGATTCCAACATTAGTTCAGGGTAAACAAGATGTGATCATTAGTGATGAGTTAAATCACGGTTCAATTATAGATGGTGTTAGACTAACAAAGGCTCAGCGAGGAGTATATTCTCACAATGATATGGGTGCCTTAGAATCTGTACTAAAGGAACATCATGATGCTGAGCGTAAATTGATAATTACTGACGGTGTATTTTCTATGGATGGAGATATTGCACCCTTAGATGAAATTTCTGAACTAGCTGAAAATTATGGGGCGATGGTCTATGTTGACGATTGTCATGGAGAAGGTGTGCTTGGAGAAACAGGGGCAGGAATTGTAGATCACTTCAAACTACAAGGAAAAGTTGATTTCGAAATAGGTTCTTTTTCTAAGGCTCTAGGTGTTCAAGGTGGAATTGTAGCGGGTTCAAGCGATGTTCGCACTCATGCCTTGAATCATTCTCGCTCGTGGCTATTATCCGGTAGCCAGCCACCAGGCGTAGCGGCGGCACAAAAAGCCGCAGTTGAGGTATTGATGAGTGAACCTGAGCATCATTCTAGACTCTGGGAAAATACGAATTATTTCCGTGGTGAACTTCAGAATTTGGGTTTTGACACGGGTAAGTCTGAAACACCAATTATTCCAGTAATGTGTGGCGAATCCACTATTGCTAAGGAAATGTCCCTAGAACTAGCAAAAGAAGGAGTGATGGCGGGCGCCATTGTCTTCCCGATGGTGTCTAGGGATGCAGCTCGCATACGTACTCAAATGTCAGCAGGGCTTACTCGAGATGATCTTGAAGAAGTTCTACATCTTTTTGAGAAAGTAGGTCCAAAATTGGGATTAATCTGACTATACTTCATCGACTACTTCAACGACTTGTTCATCAGATTCCTGCTCTTCGTCATTCTTTGGTTTAGGATCTATTGTTCTGGACATTCCTTCAAAGGGCTGCAATCCTCTGTCAATTCTATCCAGAATTCTCCAGCGTGGTGCATAAGAGAGATGGACGTAGAGTGGACCGGGTAAGATTGCACAAATCCATCCTATTTGAGTAATAATCGGATTGATGTCATTTACCATAGAACAGGTGATTATTATCAAACCAATAAATGGAAATGGAAACAGATAACGACGTCTATTCTCCAACCTAATTGGAGGTCTTTTCATAATGTGAGAAATCAAGAGAGATGCCCCGCCAAGTATAGCAGATATTGTAATCACAAAAATTGCCATTACCCCCCAGTCATTTGCGATTTGATTCATTGCGATTGAATCCATCCAACCCGCATATGCAAATGGGAGAATGAGTGTAAGGGAGGTTAGGATTCCGTATAACGCACCGATAAAGAGTGGATGACAAATGGTCATTGGATAGCCAAGGAACATACGGCTCAAGGCCCCTCCCTCTAGCATCAATCGATGATCCTCGTCGAGTTCTTCAACGAACTCACGCCATCCTGCCATCGTCCCTTCGCGATGCGCTTGAAATATGACCGTTGCGCCCCAAAAAATACGTAAAATCAACATTATTATCGATTATAAGAGTTAATTTTCACTTTCTTTGTATCTCTATCCCATTTTGGTTAGTCACTAACAGTATCTCTAATATCTACAGTATCCATGTACGATGAGATTATGATGGGTTCCCTTTCAAGTAAGGTTGAATGGTGGTCGATGGGATGACTGAGGATGAAACATTGTTCACAATAAAGCAGTCAAATCTAGACTCAGGGATGCGGGGAGTTCCTGTTGGAACCTGCAGAACCTCATTTGTTGATCCACTCGAGGGAGTTCACTATGTGGGGTATCCTGTGGAGGACCTTGCTAATCTTGAGGAAGAGGATGTAGTCTATCTTCTGATGAACAAGAGACTTCCAACTGAAGAAGAGTCTGAAGCATTTCGAATAGAGTTGGCTCATCGAGCTATGGATATGCCAACTGGGGCCCTAAGAGTTCTTGAATCGCTTACTCCGGGTAGCGGGCATCCTATGGATTGGCTATCAATGGGAATTATGGCTCTTGGGGCTGCCGATACAACGGGTGATGCACGCACAGATTCAATGAATCTGATTGCTCGAATACCGGAGTTAATGGCTCGCATTTTCTTGCTTCGTGGTGGAAAGAAAGAGAATCTCCAACCTAGTCGGCCCGAACTTGGATTAGTAGAAAATTTCGTTCACATGTTGGGCATAACTGGGGATGAGGCTGAGAGAATGAATAGAGTTCTTCGCTTCTTTTTTATTCTACACCTAGATCATGGAGGTGGTAATTTATCCACTTTTACAGGTAAGGCCGTTGCCAGTGGTCGAGCGACAGTCTATGCATCAATCGCTTCAGCAATGAACGCTCTTTCGGGTCCTCTTCATGGCCGAGCCAACCAAGCTTGCCTTGAGTTTGTTCAGAGAATAGGGACCTCTGATCCAGACGAAGTAGAAGCCTTTGTCCGAGCAGAGTTAGCTGCTAAACGCCCAATTTTCGGTTTCGGACATGGCGTTTTAAGGGCTGAGGATCCACGTGCTCGGCTACTAATTGGATTGGGAGCAGAAGTTTGCCCCGATGATGAAAACTACAAGATTGTCAAGACTCTGAGAGAAGTAGTCCCACCGATACTCATGGAACATCCCAAAATAAAGAACCCGTATCCGAATGTCGATTTAGGTAGTGGTTCTCTCCTTTATGCAATAGGATTCCGCAAACCAGAGTATTTCACTACATTCTTCGGTTGGGCTCGAGTTGCAGGGATTTGTGCTCAGATAATGGATGAAAGGAATGCAAGAGATGGGCGTGGAACACCAATCTATCGACCAAAATACATTGCAAAGAATCAACCACATAGAAGACTAGAGTAGTCATTTACTATGTGTTTTCCCAGATCCTCTATGACCTATGATTCTAGGGCTCCCCCAAGGGACTCCTTCTTCTGCTTGTTTAACCCAACTTTCTTCTGAACCTGACCAGTGCATCCTATTACCTTGTTCTGTTACAATTGAATTCCTGCGTGAATCATCTAGTTCACTCCATTTTGGCAGAGAATCAGAAGCTTCTTTGAAAAGATCCGAGCGCTCTAAGTCTGTTGAGGAATCCAGAATCCTCTTCCATTCGTCATCTAATGGTTGACTTGCCGGACGCATCCAACGAATACTCCCATCCGGTTTTGTCAGCACATCTGGGTTCATATGGTCAGTGACTAATGATAATCCCGCATCTAACATCAAATCCTCAAGTTCTAGTGGTGCAGGCCAAACAAATGCTCCCATCCCCGCTCTTTTCTTGTTTAACCGACTTAGAGCCGCTCCTTTGAGACCCATCGGAATTCCTGGGCTTATCCACCTTGTCCATCCATTCAAGAAGTCTAGAGCAAGTCCCATTGCTGGCATCTCATTACTTCTAGAGTGTCTGATTATTGATGACACAGATGTTCTTGCAAAATGAGGCATCCCCATCATTCTTTTGATTCTCCATATGCCCCAAGGCCTGAGGTGTGGCATGAGTCTCGTTATTGGAAATTTGAATTCAGTGGATTTAGCAACGGATGCGATTTTTGGAGAGAAACTGTAGATAACTGTAGATCTCTCAGGTAGTTCTAGTGGTTCAAGTTTATTTTCAACTAATTTCATCATCTCAGCAATGTGATTTTCATGTTTCTTCTTTGAAACTGGGTGGGGCATCTTGAATTCTATACAAGCAGTTTTTCCTCCTTCTTGCCATGAGTCTGTGAATTTTCTACTTGTTAGCAATTCATCAAATGTCGGAATACCAAGTGATTTTATTTCATCAGTCCCTAGTAATTCTATGCACCGCTCTCTTTTTGATTTACCATTTGGCAATAAGTCGTCATGAAAAATCACCAAGTCTCCGTCTCTATTCATTTTCAAATCAAATTCGACTCCGTCTGAGAATAGCATGCCATGTTCGAGGGCTGCTACAGAGTTCTCAGGTGGTTGCTGCCAATCCATGATATGCATGCGAGAACAAAACAGCCCAAAAACACCCACCCACTCAAATCTTACGCTTCCCCAATGCTCAAACCCCTTCAGGTGTACCGAGACCTAGGTAGCACCATGGCCGAGACAGTAGAATTAGACCGAGCATCAGACCCGCAAGCAGTACGAGGATACGCCTTCTATGATTGGGCGAAATCATCCTTTGAGACTTCAGTAACAACAGCAGTACTACCTGCGTGGTTTGCATACCTATTCCTGAAAGCCAACGGATTGGAGACCGAGATCCTCGGTAAGGATATGACTTCAGATGCTGTGTGGTCCTTTGCAGTAACCATCGCTGCATTACTAGTCGCAATCGCTAGCCCCTCTTTGGGTGTTATTGCTGACCGACGTGCAATCAAGATGTGGTGGTTAAGAATACTCACTTACTTGGGAGCCGGTTCAACTCTTGCTCTTGCTTTTGCTCCAGTTTTTGATATCTCAATGCAATGGGTATGGATATTCGTTATGTTCCTTCTCGCAAATATTGGACTGAATGGTGCTGGTGTATTTTACAATGCACTTCTTCCACATATGGGGACCGATGATGAGATGGATGGGATATCCAACAAGGCCTTCGCCTATGGATATCTAGGTGGCGGGCTCCTTTTACTCATTCACCTAGTAATGGTCATGATGATTGTTGATGAAAATGGTTCTAACCCAGACTGGGTAATTCCGTTTGTTATGGCATCTTCGGGTGCTTGGTGGATGGGTTTTGCTTTACTCACATTCAAGTATGTACCCGAACCTCCTATTGAAAATGAAATGGAGAGTCTCGGAGTAGCAGATTCTGCTAGACTCGCTTTTAGTGAACTACGCAAGACGTTTGGCCAAGTTGATAGATTCAAGACACTATTTGTCTACATGCTAGCATACTTCTTCTTTATTGATGGAATCAACTCAGTAACAGCTCTTGCTGGCATATACGGAATTACAGTATTAGGTTTGACTACTACTGCCCTAATAGCTACCATCTTAGTTATCCAATTTGTTGCTGCACCTTGTGCCATAGGATTCACCAAATTGGCTGAGGCCACTAGCACGAAGTATGCGCTAACACTATCTTTAGTTGGATGGGTCATTGTTGTCCTTGGTGCACTTTCGTTTGCTCCATTAGCTCTCGATGCACACGATGATTATGATATTCAATTTGATTGGAATGGTGAGACTTCGATGTATGATATTACTACTGGCGACAATGCCTATGGTTTGGGGCTGTCTGTCGATGACTCAGAGCAGGATTGGGTTACTTCTTGGGCTGACGTCATGCCGGTTCACATTGATGATGATTATACTGAAAGAGTGATCTATGCCTTCAATGATCCATCTTCGGATGAGCATTCAGCAACCTCAACGGATACAGACCAAATATCTGCTTTCATCGCAGATTTCGGAGATAGTAATAGGTTCAGTGTTAGTGTCTCTGGTGGCTCATTAGATGAAAGTACGGGACTTGGAGTTGATCACCCAACAAGTCTGGGAGATGGTCCTCTCGATTCAATTCCTGAAACAGTCAGAGAATTCGTTTGGGAGCCACTTGGTTTCAACGTGATGTTCCAATTCCTACTCCTTGGTTGTATGGCTGGAGCTCTTCTTGGCGGCTCACAGGGACTTGCTCGTTCTATGTTTGGACAGATGGTCCCTGAAACTAGAAGTGCAGAATTCTTCGGCTTCTTCGGCTTCTTCGGAAAGGTTGCAGCATTGCTAGGACCGATGATTTATGGAATAATGACCGTGACTTATGACAGTCGAGTAGGTGTTGCAAGTCTGTGTGTTTTGATTATCATAGGTACTGTGATGATGCGCTATGTCGATGTAGATGCAGGTCGAGCCGATGCTCAGGCTGAAGATGCACGTAATCGCGGAATTAGTATTGAGTGAGATTACGATTTCCAAACCATTCTCTCAATCAGAAGTGCTAGTTCAAGAAGAACTAGCATAGGCCCTCCTACTAGGAACATAGAGAGTGGATCTGGTGGGGAGAGGAAAGCGCCTATTGCAAATGCTGCAAACCATAGAAATCCTCGATTATCAGTGAATGCTGAGCGACTAACCACGCCGGTTCTAACTAACATTACAGCCACCAATGGGACTTGGAAACTGAGTGCTGAACCAAAGTATAGTCCTAGAATGAAACCAATCCAAGAGCGCAATTGCCATGTTGAATCTAGCCCCGCAGCTCCTGCATCTGCAGCCAGATAATCGAGAAGGAATGGTACAAGGATGACATGTGCGTAGAATAATCCAAGCCCTCCAAGGAGAATCATTACCAGTAGAGACCCTAAGAATCTAGCAAAACGTCCTCCTGAATTTTCAGTCACAACACGCTTTCCCTCAGCAATTATCCGCCGACCGTTCCAAGCTAAATCGGAGATTAATGTGATTAGCAAAATTGCAATACCAATTTGGCTTGCAATTCTCAATTTTAGAAGTATTATTTCCATAGGTTGTAATACGATTATCTCTACTCCAACTGGCCTATACCCCTCAGCATCAAGCAACCACTCAATTGCGTATTCAGCCATTGGATATCCCACAATGAATCCAATTAGGAACATTGAGACAAGGAGTTGAAACCTACCTCGAAGATGCGAAAAAATGGCGCGAATCTCTGCTCTTGGCAGTAGGTCACCGGATTCGCCCATGGGTCTCGGTGTATGCACCCATTGGTGAATACATCGCTTCTCACCTTCGCACAATTATCGATAACAAATCACCATCTTTCAGACGATGATCCAATCCTACTCGCTGCCAGTCGAACTTTGCACTAGGGCCCTTTACTCTCGCATATCTGAATTTTCTAACAAAATCTCGATGCAGTTTCTGGCATACATTTCGAACGGTTGATGTATCTTTGATTATCAATGGTTCAATGAGGTCTGCTTCTTGTCCTTGAGGTTTGAGATATATCGACATAAAATGTAGATTATTGAAAATAAAATCTTTCATTTCTTCAATTCCTTCTCCCGTTTTTGCAGATACAGGAAGAATTGGCCAATCTTTTGGAAGCATATTATTTGCTTTCTTCAGATCTTTTTTCGTCGCAAGGTCAATTTTGTTCAGAACAATAACTGCATCGGAGTAAATGCGGTTCCCCGCCAAAGTATCTACAATGTTATCATCGGTTACATCAGTTCGCAAAGTGACGTTTGCTGAAACAATCCCAAAACTTCGAATTATTGCTTGAATTTCTTCATCGGTAAGATTAGTTTGTTCAAGCGTCGATCTAACGACCACCCCTCCTCGTTCTGTGCGATCAATGAAGACTTGCGGCTTGGGTTGATTCAGTCTCATTCCCGCTTTCCATAATTCAAAATCTAGAATGTCGAAATGAGATTCTTGGAATGGATCAACCACATAGAGTACCATATCACAACTACGAATTACATTGAGAATCTCTCTTCCTCGGCCTTTACCTTCCGAAGCCCCTTTGATGAGTCCAGGTAAGTCAAGAATCTGAATGGTCGCTCCTCGATGGTGTAGAACTCCAGGTATACAAGTTAGTGTGGTGAATTCGAAATTACCAGTATCTGACTCTACATCGGTTAATTGAGAAATAAGACTCGATTTACCAACACTTGGGAATCCGACTAGTGCAACCGATGCATCTCCTGATTTTTTAATTTCAAAACCCGGTCCGCCCCCGCTAGATTTGGCATGTGCTTGAGCCTTCGCTCTACGTTCTCTTAGAGCAGCAATCTTAGCCTTCAGTTTACCAATATGGCCTTGCGTAGCCTTGTTGTACTTGGTCTTAGAAATTTCTTCTTCGAGGGCTTTAATCTGCTCCTCGATGGTTGCCATAACAATCTCTCCGACCCCGT
>Ga0187827_10000635_pt1 | contig 54586 bp, 49 predicted proteins | sample ETNtaG_39_FD_167969 | JGI IMG/M metagenome (GOLD analysis project Ga0187827, IMG submission 167969) | Marine microbial and viral communities from oxygen minimum zone, Eastern Pacific Ocean - ETNP2014_SV_150_PacBio MetaG (Illumina Assembly) | ecosystem: Environmental > Aquatic > Marine > Hypoxic...
CCCTATCCTGCTCATCTTGGGTGGTCGGGATAAAGGCGGAGATTTTCTTTCACTATACCCACATACCCACAATGTGAAAGAAGTGCTCACCATTGGTGAGTCAGAAGAAGCGATCGCAACGGTTTTAAGGGATGCGGTGAGACTGCGTTCATGCGGAAGTCTTAAGTCCGCCGTTGAGGTCGCTCATTCGAATGCACAGCCCGGAGACGTTGTCCTTTTGTCTCCGGGCTGCGCCAGCTTTGACCAATTCGATAATTTTGAACACCGTGGCAATGTTTTCCGAGAACTGGTCCAGGGATTACAAGAATTTGCATGAGTTATCTCAACATTATAGTTAAGAAGTACGACCGCTTATTATTGGGAGCAATTGTTGTCCTTTGCGTTTTCGGCACGGTCATGCTTTTCAGCGCCAGTTCCATTCGCTCGCTGGAAATCACCAGCAACCGCACGGACACACTGTATTTGCAAGCTCATTTAAAACGGTTGTTGGTTGGTGTAATCTTCATGTTCTTTTTCATGCTGCTCGATTATCGCAAACTGAAGGATTGGGCGCTGTACATTCTTGGGGGAGCAGTGAGCCTGCTGGTTTTGACACTGGTGATGAATTTTTTCCAGGGAACAGCCGGTGCTTCGCGATGGTTGTACCTGGGGAATTTCTCCATCCAAACAAGCGATATTGCCCGTATGGCACTGATTATTTTTCTGGCGGCATTCATCCATGAAAAGCGGGATAAGATCAAAGACTTTTATAATGGTTACATGATCTGTGTATTGGCCGTCGCCTCGGTGACAACTTTGATCGTATTGCAACCTGATTTCAGTACAACAGTTATGATCCTGATCATTTCATTCGTCATGTTATTTTTAGGTGGAGCGCGGTTTCAACATATGATGGCTACAATAGGTGTTTCTCTTCCTATCTTGGCAATTACCATATTGAATTGGACATATATGAGAGGAAGGTTAATGTCATTTATCAGTCCTGAAAAAGTAAATCCTGATAGCCTGCACCAGATCAAGCAGTCCATGATCAGCCTGGCCAATGGCGGTTTTTTTGGATTAGGGCTGGGCAACAGTTTTGGGAAGAATCACTTCCTCCCCACGCCCCACACCGATTTCATTTTTGCCATAGTCGGTGAAGAAACAGGCTTACTAGGTACGCTATTTATACTGACACTATTTATGTTCATTTTCCAGCGGGGGATTCAAATCGCCAAGGAAAGTCCGGATATATTCGGCGTCATGCTGGCCCTGGGTATTTCCTGCAGTTTTATTCTCTATGCCTTTATCAATGCTGCAGTGGTCACGAATCTTGTACCCACAACAGGCTTGGCCATGCCCCTGATCAGTTACGGTGGTTCAGGAGTTGTTATTCATTTAGCCAGTTTGGGAATCCTGTTGAATATCAGCCAATCCAAACGTTCCGTAGCCAATGGCAGTGATTGGAGGAAACGTATCTATGGCTAGATCATTTATTATTGCCGGCGGTGGTACGGGAGGACATCTATATCCAGCTTTGGCCATCGGTTCAGAATTACAAAAACGGTCAGATGCAAACGTCCATTATGTAGGCTCCACGTTTGGTATTGAAGCGGATAAACTGCCAAATTTGAATGTGGATCATACACTGCTGCCGATCCGCGGATTGCAGCGCTCATTCTCATTGCAGTCACTCGGCCGCAACGCATTATTGCCCAGCAGAATCCTGGCTTCAAAAATGAAAACCAATAAACTATTTGATGACCTGGAGCCAAGTGCAGTTATTGGCACCGGTGGTTATGCCTCTGCCCTGCCCCTTCATACTGCCGTAAAAAAGGGAATTCCAGTTTTTTTACAGGAACAGAATTCATACCCGGGGATAACAACCCGTCACTTCGCAGAAAGTGCAGAAATAGTATTCACTGCCTTTCCCGAAATCGATGGCTTGATTAAAAAAAAAACTGTTTCCTGGCCGGCAACCCGGTCCGGGAGGACATTGCTGATGGGGAACGCATGACGTCAGCGAAAACATTTAATCTCAATGCTGATAAAAAAACGTTACTTGTTTTTGGAGGCAGCCAGGGTTCTGAAGCATTGAATCAATGCACTGCCGGTATGGTGCATAACCTTGATGATACCCAAGTGCTGTGGCAAACAGGTTCAGGTAATTTCAAAAAATATGACAATTATGAGTCAAATACAGTGCGTGTTTTACCGTATATCGATGATATGCAATCTGCGTATGCCTTAGCTGATCTATCATTTTCCCGGGCGGGCGCATTGACCATCGCAGAATTAGCAGCATGCGGCCTACCGGGAGTGTTGGTTCCCCTGCCTTCAGCAGCGGCTGACCACCAAACACATAATGCCCGTTCCATGGCTGCAGCCGGTGCCGCAGAAATGATACCGGAAAAAGAATTAGATCCCGCTAAAACAGCTGGCAGGATTTTGTCCATGTTAAACGATGAAAATACATTATTCCATATGGCCCACAAGTCTAAAAACCTGGGCAAGCCCCAGGCAGCAAAAGTGATCGTTGATCTTATATTGGAAAAAGTGATCGCCTGATGTTCCGCAAAGTTAAAAAGATCCATTTTGTCGGTATCGGTGGTATCGGAATGAGCGGGATTGCTGAATTACTATTGAACCTCGGATTTGATGTGAGCGGTTCGGATATCAATGAATCACCAATTGTTGAAAAATTGATCCGCCTGGGAGCGGATGTACATATGGGACATAGTACTGTGAACCTGAAAGATGCAGATGTATTGGTCTATTCCAGCGCTGTGCATAAGGAAAACCCGGAGATCCAAGCCGCTTTGGAGCGCAACATACCGGTTATTCGCAGGGCAGAAATGCTGGGTGAATTAATTGCTGTAAAGGAAACCAGCATCGGCATCGGCGGCACACACGGAAAAACAACCACCTCGTCCATGATCGGTACCGTTTTATCGGAAGGAAAACTGGATCCCACCCTCGTGGTAGGCGGGCTGGTCAAAACCATCGATTCCAATGCCAAGCTTGGCCAGGGCGACCTTATTGTGGTTGAGGCAGATGAATTCGACAGAAGCTTTTTAGCCCTCCGCCCCACTATCAGTATCATTACAAATATTGAGCTCGAACATACAGATTGCTACAAGGACTTAGACGATTTAAAACAGGCATTTATACAATTTGCTAACTCGGCACCCTTTTACGGCGCTGTCATTGCCTGCGCTGATTCACCTGCACTAATGGAGATCATCCATGAGATCAAACGGCCGGTGATTACCTATGGTTTAAGTAAAGATGCAGATATCCGGGCGACAAATATTTGCTTTAACGAAACCCAGACTGTGTATACGCTATGGGAGCATGAACATGAAAACGGCACCATAAAACTCAATGTTCCCGGTGAACATAATGTGGTGAATTCACTGGCGGCTATTGCCCTGGGAATGGAAATAGGGCTGAAGATCGATACCATCGCCAAGGGCCTGGAAGCGTATCATGGTGTGCGCAGGCGCTTTGAGATCAAGGGAATTTCCAATGATATTATGGTCGTGGATGATTATGCCCACCACCCCACCGAAGTTACAGCAACATTGCAGGCTGCCAGGGAAGGCTGGGATCGGCGGATCGTGTCTGTTTTTCAACCGCACCTCTATACCCGCACACAGGTATTCTATAAAGAGTTTGCCCAGGCATTTTCAGCCAGTGATATTTTGATCGTAACGGATGTATACCCTGCCCGGGAAGAACCCATCAACGGTGTCAGCGGTGCCATGGTCTCTAATGCCGCCCGCAAAGCCGGCCTGGAACACGTCCATTATATTCCAAACCTTGACGACATCGCCAGTCATTTGGATCAAATTGTCCAGCCCGGGGATATGGTAATCACTATCGGAGCCGGGACGATCTGGCGTTATTGTGAATCTTACTTTGAACATTTAAAAACCCTGGAGGCTGCTGCTTAAGGTGGATCAAATGGCAGAATTACGCAACACAGTTCAGGGCTCTCTTTTGGAAAATGAACCCATGGCCAAGCACACCTCTTACGGCATCGGCGGGCCGGCTTGGGCGTACATTACTCCCAATGATAAATTTGACCTCCAAAATATTTTACACTTTGCAAGCGCCGAAAACATCCAGATGTATTTTGTAGGTTCAGGTTCGAACCTGTTAGTGGCAGACGAAGGCATTGACGGCATTGTCATAACTCTAGGCAAATCATTTACCCATTTGGAAATAAACGGCAGCCATATTTACGCCGAAACGGGAGTCATGCTGGGACGCATGGTGAAAGAATGCATAAAACGGAATTTGAGCGGGCTGGAAAGTATGATCGGTGTACCCGGAACCCTCGGCGGAGCGCTCATCATGAATGCTGGAGCCTTTGGCGGAGAAATTTCCAATTGCCTGGAAAAAGTGGAGGTCATGACTTTAGCAGGTGAATTAAAAAAATATTCTGCGAATGAGATTGATTTCAGTTACAGACATTCTACATTCAGGGAGGATGAAATCATTATTGGTGCCTATTTTGAATTGGAAGAGATTGATGCGGATGAGATACAGGAAAAGCGCAATTCAGCCTCCAAGGGCCGGAAAGCAAATCAGCCGCTTCGTTTTCGTTCAGCCGGGAGTGTATTTAAAAATCCGAAACCTGGCCTGGCGGCAGGATATTTAATTGATCAAGCGGGGCTCAAAGGAACCCGCAGCGGGGATGCAGAGATATCAGAAAAACACGCCAATTTTTTCATTAATCACGGCACTGCCAAAGCAAGCGATATCGCCAAGTTGATCCGCATTGCCCGTAAAGAAGTAAAAGAACAATTTGACGTTATGCTGGAACTGGAGATCAAAACTTTGGGCTTCAAAGAGGATGTGTTTACGCCATGAGTAAACGCAGGAAAAAACAGTTAAACGTACGGGCAGTGATCGGTGCCTCCCTTGCAACGCTGATGCTCACGCTGGCCTTCCTAGCCTCTAACTGGTCACAATTCACTGGTTTGAATTTATTGGAAGATATTGAGGTGCAGGGCGCTATGATCATTCCTGCCGATGAATATCGGGAATCGCTTGTTCCAATCCTGGGGACACCCATAGTTGATGTGGATACACGAGATATGAGTTTACTTTTAGAAAGCCATCCATTTGTTCATACAGCGCGGGTCAGCAAACTATATCCCAACCGAGTTATCGTGGAAATAATGGAACGGGATCCTGTGGCCTTACTGAATATGGAGCCCATTCTATACATTGACAATGAAGGAGTCGTCATGCCGGACCTGGGCGATGTTGGTGAAGAAATTATACCTATCATGTCCGGATTCAATACGGCTCGGGAGCTTTACCCCATTGGTCATCAAACCGTTTCCCAAAAGGTATTGGAATCGGTCAAGCTAATAGCTTACATCATTGAATATTTTCCCCATATTTACGATAACCTTTCAGAGGTCACATTGAACAGCAATGATGAATTTGTGCTGATCCTGGCCAACTACCCTACCAAAGTGATCCTGGGCACTGAACGATTTTATGAAAAAATACAGATATTGAATTCCTTTGCTGAAACACTGCCCGAGAATAAAGGATTGCATCATTTTACCATCCTGGACCTGCGCTATAACCGCCAGATCATTGCCCGGGAACGTGTATGAAGGGTATTAATATGAATACATCGCAAACCTTAAGGGTCGGGCTTGATATCGGTTCTGCATTTATTTCATGTGCCATTGCAGAAAAATTCAATGAAACGGGGGAAATGAAGCTGATGGGTATCGGCTGTTCAGCATCTGCCGGTTTGAAAAATGGTTCTGTAGTCCACCGGGAAAAGTTGATGGACTCCATCGAAGCTGCGGTAAAAGATGCCGAATTAATGGCTGGTTACAAGGTAAACAATGCGGTGTTGAGTATTTCCGGGGAAAATATTCGCAGCATCAATACCCAGGGTGCAATTGCGATCCAAAAAAGCCAGCATTCATCTCTGCTGGTGGAAAATGAGATTACTGAAAATGATGTTTTCCGTGTAATGGAAATGGCCCGCGCTCTTTCCCTGCCTCCCGACCGTGATATCATGCACGTCCTGCCCCAGGAATATGTCATTGATACCATGGACAAGATCAAGGATCCCGTGGGCATGTCCGGGAAACGCCTAGAAGCGAAAGTCCACTTGATCACCGTCCCCAGCACGGTGGCCAAAAACCTGGTGAACTGCACGGAAGAACTGGGTATCCAGGTAGATGGACTTGTATACCAGGGCTTGGCATCAGCGCTAACAACACTGGACAGCGATGAAAAAGAATTGGGTGTGGCCCTAGTCAATATTGGCGGAGATACGACTGATGTTGTTGTATATCATAATGACGGCATGCGTCATTCAGCTGTATTGGGCATTGGCGCCAACAGTATTACCAATGATATTGCTGTCATGCTGCAGATCGGTGTAGGCGAAGCGGAAGAAATTAAAAAAACGTATGCCTCGGCAAAAGCATCCATGTCCTCCACTGAACTTGAATTTGACCTGCCGGTGAAGAATGGCGGTTTGGCGCGGAAAGTATCGGAACATGAACTGTCCCGCTACGTTGAGGCCAGGACCCAGGAAATAATACAATTGATCGCCCGGGAAATCCACCGGGCTGACATCAGGGATCAGTTGACCTACGGCGTGGTGCTGACCGGTGGCGGAGCCCAGTTACGGAATATCGTGCCCCTGGCCCAGGAAATTTTAAATATGCGCGTGCGCCTCGGGATTCCCAAAAATATCAGCGGTGCAGTGGATGTAGCGGCCCACCCGGAGCACACATCCGTTATCGGCCTGCTCCATTGGAACGACATGAAACAGGAATTAGCACCGACAGGAAAGCCCGATAAACCAACGTTCAGACAGGCCGTAGATTGGCTGAAAAATTGGATCAAAGGATTCTATTAATGAATAAAAACACATACCAAAAAACCAAACCAGAGGAGTTGTCCTATGTTATTTGAATTCGACAGTATCGCAGAACAGAAAGCGAAGCTGAAGGTCATCGGTGTTGGCGGCGCCGGCGGAAACGCCGTCAATCGCATGATCCAGGCCGGCATGCAGGGCGTTGATTTCATCGCCGTGAATACCGATGCCCAGGACCTAGAAAACAATGCCGCTAAACACAAGATACAGATCGGTAAGAACCTGACCAAAGGCCTTGGCGCCGGCGCCAAGGCAGACGTTGGCCGGGAAGCCATTGAAGCGGACCGTGAAGCGATTACTGAAATACTCGAAGGCGCAGATATGGTATTCATCACCGGCGGAATGGGCGGCGGTACCGGCACCGGTGCTGCAGCCAGCGTAGCTCAGATGGCCAGGGAAATGGAAATACTCACCGTTGGAATCGTCACACTGCCTTTCAATTTTGAAGGACCGAAACGGATGAACCGGGGCATGTCCGGGCTTTCAGACCTTAGGAAGGCCTGTGATACGGTCATTTCCATTCCTAACCAGAAACTCATGTCCATCGTGGATAGCAATACTACGGTGGTGGAAGCCTTTAAACTTGCTGACTCCATCCTGCACCAGGCAGCGAAAGGCATTTCGGACCTCATCAACGTCCACGGGCTGATCAATCTGGATTTTGCTGATGTGGAGACCATCATGAAGAATATGGGTGAAGCCATTATGGGTACCGGTGTGGCCGGTGGTGATGAACGGGCCGTGCTTGCTGCTCAACAGGCTATTTCCAGTCCCCTTTTGGATAATGCTTCCATCAGCGGCGCACAAGGCGTCCTGGTGAATATCACCGGCGGACCTGACCTGACGCTCATGGAGGTGGACGAGGCGACATCCATCATTTTTGAGGAAGCAGGTAACGACGCCAATATCATTTTTGGTGCCGTGATCGATCCGAAGATGACCGAGGAAATTCGGGTAACTGTCATTGCTACCGGTTTCAGCCATAAGGCACCAAAGGAAGTGGAGAAAGATGAGCAAGAAGTCATTGTACGTCCTAAACAAAAACAAGCCCGCATTCTGGCTGAACAAGAAAATGTCCCTCTATTCAATCAGAAAATAAATAAAGAACAGGGCCAGGTACAGCCGGAATTATCTCCACCACCCGCTTCGAAATTTCAATTCGATGACTCCAAACCAGTGATCTATGGCGATGAGCTGGAAGTACCGGCCTTCATCCGCCGCCAACAGGAGTAGCTTCACTTATTTTTCTCTTGTTTTAACACCACACCACAAGACCCCTCCTCATATGAGGAGGGGATTAAGGGGTGGTGGATAATTAGGATTGATTTGGGTTGATCCAATAAAGACGATCAGGTAAAAAAGAAAAACCCTCTGCCGTAAGCAAGAGGGTTTTTCTTTTAGGGAGGGTAATGAAGTCTTATTTTATACTCTAACTCCGCGTGAACGCATTTCTTTCACCACTTTTGTGATCCCTTTTTTATCGATCAGGCGCATGCCTTGGGTGGAAACGTTCAACGTCACGTAACGCTTCTCATCGGGAAGCCAGAAACGCTTCTTTTGTAAATTAATGTTGAACCGGCGGCGGGATTTATTGTGGGCATGGCTCACATTGTTCCCGTACATGGGTCGTTTTCCGGTCACATCACACATTCTGCTCATACTATAATTCTTTCCTGTTGGACTTAAAAATTGCCGGGAAATTTATGGTTTTTTTGCACCCTTTACCAATGAAAATAGTTCCTTTCCACTATCATTACATTTTAGTCATTCCGAAGAATGAAATGACGAGGAATCTACTTAGTGGATTATTGTACAAATTTAAGGAATAAAGGACCATTGTGTAGATCCCTCACTCTCCTCCGCCGGTTCGGGATGACAGTAATTATATTCGTAAATTCCATCATGAAGATCGGTAATGTTCAAATAGACACCCCCATCTTCCTGGCACCAATGGCCGGGGTGACAGACTACTCATTTCGTATATTGTGTAAGGAAATGGGCGCCGGAGCGGTCTATTCTGAATTCGTTTCCGCACATGGGATCATACGGAAGAATGAAAAAACACTGGATATGATCTGTTTTACCGAAATGGAACGGCCCATTGGCATCCAAATCTTTGGTGATACACCAGAGGTCATGAGCTCTGCAGCACGATTAGTGGCCGACAAATTCAAGCCGGACATCATCGATATTAACTACGGCTGCCCCGTACCCAAGATCACTAAAAAAGGAGCCGGTTCGGCAGCGCTGAAAGATCTCTGCCTCATGGACGACATTACCGCCGCCGTGGTGGAAGCAGTTCCCAAACTGCCTGTGACCGTAAAAATGCGGGCCGGGTGGGATATGTCCAATATTGTGGCTATCGAAGCCGGGCCGCGGCTGGAGAAGATCGGTGTGCAGGCCATCGCCCTACACCCCAGAACCACCAAGCAAAGTTATAAAGGGAGCGCCAAATGGGAATTGATCAGGGAATTGAAAAAAGCGGTGAATATTCCGGTGATCGGAAATGGTGACATCAAACAACCTGAAGATGTATTGAGCATGTTCGAGGAAACGGGCTGTGACGCTGTGATGGTGGCTCGGGCTGCATTGGGAAATCCATGGTTCTTCAAACAGGCCAATGCAGTTTTAGGAGGAAAACCGATTCCATTAGAACCTACCATGGAAGAACGGATTGCCATGTGCCGCCGTCATATGGATCTATTAATAGAATCACGGGGAGAGAAAACTGGCACAAACCTTATACGTAAGCAGTTCGGCTGGTATATTAAAGGCTTCCCCGGTGCTTCTACCCTGCGGAAGTCATTGGTCATAGCTAAAGATAAAAACATAATGATCAAATTGTTGGGTAGTGCTATATCTAAACAAATTGAATATTCCTGATCTCTTTTATTCAATTGACCAGTTCACAGGGAAATATACCCTCACTTCCACAAACAAAAAACCCCGCTACTGCGGGGCTCTTGCTTAAATCCTTTGGATGGGGGTTAACTGTTATTGCAGGTTTTTTCCATCTCTTTCTGGGGAAATTCTTCTACCGTGGCATAAAACAAACAATCATTGGTTACAATTTCCAAATCAGTGTTAACCATAAAAAACTGCATGGTTTGTTTGGCAAATAAACTGCCATTATTTCTCTCGATTAAATTATCGATCTGATTTACACCTTGCTCATCAATCGCTTGTAGTGGCAGCTGCTGTCCATTTTCGCACCAGCCAATAAACTCCCCCGCCGGGATACACTGTCTATTAAACTTTTCTGCATCAGCTCGCAAAGTAATATCAGTTGTAGGCAAACGGTCATGAGAAAAGCCGATTGCTGCATCTCCAACCAATTCTATGCGCAAAGGATTTCGGTATACTGCAACCTGCCTTGCATGATTATCAAATATAAACTCTTTACTAACAAATTTATGTAATCCGTCCTTGGCCACCTGATGGGATGACATTTCATTGGCTCCACCACATTCTATAGTCGCAAAAGGCGCATTAAATGACTGTTCCATAATAGACCCAACTGTCAACCCCGTTAAAATCAATTTGTTGGTAAATAAAGAAACTAAATCTAAAGTGTGCTCATCGTCTGCCAGTATCACACCAAAAGCCGGACCGGCGCCGGAAGTATTGTGTAGGTCGATCACTGCTTCAGGATGCACTTCCGCTACCGCCTGTTTAATCTGCCGAGCTCTAACCGCGATTTCTGAAATATCTTCAGCAGAAGCTGAAAAAGAACGATTAAGATCTTCTTTATGGGCCAAATAGCGATTGGAAAATTTTGGTTTGGTTTGCGCCACTTCCGGGTTACAAATGATAATCCTGATGTTAGTCGCTGGGATTTCATCGTTGCGCAGCCACCAATGGCTGGCGATAAAGCCTGATGGTTCATTACCATGAATTAATGTAGTAATAACCCGGGTACGGGATTGATCCACCCCTTTAATATCAAAAATACTTAAACCATCCAATTGCCGTAAAAAGCCTAAGGCCGTGGGTGCCAGTTGAATACGAAAATTTTCATCAAAATAATTAATACCTTCTTTAAGCAGTTGCTTCATTTCCAGCAGCACTCCCACTCACTAACGGGATGGCCCTGCATTTGATTTTCAAAATACATATCCAGCAATTTTGCACAGGCTTTGTCGTTACGCATTGATTTTCTAAGGAATCTTAGGGTTTCTTGGTTCCAAGTGGCTCCAGTCACACCAGTAGCTAGACGTCGCTGAATGATATTGAGGTATTTATCGCGCTCTTTAAGCTCAACGTCTAATTGACTGAGGCCATCGTTTGCAATCTTTAACATATCATCGATCACATTTTTGATCGGCACCTCAACCGGTTTATTCTGGTAGTTCTGGGGCCAAAGGATGGTTGCCTCCAAGCCACGTTTAGCTGCTCGATAAAAATTATATTCTGCAAAACGAAAGGGGAAGCGCGACATATATTCATCAATTCTGTCGGCCAGTCCGACCGCCATGCCTATTGCAAATGCCGCATTTGCTGCCATGTCAAGCGCTGTAGGGCCTGCCGGAAGCGCTCTAAATTCAATTCTTAAATGGCCATCTCCGGCATTTGAATAAATGGCGCGATGCCATGGCCAGGTCGTCCCCATATGTAAATTAAGTTCGGCTAATTCAGGAAGATTTCCTTGCTGTCCGTCAGCAAGGTTATCATTGAATAGTTCAGGAATTATGGGCTCATACAAATTGACTGTTTCAGAAAATAATTCCCAGGCACTTTTTCTTACCCAACCATGGCCAAAAGTAACCCGTGCTGGTTGTCGCCACCCTGATACTTCAGGCATACGATGATCAATAGATTGCTTAAACAGTACTACCCGGGTTTCATCCCACAAGCATTTGCCAAGTAAAACGCCTGAATTTGCCCCTACGGCAATTGCCATAGGCATAGTCATTTGCGCTGCGTTAAAGGTATTGGCGAACTGATCTTTAGCAGTCATCAAGTGCACTTGAAACGAGGTATTTGCGCCTTCAACGCAAACTTCCGATGTAAAAAAATCGACAGATTCTTCTTTACCTTCAATTTGGATATGAAATGGTTCACCCCGCTGCTTGAGTAATTCACGACAGAGAATTCGGTAACGTCCCAAGTCAGTAACATATTCATTGGTGAGATGCTGCTCCTTTAGCGTGGGCAAGATTCCCACGGCAAGAGGCCGCGTTTTTATCTGCTCGGCAACCGTCCATAAATGATTAAACTTGGTTACCATTTCTTTGGTGAGCTGAGTGAAAGGCTTACCGGCAGCCGGCACCGGCGATAAATTAAGCTCCAAATTAAATTGATTTAACTCCGGTTGAAATTGATCATCCTGCAACATTTCGAGCAATTGCAGATTAACAGGGCTAACATCACTATGCTCGTTCATTAAGTATAATTCGAGCTCGGCACCAATACATGTTGCACCCCGACCAAATTCAGGCCGGGCAATAACTTTTTTTAATATATCAACTTGATCATGAATACGACGGTTAAATTGCTCATAATCTTTTGCAGAATACTCTCTATCACCGATGTTACGACCCATGACAAGCCCTTAACGTTTGTATTTTTTAATAAGAATTTTTATTTCAACAAAATAGCCCAGCTTAAATCCCGCCTAGACAAGGTCTACAATTTCATCAGAAATATCCAGTAGATGCGACTGTGCATTGCTCTTAATCATTTCCAAATCTACACATCTTCCCACCAAACAAAAAACCCCGCTGCTGCGGGGCTGTTGAATAAAAAAATTATTTGTTTTTAATCTTTTCGTTTTTAATAGGAGAATAGTCTTTTTTCAATCCCCCATTTACATAAATTTCCTCAAAATAGCTTTTTGCACCTGTAGCTATATTCATATCTTCAACATTCTGAAGGTGAAAATGCAAATGTGGCTCAGAAGAATTCCCTGAATTTCCACATAGACCTAATAATTCTCCTTTTTTCACTTTCTGTCCTTGTTTTACAATGACTGAATTTTGTTTAAAATGAGCAAAAAATAAATATTCGCCATTGTTTGTTTTAAGTATGACGGTATTTCCGGGAATATAGATTGGATTAAACTCACCTGGTTTGTTGTCTTTAATTCCATCTACAACTAATACAACTTCTGCATCACAGGGTGCAATTAATTCTTTTTCAAATGCGTAGTAATCTTCGTTTTTCTTCCCATTATTCTTGTGTGACTTTCCATTTTCATCAGTGATGACTATGTCAAATGCTCCTTTTTGAGCTTCGTTTTCTATGTGATAATTCAATTCTTTTGTGTCTCCTCCCCAAAACACTGTCCATTCTCCTGTAAATGGTAAAATCAATTTAGTTTGATTTCTTTCAAGTTTTGGAAGATTACCTTCTTTAAAAGGCTTAACAAAGAGTCCATTTATTTTAGAATTCTTGTCAAGAGATATATTTAATGCAAATATTGCTTGTTCAAACGTTGTTTTGTAGGAAGCATAAGTTCCGTTTTCGTATTGGATAAATTCCCGACTTGTAATTTTCCCAGCTTGATTATTAAGTCCTTTGAAAAAGTCCGTAGTTTGTTCAATTGGTAATGCGGATTTCATTTCGTCAGAAAACATTTCAAAAATTTCTTGATATTCTTCAGAGTTGTAATTTTTCTCAAATTCTGCTGATATTTTTTTTGATGTTTCTTTTTCGGTCTGACAGAACCCAACAGAAAGAAATAATATTGATACTATTAATAATATCTTTTTCATCACGCTGGAATGTAAGAAAAAATATGGGGAAACAAAAAACCCCGCTACTGCGGGGCTCTTGTTTAAATCCTTTGGGTGGTTCATTTCAACAACACCATCTTCTTGGTCTGCACAAACTCTCCTGCTTGAATCTGAAATAAATATACGCCCGCACTGACAGCGGCTCCCTGATCATTAGTACCATTCCAAATGACTGACTTAGTGCCCGCGGGTTGATAATCATTAACCAGCTCCCTCACCTTTCTGCCAAGCAAATCATAGACATTTAAATTGATTCTACTATTTTCAGGCAAATCATATTGTATTGTAGTAACTGGATTAAAAGGATTTGGATGGTTCTGGTGTAGAATGTAATGATCAGGAACTATTTCATCTATGTCAATAGACTGAGGAGATATAGCCCTGAAGTCAATCATATTTGACATCGGACTCTCATTGTCATCACTATTAATTGAAGAGACCTGGAAATAATATTTCTGGCCTGGAGATAGCCCGTATAGGTTAAGATAATTATGGCTTGTAGAATCAATGACGTAGAGTGAATCCTCTGACAACCCTTGGTAGATTTTATATTGAACAATACTCGAATCACCAAATTGAACAAAATTTAATGACAGAGAATTGTATGTAAAGTTTTTCCATAGATATGGCTTGACAGCCCTACCCTGCCACTCAGATCTGAATGCCCTGTAGTTGAATACTCCTATCTTATTGCCATTGTTATCTATGACTTCAGGAAAGTTCATTTCAAATGCCTTTGTACAATCCGGACGGATCTCTGTTATTGTAGTCGGGAAAGATTCTCCATTCCAGATACTCATCGTGTTTCCATTAGGTAATCTCTGAGCATTTCCTACAAAATGACAAAACCTATCTGGAGTGCTGCGATACTCCCAGACAAGCGTTGCAATTAAATTTTGTTCATCCAGCTCATACTCAGCTATCCTAGTATAACTTGAATCTTTATAGTTACCATTATCATAGATAGTAATATTTCCATTTTCCAATCTTCTTATATCATGCTGATAGCAGAAAGGCGAATGCGCATGCTGCTGCGAGCTTGTATCATCATTGACAAAAGTAAATTGATTATTGAGACCCCCCAATCGCCAAATAATTGCTCCACTATTGCGATCGATCTTTGTTATTTCATCCAGGTGCCGACTTGAGAGGAGGATATGGCCATCGCTATCTAGTTCAATTGCATTCGCGTGTACATAGTCAATTGATCTCTCCGTGAGATCCTCGTGCACAGCATCCAAAATATTGTAGTGGTCAAAGCTATTCCACTCAAAAACTACATTCTTATCCTGATCCTGCTCCTGTATTATACAGCCCGTTACACTGGCGTTTGATTTGCCTCCAAGAACAATGTGGCTCATATTTACCTGTTGAGTAATTTTTCCTAGTAGCAACACGTTCCCATTAGGTAAGACCTGAACATCATGCCTGTCAGTGCAGTAGCCCTGAATACGAAATGTGTCAACCACTGCGTATGTTGTATCCATCAAATACACAGTGCCACAGTGATAATTGTTATCATTCTTTCCAATAAATGATAAAAGATCACTGGACTGCACCTTAAAATCAAGTGCTTTATATTGCATTTCTTTAAAAAATACTGGGGACCCATCATTATTTAAAATCATCATGTAATTGCCTAAGCTAAATGGAGTAGAAGACATCAGGTAGGCACACAGAAAAAGATATCCAGAATCAGGATTATCAACAATAGTTATATTAATCTCTGGGAAATTATCCGGTAAATTATAGTCTGTCTCTATGGGATTGCCATAAACAAAACCAATGATTAAAATAGAAAAAATATTAATGTTTAAGTTTTTCAAGAGTCTTTATACTCAGTTCTCTATGGAATTATAGCTAGCTGTTCATCAATACTTAAATAAAGGAATTCGTGGAAATCTTCTAGGTAAATCCTATTTCAACAGCACCATCATTCTACCAATCGTCATCTGCATCTGTTTGAATAGATGTGACATAACTGTACCTAACCATATCCAAATCTACACATCATCCTACAAACAAAAAACCCCGCTAATGGGCGGGGTTTTTATGAAAATAATAAATTACCAAATAATCTATAATCCGCGTTCCGTAATGATGGCCGCCCATCTTTCCTTGATCTGTTTTGCCATTGCTTTATTGACGTCTTCAGCAGCATTGCTGCCATCCATTCTAATGGCTACTGTTTCAGCATTGGCTATTTTTTTCACATCATCCAGACTGATATCAACCCAACCTTCTTCGTGACATAGAAATTCCTGTCCGCTGACCACCTGTGTTTTGGAATCTTTCAGTTCATATTCAGTTACTTCGCCATCAACTGAAACAATGATCTTGTTGGCCCACATCCAGTCCTTTCCATCTGTCATGAAAAATATCTGGGCAGTGCCGTTGTCCGGATAGTACCACAAGTCAAATGAGTACCCGCGGGTAATTAAAGCCGGAAAACCGTTATTCACTTCTTTTACAACTTTTCCTTTGAAAGGGTCTTCTACTTCTTGTACTGCATAAAATGCACCCATTGGATTCATTCCAGCCATTCCTTCCATCATGGAACTGCAGCTACTTAAATACAATCCAGCAGTGAGTATTATCATTTTTTTCATTTTGTACTCCTTATAGTTAAGCCAGAGGCTTTTCATAAACTAAATTACAAAAAATTACACTAAAATGTGGACGTATCTTTTATTTTAAGGGTACTACCCCCCATTTGGTATTTACAGGTTGAGATTTGGAGAAAAATTATAAGAGGCGGTTACCAAACCAAGTCCACGCCTTTCTTGGTGTAGGGGGGGACTATGTGTGTCCTTCTAAAGGGTATGTGTGAAAATTTTTGATAATGTTTGAACAAAAGGTACTACCTTAAAAACTATTACTTTTGTCGAGAAACTATATTACATATGCGGAGAAGGAGGGATACGAATCCCCGATGCTCTAGGACCATACTGCATTTCAAGTGCAGCGCATTCAGCCAGGGCTGCTTGGGCATGTGCTACACCTTTTGATCTATTATGGCCTGGCGACCTTTAAGTGGTGTAAGTTTATTAACAGGTCAGTCTTTTATCAATGAAAACTTATTGTCCACTCCTTGTTTCACGCTCCACAAGCTCGGTATATTCCCGGGCTATTTTTTAACCCAAAATTCAATTAAAAAGAGTACTCATGTCAGACACATTTACAATACCAAAACCGGTAAATGAACCTATTAAAGATTATGCTCCCGGTTCCCCGGAAAAAGCCAGTTTGCAGGCCAAATTGGAGGAGATGAGTTCTCAGGTCATTGATATTCCGTTGGTTATCGGAGGTGAAGAGATCCGCACCGGAAACACAGCTCAATGCGTCATGCCCCACGATCACGGCCATTTCTTGGCCAATTTTCACCAGGCTGGTGAAACGGAAGTGCAAATGGCCATCGAAGCTTCTCAAAAAGCGTGGAAGTCCTGGTCTAAAACGCCGCTGGAAGAACGGGCGGAAATTTATATTAACGCTGCAGATCTATTGGCAGGTCCATGGCGAGATACCATCAACGCTGCCACCATGCTGAACATGAGCAAGAATGTTTTCCAGGCGGAGATCGATTCTGCCTGTGAAATGATCGACTTCTTTCGCTTCAACCCCTGGTATGCCCAGGAACTGGCCACTCACCAGCCCATGTATTCCCCGGAACCCACCAAGAATTCGGTAGAACTGCGTCCGTTGGAAGGATTTGTGTTTGCCGTATCGCCTTTTAATTTCACATCCATAGGCGGTAACCTGCCCTCTGCCCCGGCATTGATGGGCAACGTGGTCCTGTGGAAGCCGGCCTCTAGCGCGGTCTACCCGGCCCATTTCATCATGCAGTTATTCAAGGAAGCTGGGATGCCCGATGGCGTGATCAATTTCATTCCCGGCCGCGGCTCCAAGGTTGGACCTAACGTCATGAACAGTCCGTTGCAGGCCGGCGTACACTTTACCGGTTCAACGGCGGTATTTCAGGATATGTGGAAGCATATTGGTGAAAATATTCAGAATTATAAAACCTATCCCCGGATCGTGGGTGAGACCGGCGGCAAGGACTTTTGCTTGGCCCACGAATCCGTGAACAAGGATGCACTGGTCACTGCTATGGTCCGGGGGGCATTTGAGTATCAGGGACAGAAATGCTCGGCCATGTCGCGAGCCTATATCCCCACCACCATCTGGGATAAAGTGAAAGAAAAATACCTAGCTGAAGTGGATTCTATCAAAATAGGTGATCCAAAAGATTTTACCAATTTCATGAATGCGGTTATCGATAAGTCCGCTTTTGAATCCATAAGTGAATTCATCGATTTTGCCAAAGATGCTGATGATGCCGAGATCATCACCGGCGGCAGTTATGACGATTCTAAAGGTTATTTTGTGGAACCAACGACTATACTCACGAGCAACCCCAAATTCCGTACCATGTGCGAGGAGATTTTTGGTCCGGTTCTGACAATCTATCTCTACGATCCCAATAATTGGAAAGAGACATTGAAACTTGTAGACAGTACTTCCAATTATGCGTTGACCGGATGCGTCATGGGTGAGGATAAAGATGCTGTGCAGGAAGCAAAGGTTGCCTTGACACATTCAGCCGGTAATTTCTACATCAACGATAAACCCACTGGCGCTGTGGTTGGCCAGCAGCCATTTGGAGGAAGCCGGGCTTCAGGCACGAACGATAAGGCCGGATCCATGTTCAACCTCGTACGCTGGGTATCCCAGCGAACCATCAAAGAGAACTTTGACCCACCCACGGATTATCGTTATCCTTTTATGGACGAAGATTAATGATCAAGCTTCTAAGCAGTATCCTTTCTTTTAAACAGTATTTTGGTTTTACCTAAATCTGGCATTTTCTGCACGATTTATTAATACTGTTAAGTCATATAAAAGGATGAATTCATGAAACCGATCAAAACAATCATAATGGGCGCCGCCGGGCGCGATTTTCACAACTTTAACGTGGTCTACAGGCACAATGAGCAATACGAAGTGGTGGCTTTCACAGCCACCCAGATACCTGACATTGAAGGGCGCAACTACCCTCCCGCACTTGCCGGGGCACTATATCCTGAAGGTATCCCCATTTACGACGAAAATGAACTGGAAAGACTCATTCAAGAACATCATGTGGAAGAAGTGGTCTTTTCTTATTCAGACATTTCCTATGATTATGTAATGCATATGGCATCTCGGGTGCTGGCTTTAGGGGCCCATTTTAAATTATTGGGCGGCGAACAGACCATGATCCGCTCTACTAAGCCCGTGGTATCCGTATGTGCGGTGCGTACCGGCTGCGGTAAAAGCCAGACTACCCGTAAAGTAGCTGCAGTACTCAAGGCAGCGGGAAAAAAGGTTGCGGCTATACGTCACCCTATGCCCTACGGCGATTTAGCCAAACAGGGCGTACAGCGCTTTGCCACATTGGAAGACCTGCAAAAACACGACTGCACCATTGAAGAAATGGAAGAATATGAACCCCATATTAATCAGGGCACAGTGGTGTTCGCCGGCGCTGATTATGAAGCTATTGCACGGGAAGCAGAAAAAGAAGCTGATATAATACTGTGGGATGGCGGGAACAATGATATGTCGTTTTATAAACCGGACCTGGCCATTGTCGTGACCGATCCGCACCGTCCCGGTCATGAATTAGCATATTACCCCGGAGAGACAAACCTCATAATGGCCGATGTAGTGATCATTAACAAAGTGGATACTGCTGATCATCAGGGCGTGGAAACGGTGCGTAATAATATTAAAGCAGTCAATCCAGGTGCCGTTATCATTGAAGGCGCTTCTCCAATCACGGTTGAAGATTCTGATCTCATCACCGGGAAAAAAGTGTTGGTAGTAGAGGATGGTCCTACACTAACCCATGGTGAAATGAAAATTGGTGCCGGCATGGTTGCAGCTGAAAAATTTAATGCCGCTGAAACGGTTGACCCTCGTCCTTTCCTGGTAGGTAAGCTGCAAGAAACATTTGCTCATTACCCAAAAATCGGCACCCTGCTGCCGGCCATGGGCTACGGCGATGAACAGATACAAGACCTTGAGGCAACCATCAATAATACTGAATGCGACCTGGTAATTATTGGAACCCCGATCGATTTAAGGCGAATTATTGATATTAAACATCCGTCCGTTCGTGTAACGTATGATTTGGAAGAGACCAGTACACCTACTGTGGCGGATGTGCTACAGCCCCTCTTACAATGAAAAAAACGGCCATCATTGCATTGGGCGGAAATGCCTTGTCTCAAAAGGGCCAAGCCGGGACCATTTATGAACAATTTGCCAATACCCGCGAATCCCTGGAAGAGATCATGGAATTCGTCCGCCAAGATTATAACCTGTGTTTAACACACGGTAATGGCCCACAAGTAGGCGATGAATTACTGCGTATGGATCTGACACATGACGTTGTTCCACCCTTACCATTGGGAGTATGCGTGGCTGGAACCCAGGGAACCATTGGTTATATGATCCAACAGTCGTTTCAGAATGCCTTGCGGAAAGGGAAAGTGGATCGTGAAGTGGTAACCCTAGTGACACAAGTGATGGTTCATGCAGATGATCCTTCTATTGCTAATCCCGCAAAATATGTGGGTAAACGATATACCGAATCAGAAGCACAAGCCATGGCAGATAAATTCGGCTGGACTGTCAAGGAGCAGGAAGAAGGTCAATGGCGCAGGGTCGTCCCCTCTCCTGATCCGGATTTTGTCATGCACGGGATATCCATTCGAACGCTTGTTGAAGCGGGAACCATTGTTCTCGCTGCCGGCGGCGGCGGCATACCTGTGTACAATGATGAAAACCATACACTAGAAGGCCTGGATGCGGTCATTGACAAGGACCTGACTGCGGCCAAACTGGGACGCGTGATCCGGGCCCAGGAATATTATATTATCACGGATGTGGACCAGGTTTATCTCAATTATGGTGAGGAAAACCAGGAGCCGATCCATACCATGACCAACGAAGAAGCAAATCAATACCAGGCTCAAGGCCATTTTCAAAAAGGCAGCATGTGGCCCAAAATCCGCTCCGCTATTTATTTTTTAAAGCATCATGGTAAAAAAGCCATCATTACAAATATCCATAATGTCCGCAATGCCATAAATGGCAAAGCGGGCACAACCATAGTAAAAGCATAATTAATGAAGATACACGAATACCAGGCGAAGGAGCTTTTCAGGAATTATCATGTCAGCGTACCTGAAGGGTACCCGGCATTCTCCGTTGATGAAGCTCTGGACGCCTACGACAGACTGAATGTAGAAACAGCTGTGGTCAAAGCCCAAATCCATGCCGGCGGCCGTGGCAAAGGCGGCGGTGTTAAGCTGGCCCATTCACGGGATGATGTCAAAACCCTCTCCGAGGAGATCCTAGGGATGAACCTGGTCACACATCAGACAGGACCCGAAGGAAAAGAAGTGCAGCGCTTATTGATCGAATCCGGTGTGGATATTGCACGAGAATGTTATGCAGGCATTGTCCTGGATAGAGCTGAAAGACAATTTGTTTTCATGGTATCCACTGAAGGCGGAGTTGAGATCGAAAAAGTGGCTGAGGAGACTCCGGATAAGATCATCAAGGAATGGATCGACCCGAATATAGGTTTGAATGAGGACCAGGCACGTAACCTGGCTGTATCATTGGACATGACCGGAGATCAAATAAATTCAGCTATTGAAATATTTATGGCAATTTGGAAAGTGTTCATCGAACATGATTGTTCATTGGTAGAGATCAATCCTCTGGTTGTGACCGTTGATGATAAGGTCATGGCCCTGGATGCCAAAATGAACTTTGATTCCAACGGCCTGTTTCGCCATAAAGAGCTATTGGATTATAAGGATGAAAGTGAAGAAGACCCTGCGGAACTGGAAGCCAGTCAATACCACCTGAGTTATATCAAACTGGATGGAAATGTGGGGTGTATGGTGAACGGCGCCGGTTTGGCTATGGGTACCATGGACATCATTAAACTTTACGGCGGTGATCCGGCCAACTTCTTGGATGTTGGCGGAGTAGCCAATGCAGAAACAGTGGCCAATGGGTTCAAGATCATCCTATCCGACCCAAATGTGAAGTCCATTCTGATAAATATCTTTGGTGGAATTGTCCGCTGTGACCGGGTAGCTCAGGGAGTTATCGATGCCATGGAGACCGTGGATGTGAACATTCCAGTCGTCGTTCGCTTGGAAGGGACTAACGCCAAGCAAGCTGCTGAATTATTGGAAAATTCACCATTAGAATTTTTAGTGGCCACCAGTTTGAGTGATGCTGCTGAAAAAGCAGTATCAGCCGCCACGGGAGGCGTATCATGAGCGTACTGGTTGGCAATGACACACGCTTGATCGTCCAGGGGATCACCGGGACAGAAGGGTCTTTTCACGGCAGCCAGATCCAGGAATACGGTACAAACCTCGTTGGCGGGGTCACTCCCGGAAAAGGCGGCCAGGAAGCATTGGGAGTTCCGGTATTCAATTCTGTTGCTGATGCAAAAGCTGAAACAGATTGTAATACGTCCGTGATCTTTGTTCCTCCTGCTTTTGCTGCCGGCGCAGTGATCGAAGCGGTTGAAGCCGGGTTAGACCTGGTCATCTGTATCACGGAAGGTATTCCAGCGGCTGATATGGTAAAAGTCAATCATGTCATCAAAGATTTCCCCACTCGCTTGGTAGGACCCAATTGCCCCGGGGTTATTTCACCCGGAAAAGCAAAAGTAGGAATTATGCCCGGATTTATCCATGAGCCAGGGACGGTCGGTGTGGTTTCCCGTTCTGGAACATTAACTTACGAAGCTGTCCATCAATTGGTAACAGCAGGATTAGGCCAATCCACATCCGTTGGGATCGGCGGTGATCCCATCATCGGAACTACCTTCATTGATATGCTCTCCCTTTTTGCCGAAGATGATGAGACTGAAGGGATCGTCATGATCGGTGAGATCGGTGGAACAGCTGAAGAGGAAGCAGCACAATGGGTCATCGACAATAATTTGAAAAAACCGGTGGTGGCATTCATCGCCGGACAAACTGCACCTCCTGGAAGACGGATGGGACATGCCGGCGCTATCATTGCCGGAGGGAAAGGAACCGCCGCTGAAAAAGTTTCTGCCCTGGAAGCCGCCGGTATAACTGTAGTAAGCAGTCCTGCAGATATTGGAAAAGCAATGGCAGAAACACTGAAAATATAATTTAAATTTCGAAAGGATAATTACGTGGACAATAAAACTTTAGCGATCATTAAACCGGATGCTATAGGAAATGGTTATGCCGGCAAGATAATAGATAGAATTATTTCTGCCGGGTTTAAGATTAACGCAGCCCGGTTGATGCACTTGAGCCGTGAGCAGGCAGAAGGATTTTATGCCGTCCATAAGGAAAGACCATTTTATAACGACCTGGTTGATTTTATGACCTCAGGTCCATGTATGCCCATGGCGTTGGAAAAAGAAGGTGCCGTAAATGCCTTTCGGACGTTGATCGGCGCCACCAATCCTGCTGAAGCAGACGAAGGCACGATCCGCAAGGAATTTGCAGAGAGTGTCCAGAACAACGCGGTCCATGGATCTGACTCCGATAAGAATGCCCAAAAAGAAATTGCATTTTTCTATTCAGCCAATGAAATTCTAGATTACTGAACAGGAGATAACCTCTGTTTGACCTAAAAAAATATCATTTTCTCGTTTTGTTCATACCTTTTCTGCTCACTTCGTGTGCTGAAGAAAAATTGACTGGAAGAACGGGCGAATCAGTTTCATTTTCTGCTGATATTGCTGAAGACAGCAATGACCTTGACTATATCTGGACATTGGTAGAACAACCCGATGCATCCCTAGTGAATGTAATCCATTTTCATTTTAATGAAGTCCGTTCAACTGCATCATTCATCCCGGATAAACCTGGAAGTTATGAAATGGAAGTCAAGGTCTTTCAATACGGAGATGAATTGGCATTGCAGACATTCCAGATCCAAGTTGAACAAGGAGAAAATGTACCTCTTCCCCCGCCTCCAACTACAGAACCTGATTGGTATGAAAAAGAAAGTGACCGGCAGTGGTTTGAAGAGCCAGTGGAAGAAATAAACGAGATCCCGGAAATAACTGAAGTAGCTCCAGCTATTGATAATATCGTGGAAGTAGTAAAAGAAGCTGAAATTGAAAAACCATCTCCCCCAGCAACTCCAAAACCAAAACCGATTCCACGGGGAATAAATATACCTAAAAATGAAGGCAGGTTCACCATCCAGGTTGTTTCCAAAAAATCGTTGAATGATGCAGAGGTTATTGCGGCAAAATTGATCGATTCCGGTTTCGATGCCTACATCCAAAAAGCTTACTTTAAAGAAACCGATGAAGTCTGGTTTCGTGTGCGGGTCGGCAGCTATAACAGCCGTCCTGCTGCTCTTGCAGTTGCAAAAAACATATCTGAAACTCGGGGCACATCCACTTGGGTGGATTATGTCCGTTATGAAGAATAAATAAAAGGAGAAAAAAATGGATCCAATGAAATTACATTTTGATGTACGGGATATTTTTCGTGCGCCCAGACTGGCCTTAAGCGGCAAAAAGATACTGGTATTTGTCCAGGCTTTGTTAGTTGGGTATGCCGATTACTTAATCCTGACCTATATTTCATTCGCTTTAGCAGGATATACATTTTCTGAAACATGGAGCCAGTATGGCCTTTACCCCTGCCTTTATGGCAACCCGGCACCCTGGTACGCATGTGCAGTATATTGGCTTGGAGTGATTAGTTTAGTCCTCGCAGTGAATTTTGGCTGTACGGCTGTTTCCCGAATCACATTCAAGCAATTAAAAGGGGATGAATTTTATTCCTCTGGGGATGCTTGGAAATTTGTTAAAAAGCACTGGCACCCTGTCGTGTTTACTTCCGTTTCATTCGCCTTTATATTAGTATTCTTTTTTGGACTGGCTGCAGTATTTGCCTTGCTGGGATCTATTCCTTATGTGGGAGAGTTCCTGTTTGTCATTCCCTATCTATTATATTTCTTCGGGGCAGTATTTACCATTTATACAGCAGTCGTTTTTGGAGTTTCCTTCCTCTATACTCCAGCCATCATCGCTGCCTACGAAGAAGATACCATGGGCACTGTTTTTAATTCCTATTCCATTACCTGGTCCCAACCCTGGCGGATCATTCTTTACCACCATGTACTCATTCCTATTCAAATACTCGCCGGTTATATTTTTATAAAATTCTGGGTGGCCGGATACCAGTTAATCAATTGCTTTTTTGGCTGTGATTGGTTCATGGGGTCAAAGCTCGCTAACATTGTGGCCTATGCAGCAAATGTTGTTTGCCCGGCCAATTTATGTAATGATGTTTCTGCCTGTTGTGCGGTTGCGGGCAGCAGCTGCGCTGGACTCTCCGGATGTCTATACGCGCCAAATGCTGACCTGTCAGCCATATCCGGCACAGAAACTGCAGCCGGTGTAATTTTAGCTGTTTTTCTTTTCCTGTTGATGCTTTCAGCAATTAGCTATGTCCTTTCTATCTGTTCAGTGGGTGAAACACTCATGTTTATCATTTTCAAGAAAAAATCAGATGATGACAATATCCTGGAACGCAAAGACGAAGATGAACTTGAGGAAGAAGAGAAAGAAAATGATGATGATTTTTCTACAGATAACAAGGCATCTGATGATGATAATGACACAGCTGCTGAAGAACCGACGACTGATTAGGACAGAAATTCCTCAACAATAAACCGTATGAACAAACCTCGAAAAGAGGTATTTTTCCAGACTAAAAATGAAGATTTTTCGCGCCGATCTACAAGTCGGCCTTGATAATAAGTTTTTTGAAATTTCCGGCGAATCATTAGGGTTGGACAGTGTCCAGCTTACAGAGGATAAAATTGAGTGCACCATTCATTCTGAACAGGCGTCCCGTGGGTATTACCTTAAGGGTAAGATGGCTATTGCTATACAGAATTCCTGCGACCGCTGTTTAATTGATTTTGGTTCTAAACAAGATATACCTTTTTCAATTCTTTTAACCAGCGACAGGGATTTGATAAGTAATGATGAACACGACGTTATTTATTACACTGAACAGGAAGATGCAGTTGATATCAGCCCTGTTTTAGTAGAAAATATATTACTGGATCGTCCCCTAAAAAAATTGTGCAGTGCAGACTGCAAGGGACTTTGCCCGACATGCGGTTGCAATAAGAATGAACAGGAATGTGCATGCCCGAACGAAGTTCCTGATTCACGCTGGGATGTTTTAAAACATAAATTGATTTAAATCAGTAAAATTTGGAGTAACAATGGCATTACCGAAGACACGTCTATCAAAAGCACGGGGCAGAAAACGCCGTACCCATTATAAGGCCGGCCACGTGCAGACTGCCAATTGCCCCCAATGCAGTCAAGCAAAATTACCGCACCGCGCCTGTCCCAATTGCGGGTACTACCGCGGCCGTCCTGTTGTTTCAGCAACGGAGTAACCTTAATGAAAATAGCCTTAGATGCTATGGGTGGAGATTACGCCCCCGAGGCAACGGTGCATGGTTCTCTTGAAGCCCTGCAAACGGACAGTACCTTGGAAATGTACCTGATAGGCAATGAGGATCTCGTCAAAGAATTCCTTCCTGCCAACCTGCCAGAACATATGCATTTGATTCCCTCCTCCCAAGTCGTATCCATGCAGGATAAAGGTTCCAGGGTTTTAAAGAAAAAACCGGACTCCTCACTGGTCAAGGGAATTGAATTATTGAAAGACGGTGTAGTAGACGCTTTTGTAAGCGCCGGCCATACGGGAGCTGTGCTTTCATCGGCACTATTGTTACTGGGCAGAATTGAGGGCGCAAAACGTCCGGCATTGGGCGCTTATATTCCCACGGATACAGGTGGGAAGATCATATGCGATGTGGGCGCCAATCCTGACGTAAAACCACGCCATTTAATGCAGTTTGCGGTTATGGCTTCACTTTACCTGGATCATGTAGAAAACATCAAGAATCCCAAGATCGGCTTGATCAATATCGGCTCCGAACCGGGTAAAGGCAGTGAATTATACCGCGATGCCTATGAACTTTTAAAGCAGGAATTCCCTACATTTATTGGTAATGTTGAAAGCAGGAATATATTGACATCCGCAGCGGATGTCTTGATCTGCGATGGTTTTGTAGGCAATACAATTATCAAATTTGCAGAAGGTTGGATCAGCTTGCTCAGCGAAATGGTGAAAAAAAAGATTGAAGAAAAGTTTACCTATAAACTGGGAGCGAAAATGCTTACCCCTGTCCTTGAAGCCATCAATACTCAATATGATTATGAAGAACACGGCGGCTCTCCTTTACTGGGTGTAAACGGTGTATGCATTGTGAGCCATGGCAACTCAAATGCCAAAGCGATTAAAAATTCAATTTCTGTAGCCAGGAAATGCGTTGCAGAACGACTGATTGCTGACATTCAAATAGGTTTATCTGAACATTTGGAGAATAATCAATGAAAGCGAAGATCACAGCAACAGCCCGTTATTTACCGGAAAGAACCCTTACCAATGCTGACCTGGAAAAAATGGTGGAAACGACCGATGAATGGATCCGTTCACGAACAGGCATTGAAAACAGGCACCTTGTAGGTGAAGGCGAGGCCACCTCCGATATGGGTGCCGCCATCACAAAACAACTTTTGGAACGATCCGGTAAAGCAGCTGCAGATATTGATCTTATTTTAGTAGCCACCAGCACTCCGGATTTCCAGGTTGTTTCCTCCGCTGCTTTGGTCCAGGATAAGGTTGGTGCTGAAAATGCCTGGGGCTTTGATATTGTCGCGGCCTGCACCGGTTTTGTATACGCCATGGAAACAGGCGCGAAAATGATCGAGTCCGGGCGTTATAATAATGTGATTGTAATCGGCGCTGATACCATGAGTTCCATAATTGATTATACTGACCGCAATACCTGTATTATTTTTGGTGACGGCGGCGGCGGGGTACTATTGGAACCCAGCGATAATGAGTATGGTGTTCTCGATTCTATCCTGCATACCGACGGGAGCGGCAGCCAATACTTAACCGTGCCTGCCGGTGGCAGCCTCCACCCTGCTTCGAAAGATACCATTGAAAAGAAAATGCATTATGTTTACCAGGACGGCAAAACAGTATTCAAATTTGCTGTGAAGAATATGGCCGATGTGAGTAAACAGATCCTGGATAAGAACAACCTAACAGGCGATGATATTGCTCTATTCATCCCCCACCAGGCCAATAGACGTATCATTGATGCAACTGCAGAACGCTGTGGTCTCCGCAAAGATCAGATATTGGTAAATATCAACCGTTATGGAAACACAACTGCCGGCACCATTCCCATCGCCCTGGATGAAGCAGTGGAGACTGACCGACTGGATGAAAATGATTTGCTGTTACTTGCGGCTTTTGGAGGTGGATTTACCTGGGGCAGCATGCTCATCCGCTGGGGAAGTATTTCTTGAGTTTAGCGTTCCTTTGCCCGGGACAGGGATCCCAGAAAGTAGGTATGGGTCAGGACTTGTATGAACATTCAAACCTGGCAAAAGCTCATTTTGATAAAGCCAATGAAATCCTTGGCATGGATATACAAAACATCATGTTCAACGGCCCTGACGAAACACTGAAGCAAACGCAATACACCCAGCCGGCATTGTATATTGTTGCCGTTACCATTGGCTTGCTGCTTATGGATAAAGGGATTAAACCGAACTGTGCAGCCGGGCATAGTTTGGGAGAATATTCCGCTTATGCGCTGGCGGGAGCATTTGATTTTGAAACGGGTTTATCATTGGTCAAGGTACGTGCCAACAGCATGCAGGCAGCCGGGGAAATTCAGCCGGGCACCATGGCCGCCATCATTGGCCTCGATGATGAAACTGTAGTTAATATTATGGATAATGTTACAGGCACTGTTGTCGCAGCCAACTTTAATTCTCCGGGACAAGTAGTTATCTCAGGAGCAATAGAAGCCGTAAATTCCGCTATGGAAACAGCCAGGGAAAATGGGGCCAGGATGGCCATGCCGCTCAATGTAAGCGGTGCTTTCCATTCACCCTTAATGGTACATGCACGGGAACACCTTGCAGAAATGATAGATTCCATCGAAATTAAAGATTCTATGTTACCTGTTTACAGCAACGTTTCTGCCTCTCCAGTGACAAAAGCCGAGTATATCCGGCAGGCCATGATCCATCAATTAGAAAACCCTGTGCTGTGGTCGCAAACCATTACCAATATGGCTAAAGACGGCGTTGATCAATTTATGGAAGTAGGAACAGGGCGCGTGCTGCAGGGCTTATGCAGGCGCATAGATCGGTCACTGGCAACCAGGGGTGTAGAAAATTGGGAACAAATCCATGCTTGATTTAAGCGGCAAAGTGGCCCTGGTCACCGGTGCCTCCCGGGGAATCGGCAAAGCTATTGCAGAGTCATTAGCCAATGCAGGCGCCCATGTGGTTTGCGTCAGCCGCAATGCAGCCGATGTCCAGAAAGTAGCAGATACACTGCCCAGTGCATCCGCAGAAGCGTGTGATGTCTCCTCCGTAGAAGGATTTACAGAATTAATTAATAATATTATTGGTACACAAAGCCGCCTGGATATACTGGTAAATAATGCCGGTATCACCAGGGATGGTCTTATCATGCGTATGAAAGAAGATGACTGGAATATGGTGCTGGATATTAACTTAAAAGGTGCGTTTAACGGTATCAAGGCAGTCATGCGCCCCATGATGAAACAAAGGTCAGGGAGAATTATCAATATTTCGTCTGTAGTAGGGTTGACAGGCAATGCCGGCCAGGCCAACTATGCCGCCTCAAAGGCAGGCCTAATTGGACTCACAAAATCCACGGCAAAAGAATTATCCTCACGGGGAATAACGGTCAATTGCATCGCTCCGGGCTATATTGCTACGGACATGACCGCAAAATTAAGCGATGCAGTTACAGCAGATTTAGAAAAACAAATTCCGCTCGGTCGAATCGGGAGTCCGGAAGATATAGCCAACGCGGTGCTGTTTTTGGCATCGGATGAAGCAGGTTATATCACGGGACAGACCATCACCGTAGATGGCGGAATGGTAATGACTTAACAAGGAGTAACACATGTCAGCAACACTGGATAAAGTAAAAGAAGTCGTCATGGATAAGCTTGGCGTTGAAGAAAACCAGATCACCGAAGATGCTCATTTCATGGATGATCTCAGTGCCGATTCTCTCGATACAGTCGAAATCATCATGCAGCTCGAAGAAGAATTTGGTATCGAAATTCCTGACGAAGATGCCGAAAATATCAGCACAGTCGGTGCAGCTGTAAAATATATCGACAGCAAATAACACATGTCCAAACGTCGTGTAGTCATTACCGGGTTGGGGGCTCTCGCTCCCAACGGCAACTCTGTTGCCGATTTCTGGTCCGGTTTATTAGCCGGTAAGAGCGGTATACAGCGGGTAACGTATTTTGATACTGAAAATTTCAGTGTCAGAATTGCCGGTGAATTGTCCGGCTTCAATGCCGAAGACTATTTCGACAGGAAAGAGATCCGCAAACTTGATCCCTTTTCTATTTATGGCCTTGTGACAGCAACAGAAGCAATAGAGCATTCCGGTCTGGATGTGGATGCAATTGATCATGATCGAGCTGGGGTGATTATCGGCAGCGGAGTAGGCGGTATTCAAACATTGGAAGATCAACATAAGGTAATGCTGGAGAAGGGATCGCGGAGAATATCCCCTTATTTCGTGCCTAAGATGGTCGCCAATATTGCCGCCGGGCAGATTGCCATTAAATTCGGACTGCGCGGGCCCAATTACACTGTTGTGTCGGCTTGTTCATCGGGTTCGGATGCTATCGGCCAGGCGTTTCGTAAAATTCAATATGGCGAAACGGACATTATGCTCACCGGTGGCAGTGAAGCATCGGTCACCCCCCTGACCATCGCCGGGTTTGGCAACATGAAAGCTTTGTCTGCTTCCCATAATGATGAGCCGGAGAAAGCCAGCCGTCCTTTTGATAAGGACCGTGATGGTTTTGTACTGGGTGAAGGTGCCGGCATACTGGTTATGGAATCATTGGAGCATGCCCAGGCCCGCGGTGCCCATATCCTGGCTGAATTGACTGGCTATGGTGCAACAGACGATGCCTTCCACATTACGCAACCCGCTGAAGGTGGTTCCGGAGCCGTAAAAGCCATTAAACTTGCTCTGGAAGATGCTGGGACACAGCCTGAAGATATTGACTATATCAATGCCCACGGTACATCCACTCCCTTCAATGACAAATCCGAATCAGCCGCGATCAGAACCGTTTTTGGCGCCCACGCTGATTTCCTGAAGGTCAGTTCTACAAAATCAATGACCGGTCACCTGCTAGGTGCCAGCGGAGCCATCGCAGCCGTAGCCTGTGTCAAGGCCCTGGAAAACAACAAGGTCCCCCCTACTATTAATTATACAACCCCGGACCCGGAATGCGACCTTGATTATGTTCCTAACACAGCCCAGGAGCTGAAGTGTAATACAGTTATGTTGAACGCCTTTGGATTTGGCGGACATAACGCTATTTTGGTGATTAAAGCATGGAGCGCATAGCGTGGCAGTGCTGAAGTCGCTTAAGAAACTTTTCAGTAAAAATTCATCCACATACACCCACCTAGAACAGCAGATAAATTACAGTTTTTCAGATTATACATATCTTTACCAGGCCTTTACCCATCGTTCCAAAAGCGCCAACCCTAAATATAATTACGAGCGCCTGGAATTTCTGGGTGATGCGGTCATTGATATTATTATCAGCGATGAATTGATGAGTGAATTCCCTGAGGGTGATGAAGGTCTGTTAACGCAGAAACGATCTGCCTTGGTGCAGCGTTCATTTTTAGCTTCCATGGGTTCCATGCTGAATCTCCTGGAAAATTTCAACGTAGAACCGACTGTAAATCTTAATAATGATAAAGTCGCTATTAAACAGCTGGCGAATTTATTCGAATCATTGATTGGCGCCATATTCCTGGACGGCGGTATGAAACCGGCTAAACAACTTATTTTAGATACCATCTGGCAGCACCGGCATGAAGCCTGGAAAACAGTAAATTACAAGGGTTTACTTATCGAATACTGCCACGCAAAATATATAGAAAATCCCAAATTTTTAATTTCCAACGTTTCCGGTCCGGACCATCAGAAACTTTTTGAAGTCCACGTTAAAATTGGCGATGAGATTTATCCTTCAGGGATAGGGATGGAAAAAAAGTCTGCTGAACAATCAGCAGCACAAAATGCCCTAGACATTCTCCAGGATTAAGCTTTTATATCCTTGATCTGATCGCGGATCTTCGCCGCGCGTTCGTATTCTTCTCCTTCGACAGCTTCCTGCAGTTTCTTTTCCAGTGAATTCAAGGAAGGTGCCCAGTCAGCAGATTCAAGGCCTTCCTCTTCTTCCGCGCCAATATCGGACAGCATCGCCGCTTCAGACATGACATCATCCGCAACAAGAATAGGCGCCTGCAGGCGCAAGGCAACTGCCAGGGCATCGCTGGGGCGTGAATCTATTGATCTTTCGCCGATACCTTCACCACCAATTTCCAAACAGGCGTAAAAAACGCCTTCTTTCAGCGTTGTTATCTTGACAGTTTTTAATTGGCTTTCGATACCCTTGATGATATTACCGATCAGGTCGTGGGTCAGGGGCCGGGGTGTTTCCATATATTCCAAAGCCAGTGCGATGGACTGTGCCTCAAAAGCGCCAACAATGACAGGTAGACGGCGTTCACCATCGATTTCCTTGAGGATCACAGCATAACTGCGACTCGGAGGATGGAATGAAATCTTATGTACTTTTACTGCGATCATATGTGGAAAACCCTTATACTAATATAGTCTCCGAATTCAGCCAAGTTCAATACCTTTATTTTATTTTGATGATAATTCTGCTTTTAATTCTTCTATTAGCACTACCGGCGACGGATCCGTTCCATGGAGAATCGCGCACCAGTAGCTTACCCAGTCGCCGAAATGGATCAGATGCAGCAGTCGGACTTGTTCTGATGAACCCTTTACTGCAATAACGTGCTGATTTTCATTTTTCTGGCCCATGATACGCCTGGTGATGTCCTGCCTTAATTGTACCCGCTTGTGATCATTGCTATCGGTGAGCCACAGCACACTCATGTGTTTAAATAATTCAGCATTATTGTCCCAGCCCACAAGTTCATTATGGTTCATTTCCGGCAGTTCGTTATGGTAAGCCAGCATATTTGCATTTTCGCAGAATTGTCCTTTCCAGCGCAGGGCCGCAACCGCTGTACTGTCAGCAGTACCGTAAATAATAGGCAGTGTTTTATATATGTTACTGGCCAGGGCAAAGGCAGAATTAGAAGAGTCTTCCCGGGCATACTCCAACCGTTCGGACTTAAGTAAAGTTATAGTGTTATTTATTTCTTCAAATATCGAATCGCCGATCAAGCCATAGGCTTTTAAAAGGTACAGCATGGGCACAACGGAAAATGCCAGGGCAGCCCGGGGCTGGAGCCCCGCGGGTATGGTCATCATACCACTGCCATTGGTGTTCAATTTTTCTGTTAATGTACCGCCAGTAGATATTCCGCAAATCTGGGTACCTTTGGCCTGGGCGTTCGTAAATGCCGATAGTGTTTCTTCAGTATTTCCGGAATAGGATGAACAGATCACCAACGTATACTCATTCACCCAGTTGGGCAATGTATAATTGCGGTTTACAACAAAGGGTATGTTCAATTCAGATGCTATTAAAACCCGGCAAACGTCACCGCCAATGGCAGAGCCGCCCATGCCGGCAACAACAATATTTCGAATTTCAATGTCAGAATTTGTCAGTGAAAAATTTTTTCCCAATTCTATGGCGTCAGCCAAGTGGTTGGGAAAATCGTAGATGGCCTCAGCCATGTTTTGCGTATCAAGTGCGGGTGTGTCCATTAGTGTGTCCTGTTTAATACAAGGTCTGTGAATTGTTCCATATTGCCTTTATGATCACCGGAAAATACGGACAATGAATCTTTTGCCCTGCTGATAAAATCACTGCTCATTTCCCCGGCGCGCTCATATACACCTGTTTCCGTGAAAAAAGAACGCATCTGCTCACGCTTAATGGCAACATCATCATCACTACCGGCGATCTTATCCCAGCCGTCGTGTTTCCTGGCGAGGACGGTTAGAATGGTCTGTTTTTCAGCAATCACATCGCTATCCAGGCTTTTGCCCAGGTTTTCCGCATCGCTGAAAATTTCCAAAATATCGTCCTGAACCTGGAAAGCGCTGCCGAGGTTGAAGCCGAAATTCTGTAACGCTGTACATACATCATTTGACTGGCCGCCCAGGATACCACCCAATTCAGCGCACAGGCTCAACAGGGCTCCCGTTTTCTTCCCGACCATGTCCAGATACTGGTCCAGGGTTGTTGCAGCATCTCCTTCAAACTGGAGGTCAAAGGCCTGTCCTGCACATACTTCCAGCGAAGCCTTGTTATATGCCAGCACTGCCTGGACAGTATTAGCCTGAACCTGCCCGATCAATAATTGCCCCAGGGTAAAAATGCTATCCCCGGCCAGGATGGCAGCTTCATTTCCAAACTGCTCATGGACAGTCGGCTGACCGTGGCGGGTGTTATCCTTATCCATGATATCATCGTGGACCAAGGTAAAGTTATGGAGTAGTTCAACGGCCAGCCCGGCATGCATGAGGTCTTCGGGGTCCGCGTCAAAACCCCTGCCTGAAAGGTGCACCAGGATGGGGCGCAGCCGTTTGCCTTTACCGGCCAAAACATAGCGAATGGGATCGTATACAAAAGTGGGTTCTTCCGGGATGTCCAGCTTGTTCAGGTGGCGGTCTGTTTCAGACCGGATGAAGGAGATCAATTCAGAAAATAAATTAGTGTCCGGCATCCTGCTGCAGTGTTCCAAATTCAGAGAGTTTATTCAAAACCAAATTTTTTATTTCTTCCATGCGTTCATGGGAATCTGCTTCAAAGCGGCAGACAATCACCGGCTGTGTATTCGAGGAGCGTACCAGCCCCCAGCCGTCGCCAAAACGAATGCGCACACCATCGACCGTACTGCAGTCATAATTAGCGGTAAAGTACGCTACTGCTTCCTCGGCAATGCGGAATTTCTCCTCATCATTCTCCGCTGCCATACGCATTTCCGGGGTGGAATAATATTTAGGCAAGCTCTCTACCATTTCCGAGAGTGCTTGCTTGCTTCTGCTCAACATCTGCACCGCGCGGGCGGCCACATAAATGGCGTCGTCGTAGCCATAATAATCATCGGCAAAAAAGATATGCCCGCTCATTTCACCTCCGAAACGGCAGCCCAGTTCATGCATCCTTTGCTTGATAAGCGAATGGCCCGTTTTCCACATGACCGGTGTTCCGCCGTGTTTGGCGATCATTTCTTCCAGCGCCTGGGAACACTTCACATCATAAAGGATCTCTTCCCCTTCATTCTGGATCACTTCCGGCAGGAACAGGGACATGAGCTGGTCCGCCCAGATGATCTCCCCAGTCTCATCTACCACTCCCACACGGTCGGCATCGCCGTCAAAGGCAACGCCAATATCGTATTGGCCCGTTTTCATGGCGCAAATGAGGTCGGCCAGGTTTTCCTTTACGGTGGGATCGGGATGGTGGTTGGGAAATGTACCATCGATATCACAATAGAATTCGGTCAGTTCCACGTTTTCCATATTATTAAATATCTCCGGAGCCAGGATGGCACCGGCAGCGTTTCCGCAGTCCATGACCACTTTTATGGGACGCTCGATATTTATCTTATCCAGGATCATTTTTTTATACACTGCCTTGAGGTTATGCATAACCTCACTCCCCTCGCCCGTTTCATAATCTTCCTTTTCTATGATTGCACGGATATCCTGGATCTGCTCGCCAAACACAGCCTTACGTTCCATTGACAGTTTAAAGCCGTTGAATTCCGGGGGATTGTGGGAACCGGTGATCTGCACGGCGCCAAAGACGCCCAGCTCGAACATGCTGAAATAATTCACCGGTGTGGGCAGGATGCCTATATTGATCACATCCACTCCTGTGGAGAGTAAGCCGGTCTTGAATTGTTCAATGAGGTTGGGAGTGGTCAGGCGCACATCACCGCTCAAGCTGATCTCCTGGCCGCCGGCGCGTTTGACCAACGACCCAAATCCCTTACCCAGGTTTTCCACCACGTCGGGCGGGAAATCATCGGCCACCTTGCCGCGAATGTCGTATTCCCTAAAAATATATTTGTTGATCATTGTATAAACTTTCGAAGACTGATGATGAATAATAATTTATGATATCAGAAATTAAGGACATTCATTTTCAGAAAGTAACAAATCATCTTTTAATACATATAATTTGATAACTAATTCTTAATTTGTTATATGAGGCGTAAATATTTTTTCATTTGCTTGAGTTTTTGTTTATCAGTCGGGGCTGCACAAAATTCATCTAAAATAAAATTCGAAACTCCCAAAGAAAAGCAAAAACGCATATTGGCCGGTATTTCTATTTTAAGCGCTGAATATATCGCAGGTTATTCTCTCGCTTACAGTATGTGGTGGCCTGAAGGATTCAGAGCTATAAATCCATTTTCTAATATTGGAGAAAAAGAACCTTTTATTGTTGACGATCTTATTCACTCAATTGGTAATGCATCTTCTCAAGAGATCCACTATGCTATTTTAAAAACATATTTTCATATTGAATCACCCTGGCCGTCTATGATACTCACTTCATTATCCTGGTTCAGTATTGAGGTATTGGACGCCATGGAGAAACGTAATGGATGGAGATTATCAATTAACGATGAACTTGGCAATTTGGCAGGAATGGCATTATGGTATTATCGATATCAACATCCTGAAAGTCGATTATTTTTACGATTAGGGTTTCGACAATGGGGTGAAGCATCCGATTATATAAAAAGTTTGCCTTTATTATTTACGGATCGAGATGCATATGGCCGAAAACATAATCACGATAAGTATGCTATCCTTAAAACGGAATTGATCTACTTATTCGAGAATAATTTTTATGCCGGTGCAGCAGTTTCACGAGCTTCTGCAAATAGTTCCAAAAATGTATGGGGATTGACTATTGGCTTGGATATTTCAAATATTTTGAATCAATCCACGCAAGGGTGGTGGAATAAGCCAATAGGATTTTTTCAACGGCATTTTACTTTGAATTTAAGTTTTACATATTGGGATGATGGAAAACTCACACCAATTTGATCTAAAGATTATTTAGATTTTTTATCTACTTCCTTTTCAACCACTTTTACGAACGGCATGCGTTCTTCCAGTTTCCCTTCGCCGAAATAAAGAACCCCTTTTACGATTTTGGCCGGGAGCTGAATCCATTCATCAGAATCGGGATATAAGAGCATTATGGACTTGCCCCGCATCTTCCATTTGGCGTCCTTGCCATCGGGATCGGTCATGGTGCCATCCTTGCGATATTCCATTTGCAAGTTAAACTGTTCTTTCATCATTTTGACGGCCATTTCCTGCATTTCCTTATCCATGTCCTGAAAGGATGAATCAGCGGCAATTATTTTATCAATGAATGCCATATCCACTTTCCATTTGCCTACGAGTTGAGAACCGCTGGCGAACATGAATGTTACCAGTACACTTAATGCACATATTTTAAACATATATTTCATCATTTTCCTCTTTCTTATGACCCCGCAAGGCCTCTGATTATGTTAATTAGATTACCTTAATTAGGTAAAAAAAAATAATTAGAATATTGTTAAAATGCTATTAAATAAATATATAACGGCGATTCAGGATTTATTTAGTGTATTCGTTTTATTTAAAATTGATAAAAAATTATTTCAGCATTGAAGAAAGATTTTTTCTCAACACTGCTGATGCGGTAAGCAATCCTGAAAAGAGCGCGCTGGTTACACCCACAGTCGTTACATCCTGGCCGGTAAGATAAAGATTCTTTATTTTCGTCCTGGGCCGCAGCCATTTTTGATGAAAGCGCTCGGAGGTATGACTAATACCATACATTTCACCCCTTTGATAATTCGCCAGGGAATTAACCGTCAAGGGTGTGGAAAGTTCAACATATGCAAGGGCATCCTTTGCCTGGGGAACGTGTGTATACACAACATCAAGAATCCTTTGTGACAGTATTTCTTTTTCATTTTCATACTCCTCACCCCGTTTCTTCCAAGGCAGGTCCTGCCATTTTGTATACCAATCCCACCTGGCGAGAGTGATCGCTTCTATCGTGGCATAACCGGCGTGATCTTCATCCCAGGCATCGTCTTTCGCGGACGGAAAGGAAACATAAACCACAGGAAAATCCTTTTCAGCATCATTGATGAATTCCCGGACATTTCGATCATGGTCATAACCGGGATATATCCACAGGTTAGTATTAGTGAGATTTAATTCTTGAGCAGACTTATTTAGTCCTATATGCAGGCAAACATAACTTTCCGTTTGTTCAATGCTATCCAGATCCGCAAGTGGTGATTTTTCGAAACTCCCATTTTGCAGGAGGCGGTTAAAGGTATTGATAACGCCGGTATTGCTGATGATGACTGGTGCTTTAAGAACATCTCCATTTTCCAGTTCCACTCCAACTGCTTTTCCTTGATGAACAACAATTTTTTGCACATCTGCATTGACAGCCAGGTGTCCGCCGTTCTTTTCAATAACGTCGGATACGGTTTCAGCAATTCGCCGCGAAGATCCAACGGGATAATTGCCGCCATCGAGATAGTGGCGGGCCACAGACGCATGCATGGCAAAACTGCTCATTTTGGGCGGCAGGCCGTGATCGCCCCATTGCCCGGTTAATACACCTATGAGTTCAGGATTATCAGATAAACTGCTTATTACATCATAGGTTGTACGGTCAGCAAACTTGAAAAATTTACCTGTCATAAAAGGATAAGTAATATTTGCAAGTATACCTGGCAGTGCTTTGTTGGCGAAATAAGGACGGGCACTGCGGACTGCTTCATCCAGGTAATTCAAATAGGGTTGGATTGCTTTTTCATCATTAGGGAAATAACTTATCATATCTTCCACAAACTGTTCCCGGGGAGCCACAAAATTGTAGCTTTGATCCGGGAAAATGATACGGTCATAATTGTCATCCATACGCGACCACTGCAACTGGCTGTCGGAAATGAGGTCGAATAGCTTGCGAGCCGCGGACCAGTTATTATGCACTTCACCTATATAATGCAGTCCCACATCCCATTCATAGTTATCACGGCGGAACGTATGTGTCCAGCCACCGATCTTGAAGTGCTTTTCCAGGACCAGTACACGTTTACCGTTCAGGGCCAACAGAGCTGCCGTGGTAAGGCCGCCCATACCAGAACCAATGATTATAGCATCAAAGGCATCATTAGCTAAATCAGATCTGTAAATGGTCCATTTTTTCATAATAGCAACATTTTAATAATGGAAAACTATCAAGAATATGTTTCGAAAAATAATATTTTTAATTATTACGAAAGTTTAATAGAAGATCTATACTCACCACAATTATTAATATACTTGAATCGATGGCCAGGAGAGAAAATTTATGTTGAGAAAAAATCGGTAAATCAGAGTTTAGTAGTGATTAATCTTTTAAGTCTAAACTGTACAATATTCTGTAAGCCGATCTTGTGCTATCTCGCCTTTGTCAGTAATAATGTGGTCTACAAGGTCCAATGATACAATATCGCTGGAATGGGAAATGAGTGTATAATCTAATCCGCCAACATTTTCAGATTCTTCTTTCAGGTAAATATTCTGATGCCTGGAAAAGGTGGGTGTAATCTCCAAAACAGGTGCAAACAGGTAGATCGGCAATTGATGTATATGGCATTCACTGACAATATTGGAGGTACCACTGTCGCTGACAAATTTACCGTCTGACGTGATAGCATAGGCGCCTATGAAAAGTTTGTTGACCTTATCAAAAAAGTGAATAAGATCCCACTCTGGTATAACGGTATGCTTGATACTGTTCTGTTTCATAATATTGATCACCTGTTTGGTCTTGGTCGCATCCTGCTTTAAGATCAGTACTTCAAATTCCTTACCCATCTTTTTCGCTTCCGGCATGAGCAGTTCCACCGGTTCTTCAACCGCATGGAGAACAATAAAATCACCGTCTTCAATATGATCGAGTCCCTGCCTGGCCAGTTCACTCATATCATACTCCAGGCGCTTGATAAGGTTTTCAATGATCTCGATCGATGCTGATTTCATGGTGTCAATATTTTTATCTTTAAAGTATTCCTGTTTTTCAAGCTCCTGTTCAAAAAGAATAATCAGGTTATCTATAGGAAACATCCGCGGCTGGCTATTGGTAATAATGGAACATACGTCCTTTAACTGGTGGGTGAATATATCGGCTGCGCAATCCAGGTCATTGATGGCTTCAATGATGGCCCGCAGTGTTATCAGGCTTGTCTTAGAGGAAGAGTAGAATTTGACAATATCCCTAAACAGGTTGTCCAGAATTATTTGATCTTTGGTACTCATAGGGAAATCCGCAGGTAAATGACGAGGTAAATTGAGGCGATAGCCAGAGATATCAGGGCAACGATGAGCCCTTTCTTCATAAAATCAATGAATGATATTTCGACGCCGTATTTTTTGGCAATACCGAGAGATACAATATTGGCAGAAGCGCCGATCATGGTAATATTGCCGCCCAGACAGGCGCCCAGGGCCAGGGCCCACCAGAGTATGTCATTGGGAATTGGATTACTTTCCAGCAACAGGTGGATAATGGGAATCATTGTTATCGTAAAGGGGATATTATCCAGGAAACCGGAAAAGATCCCGGATACCCACAACACCATCAAAACAATAACGTAGGGGTTGTCACCGACATTCATGAAAACGTTATGGGCGATCCATTCGATGACCCCATACTCTTCCAGGACGCCCACCAGGATAAACAGGCCGGTGAAAAATAGCAGCGTGCTCCATTCCACTTCTTCCAGAACGTGCTCCACGTTTGCCCGGGTAATGATCAACAGTACCATGGCCATACCCAAGGCTACTACACCCGGGGCCAGCCCGGTGATTGTTTGGGTAATGAAAAGCAGGATAGCCAGAAACAAGCAAGCCAGGCTTTTAATCATTAGTTTCTTATCAATGGTGATATTGGCGAATTCAAAACGGATCTTTTCCAGCAGAAGCTGTACTGACACTAATTTTGACAAGCTGGTATTAATCGGTTTGAATTCAACTCGATTAATAAACCAGATATATGCCAATACAACAATAAAAACTGGAATCACTGTCGGGGTCAGGTTCAATATAAATTGATTAAATGACAGCCCGACCTTTGAACCAATGATCACATTGGGCGGGTCGCCGATCAGGGTTGCCGTGCCGCCGATGTTGGAAATAAACACCTGGCTCAACACATAATTCCGGGGATTAAGTCCCATGCCCCGGGTCAGCTCAATGATAATGGGAATAATGATCAATACTGTGGTGACATTGTCCAGGAAAGCAGACATCAGTGCCGTAACGATGGAAAATAACACCAGTATTTTAACGGGGCTTCCTTTGGTGATTTCAGCGATCCTTACCGAAACAATGGTGAAAAATCCGGATTTTTTGATCAGGCTGACCAAGATCATCATTCCTGTGAGCAGCATCAGTGTCTCAAAATCAACAAATCCCACCGCGTGGTGCTCGGTCGTAACCCGTAAGACAATCAATACTCCCACCCCAGCCAGGGCGGCGGCGGCTTTATTTACCAGTTCAAATGTGATTGCCGCGTAAACTACCAGGAAGACAAGGATAGGTAAAAGAGCACTGGAATGTTGTGCGGCGTGTTCCATAAATAATTAAACTATGCGCAGTAAATAAACGTAATCTTTAATCTTTTTGCACAACTAATACTGGGCAGGATACGAGATTTGTAATTCCTTCATCTACAGAATCCATAATGTTGGCTTTGAATTCGCTCATTTTGCGGTGCCCCACGATTAAGAGATCAATATCTTTACAGTGTTCTACAATCGTCCTGGGCACGCTTGCGCCCTCGGCAATGATAATCTCAAGAGTGTCCAGAATATTTGCAAAACCGTATTCCTTGATCTGGGCCTGGAGTATTTCGGCCGTTATTTTTTTCGGGCTGTCCATCATCATGCTCATTTCCCCGGCGTGGGGATCATTTACATGGATCACGGTCAGCCGGGCCTGCATTGAGCTGGCCAGCGAGTGGGCCTGTTCAAGGAGCAGCTGTTCACTGCTGTCGCCCATCAATGATACCATTATTTTATTATAGTGACCCATTTCTTATTTTATTTATTCACGCAGCTATGCTTCATATTACATAATAATGTTTGAAATGCCAAAACGGAATCGGGTGTTATTTTAAAAGAACCAATTTCCCTGACCCCACTGCCCTGCCGGTGCTGATGCGGAACATATAGACGCCGGAACCCAGCGTGCGGCTGCTATCATCGCCGCCATCTTTTCATAATTCCATTTTCCTTTTATTCAAGGGTTAATAAATGTTCTGACATGAAATTTTTGGCAAACTCGAAAGCCGCTTTCCTATAAACAGGATTTCCTCCGTATGTGGGACCCCGATCTGCGCAAAAAGCCAAGGCAATCTTTTGCCTGGTGGGAGTGATCATAGGGATATCCAGAAAATTCATAAGGACAGCACCGTCCACCCGCATATTAAACCTGCAATCGGTTAAGGAATATCCTTTTTCATCCACGACAGGCGGTGCAATTCTGTCAAATGAATGGTGGGAGTCAGGATATACGGTCAGATCCACGTTAACACCTGCAGACTGCATTTCAGACACCAATTCCTCGCAAGCTGCAGCCGGTGTCCAGTTGTCCAGTTCACCAATCAAGATATGTATGGGAGCATCAGTAAAATCCAATACGTCCGGTTTAGTAAAACAGGGAGGATAAAAAGCCAAGTGAGCGGCAAATGACACTTTTTCTGTTATGGCACGTTTTAGTGGCTGCCAAGCCGAAAACAGAGTCACTCCACCACCCAGGCTCCACCCTGTAATAGCTGTCCTGTCAGCATCAATTCGCGGGTCTGTACTCAATGTCTCCAACGCGCGATAGGCATCCAGAATCATCATAGCATGGGTCACTGAAATCTGCTCACCCACCGTAGAGGTCACATTCCTGCTTTTAAAACTTTGGAGCTCGAAGGTGGCCATGCCCAAATCTCGATACATTTCCATGTACTGCAGATGATGTTCTGACCAGCCCTTGCTGCCGGCAACTCCCATGACCAATGGATATGGTGCTGAACCTGACTCTTCAGGAAATCGCAATATTCCGGTCACTTCCTGGCGTTCCAGGTTTTCCAGGTCTGTGATGACATGATAAAAAGAAAAAGGATTGGCACTGGAAAAGCTGACCACTTCATGATCCATTCCATAACAACAAACCAAGAATAAACATATCCATATTCTTCTTATCATAACTGTTAAATACATTTCAATCCATTGCCTTTACATCATCTTAATCATATTCACGTTCACCGGTGTTCGAATTTTTTAAAGAGGGCTGCAAAAGAATGTCATAGTCTAATAGCTGCTTTGGTATTAGGTGACTGTTGGCGATAAATATGACAGCCCCTATTAAAAAAGAGCTATTTTTTATTTTATTATTCTTTGAAAATATTTTATACACAGAACAGAAAGAATGTCATGATATCATCGTAGTCTTTTGCCCTGTACCGCACTGTCTTTGGGCTCACGGACTCTGCTCCAGGATACTGGGATGCCCGGTATGCAGCGGTCTGTTGCACATAGCGGATGGATAGTTCAAACTCATCCGGAAGAGGCCAGGCGTTGTTTTTTTCAACGGATTTAATGGCATCACAGACGGTTTTACGGATATCCCTGAGGGATTTTTCCGGATGAATGCTGATGGTGGAGTCCCCTACGCCTTCCATGGTGACAAAGGTAGCAGTGCCCGGACTTACCTCATTCACTTCCCTGCACAGTTCTTTGTCCCCGGACACAAACGCAATTGGCACTCCGTGTTTTGCACCTATATATCCATGAAGAAGAAATTCCGACGCTTCTTTCCCGTTGATGAACATTCTTTCGATCTTTCTTGATGACCAGGTATGAGAGAGAGGATTTCCACCTGAACCTGCCCGGGAATGAAATCCCACCATCATGAGAGCGTCAAAGGTCCCGTCCAGTTCCTGGACCATGGCATAAGGATGCCCGCTCCAGCCCCTGATGAGCTCCGCCTCTTCCGGCAGGTCTGCAGGGAGGATATTTCGTCCGGTGTAATGGGCGTCCTTTACCAGGATCTTTTCTGCACCGGCGTCCAGGGCACCGCGGCATGCAGAGACGACCTCTTCGGTCATCCGTTTCTGAAACTGGGCATAATCGGGCTTTTCCGGGTCCACTTCATTCCAGTGCGTAACACCTGTTATTCCTTCCATATCAGCGCTTATATAAACTTTCATGGCCAAGTTAATATCTCATTATTTCTTCAGTTTCATCTATTCAATTTATCCTCACACTTCCCCAATCTTATAACAATGTTATCACATCCCACAAACAAAAAAACCCGCTAATGGGTTTATCCTAATTCCTTCACAGCTCTCCAGGCCTGCTTAATAGCAGCGTGTGCATACGAACTTGGGGCTGAGTCGATATTCGCTATAGTAATTCTACCAAAGGGTTGCCGACCTATTTTTGCCATTCCGCGCAAGTCCGAGTCATAAAGTCTGGAACCACTATACACATAACCATGGGCCCAGCGATTCACCGTAATACTCTCAACATCCCTATCAAATTCAAATAACCCTTTCGGTAACATTCCACTTAGATGGGCTCTAACTTCATTTTCATAATCTTCCAATTGCAGATTAATCATCCTGTATCGCGCTTCACGGAATTGTTCAATTGGTGGTGTACCTGCGAAATCTCCAAAAGGACAAGCTATCATCTGAATGGCACAAGGATCGTTTGGGGTTTTTGTGAATTCATAACCGCCCATACTCACGGGAAAGTCCATCATCACCACCTGGTGCATATTGCCTGGTGACATCGCCATACCCATTTCGATTTCCTTTATTGCCCTCCAGTTCTTCAAGCCCACAGTTGTGTATTGCAACGGTATCTTCACACTGCGTCTTAATGCCGCGTCCTGCTCTTTTGGAAGATCAGAAACAATATGAGGGATCATCCTGTTGTAACAGGCCATCACTACGCCTTTGGCTTTTACCTGATAAGAAGTATTGTCATTAATATAGTTTACGAAGACATCACTCGAACTATTGGGATCGCTACCATGCTTTACATTAACAACTGTGCTGTTTAATCTAATTTGAACAACATTGCTGGATTTGTCCAACTCAGCATAATTGAATTTGGATGTCACAATCTCTTTGGCATTGTCACCAGTACCCACATTTGGAATCATCTTTTTCACCAGCATACGTGCAATAGTCGCATTGCCATCAGGAAAATGATGAATGTATGGGTCTTCTTCTGCGAATAAATTTCCGTGTTCCCTTACTTCTGTTTGGAAAGCCTCCTCGCCCATAAGATCTTTCCATGTGGGTACGGGATCAAATCCCAATGCCCCACAATCTATAGCCTCCCCAATCGACAATACATCTGCTCCTCCGCCAGCCCAGTCGGAACATGAAGTTCTGGCCATTTCCAGTACTCCCGGATCATCAACCCTCAAATTGGTTTTGAGATAATCGAAATAGGAACGGGAATAAATATAGTCCTCCAACTCCTCCCTGGGCACGTCGAGTACATGGAGACCGCCATTCAAAACCCGGAGTAGCTGTTCTTTACCCTTTTCGCTGAGAGGCGCTTGTTGGACAGCCTCTTCATGTGAAATTTCCGGACGTGGAAGCCCTTCTACCCACCATGGATAGTTGCAATATGGATGCTTTACCACCTTGTCCTCTCCAAACATTTGTTTGTTGAAATAGGTGATTGCACCAAGCTTATTCCTCTTATAGAAGTTGACATCATAGGCTGTCTTAAATTGGTCCAGATCTATGCCTATTTCCTTCAGCAGAGTGAGCACGAGTTCACTTCGTGCATGTGGACTTACAAATGTCTGTGAGCCCCCATTTGTCAATCGGAGGTCGCCGTTGATCATGTGCTCATTCCGCCTGGCATGACCTCCAAAGTCATCATGATTGTCGAGTATCAGCACCTTCTTGTCTTTTCCATGTTCTTTCTGAAAAAAATATGCAGCGGACAACCCACTGATCCCTCCTCCAACGACAATGAGATCGTACTCTTCTTTCAAGTTGGTGGTTGGCCCCCAATCTGATTTGTTTCCCCAGGCCCGACTGTGTGCGTGGATGTTTGAGCCGGGTTGACTTCCTCTAAGTCCGGTGAGCGCTGGCGGATAGTAGGATGGCTCTAAAGCAGCCAAAATAGCGTCAGAGGTACACCCAAAAGGAAGCATATAAGCTCCGGCTGCCATTAGTGTTCCATTAATAAAATCTCTTCTTGTTATTTTGTTCTTTTTAGACATAATTGACTTTATTAGACTCTAATTAGATACAAGATATTATGGGTGGTTTAAAATCAGATTCCACATTAATTATTATTTCAAATTTTTTCCGTAGTAATGTGGGAGAAACTAAAAACCCCGCTGCTGCGGGGTTTGATGATTTATAGATATTTGGTTTCTAAAACCAGCCAAATCGTATAAGTGATTTATTGGCACGAAGGGAAAAACCAGCCGCAAGAAAAATTAAGGAAATAGAAACATAAGGATGGAAACGATTATATGTTTGTACTCCAAGTATTATTGCTGTAATAACAAAAAATAGACATACTGTAGCTAATTTTTTTCGTTGCAATCTGAATGGTGCAAGTTTTTTTGATAATTCTTCAGGGGCTGGTTTACCGGGTGATAATGAGATTAATAAATTTTCAATTTTTGGTTGAATAGAAAAATGAACATATGAAAGTAAACTCATCAAAAGTACTAAAATGAGTGTTTTTGCCATTAAGATCCAGTTAGTCAAAATGGCTGTTAAGCCCGGCCCTAAAAATAAAATAATTGCCCCAGAGATTAAGACTGACCACTGAAATACGAAGCAGCGAATAGCTCCTCGTTGAATGATATTTTCAAAATAACGGTCTGTTCCATAATTCAAAGATGGCCCCATAAGAGCCCTTTCATTTACGATAATTAAATTGAATAACGGGATTGACATAAAGACAAAACTAATAACATGTAAAAATTTTGCTATGTTGTAAATATGTTCCATTTGTTTCTGCCTCTTGTAATAGGACAATATAATCTACCCATTATTCCACAAACAAAAAACCCCGCTGCTGCGGGGCTCTTGCTTAAATCCTTTGGTTGGTTTATTTCAATAACACCATCTTTTTGGTCTGGACAAATTCCCCTGCTTGGATATTATATAAATAAACTCCTGCACTCACCGGCTTGCCGTAGTCATTGGTGGCATTCCAGATAACTGATTTAAAGCCAGCATCCTGGGTTTGGTTAATAAGCGTCTTAACCTGTCTGCCCAGCAAGTCATAAATAATAATGTTTACGTAAGCTTGCTCCGGTAGATCATAACGCAGTGTTGTCGTTGGATTGAACGGATTTGGGTAGGCAGGATATAAAGTGTATTGATGAGGAATTGAAGTATCCTTTGCGGTAGATAAAACATCAGAATACATGTTAAAAAATGTAAGAACCCGCTCATTATAATCAGCGAAAAAGGAGTGGTCCGCTGTAATGACCTTGATCTGATCCAAAACATGGCGGATTGTTAAAATGTTCAATGTACCCAAAACTGAAAAGGTATCTGGATTGGCCATATAAAGAGACTGGATAGAATCGTCCAGGACAGTGAAATAATGATCATTATCTATAAATCCCATGGTAAGTAATTCAGAGAACAGATCGTTGGATAAAGTGGTATCAATTTCCGGAATGCGGACGAAGCGCTGGGGATAAGCCGGGGAGCGGTCCAGTTCATAAAATTCACTGGGAATACCCCGGGACTGAAGGAAATTAAAATTCATGTGGGCCCCCCAATTGCCGCCACCCAGGGCCGGGTCATATTTTGCCGGACAGAAAACAGTTGGTGTTTCAGTGACCAGATATAGTGCCGGTGGAATGCCCTGGGCGGAATACATGGCGGCTGCGTTAAAATTCAGAGCATGGGCAACAACGGAGGAAAAATTCCCGCCATTAGAGACACCTGCAGAATAAATGGGATCTTGAGCATTTATACTGCCGCGAATGGTAAAAGTGTCTATCAACGCCTGGATATTTGCAATATCAATATTCTCTTCTATAGTCAATGAATCAAGAAGCCAGCGATTAAGGCCAGTGTTTAACGTTGCATTTTCCGATTCAGTGATAATAATGCCATATCCTTTTTGCAACGCATCTTGGGAAAATTGTATTGTTTCGACTCTATCGGCAAAATCTTCTGCATTACCACTCCCACCATGGAAAAAGAAAATCGTGCCGATGGAATTTTCCGGGAATTTGTAATATACATTTTTTTGATTTTCAGCACCCTGGATGATTTCGTATTCGAAATCAATTAGGCCTGTGGAATCCTGCAGGGCATAGAAATACACGTCATTATCCGGCATAATGAAAGTAGTGTGCCATTCCTCGGTATCAGCCAGTAAAGAGGTATCCCCAATCCATCCCTGGAAGGTCATAGTTACCGGATCCAGATCGGACCAGACGTGCACTGTATCACCGGGCATATAAATACCTGACGTATAACCGTCATTTACCCAGGCCCAGGGGCCTTCCGGTTCACCACTTATTTCTTCCTTTATGAAACTGGACCAATTACATAACTGTCCCACTGAATTAATCCAGTAATCCAAATCATTTTCCACAACTTGGGGTGAAACATTGCAAGTCGCAATTGACATATCCGCCAACACCCATTCATTGGAAATGATGTGCCAGCTCCATGGTTGGTTAAATCCGCCGTCACCGTAATCCAGAAAACCATTAATATGCAGCAGGCGTTCTTCTTCGGGCAGCTCCAGTTGGGCCTGGCATTGATCGATCAGATCATCATTGTTTGTAACGACAACATAATCAGATTCATCTCCGGCGCCATGGATCCCAACCGTGAAATAAGCATAACTACTATCAAAGCTTGGGTCACATGAACTGGTGTCGGTCACTGTACCTTCCGCTACAAAATTTTGCCAGAATTCTCCTACGGTTCGCGATGGGAACCAGGAAGATGAATCTACGGTGCCATCATAACAGTCCCATGAACCAATGACCCAGGTATCCTGGTTGCCAAGCCAGCCCATCGTATCCTGTAGCGTATTCAAGGAGATCGGTTGAAAAACATCCATGGCATCCGGTAAGCGCAGATCAGCCACGGTATTAAAAAATGAGTCCAGAAAAGGATAATCCGTTACCTGTGTATGACCCGCATTTTGCTCCATGGCCAGGATCCATTTCGCACCCAAAGGACGATGATCTAAAAATATACCAGTAAGATTTTCGATACGGTAAGGGGGATCATTTTCAGCAACGAACATGAGCCCCGGAACCTCAATGGCAGCTCCTGCATCCGTGGTATCATGATAACCGCCTTTTTGGGTGATAAAGCCCAGCATACGTTCCGGGATCCATTTGGTAAAATGATAACCAAATTGACCGCCCCAGGAATAGCCATTAATGAAAAAAGGGATAAAGGATATTTCATCATGACTGAAAAGCACAGCGAATGAATCCATGGCAGCAATCACCGCATCACCGATCCCCGTATGCATGTGCATGTTAAAGATATGAGCGCCCATCAAAGCGAAATCCTGGTTGCTGGCCAATAGCTGGTAACTCGAGTCATTTACGATGTTCCGAGAATCACCATTATTATGGTGCATGAACCAGTAGATACCACGAAGCGTATCCGTTGAATCATTGACCCACATTCGAAAATCAGCATAATTGTAACTGGCTGTATCATGCTCCAAAATGGATACATCATGGATCTCAGCATGGACAAACCCGATCAAAAAAAGAATGTAGAAACTTTTTTTCACAAAGTTTATGTACTTAATAGTTTCCTCGCAGTGCTGGATTTACACTTTGTTTTAATATTTTATTCTCCTTTCATTATATAGCAGCTTTAACGAATCTCTAAATGGATTTTGCGGATAATATTTATTAAGCAGTGTCATATATTTAACACCATCTTGAATGTTATTTAGCTGATAACTAAAACGGGACAAATTTGCTAAAATCTTTTGCGACCTGGGGTAGCGTTTTAATCCACGTTTTAACAGAATAATTCCCTTTGCGCTGTTATCCTGCTCCAAATGCAAATGGGCAGCATTGATTATTCCATCATGGTCATCCGGGAAGAAATGGAGGAGTTGATTATACGCTGCCATTGCTTTTGACCTATCTTGCATACCAAACTGGTATAGGATTGCTTTTTGGAACAGTGCCGGTTGATAACTGGAATTTAAATCCAGGATTTTTTCACAATATGCCAGCGAATGTTCAAAGTCCTGAATTTCATAATAAAGATATGAAAGTTCCAGCAGGGTGAGAATATCATTAGGGTATTCTGCCAGTGCTTTTTCAAAATATCGTTCTGCTTCCAGATAATTATTTAACCTGAAATAAGTTTTACCGAAAAAGAGATAATACTCCGGATTTGGTTCAAAATATTTTAGATCAGTCTTCTCCAAATTTTTGAACTGCTTGAGCGCGGCATCATAGTGTTCCATAAAATATAAAATGGTTCCATATAATTGCTTTTCATTTGGTGTTAAAAAGACCTGTTTTTTCATTAAACTGTATGCCAGGCTTAAAGTATCGGAGCGTACCCGTACGCTGCCTATACTTTCCCTGTATTTCCGGAGGAATGTTGCGGCACGTTGCTTTTCCCATTTGGATTGGCTCTCAGGTACAATATAGTCTAGATAGCTTTTGCTTAATCCTGCTCTGTATTTAGTACTATTTTTATCATATACCTTGATCCAATGCTCGGTTGGGCTAAGGTGCGGAATATCCGCTGATTCTTTTCTGGGCATGTGGCAGGCAGCGCAGTCTTGATTGTCTTGGTGATTTTCGATTTTTGTCAGTTCCTTGGCATGGCATTGCAAACAGGGTTTATTAAGTTGATTTATCGTTTCGGAATATTTTTGATGGGGATCGTGGCAGGTGATACAAGTAATACCACCTTCAGTAAAACATTTGCTCAATGATAGACGGGAAGAGTGTGCTGTAAAATTGATCATTCTATCGTCATCTTTTTCCAGGAAATCAACCTCCTTTTTGCTATGGCAGTCATAACAGACCATGTCGTCCTGATCCTGGTCTTTGGCCGGGTTGATGATTGCCCGGAACCCCAGCATGCGCTTTTCATTGTGTCTTTCAATATGCAGTGATCCCGGCCCGTGGCATTTCTCGCAATCGATACCATAATTAATTTTTAGAAACCGATTGATTGAATGAGTTTCAAAAGTGGACTCTTCAGTGTGGCAGTTGATACACTTTTGTAAAGTCTCTCTAAAAAAGCGCATATTGTATTTTTCATAACCCGGGCTTAAATCCCACTTGCTCTTTTTTGTGTACCATGTTATCGGCAGTTCAAACAGATAGCCGTTATTATTCATAATAAATGATTTGGTGTTATGTCCAGACCCAATTACATAATCAATCTTGAATGCAAGCTCATGAATTAATTTATCCTTTTCATCATAGCGTTTTTCTGTCATATAAAATTCAGAGTCGTGTTTTTCAATTGCATAATGGAAATCATTTTTAGGATCATATACGCTGCTTGATTCAATTGGCAGATCAGTGTGTTGGGCAGACATTAAACTGAAGGATGTGCCCATTTCGCTTGCCGTGTATTGATTGTAGATGCTTGCGTGGCAGGGGCGGCATGCTGCACTTCCGACCTTATGTGCATGTTCCGGCCAATTATAATGATTTAACTCAAACTGTTGCCGCTCAAAATAAGCTGTGATATTTATGTAAATAAACGTCAGGGCCGCAACGGCAACGACAAACCGCATTTTCTTATCTTTCGGCAATACATGCAAAACCGAGTAAATAATTGCGCTGATCGGTATAATGTATAATAATGATTGGTAGCGATCATTGATGAACCAGACATCAGCCACCTTTGGCAATATGTTTATGTAATAAAGTATAAATGACAGGATAATAGCAATGTAGAGCGCATCATTCCTTTTCAGGAGTTTATCAATGCCTTTGAAAACAAGATAACTAAACAATGCCAGTGCAAAAATTTTAAGATAGATGTAATAGAATAATTCATTGGGATGAATAATGTAAAAGCCAACGATAAATCCGGGGAAAGAGTAAATAAACCAGAGAAATTCCGAATTATACTGGGTAATCTTTTCCTGGTCGTTGACGTAGAGGCGCGGGCAGTTTGATACACACAGGTCACAAACGGTACAAACTTCCGGGCGCCGGTTTTCCGTATTGAACTGTCCATACAGCATTTCTACTGGCCGTATCGGGCACAGGCCCATGCACCAGCCACTTAGACCGGAATTAATCCACCCGAAGCCCAATGACAGCAAGAGTAATACAAGCAGAGTATAAAAACTGATTTCACCTTCGATATTAAAAATGAAATAACGTGCCGGTACTAGCAGGTACAGTAAAGCTATCCCGGACAAATTTAAATATTTGGTTTGGCGTCGATTTAGATACCTGTCACTATTAATGCCCAGACGTTTGGGCAGTGATTGCACAAATGCCAACGGACATAGCGCCGTCCATAGATTTGGAATCAGCAAAAAGATTGCCGGGGCTAGCGGAATAATAATATACCAGATTACCTTTAATCCCAAGTCAGCGTCAATATAAAGCAGCCATATCGTCAATACGAAAAAAGTAAAAGCAACAAAGGATAGCAGCTTAAGTATTAATGCAGATCTTTGGTTATGATGATTACCATCAAGTAGTTTTTTCATCGAGCTCACCAGGAAAAATGAAAAAAAGAAGGATTAGAGTTTATAGTGAGCAATGGGTACATGTTAGTAACGATATAACTTGCCTTGCCCTACAATTGACTAGCTATATGCGCTATTTTCTCCCACGCTCTTTGCACATGCTTACGTTCAGTAAATGTCTGGCCAATACTGAAGCGCAGGGTAAATTTTCCGTTTAGACGAGTGTGGGTGAGGTAAAGTTCTCCGCTTTCATTTAAGGCGTTCAGCAGTTTTTCGTTCAACTCATCACCGCCTTTGTGACGATAGCAGACAAGGTTCAAATTTGCTGGTACCGCCAGCTCAAAGTCAGAATGCTCTTCTATCCAACTGACAAATTCCTGGGTCAGTTGCACATGCTTCCTTACGTGGTACTGCAGTCCCGCTACACCGTAGTGGCGGATGACAAACCATAGTTTTAGAGCCCTGAACCGCCGGCCCAGGGGAATGTGCCAGTCCCGGTAGTCGATGACGTCCCCGGATTCCGTGGGAATATTCTTCAGGTATTCAGGCATAATACTCAACGTATCAGTAAGGGCTTTGCGGTCAGCCACCCAGAAGCAATTGCAATCGAAATTGGTAAACATCCACTTGTGGGGGTTGAAGGTGTAACTGTCCGCCAGTTCCAAGCCATCATGAATATGGCGAAACTCAGGACAGAGAGCGGCAGTCCCGGCCATGGCGGCGTCTACATGAAGCCAGATCTCTTCCTGTTGACAGATCTTCCCTATCTCCCGAACTGGATCAAAAGCCAAGGTGGAGGTAGTTCCCACCGTGGCACAGACAAAAGCCGGTGTCTTCCCAGCGTCTCTGTCCGCGCTGATTTGTTCTGCCAGCAGGTCTGGACGCATGGCGCAGGAGTCGTCCACTGCTATCATCCGGAGGTTCTTTTTCCCCAAACCGGCGATCTTAATGGCTTTTTCTACCGATGAATGAGCTTGGCTGGAAGTATAGGCAGTGAGCTGTCCATCGCAGCCTTCTTCATTTGAGCGATAGTCTGTAGCCCTTTCCCGGGCGGCCAGCAGTGCACAGAGAGTAGAACTGGAAGCGGTGTCCTGGATTACACCTCCGCCTGTTGAGTCGGAGCGGAAGGATTCCGGCAGATCCATTAGCTCAACCAGCCAGTCCAGTACTTGGGTCTCTAGTTCTGTGCAGGCGGGCGAGGTGGCCCACAGCATACCCTGTACGCTCAGTCCGGAGGAAAGAAGATCACCGAGAATGGCCGGAGCAGAAGCGTTGGCGGGAAAGAAAGCAAACCAGTTGGGCGACTGCCAGTGGGTAATGCCCGGCAGGATGATATCGTCTACATCCTTCAGCATGGCGTCAAAGGATTCGCCCTTTTCCGGAGGATGGTCGGGAAGTTTCGCGCGCACTGCTCCCGGTTTAACTTTTGAAAGGACGGGATATTTTTCGATTTCCTCCTGGTATCGAGCGATCCATTCCAGGAGTTTATAACCCTCCTCCCGAAATTGGTCCGGGGCCATATGATAGGATTTGTCTTTTTTTCTGGTCACTGTTATCGGATCAGTTGCCGTTTCCACATAGATCAAATCTACAACCACCCCCAGAAACAAAAAACCCCACGAGTGCGGGGTTTGATTGAGCGGTGGGAGGCATCATTCATCCAGGATTACTTTTATCAATGATAATATTTACATTAAAGTTTAATTCCAAATCGAGCTAGAACAAATATTGTAAGCCCGTAGCAGCCAAGGGTAATCAGGATGGAGAGCCCCATGCCCACATAAAAATTGACACCAGATTTTAATAGGACTGGAAGAGAAATAAACAATGCAAGAGAAGGGATAACCATCCAGAAAATACTATTGGAGAGAGAATTAACATTTTCAATATTTTCCGTATCGATATATAACCAGATCATGGACAGTATCGAAATGAGGGGGATCGATGCGATCATACCCCCCAAAAATGTAT
>Ga0187827_10000638_pt1 | contig 54493 bp, 43 predicted proteins | sample ETNtaG_39_FD_167969 | JGI IMG/M metagenome (GOLD analysis project Ga0187827, IMG submission 167969) | Marine microbial and viral communities from oxygen minimum zone, Eastern Pacific Ocean - ETNP2014_SV_150_PacBio MetaG (Illumina Assembly) | ecosystem: Environmental > Aquatic > Marine > Hypoxic...
CGGAAGAATCTCCGAGCCGTCCAAAGATGATACTCCCAGGAACATCCCAGAAAGAAGCCCTGAAGGCATCACATTGCTATGCAAGGGGTAATTATGGGCCGCATCGACTTTTCACACACTCTGGGCCTTTTCCTGGACCACTAACTGTGCTTTTCCGTCTATATTACTCAATGCATAACAGGTGGGAAGACGATTCAACGCCCCCTCCGGGACGTAGAAGTCTGAATCCACCATACCCAGAGGTTTAAAGATCTGCTCCTTAAAGAACTGCTCCATGGTTTGTCCTGCCGCCGCCTCGAGCACAGCACCCAGAATCGAATATCCAGCGTGGTAAACGAATAGCTTACCGGGATGATCGGCAAGAGGAATCTGTGCCATGGCAGCCATGCGTTCGCGGCTGTTGATCGGCAGGGGTTTGAAATCATCACTGCGAATCATGCCCAGCGTTTCCAAAGCCTCGCGGTATTGTTGGCGGTAACTCATTGGCATGTTCGTCAGGGTATTGATGCTGGTGGTGTTGGTCAGGCAGTCACGAATCGTGATATTGCGGCGAGCCGGCTCCGTCATACCGCTTGGAAGCTGCACGCGCAGATCGGCCAGTTCCGGGACGAACTTGGACACGGGATCATCGGGAGTCAGCAGGCCCCTCTCATATAGGATCAGTGTGGCAACACCGGCAATTGGTTTGGTATTGGAATACAGCCTGAACAAGGTGCCAGGATTGACAGGTTCCTGACTCTCGAAGTCCATTACACCACGGGCCTCAAGATGTACGACCTGCCCCTTGCGGACCACCATCGTTATCAGATTTGGGACTTGCTTCTCATCGACGAATGCCTGCATGGCAGGGCTGATCTGTGCCAGTCGATCAGGATCGAACCCGAGTGCTTTTGCGTCACCCTCGGGGAGAGTTGAGTGCGTCATGGTCTACGTCTTCTCTGAGAGAGAGGGTGCAACCTAACACAGTTGGTCGGTATTGAGAAATTCAGAGTATGGCAGGCACTCCCGTCCTGATTTATCGATAGTCTAGCCCAACGACGTTACTTAGGTGCTCTCGATGAGTGCTGGTTTTGTATCTGGTCTAGTGACTCCAATGAATCGTGGACGAAGCGACTGAGGACACACTGGGGAATCGGTAAGTATCAGGTGGGATCCATTGTGATAAGGTCGTTGCATTCTGGTATGGTTCGATCGAAGAATCCCTTAGGCACGTGAAAGATGTGACGTCCGGGAGGGGAGCGGGTATCGTATCTGATTGTGTCCAGCCCTCCTGACGAAGCAGTTAAGGTGTTAGCATAAACTTGAAACACTCCGAGGCAAATCATGTTTAATTGGCAGAAACCACTTGTCCGCGACAACGCGGAGATTGCGCGAATCATTGGCCCATTGGAACAGCAAGAGCCTTCCCGTGACCTTCACATCCTGTGGGTCTGGGGTGTCGACAAGGACCATGACAAAGGCATCCACGCGTACGACTGGGTGATGGATCTATTCGTCAACAAACTGCTACCGAACGTGCCGCGGCTGACAGCAGTGCAGACGATGCACTTCCCAACTCCGGAACAGTGGGCAACAGCAGACTTGGTGGTGTTCTATTCGGGTCTGGACATGGTCTGGGAGAAAAGTCACTACGATCTCATCGACGCCTACCAGGCACGCGGTGGTGGGTTGATTTTTCTTCACCTGGCACTGCTACAGGCGTCAGGCGAAGAGCTGGCAAAGCGCATCGGGCTGGCATTCGGGACCCGGGGCGCCGCCAATGGTCCAACCAAGTACGGAGTCTTACCCACACCTGTTCGCCTCACAGCCGCCGCGGCGGACAGCCCCATCCTCGAGCGGTTTCCACAGGAGTTGGAAATGGTCGATGAGCTCTACTGGAATCTCACTGGCGATCCAGAGACTGTCACGACGCTGGTGACGTCACCTGCCGGGCCCGAGTTTGCCACCCCTGCACCGCCGCAACCCGAAGACCTGGACGGGCAGGCTTGGCCGGTCATGTGGACGAAGGAGGAGGGTCTCCCCGAAGGGTTCGCCGAAAGGCCCGCAGAACGGTCCGCCGAAAGGCTTGCCCGGGTATTCGCGACGGTGGGTGGGCACAACTATTTCACTTTCAACGATCCCCATTTCCGGATCATCCTGCTGCGGGCCATGGCGTGGGTGATGCACGAGTCCTTCGATCCCTTCAAGCCGCTGGTGGAACTGCATATCGAATGAGAAGCCCGTGCCGGGACTCCAGCGAGCCGATCTCGATTTAGGTATTCTGCGTATCTTCAGACCCAGCCGATCCTCCTCAAGGCGGCTTCTTGTATGCCGTCAACTTACCAGCGAAGCTGATGCATGGCTGCTGAGTACACCTCACCTGGAGTATCATGGCTAGTTCGAGTTTTTTTCAACTGCAATAGTCTATATATTCTCTACATGCCTTGACGGTTACCGGGCCATAGCCAAGGAGCGTAGCATGGGAAAAAGGTTGATCATTGCTGTGGGATTGTCGGTCACAGCGATCGGAGGAGTTGTATTGGCAAAGGCACTCACGCAGCTTGTTCCATATGAAGCGGAATATGCAAAGTCATACGCCTATTATCTCCTATTTGAGCCGCACGCCTGGCTCATACCCTTAGCCGCATTGTTAGGGGTTTTCGTTAGGGCTTTGAGCACGAACTCCGTGTCCGAGCCGAAAAGTGAAGGGGGCAAGATCATCCGCCATGATGAACACATGTTTTTTTCACATTGGTCTAATGCCCTATCCGTAGTCATCTTGGCCGTATCAGGGATCGTGTTGGGGTTTCTATTTCTGCCAAGGTTTGTGCAGACGCCTGAGGATGTCGCGTTTGCCATAAACCTTCATTTTGTCGCGAGCGTGATTTTTGTCTTCGGGCTTTTCTACGCCATCAGCGATGTTGTCATTGACGGCGGTTTGAAGGATCTCTTACCCGGGGCCGATGATGTTAAGAGTTCTTTTTCCTACTACGGATCCAAGCTCGGGTTGGGCCCGCCGCCCAAGCAAGGAAAGTACCTGGCCAGTGAGAAAATGAGCTTTCCGTTGTGGGTGGTCCTTGTGGCAGGAATCACCGTCACAGGGGGCATTAAGGCGGCCGCCCACCTATGGTCGTTTCCTTCGGAATTTATGGCGGCAATGACCTACCTGCATGGTGTTTGCGCCTTGTGCCTGTTGGCCATGCTGGCGTTACATGTACTTCTTGGGGCCATCGTGCCCTGGTCCTGGCCGCTGATGCGGTCGATGCTCACAGGATATATGTCTGAGGAGTATGTGCGAGAAAATCACATCCTGTGGTACGAGGACATAGAGGAGAAGGAAGATGCCTGATCAGTCGGGGTTAAAATACTCCAGAAGGAATTTCTTGAGAGTCTTCGGTGGCACAAGTGCCGGCCTGTACGCTGCGGCAGTGGTGCCGGCAAAGTTCTTCGGTTCAGAGGATGGCGTACCCATCGCAGCATCTGAAGGGTTCCTGCTGGTGGACACCAAGAAATGCCAAGGTTGTGTGTCCTGTATGCTGGTGTGCTCTCTGGCCCACGAAGGCGCGGTGAGTTTGTCCCTGTCCAGGATACAGATCGTGCAGAACTCGTTTGAGAAGTTTCCCGATGACATATCGATAGCACAGTGCCGGCAATGCACCGAGCCCCTTTGCCTGGAAGCCTGTCCAACCGGCGCGTTACATGTCGAATCGGGAAAGGGAAATATCAAGACTGTCGATGAGAAAAAATGTATCGGCTGCATGCGGTGTATCCAGGCTTGCCCGTTTACGCCGTCCAGGATGGAATGGAACGCTGCAGCAAAGCATGCACAGAAGTGCGATCTGTGTAGTGAAACTCCCTATCACTGGGACGAAGCCGGGGGCGGGCTCAACGGCAAACAGGCTTGTGTCGAAGTGTGTCCAGTCGAGGCGATTCAGTTCACGGCGGCGGTGCCTATTCAGGAAGGCGACGCGGGGTACAGCGCGAACCTGCGCGATGCAAATTGGAAGAAGCTCGGATTTCCAACCGACTAGACTCTTCAGACCACGAAGACATCAGCAGAATATTGGAGTGTAGGAACAATGAACGGATATGCTGGAAAAATCCTCAGACTCGACTTGACCCACCGCAAGGTCCTCACGATCCTCACAAGCGATTATGAGCAATGGGGTGGCGGTCACGGCATGGGCTCGGCCATCTTCTTCGATCTCGTGAAGGACAAGACTATTGACGGGTTCGACCCCGCCAATGTCGTGACCTTCATGACGTCGCCCTTTTGCGGAACACCGATCCCTTCCGCTGGCGGCAGGACGGAGGTGCAGGGAATAGGGGTGCAGTCGGTGCCCATCGGCTGGTTTACACGTAGCAATTTCGGGGGCCGATTCTCGTCCCAGCTCAAGTATGCCGGCTGGGACGGGGTCGTCATCGAGGGCAAGGCTGATGAGCCGGTCTGGATAGACATTCGGGGTGGCGGCGTGTGGATTCGCAACTGCGCGGAGCTGTCTCTGTGGGGCAAGGATACGCAGCAGTGCCAGGAGAGAATCTGGGACTTCGTGGCCGGAAATCAAAGCTATGGCGACTGGATCGACCCTATGGGCAGGGACGGCGGCCAGACCACCCAACGGCCTGCGGTGGTCTCCATTGGCCCTGCCGGCGAGAACCTGAGCAGGACAGGCTGCCTTATCCATGACGCAGGCAACGGCTCCGGCCAGGGCGGCTTCGGTGCCGTGTTGGGCTCGAAGAACCTGAAGGCAGTCAGCGCCATCGGCACGGGTGCGATTTGGGTCAACGACCCGAAGGCTCTGCTGAAGAATCGGATATCGCAGAAGCAAAACTACGCCTTCCAAAACGAGAACCCCTACAGGGGCCACAATAAGTACTGGGGCGCTCCCTGGCCGCTCACTTTTTTCGGGGACGAGGGCACAAGGCCACGGCGTCACAGACCTCAGGCTTGTGTGGCCTGTCACTCGGCCTGCAGGGGCCGCTACGAGGATGGCGTTGCCAACGAGATTATCTGCGAGAACTCTCTCTTTTATGGCGCCGCGGAAACCCCCGATATCAAACGCGCGGCCTGCAAGATGCTCAACGACCTCGGTCTGAATGCATTTGAGTTGAAGCACAGCGTCATTTACCTTGAAGCGCTACACAAGTCGGGCGCCTTTGAGGCAGGCACGGGTCTCGACTGCCCGTTGGATTTCGATACCTATGGCACGTTGGAGTTTGCCGAGCAGTTCATGAGGATGATCGCGTACCGGAACGACGGGCTGGGCAACCCCAGCCAGTTTGGTGAGGACATGGCGGATGGCATCGTGCGGGCGGCCCAAAAGTGGGGCAAGCTGGATGGGAATTCCGGGGAACCGGAAAAGCTCCTGCAGAGACTGTTTCCGTTCTGGGGACTTCCCGTCCATCGAGATCCCCGAACGTCCATCAGCTGGGGCTACGGAAGCGTTCTGGGCGACCGGGACATCAATGAGCATTGCTTCGATTCCATGCACATGGGTGAGCCCGAAGAGATGGTGAAGATCATCACGGGAAAGATGCAGCCTTTCGAGGACGACCCCTTGATGTTCGATTTCAGCGTTGAGGGGATGTACTCGGAACATATGGCGAAGCTTGTCTCATGGCAGCGGTATTACACACGGTTCTACAAACAATCTCTGCTGTTCTGTGATACCCGCTGGCCGGATTTCGTGAATCCCCGCGCACCAGGCTGGGTCGGGTTGACCGGCGAGGCCGAGCCCAAGTTCCTGAAAGCCGTTACGGGAAGGGATCTCACCTACCTGGAAGGCATCGAGTTGGGCCAGAAGATCTGGAATCTCGACAATGCCATTTGGAGCCTGCAGGGACGCCACCGCGACATGGTGCACTTCACCGGCGTCCACTACGAGTTACCGGGCTATGGCTATGATGGCGGCGGCAGTCAGTACCCCGCTATGAAAGATGGGAAATGGGAACGCATCAGTGTGAAGGAGACGCACTTGGACAAGGATCGGTTCGAGGACTTCAAGACCGAATTCTACAAGGTGCAAGGTTGGGACACGTCGACAGGACTGCCGACACGAAACACGTTGGCCGACATGGGTTTGGACCATGTCGCGGATGAACTCGAGGCGCAGGGGAAGTTGGGGGCATGAGCGGCCGCCGTCCGTTTCAATCCTCTTGTGGTCCAATGCATTAAACACGCCCATGCGGCATGAACAGTCAGCAATCAACTACGCTGAAGCAACCAGTTCCGCGGACAGGTCGGAGAGGCCAAGCGCGTCGATACCGCCCGGTTTTGCTACCCGTTCCTTTCCGGCATAGATGATCAGGGCACGATCGGGTTTGATATCACCAATCGCTGTGTGGAAACCGCGTGAGACGCTGGGTACCGCGCCGCGTTTTACCTCGACAGCCCAGGTTCTGTCGCCTGGCAATTCCAGAATCAGATCGATCTCTGCACCAGCGGCGGTCCGATAGAAGCTGAACCGGGTCCGAGGAGGTGCTGTACGGCACAGGCTCTCGATGACGAACCCCTCCCAGCTTGCGCCCGCGATCGGGTGTCCCAATACATCATCGAGTGTTTCCAGGCGCAACAACGTATGCACAAGGCCACTGTCACGAATATAAGTCTTTGGGGATTTCACCAAGCGCTTGCCGACGTTGGCGTGAAAGGGAGTCAGGCGTCTGACGAGTAGCAGATCAACCAGCAGGTCAAGGTATCTGGTGATCGTCTTGCCATCGACTGCAAGACTTCGTGCCAGTTCGGCGGCGTTGAGCAAAGCGCCCTGGCGATGGGCCAGCATGGTCCAGAATCGACGTAGTGTTTCTGCCGGAATCCGCGGTCCCAACTGGGGTATGTCACGTTCAAGGTAGGTTGTGATGAAATTTTCCCGCCAGGCCGCGCTCGAATCTTCCGAAGCTGCCAGCAAACTTCTGGGAAATCCGCCACGGATCCATAGGTCCGTCTGCTGGTCCGCGTTGACTTCCAGGCTGTCCAGTGGCGCGAGTTCGAGATAAGCGATTCGTCCCGCGAGGCTTTCGCTGGACTGGTGCAGCAGATCAATCGATGCAGATCCGAGGAGAAGAAAGTGCCCTGTTGGTTTACCAGACAAGATTCGTTCATCGATCACCCCACGAAGCACGTTGAACAAATCCGGCGATCGTTGTACTTCGTCGATAATGACCAGTTTGTCCGATCGGGAACTCAGGTAACCCAACACATCCTCTAGTTTGCTGGCATCCACCGGGTTTTCCAGATCAAGGTAGTCGGGTGATGTTTCAAATGCGTTCTGCTGAAGCATCCGGGCCAGCGTTGTTTTACCCACTTGTCGCGGACCCAACAATGCAACTGCCGGAAACTCCTGCAGTCGCCTGTTGACGAGGGTGGATAGTCGTCGAGATAACATCCTTGTAATTATGGACCGTTAGTCCCGAAATGCAAGGTTAAGGAGCAGGCCGCCTTCCAGTGACCAATGCTCCGCACTGGCACACGCCAGCGCCGACGTGGCGGCGGCAAATCATTGATCCCACAACAGCAGGTATGTGTCCACAGAATCGGATCAACTTCCGTTCTGCTGCGCTGCCTGCTCCTTGGGCACGAACCAGCGCACCTTCTGTCTTCCGATCGCAACCGTCTCGCCCGACGTGCTCTTGATGACATACTCGACAGTCGAGAATGCAGTCCGTTTCGAGAAACCCTTCTCAATCAGAACCTGTCGATAGCTGTACGGTTCGCCGCAGATCATGGGACCGGTGAGCAGGAGCTGCAGTCGCGCATTCATTCCTGCACGGGACGGTTCCTCCGGCCTTCGGGAATCCCCTCTCGGCTTCGCCTTCGGAGCTACCTCGAAGTGAGGGAGACCCAAGTTGTGGTAGGTGTTCATCGGTACGATCGCGCCGCCCCAGGGAGAAGCTGTCTTGTACCACTCGAGCGCGTCTGCGGCCGCCTCTCTTGCAGCCGCGGTATGTTGTGGCAGGACGCAGATTGTCCGTGTGAACTCGGAGCCGAGCGGACGACGAGGCAGCACATCCGAACCGGCCTCCGGGCCCGCCAACGGTGGCGCGTCCGGTCGCTGCCATGGCGGGATCGCAGTCGCTTCTGTGGACGCCAAACCGGCGTGACCCAGGTTGGCAATCTTGCCATCGTCCTTTTCCATGGTGAGGGTGATAAGGCGTTCGTCTTCAGGCAGCCCCTCCGCCTGCGATGCCAGGATGCGAAATGTGCTGAGTTCATCGATTGTCGACAGGAAGTCGAGCATGAGGAACCCGCGTTCGTGCCACGCCTTGCCAAACAGACCAACAATCACCGGCGTGTAGTAGGCCAGCAGTGTGTTGGCACCGATCGGCGCAGCTCTGAAACCAATCCGTTTTGCCTCATCTTCGTCGTGAATCGAGCCTATCGAGTCCGCGTGCAGGTTCGGGGCCTGCATCCACGCAGTTTCGACACCGGTCTGTCCGCGATTGCTGTCAGTACCCATGGTCTTCGCGCCCCCGCCCCCGCATCATTTCGGTTCCAGACCGAGAGATCTTGCGTGCAACCGTCGCATTCCGTTCAGCCACCGGTCGTAATCCCCGGTCTTCCTCTGCATGTACGTGAGTACTTCCGGATGCGGGAGAATCATAAAGGTCTCCCTGTCCATGGCATCTATGAGGATTTCGCAGAGTTCTTCCGGTTCCATCATTTCACCCTGACCGGGAGTGCCACCACCGGTGCCGGGATTCATCGCTGTCCTGACCGCAAGCGGGCACAGAACAGAAACCTTGATGCCGTGGTGTGCGTGGGTGATCGACAGCCACTCGGCTAACGACACGGCAGCGTGTTTGGTCACCGAGTAGGGTGCTGAGCCTAACTGGGTCAGCACGCCCGCGGCCGATGACGTGCTGAGCAGGTAGCCGTCACCCCGCGCTATCATTCCGGGCAGCACGGCACGTGCAGCATAGATGTGTCCCATGACGTTGACTTCCCAGACGTGCTGCCAGGACTCGTTAGCTACATCAACACCCCCCGCTGCGCCGATCCCGGCGTTGGAAAACATGACGTCGACTCTTCCAAAGCGCTCTTCGGCAGTACTGACGAGGCTGGTAATGTCTTCCTCCTTACCCACGTCGGCCGGTACGCCAAGTGCGCCGATCTCATCAGCGACCTGCTCAAGTTGAGCGACATTGATATCGGCAATCACCACCTGCTGGGCGCCCTCTGCAATGAATCGTTCCGCCGTGGCACGGCCGATGCCGCTGGCCCCGCCGGTAATTACTGCAACCTTTCCTTTCAGTTTCATAGCTCGTCTCTGTCATTGAATGAGGCATACTATCGCAGGCTGGAGGCGAACTGTCGACCGGCCGCAGCAAAGCTCTGTCAGTCCAGAGTTGGTTTCACAAGATGACAATGCTGCCGGTACTGCCATCCACCCTGACCCTGTCGCCTGTCTTCAGCCGCATGGTCGCATTGCCGGTTCCAACAACTGCCGGTATACCGAGTTCCCGAGCCACAATAGCTGCATGGGAAAGGGGAGCACCCACGTCAGTGACGATGGCACGCGCTCGTGGGAACAACGGCGTCCAGCCCACGTTTGTCACGACTGTGACGAGGATTTCCCTGGGCAGGAATTCATCCATCTGGTTGAAGTCAGCAAGCACTCGCACCGGCCCCTCCACTACACCGACGGCACCGGGGAATCCAATGATCAAGTTCTCTTCGGGAGCAGATTCACCGACAGATCCATCATGGTGGTCTGTGCGACGATTGGGATCAGCGGCCCATTGAAACGGATCGAATCGGCCGGTTATCAGGTTTGGCAATCGAGGCAGCGCCGCGTAGCCTTCGTAGGTTGCCCGTCTCGTGTCGATAACTCCGAGAACTGATCGCTCTCCCCGCAGCAATCTCAGCAACTCCTCGGCCGTCAGATAGAAGAGTTCGTTACCGGTATCGGCCAATTGGGCAACGCGCAGCACCCACCTGCGCAGTACCCAGGCAACTCTGACCATTTCATTACGAATGATCTCGCGTTCCCTAGCAAGCTGCCCGGTTCTCGTAAACAATCGATAGAGGTATTTGGAGTGTCTGGGTGAGGAACTGCGTAGACGGGACCAGGCTGCTTCCCTTGCCTGAAACTGTTGATCGAGGAGTTGCTCGACATCGATGTCATTCCACTCAGCCATGGCACGATCGATCCAGTTCTCGGTTTCAGCACTTCTGGGAGTCGCAAATTCTGCTTCGTCAGGACCCCGGTGACCACAGGCTCTGACAAATTCATCACGTGATATTTCACCTCTGGCGAGTGCTGCGATCGCTAGCATGGTTCCAAGGCTCTGCAACTGACCGTCACCGCCAAGACCGGAACGAAGGGTAGCAAGGTCCTCGGCATTCACCTTATCCGATAGTCGCTCGATCAGCCTGGAATGCGACAGATTGAATCGGTTAGCTACATGAATCAATAAAGAGAAGACTCGTTTGTTGGTTTCGTTGATTGAATGGTAGATCGTCATCAGATCCGATGCCGTGCCGGATCGTTCCAATCGATGGGCATGATCATCGCACCAGTCTGCACACTCGTAACGCAGCCACTTGAGTAACCGTGTTCTGCCGGTTTGCGCCCGTAGGAAACCTGTCAGGTAGTGCAGTACAAATCTGAAGATTGCCATCGGTTTCAGTCTGTACTGCGGTATTTTGGATTGCTCCGGGAGCATACCGATGAACTGCTCGACGGTACTGCGGATTTTTTCCGAACGCAACCCGAGACCGGAATAGATCGAGAACATCAGGCTGATATTGCTGTAGGGCCGGCCACCGATATTACCGATTGCGGACCGACCATCCAGTCTTCCCGCCGCGTGGTCAAACAGGCCCTGCAATATCGACCAGGTGAAAGGAGTCATTACATCTGTGATCGCCTCACCTATATTGGTGTTAGACCAGAGGAACTCTCCCAGAAGAGAGTCATTCCATATCTCCCGGGTCGGCGACGATCCCGTTATGGGTCTCGACTGGGGAAGATACAGCCTGTTGTCTTTGATGGTCCATTCGATGTCTTGTGGATTACCGATGGCGGCTTCAACTCTCATGGCTAATGCGAATAGCGATTTTCCGTGAGGCCCAAGAATTTCGGGACCGGTCAGGACACCACTATTCCTGTCGATTGAGAATCGCTCGCCGGTCAACTGACCTGCAGCCAGTGGCTCACCCGGACCGATCACGGAGTGGCCAACCATGTCGGCTGTCTGCCCGGTGACCGGATCAACGGTGAACAGGATGCCGGATACATCGGACTCTATCATTACCTGCACCACCACTGCCATCTCCTGCATCTGGTCTGACGATGTGTTCCGGCTGTAAACTTTAACTCTATCGCTTGAGCGTGATCTGTAAACCCGGTTGATTGCATCGGCAAGCTCGTCTTCGTCTGCGACATTCAATACGGAGTCGAATTCACCGGCGAAGGATGCGTTCGCTGAATCCTCATGCAGGGCAGAGGATCGAACGGCCACCAGGGAGTGCCCTGAGCGTTCCAACAAAGCCCGATATCCGGCCTTAACATCCACCCAACTGTCAGTCGTTAGTTCGTCGCCGATAAACGCGGCTGGCGGAATAATGAATCCATCGGGAACCGGAAACTTCTGCTGGAAGAGGGCAGCAAGGGTACCCCCCTTGCCGCCCAACTGCTCCATATCCAAATCGTCAGCGAATTCAATGATCATAAATCACCCGATGCAGTGGCTACTAAAGGCGTGTGTCGCCAAGCCGATTGAGTATCGCCATGGGTGCTGTCGTTAGATCCGCATTGACACCTGTACCGTAATACAAGAGCGTCGAAGTGCCCCTTAAGTTGCCCCGCAACGAAGAGTTGACATCCATGTTGAGGATAGCAGAACTCATGCCGGACAGATTGATTTCAGTATCAGCCAGCGGACTGATGTCACTGAAGTCCAGTTGACTGATGCCGGAAACATTGACCACCAGGCTGCCGATCGACAGGGATTCACCTTTGAGGAAGCTGACGCCGATTACATCGACCTCCAGTTCCTGTTGGTTAAACTCACTGAGTGTGACATGGGTGACTCCTGACAGATCGACTCTGTCGAGGACAGGCATGGTAATCACCGCATCGATTGTCTGCACATTGTTGTTGGCGACTGCCAGATCCAGATCAAGCCTGGTACCCGTCTGAGTTAACAGGAGATTGTCCGCCACGTCAGCATCGATGGTTACCTGCACCGAATACTGCGTGTCCTGGATGATATGGACCTTGAACACGCTGGATACGGAAATCTCGGTGAAGTCGTCGAATTCAAAGTCGACGACCGTCGTTTCCTTATTGAAATCACGAAGGGTAATGGCATGCGCAAGAATGCTGTTGCCATCGGCGGCAATCATTGCGTCTACAAGGACGTGGGAACCAGACACAAGATCGTCGAGAAAGCCGTTAAAGAATAGCGTGTCGGCGTTGATCCCTATCGACCTGCCGTTGAGTTGGAAGAAACTGGCAGAGGCCAACTTGCCGATGGCTCCCTGAATCAACAAGCGCAGACCAGCCGTGCCAGGAAGAACTGCATCGAATGCAGAGGAAATCTGATTACCGACCAGTATGCCGTTATCCAGAGAGCCTTTTACCATCACAAAGCTACCGTCCTGAAGCAGAGCCGGCAGTTGAATCGACTGGGCATCGTCATAATTGACCATTAACCGATTGATCTTGAATAGGCCGTTGACCTGGTCCAGCGCGGAAACGATTCCGGCGATCTGATGCATCGTGGCTGGCGCAGCCGGCTCTATAAGGGTAGCCCGGATTTCCCCGGTCGCCTGCGCAAAGCCGCTAATCTGAACCGGCGTACCCACCTGCAGTCCGTCAAAACTGTCCGGATCGATGCTTGCATCGAACAGGGTGGTCTGATCCACCAATACCATCTGACCCATTACCACCAGGCGGCTGCCGGCTGAGTCGATGCTATCGACGGGGCCGATGATACTGGCGTTCTGGTGGATGGTAGTCGCCGTGCCGGTCGACCCATCTGCATTGATCTCACCTGCGAGGGTGACGATGTGACCCAGTCTGAGGTCGGACACAACACCGGAATGGCCATTGACGGTGACTGTTGCATTCGCAGTATCGTAGATTACACCGTTGACTCTGATACTGCCGAGCGCAGAAATGACGCCGTGTGTGGAAATCGGTTCTGGGCCCAGTGGCGTGAGTGGGACGTAAGCCGGATTGAGTGGAGCGTAATTCGGCGAGTAGGCAGCGGAGCCATTGGAGCCGCCGGAGCCCCCGCAGCCTTGTAGCATGAGCGATGCCAGAGTGATCCAACACCATAAAAGTCGTTGACTGTACATTTTGATTCCTCCTGGTTACTGACGTTGAGTGACTCGATTCGTACAGTCAGCATTAGAAGGCCAACGGATACAGTCCGCTTGACGAAGACGTGACTTTTATCTGATGAATTTGTCGGGACGCGATGGCGATGAGGACATCGCTGAGTTGCCTGGGGAGTGAGAGACTACCAGGAGATGAACCGCGATTTCTTCAAGCCGGAATCACCAGGCCTTGGGCCGGTTAACCTGTATACCGGTAATGTCAGCGATGTCATTGGCCTTTTGCACCAGTTCCTCCTGCCAGGAATCATGGACTTGGAGGCGGGTTAGCAGCTGCCGATATCGAGGGTGGCTTTCGACTTCATCGATGATTTCCTGCGGGCAGTAATGGCGCAGTTGAACTCTGATGTAATGGGCTGATGGATCGTTTGACTCCACCAGTTGTTCAAGACAGTCCAGGGCTTTGTCTACTTCGTTAAACATAAAGTAGCCGTTGACTCTAAGGACACCCTGGAAACTTGCTCTGCCTGCCATCCACAGGAACTCTTCTTCAGCCTTCTCTTTATCACCCTTCCAGTAGAGATGGACAACCTGGGCAAAGGCTCGTGGCCAGACTCTGCTAATGATCGCAAGATCATCTTGGGCCCTGGAAAACTGCTTATCCCGACAGAAGATCACAGCGCGCTGAGCCCTAATCAGATGCCGTTCAGGTTCGATCTCAAGCTGTGCGCTTGCCACCTCAATGGCTTCCCTATACCGATGCCGTGCAAACAGCATCGCTATCTGATGACTCGCCAATCCCGGTATCAGCGTTTCACCCACCACATAGTTGACTTTGCTGCAGTAGAGGTCGAAGTAATCCAGGGCGGCATCAGTCAGCCCGACGACATGGAGGAGCATGGACATTTCCATGTATTCGAAGTCCTACCAGGAAGGATTCGGGTGACGAAATTGCTCACAGACCTTATCCGCCATTTTGCGTTGGTCAAAGATCGCATTCGCCTGAAGGCGAGGGTCAATCTGAAGCAGGCCAAGTATCGGATGCTGCCAGTTCAGTTCCTTGGCCCTCTCCAGTGTAGCTCTTGCCTTGGGCCCCATTTCACTCCAGGGCACTCCGAAGCTGGTCATTAGGGAGACATAGCAGATAGCCAGCAGGCCATGGGCAGCAGTGAAGTCTGGATCTTGCTCCAGCGCTTGCTGCAGGTACGTTGTCGACAGTGTCAGACTCTTGAGGGTAACCTGCCGCAAGGCGTTCAATGCCAGCAGGTAGGCGTTGTAGGCTTCAATCTGTGTGGTTCCGACATCGATGACTTTCTGCTGCTGCCCGGACCCCAATTCAACGCTGAGGGCATTGATGACGCGTCTGGCTACATCGTCCTGGACATCGAAGATATCGCCCAATTCCCGATCATATTGTTCCGACCAGAGATGTGAGTTAGTTCTGACATCGATCAGTTGTGCGGTCAGCCGTATCCGGTTCCCCGCGCGGCGAACGCTGCCTTCCAGAACTGTGGCGACATTCAGTTTCTGACCGATGCTGGTGATATCGTCGTTGCTGCCTTTGAACTGGAAGGAGGAAGTCCTGGCAATCACGCGCAGGCCCTTTATTTTTGTCAATCCGGATATCAGCTCTTCTGCTATCCCGTCGCCAAAGTACTGCTGGTCGCCATCGCGGCTCATGTCCTCAAACGGAAGCACTGCAATGGACTTGTCGTCCGCGTCATTTGGACGCGTGGTCGAAAGTGCGTGCGCGGCGTCGTCGTCGGAGCCAGTGACCTTCACCTCTGCCCACAGTCGATAACCCCGCTTTGGGATGGTCTCGATTGGGCTGAGATTTTCGTCCCCGATAATGTCGCGCATGCGATGGCGCAGTTGGTAGATACATCGGGAAATGGTGTGTTCGGTGACTATCACGCCCGGCCAGACGGCATCAAGCAACTCGTCCCTGGAGATCACTTCCCCGGCACGGCCTGCGAGAACCAGCAGGACCTCCATCACCCGTGGTTCTATCCGTACCTTACCGGCAGGTCCTGTCAGGATTCCCTCGCGAGAATCCAGCAGTATTGCAGGAAGTGGTTCTCTCTCGTTAGCCACCCGGGTGATGCCTCTCCGTTGCAATTCCCAGTGATGCCTTTTGCCAACCGTCCTGTGACAAGCAAGGTAACTCTACATCGAAAAGCACGCCAGGAATAGTCAATCCGTTGCCGGTAGCCGCACCATCTGGCGACGATGGAATGGACTCCGAATGGGTCATCAATAAGGGCAGTTCAATACGATATTGGGTCGCCGGCATGATCAGTCCTCTCGCCGGGTAACCGGGAAAAGGCTGTTCAAAATGGGGTGGAAACGACGCTAGCCGTTTGGGCGCTCTCCTCGAAGGCGTCTGCATTGTCCCCTTCGTCAAGTTGGTCGCGGAAACGAAATTCATTTTTGAAGTCGCATTTCAGTCGCGAAACGTGCGTTCCAGCGAGACGAGCGTTCTTACAGAACAAGCCGACCGCTTCACTACCATACTTCGCCGTGTAGTCTTCCACAATCTTGCTGACCAAAGGCATATGCTCTGCCGGGATATGGGCTATGAACTTTTTGAAGTAGTTCCTGATTGGCGGGCTGGTAGTGGGCGTCGCGGCAACGCCTAACCAGCCAACAGCATGCCTGACATTTCGTGGGACACCGCCCAATCCCAGTTGGTAGATGTAGGAGACACGGGCCTGAGCGAGTTTGAATCCGCTTTCCGCTGCCGTCATCAGATAAGGAAGTGCTTCCTTGTACCTTCCCTGCCGATAGAGTCGTCCGCCGAGGCCATTGTCCTTTCGAACGCTGAGCATCACGATGGGATTGAGTTTGCCCAGACGCCGTCCTTCAACGACGATTTCTTCGATAGGATCAGTTGGTGCGCTTGCCTGAATTGCGCCTTCATCAGTTGCTTCGGCAATTGCATGGTCGGCACCGAGAAGGCCGACGAGTACAATCACCCAACGCCTTCCGGACACGTTTGATACCTTCATTATTGCTTTACTCAGGTGTTTCTCGATTTGATGCTATGTCGCACTGATGGCATCAGATGTCTGAATCCGAACGGATTGCAACACATTGCCGTTTCAAAAACCAGCGGCAGATCCTCACGATGCGGTCGCCGGCTAGGCGCCCCCGGCTAGGCGCCCCCCGCTAGCGTTCCAGATGAAGTGTCACGAGGGGTTTGAATGGATCGAACTCCTCCCGCAGAGTCCATGCCATGCCTCGCAACAGAATGATCCGAAAATAGGGATCGTTGAAGGTAAAATAGTTGTGTCCCAGAATTGTCGCGAAAACGCGGCCATTGCCCGACTCATGGGTCCACACTACCGGCCAGGCTTTTCCGTCCAGTTCATCCGGTTTCGGCGCGCGCGTCGAACCATTCGTCGGTCCGCCCGGCGCGGTTAGATACGTAGTCACCTCGCTCGCGTCGCCAGCCAGATTCCAATAGTGCTCGTCCACAATGTCAAACGTATCGGAAAATCCCTCGAAGAAGGACGACTTCCTCCCGGCGTCCGTCAAGCTGACGGGGGCTAACGGGCCCCACAAGGTCGGTCCATTGCCTTGCCGAGTCGTACCGTACGCCAAGCCGATTCGCTTCGCCAACTCGAACCCGGACCCTTCGAGGATTGCCAGGTGGAAAAACATAAGTCCGCCGCCGCGCTTTTGAAACGCATCCATCATGCCGTATTCGCGCTTACCCCAGGGGTCGCGTTGCTGGGCGTAAAACACGATCAGGTCCGCATTCGCCCATTGCGGGTCGGATGGGAAGTACATGGCCCGCTCTACCGTAATTCGGGGGACGGTGGGCAGCAGCGTATTCACATAACGGTCCATGACCCAGCCGTACTCGTGGCCGCCTCGCTCGTGATTCTTGTCAACGCCCCACACCCAGACGATATGCAAGTCACGAGACGGATTCTTATTCACCATGGGTCCCACCATGCGTTTGATTTCCGCGGGATTGCGTTCCGGCTTTTGTTGCCAGGGGTGTTGGCTGTAGGCCAGGCTGGAAACCATCAACGCGATGGCCGTGTAAGCGATCGTTCGAGACTTGCCGGTAATCATAAACATGAAAACTCCTCTGCCACCCCAATAATCCGGTCGATGTGGTAGTTGTTTGAACCGCTTTCCATCGTGTGAGTTCTCCTCAAGAATTGCTTGCGGGGACAGTCAATGGCCCTCTGTTGAGCCGTCAGGGCTTTGAGCGCGTCGGGGACTGCGATCAAGGCGGGTGTACTCCCCTGGCTGCCGGATTCACCCAATCAGTCGTGTTGTCTCGAAGGACTCCAGCGTACTGTCGTGAATTGGTCATTCTACTCACATATAGCATCTTGACCATATGTTTGTCTCGGCTGTTCAACCAGGCACCTGACGCCGAGCCACGAGGGATCAGGCGGCAAGAGACTATCGGCTATTGACAGACCGACTGGCTTGGATAACATGAAACTCGAGCGGCGGGCATTTCACGGATGCCCTTTTGCTTCCGCTTAACATGTTTGTTAGGAGCAAGAATCGAGGAACTGGCATGACAGACATAGTTAGTATTTACCCACATGTACCTTCAGTCAGCCCGCAGGTTACCCGTGATTTCTTTGTGGACTTGCTGGGATTCGAGATTCAATCTGAATCTGCCTCGTTCGTTGAACTTCGAAGAGGAAAGTGCAAAATTGGAATCCAGAGATCGACGGGAGAACCGAATCAACAAAGCTTCTATATCGAAGTCCGGGGAATCGACGAGCTCTGGCAAGCCAAGAAAGAGAGTTTGGCCAACTACAAACTTAGAGAACTATTCGTCCAGGATTACGGCATGAAGGAATTTCACGTGCTGGCACCGGAAACAAGGACTTTGGTTTTCGTTGGCGAACCGGTTCAATCGAGAGAAGCATGACGAATATTGCCTGACATGATGATTGAGCTGTTTGTCACGCTCCGGTGAGCCCTTTGGGTGACCACCGGCATCACGCAGTAAGAACAAGAAGTACGGATCTAATCGGCCTCGTGAAGATTCATGGACCAAACACCAGCACTTAGGATTGTTCTCCTCGACCCGCCCGTCGGTTTTGCCTTCTGCCTGCAGACGGGTAAGGGAGCCGGGAGCACACGACTGGACTACGTGATTTCCGAAGGCGGCGATTTGTCGTTTGAGCTTGAGATCACGGCACGAGAGAAGGCGGGTATGGCCAATTTCGTTGGTCCGTTTGCCCAAGGCACAGCGGATGCCAGGTTTTTCTACATCTGCGTTGGCAAGTCCCTGGAACAGGATGAGCCAATGTGGTCAGGACGCGTCAAAGTTCCGCTTGCGTCGATAGGCTGAGCAACGGTCGAGGAAGTAACCGATGATCCAGCCAAGATTCTGCAAGCTCGGTATGCAGCGACAGGACCCAAGGGTGGACCCGCACTTGCCAGTGTCCCACTGTTGAATGGCGGGTGGACTATCGTTGCGCGCTAACCGGAACTCAGAGGCGTTGAGCGAAAAACCAGCACGACAAGAGATGACGGATGCCTCATGTCTGTATCCGTGTTGAAAACACACTGATCGTTCGACCTCAGACCACTGCTTCTGGCGTTACACACGCTCGTGATGACTACCGGATGAACCTTTCCGGGCTGGCCGGTGTCATGTATGCGGAGATGCCTTTGCACAATAACGATGCCGACCTCATCCGGAGAATCGCCCGCCACGATGGGTGTGCGCTCGCGGACCTGATGGGCCGATTCGAACGGGCGCTGCAGAGGAGAATCAACGATATCGTGCGGGACGCAGCGGCTGCCGATGACCTGACACAGGAGACCTTCTTGCGAGTATGGACCCGGGCCGAGCAGTTCCACGGTGGCGACAATGCGGCAGGCTGGCTGGCGCGCATCGCCACCAATCTCGCTCTGAATCATCTGCGTGGTAACCGGCGCAGACCGATTGAGCCGCTGCCGCTGATGTCTGAAAAGGACGGGGGCGGGGTCCCTGACTGGATCGTTGACCCAACTGCCGATGATCCGTTGGAGTGGGCCGGTGCAGCCGAATTCGAGCAACACCTGCGCGCCGTCCTCGCCAAGCTGCCCGCCGAGAAACGGGCGGTCCACCAGATGGTCGAAGACGGCGTCGAACTCAGGGCCGTCGCCGAGGAACTGGGCATCCCCATAGGAACTGCCAAAAGCCGTCTGCACTACACACGCAAACACCTGGCGGAAGCCTGGCAGAAACTTGCCCAACAGCGGGAGGATATTTAGATGACCCAAATTCGAAGCGACGCCCCCTGGCACCGACAGTCCTATGATCGATTCCTTGAAGAGGCGTTGCCCCAATTGCTGGCAGAGCGATTGCCTCTGGCGGGTTACCAGACAATCAGAACCGGTGAGCAATCGGTGAAGGTCACTGTCGCGGTGGCCCAGGGCGAGCATGCCGCGCAGATCACATTCGACGACCTGCCCGCGCCCAGCGAGGCCGGCGTGTTCCTTTACGATAACCGGCCGGTTGTGGTTACGCCAATTGCTGATAACGAACATCTGGACAAGGCGCGTGTTCGCTGCGTCGGCGACCAGCTCATAGATTATGTCGCTGACCACCTTGGGCGTGCGCCAGACGCTATCGAGTGGGACACAGCCCTACTTGCTTCATGGGTTCCCCTGGATCACTGGCTGAAGGACTACCTGCGCCCGGCAGCATCTGCGCCCGGCGTACGCCCACGAGCGATGCGGTTGGACGAGACGAACTGGCTGTCGAGGCTGGGTCACCTGAGGAGGATATTTATCGAGAGCTTGGACGATGTGATCGCGCCTGGTCAGCACGGCCTCGCGTGCCCGCTCGAGAGTCCCGAAGGTCCGAACCTGGGTCACGTGATGAGCATCTCTGTAGGTGCGGAAATCCGCGATGGCCGGCTGCTCCGCATCGATGAAGAGCCGTCGGCCATGCTGGGCCTGACGGCTTCGATGATGCCACTGGTCGAGTACGACGATAACAATCGAGCGTTGATGGGTGCAAACATGATGCGGCAATGGCTTGCCCCGGTGGATCGTGAGCCGGCCCTCGTTCAAAGCGGCAACGAACCCGACGACGAAGCCTTCTGGTGCGGCCGCAACCTGCTGACCGCATTTGTCTCATGGGGCGGCGACACGTTTGAAGACGCGATCGTTATCAGTCAATCCGCAGCTGGCAAACTCGCATGTGTCGACACCCTGGCCGTTGGCGACAAACTCTCCAACCGCCACGGCACCAAGGGCGTTGTGGGGCGGATCGTCCCGGATGAAGAGATGCCCCACCTGCAGGATGGCACGCCCATCGAGCTCTGCTTCAGCTTCATCGCCTGTCACACACGCATGAACCCGGGTCAAGTGCGTGAGGCCGTTCTCGGGCGAATCGCTAAATCGACCGGCGAGACGATCGTGGCGCCCCCGTTCCGGGGTCCCGACGACGAGACCATGCGCCAGATGCTCCGCGCTGCGAAGTTGGATGTATCCGGCATGGAGACGCTGACCGCCGGTGCAGACGGCACAGCGATGGCGAGGCCCTCGGCGGTCGGTTACGTTTACTGGGGTCACCCGAACCACCGGGCTGTCGATAAGCTGCATGTCTTTGTGGGACAGCGCGTGGGCGAGGACACTCACCAGGCGATCGGTGAGATGGAGTTCCTGACACTCCGCGACGCCGGGGCGAAAGACCTGATCAATGACCTCTACAGTGTGCAGAACGTCGACGGCGCAGACGTGGATGCGATCTTGGATGCAGTCGGCAAATCGGCCGAGCCCTCTCGCCCTGCATCCACGCCGCAATTCAACGAATTGGCTGCGCGCCTTAGCGCGATCGGCATCGGTGTATCACATGACAGCTCCGGCCTCGCCTTCAGCGCGTCCGATGCTGCCGGTGGCGGCATCGAACTGGCTGAACCCGTACCACATCCATGGCGTACTGCGCAAAAGCTTGCCTTCGTAGCTCCAGCGCCCGGTACAACCGACACGCTTGCGGCGGTTCGTTCGGCCAACGATCGGCTGGCACGGCTTATCGCGGATGGCTCTCCTTCGCCACTCATCAGCGGCGCTCGCCAACATCTACAGGCGACTGTCAGAGATCACGCCGCGGTAACGCTTCAGCCAACGCACCTCAAGCCACATGCCCGCGTACTTTTTTCCGGTCGCGGCGTGATGGCGCCTGGAACAGAACTCACACACGATCAGATTGGCCTGCCCGATCAGATGGCCTGGGGCTTGTTCGGCCCCTTCATCGAGTCGGCAGTCGGAGCCGACGCTGTCGCCAACCGCACCAGCCAAGCATCGGCTGCACTGGATCGTGCCATGGTCGACAGATGGGTCATAATGGCTCGTGCTCCCGCCATCCTGCCCACCTCTGTCCTGGCATTTCGGCCGATCCGAATCGAGGACCTCGCCATCCGGGTTCCTCCGCAGGTCTTGCGGCTGATCAATGGCGACTTTGACGGTGACCAGGTCGCTGTATTCCTGCCACTCACGACGGCAGCACAGGTTGAGGCAGAGCAGAGACTTTCTGTTGCAGCGCACTTGCAGAGAGATCGCGACTTTGTCCTTCCGTTGCTCGTACCCAAGCATGAGCCCCTGTGGGCGCTGGCGGACGTCTCTCGACGAGCCGGCGGAGTGGCGCAACTGGCTGGCACGATTGGCACCGACCTGTCGGCACCGGGAGGTGTCATTACGTTCGCCAGCCTGCACGCCGATCTGGCCGATCTGATGGATTCAGGTGGTTCGTCCGCTGTTCTCGAAGCGATAGAGCGGATCTATTCATTTGGCTTTGCTCACGCACGCGCCTCGGGTGCGTCGTTCAGCCCCTTTATCGCCGATGCTGCCGAGCCGCTGCCCAGCCCGGAAGGAAACGATCTCGGTATTTGGGAGCAGTATCACCTGGAGTGCGAACAACGTGTCATCACCATGACCGATTACGACGACCCCTGCATCGGTCCGCAATTGTTGGCGGTTCGAAGCGGGGCACGCGGTAACGCATGGCAGTTACGTGCCCTGGCAAGCGTCTTCGGGCTGGTCGTCGATGCCGGGAGGAACTTCACCCCGGCTCCAACATGCGTCGCCCGCGGCCGAAGTCCCGATGAGTTCTGGCACTGCGCGGCGGGTGCAAGGCACGGATTGGCTGACCTCCTGGAGCAACAGCAGGTGCGTTCGGTGCACACGCTGTCCGAGGGCCCCAAACCTGACGGTTTTGCTCCGCTGGCGAGGGCCATGCGCTCGAGCTTGCCAGGCGTGGTCTTTGCCCACGCCGCCGCAACCGGTGAGATCGACCCCCTCGTCGAAATCGACAGCCAACTGTTTGTGGGCGTTTGATGGTCGAATGACTCTGAGAGAGTGGCAGTCGAGCTGCTAACGATCTGGACTAGCCGATGAGTGACGTATGGTTACTTGGAAACAGGAAGATAGCGTCGCGATGCATCACCCTTAGCATACACAGGTGGGATTTCGGAGAGCAGGAAATATCCGGATGGATAAGCGGACATGTGAAACCAACCAATCCTGGCTTAGAAACAGGCAAAGGCAGATCCACACCATATCAGAAAGACGTGTGGAATCGCTGTCAGGTCCAGTTCCGCTTTGGAGGCGACTGCGACGGAAATTTACGATCGAGATCAGTGTTCAGCTTTGGCTCTAACCGGCCAACACCGGTCATCACCATGAGCACCAGAGCATCCAGTTGATCCCTTTTGACAGAGCTTCCTGCTGGGGTACTATAGATCCCGCGGATGACAAAGGAATCCGACATTATGGACCACCTTCACGTCGGAATCGACCATCTCAACGGGCAGGTATCCAATGGCACAATTGACACGCTCGACAAGTCGTTTGACCGAAGGCAGTGATAGAGGAGCCGTGTAGCTTTTGGGTGCCCATTGATCTCGGTGAATCGCTTGTCACTGGTTTCGAATAGCTCCCGAACACTCTTCCAGCGCCTTTTCCACGGTCCTGACAGCCTGATCGTCGCTGTCGGAGAACCGCACCAGGTTGTAGACCTCAAGGAATTCTCTGACTGCAGATTTGCGTTCCGATGGCCAGTCCGCGGGCAGGTTGTTGGCATAGGTCAACACCGTCCATGAAGCTTGGGCGGGCAGATTCGAGATGCTCAGGAATCGTTGCCAGAGCGAAAGCGTTGCCGGTGTCTGGACAGTCGCCTTCGAGCGCGGGGCGGACCGGCGCTGGCAATTTGAGTCGGGTGTCATTGAGGAAGAAGTCGTGAAACGGCTGTTCAGGATCGAAGTTGGTCTGTAACGAATAGCGTCTTCCCCGGAAATGTTGCAGCTACTTAGGCTGCGAACGGTCAGACTCTGGCGCGCAGTGGTGCCTATGTTGAAGTGGTGATTGTCAATTTGGTATCGCCACTCGCCAGTGGTCAGGCTCTCGGCATCCGGAACAACGGGAGAATCTTGTCGTCGATCCGAGGGTTGCCAGCGCAACTCTTTGTCCAACCTGACCAGACGATTACCCACCAGATAAGCACTCGGCAATGCGTCAGTTTCGATGCGCATGACTGCCCCGTTTGTTGGCCGTAAGAACACCGATGCGCTTAGCTGTTGGTAGGGTGAGAAGCCGGTCCGAGTGCTCTGACGTGGCTTGGGCAGTAGGCCTCCGAGTGCCTCGATCATAGGCGCCTGTCCCGATTGCATCAACACGACCATTACGGGCGTAAGCAGCGTCAGCGGTAACAGTAGCGCAAGGCGCGACATCAACAGCCCGGCGCAGCGATCGGCTAGAAGTGCAATCGAAGCAAGCAGTAGTACCCCAACGGTGATGAGGGCAACGGGCGCGCCGAAGAAGAATACAACCGTGCTATCCGGTGGTGAGATCAGCAATGTCAAAGGCAGACCAAGTGCGAGTATGGTTTGCGTGTCGGAATCGAGAGCGACCTCGGAACGGTTCTTTGTGCGTGCGGCAAACAGCCACAACTGATAGGAGAGCAGGGCCAGGACCAGTCCGGCGCTCATGCCGCCTGTCTGCGGCCAGGATCCCTCCACGGCCCAGTCTTCCAGTACCTGGCTGCCGCCTATTGCACCAACTGCCAGCAGTACGAAGATAAGCCCCCGGGTTGGTCGCTCTACCGTTACCAGTCTTAGGCTTCCGAGCAGAGCCGCGCCACCCCCGATCCAGGTAACCAGGGGTAACTCCATGGCGAGTCCCAGATGCAATGAGTGCAGCACCAGAAACAGTGCCAGGGAGAGATTGCTCAATGACATCAGCCCGTTGCCTCGTTGGGCTGAATTTCAAAATACTGATCCCCCACCGGTAGCGTGCCGACATCATCGGGCGATTCCGCCAACAGGAACACCAGCACCAGGACCCCCGCCCGTTGCCATCGATCTACCCAAGTCGTGATGCTGTCCGTCCAGCGCCCAACGACGACAATGTAGAGACCATCGTCAGCCAAAACCGTGTCCGGAATTGAATTTCCAGTGTCACCGCGTTCCGCCTCGCATGAGGCGATGTGCCGATAGAACTCCAGTCTGCTATCCAGGACGTGCCACTCCCTGCCGGTGGCCAGAGCGACCAGACTGAAACCTTCATTCTGTGCCGTTAGACCCAGCTCCACCGCCAACGCGAGACGTCTATCGAGGGCCGTCTCGCTGCCTGGTCGTCTTTGCCAGCGGGCGAACGTGGCCAGACTCAGATCGACAATCAGGTAAACCTTGTCGCGACGAATCTCATCGGTGCCCTCGAAAACTTTGCTCATGGGCTCGCCGAGTCTGCTGCCGGCTCTATGATCAAGCCGACGCAGTGAGTCCCCAATCTGATATTGCCGCGAGAAAGCGTATTCCAGTGAAGGTCCCTTGGGCGAATTATCGGAGCCGAACTTCAGTCGCTTGCTTGCCTGCTCGGCGATATGACGCAGTGAAGGCAGGGATGTCGGAAGCGTAGCCGGCAGCACGTAGACATCTCGTGGTGCTTGGATTCGTACGGTAAACCGAGTCAGAAAGAAGGGGAAGTAAGTCTGGACGGCCAGACCGGACAGCGTCAAGATACCCCTTCTCTGTGGCTCGAAACTGACAGCCATACTCGTTTGCTGCCCGCTCGGTAGTGCCATCTGGTGTGGCCGCGATCCTTCGCGAGGCCAACGACCGTAGGGCACAACCATTTCCCTTACTGAAAAGTTATAGAGCCCGCGGCGACTCTCATTCGTTACCCTTATCTGTGAAATGAGTGGCTGGCCTGCAACCGCTGTGCTCGGCGTGTCCGGCTGCAGCGTTACCCGGGGACGGCAGACGAATCCGAGTAAAAGACTCCATAGCAATAACGTCATGCCGAAAGCTGCGGTGAGTAATGGAAAATCGCTGCCTTGCCTATAGCTAAACAGAAAGATTAGCAGTGAGCAGAGCAGGGCAATCTTTCCGATTCGAGTAAGACCGTCGTAGAAGAAGCGCCGGTAAATACGCGTCAAGAGTCGGGCGAACTGCTCATTCCAACGCGGAACCATTCGCAGGTTCAGAACCCACCGTAGCAGTCGCCACCAATGCAGGAAAACCGGGTCATCGGGCAGGCGTAACGGCCGGTCAGCCAGTTCAGACATGCTGGGGAGTCATAATCTGTTCTTATCCATAAGCGACGCCGTGATAGCCACGTGTGGGCAGAACTATCTGGGTACCGGAATCCTCACGAGGATCTCCTGCAGGATTTCATGGGCATGGGCGCTGTCGTGATCCCTGCCATGTCGTGGCAAGACACGGTGATCCCAGACACTAGGCATGAGACGCTGGATATCTTCTGCAAGCGCCTGGCGCCTGCCCTTTACCAGGGCAAAGGCCTTGCAGGCGTTGGCCAGGTGCATGGAGCCTCGGGGCGATATCCCCAGCCTGACTCGCGAGTCCTCCCGGCTGGCCCTGGCGATGTCGATGATGTAGCGGGCGAGGTCTGCATGCAAAAAGACATCTTCACAGGCTTGACGCAACTGCGTGACTATTTCCCTTGTAAGCACGGGGACAGGATCATGACGCACTGTGGCAGCGTAGTCGTTGAGCAGGTGTAATTCCGATTCAACATCAGGGTAGCCCAAGCTGATAGATGTGAGGAATCGATCGAGCTGTGCTTCCGGCAACGGATTGGTACTGTCGAAATCGATGGGATTTTGTGTGGCGATCACCGTAAACAGCTCAGACAGTGGATGATTGACGCCGTCGGCGGCGACGTAGCCCTCTTCCATCGCCTGCAGGAAAGCCGATTGGCTTCGTGTAGGTGCGCGATTGATTTCATCTGCCAACAAGAAATCTGTGAATATCGGACCGGGTGAGAATGTAAAGTTCCCCTCTGCAGGGTTATAGATGCTGCCGCCCAGGATATCTGCGGGCAGAATGTCGTTGGTGAACTGTATGCGACTAAAATGCAGACCGAGGATCTGTGCGATGCTTTTCGCCAGTGTCGTTTTGCCAACCCCGGGAACGTCTACCACCAACACATGGCCCTTGGCGATCACGCTTGCCAGGAGCAGTTCGATCACGAAGTCATCTCCTAACCAGTGACGCGCCAGATCGCGATGCGCCTGTTCCAACAAGGACACCATCTCACCGATATCGTTATGTTTTGCTGTTTGCACGGGTCCACTCATTTTCTATCAGAACGTTATTCTAGCAGTACTCTGATCCACGGTCTGGTCACAATTAATCAGCTGGAGGTTAGTGGTAGACCTACCGGCCGGGGCATCAGCGCTGTTAAAGCCAACGCCCTTAACATTCAAGCGGATATGGTCCGCAAGATGTTCGTGCCGTTCTATACCACCAAACGTGAAGGGACCGGTGTAGGACTCGCCCTGTCGCGACAGATCATGGTCTCGCACGGCGGCTCCATCTCCGCATCGGTGAGTGGTCTCGGCGGAGCCTGTTTCACGCTCGTGTTTTAGTGACTACGAAGGTCACGTGCCTACCTGTGGCCACCGGCCCGTAGCCCTTGCCGACAAGATTGGGGTCTCTATACTAACGAGCCTGGCGCGGGGTGCCGCCACGTTGACAAATCAGCTCAATCACGGAAAATGACCATAATTAAGGTCAACCCGAATTTAGGACAAGCAATGAAGACGCTATCCCTATCGGAAGCAAAGATGAAATTGAGTGCCCTAATCGACTCAATCAACGTTACAGATGAAGAGGTGATGATCACCAGAAACGGTGCGCCGGCGGCAGTGCTGGTAAGCCCAAATGAATTCGAAAGCTGGCGCGAGACAATAGCCGTAAAATCGGATGCCGATCTGATGGCCGAAATCAAAACGGGGCTGCGCAAGTTGAAGGGGAAAAAGGCCGCTCTATATACGCTTGAAGAGTTGATCGGTGAGTGATACATGGCTGCATCAGGGTCAACGGTCAGATTAAGAGTATCTGAAGATACAACCCGACTCATCCGTCACTCTCATCCCAAATTGAAACGTAGAATAAAAAGGGCGTTGTCGACAATTATCGAGGATCCTTACAGTGGCAAGGCGCTAACGGAGGAGTTGAGAGGTCTGCGCAGTTTTCGGATGGGACGCATCCGTATCATCTATGCAATCGCCTCGAAAAAGCTGATTGAGATCGTGGCCATCGGTCCTAGAAAGCCCGTATATGAGGAGACGTACAGGATCATCAGTCGCGAGTAGAAAGGCAGACGCGCGAACTACTCGTAACGATACACCACACACCGCTCGATACGAATCTCATCCTGCCCAAAACGCCAGCGGCGGCCCTGGTCGTTCTCATCACCATTCAGACGGCGTCCCGGAATCCATTTGTCATCCAGGATGACCCCCTCATCCACACTGCCGATCCCTGAGATAGCCACCATCTCACTTTTTCCCTGATGTGCAAGAATCATCGGTGCGAGCTGCCGGAGAACGACGTAGCTCTTCGCCAGACTTCTTATCCGATTGCGATATCATTCTGTTCCGCTCTTCTCACTGCTAACGCCTGGGATCAGTGGCGACCAGCACACTCACTTCCCCGACTGCTACCGAAACCAATTTCCATCTGAACGATACATCAACACGCTATCAATATACAGAGGCTGCCCATCCAGTTTCCTTGTAGGAAGTGCTCGTCCTTACACCATTGCGGGCCACCGTCAGTTATGGATACGTGATAACAGACGGATGCCTCAACGTGGTATTCTTCTCGTGCCAGCGGCTCCCCAGCCAGAAGTAAACCTGGGTATCGAAAGCGCCGTTGAAGTAGAGCATATGGAGCATGTGAGAGGAGAGTGAAGATGAACGACAAGGCAAGACTAGATACACCGGAGCAAGCGGAGTTTCGCGCCTATTGCAGCGAATGGATCGCCAAGAACCCCCCAGCGGCGCTGCCGCCACCGGCGGAACGCAGATCCAAAACACAACCCGGACGAAAGTCACAGGTGTGGCACGACTACCAGCTTGCGTGGCAATTGTCAGCCTATCAGGGCGGCCTGGTGGGATGCGATTACCCCAGCGAATATGGCGGCGGCGGCCGCAACGATTGTCAACGGGTCGCCAACCAGGAATTGCAGCGCGTGGGGACGCCCGACTTTCCCAGTATCACGGGCCTGCGGTTCGGTGCGGCCACACTCTTGGAGCATGGATCGGAATTTATCAAGACGCGCTTTATCCCCAAGATGCTGTCAGGCGAAGAACAGTGGTGTCAGGGATTCAGCGAACCCAATGCCGGTTCGGATGTAGCCAATCAGCAAACCTTCGCGGAACCGGCGGGCGATACCTGGGTTATCAATGGACAGAAGATCTGGACATCCTTCGCTGAATGGGCAGATTGGATGCTGCTGATCTGCCGTACCGACCGGGCCGATAAGCACAAGGGGCTTACCTACTTCTGTGTGCCCATCAAGGCGAACCTGGGTAAATCCGTTGAGGTCCGCCCCCTTGTGCAGATCAACGGCGAAGCACACTTCAATGAGGTGTTCTTCGATGACCTGACGGTCGAGGATAAGTATCGGTTGGACGGGGTCGGCAGTGGGTGGTCTGTGGCAATGACAACCCTGAAGTTCGAGCGTAGTGCGGGGACGCTGGTCGAGCCGGCAGCAGGTAGCCCGCCGAATCCCGATGAGTCGAAGGGCATCACGGCGGAAACGCCTCTCATACGTCTGGCCAAGAGGTCCAAGCGATTCGGAAAAACTGCGGCGGATGACCCGGTCATGAGGGATCGTATCGTGCAGCTTCTTATTCGGCGCACAGGATTCGAGCAGGCCAACCGCAGAGCCCAAACCGAGGCGCTCGTGGATCATCCCATGCGCATCCCCATGCAGGCCAAACTTGTCGACTCGGAAATCAGACACGACCTGACGGCCCTGGGAGTGGAGATAGAAGGGGCTGCCGGCACGCTTGCTGCCGCCGATCAGAATGCGCCGGTAGGTGCCTGGCCGATCCAGTACATCAGTTCCTGCGGCGGGACCCTTGCATCCGGTTCCAGTGAAATACAACGTAACCAGCTGGGCGAACGCATTCTGGGCATGCCCAAGACGAAATAGGGAGAGCGAGACAATGGCACAACCAAGAGATTTTGGCTTTGGTGCGGACGAGACGATGATCAAGGATGCCGCACGACGTTTCTTCAATGACAACTGTGACGATTCAACCCTCATGGCCCTCGTTGGCGGCAATTCCGATCCGGCACGGGCGCCCGAGTGTTTGTGGGACAAGAAGGTATGGCAACAAGTGGTGGAACTGGGCTGGACTGCCATGGCAGTTCCCGAGGACGCCGGTGGCATTGGCATGAGTGCGGTTGCTGTTGCCGGTCTGGTGGAAGAGGCAGGACGTGCGGCGTACCCGTCACCACTCAATGCGACGATAAACGCGACCTACGTGCTGGCTGCCTGCAAGACCGACGGCGCCATCGCCGCCTTGCGTGAGATAAGCGAGGGCAAGACGGTCGCTCTGGCCACGACGGACAAGCAGGGATCCTGGCAATCGGCAGATACGGATGTCGTTGCGTCCGGCTCGGGCAAGGTGTCCCTTAACGGCACGGCATGGTTCGTACAGGACGCCGGCAAGGTTGACAGTTTTCTGGTAGCCGCCGCTTCAGGTGACGGCGTGGGGCTTTATGTGATTCCCTCGGACGCTCCGGGTGTGACCATCGTCCCGGATTCCATTAACGATCTTACCCGGGATCAAGCCCATGTTGAGTTCAGGTCGGTCGAGGTCGATCCGGCCTGTGTGGCGGCCGAAGCGGGAAACGGGGATGATGCGCTGGATGCAGCGCTGCCGGCAATCCATACCCTGACGGCGGCGGACATGTGTGGTGCCGGAGAATGGCAGCTGCAGACGACCGCAGAATACGCCCGAACCCGGGTGCAATATGAACAGTTGATCGGCTTCTTTCAGGCGGTGAAACACCCCATCGTCGACATGATGATTATGATCGACCATGCCCGTTCCCTCGTTTACAACGCCGCCTGTGCCATCGATCACGAACCGGAGCAGAGCGCGATATTCGCCCATATGGCCAAGGCATCGGCCAGCGACATGGCTCGATTTGCTTCCAGTCGATCGGTGCAGTTTCACGGCGGCATCGGCTATACGTGGGAGTGCTTCGTGCACCTGCGCTTCAAACGGCAGTTGCACAATCAGCTTCTGTATGGGGACTCTGCGTACCACCGGGCCAAGCTGGCGGATAAGTGGATGGGGCCGATTGCAGCCTAGGGCTTAGGCAAGAATAGTTTAACGGGCCGACGTCAGGCTGTCCGAGTATGTCTTGCGATTGCATAGTTTACGTATATAATGTGCGTAAAGGATGAAGGAAGGGCAGTATGAAAACAGCAACAGTCGGCGAGATCCAGAAGAACTTTGCCAAGGTACTCAACAGCATCAAAAACGGTGAAGAAATTACGATTACAAAGAGAGGGAAGCCAGTAGCGAAGGTAGTTGCGCTGGGCCCAAAAGATGAAATCGATTGGCCTGACTTTCACGGCGAAGCCCGTGAACTAAGGGGTGAACAGATGAGCGATATCGTTATTGAGGGCAGAGACGATAGGCTCTAAATGCTCTACGTTGACACCAGTGCCGTTGTTAAGCTCTACGTACATGAGGAGTATTCTCTGAACGTATCGAATTGGCTCAAAGAAAACGATGAGGCAATACCCTGGACAGCTCTTCACGGGTTGGAGTTCAGCAATGCAATCCATCTGAAAGAATATAGAGGTGAAATCACAGCGGAAGAATCTCATCTGATTGAGACAAGTTTCACCGAGCATGAACAAAGGGGTGTTTATTATCGACCGGAATTGAATTGGGCCGACACATTCGCCCGTGCAGTCGATCTGTCAACAAAGTATACGACGAAGACCGGTTCAAGATCTCTGGACATCTTGCATGTAGCCGCTGCTTTATTGCTTGAGGCCGACAGATTTCTTACCTTCGATGAACGTCAATCTAGATTGGCCGCCCTTGAGCGAATGAGAATGGTCCGTACATCGTAGGGTCAGTACCACAATCGACGAAGCACAGTAGAGTTCCCTCGGCAGGGACGGTGTGATCTAGCGAACACCACTCACCGTTGACGAAGTAGTGTGGCACAAACCTAACAATAGACCATCGCGGCAACCACGAGCGATCTGCCGCCTACCAGGTATCATGCCGGGCAGTGCTCATGTCCTATTCGTTGATGGTGACGGTCCCCACATCCCCATCGACGGAGATGACTTGGTCATGGGCGATTCGCTTAGTACCGTTCGCGACACCCAGCAAGGCCGGGATACAATACTCCCTTGCTGCAAGTGCCTCATGGGCGGTAATACTACCGATATCAGTGACAAGACCAATTCGCCTGGGGAAACAGGTTAGTCTACGCCCGTGACGTCGAGCGACACACAAGAATCGAAGAAGTGTCTTCAAATCCAATTCTCGATATACTTCGTCAATAATACTGTACTGTGTCTTCGGACACCGTAGATAACAATCCTGAAAAGGTGCGATAGGAGTGCTTCCTGATGAGAATCGGCTACCTCGTTTCTGTTCTCCTTGTTTCCTGTAGCCCGTTTCCGTTGTTTGCGGCTACGAGTGAAGATACAGCTGCTGCTTTCAAAGAGGTGTACGAAGAGTACCGCTCTGCTTTGCGCCAGGGCGATCGCACCAGGGCCAGAGAAAAGGCGGAACGTGCGCTTGAGTTGGGAGAGGATTTGTACTGCGAGAATCACCCAAACACGGCCAGGCTAACCTTCAACTATGCGAGCCTTTTTCGGCCCAAATACTACCATGGTGCCAATGCAGAGATAGTGTTGGAAAAAGCACGACTTGCACTCCGAAGGTACGAGACGGCGTTCGCCGGTGACGCTGATGAGTTATTGCAGCCCATGATCTTGCTTGTACAAGTTCTCGGCCGCGCATTACGTTCGAGCGCTTTCGAGGATCGGGAGTCACACGATGCTGCGTATAGCGAGATGCGTGCTCTGGTAACACGATCGGAGACGACTGCAAAACAGAGCGCTGATCCCGCTGCACTGCCGGACCTTTATCTAATGCTATCGAAAATAGGCCTGGATGAAACGGAGGAGTGGGCGGACAGGGCCATTGATATATACAAGCAGACCTTCGGAGAGAACCATCGAAAAACGATCATTGCGATGCTAAACGCAGTACCCTCGTACAACAAATCCAAACAGCTCGCAATGTACAACTCGATTCTGACAAAGTCAGAGGATTTATCAGATTTTGACAACTATCTGTTTGCCATACACCAGGGCCTAGCTGTTATGTACCTGGAACGTGACGCGGAATCCCAAGCAACCGAACACCTGCAAGCGGCGGGCAGCTACCTGGAGAAACTCGACAGACAGGATACGGAGTACCAACCTATCAATAAGAGGCAACCAACTTATCCTCGGCGCGCCTTACGCCGTGGGATGAGTGGTTGGGTGATCGTTGAGTTTACAGTGACCGAGACGGGTACAGTCGAGGACCCCAACGTCGTTGCAAATTGTGCCAGGGTTCAACCCCTGGCGAAGAAAGGCGAGTGTGTCAACAAGAGCAGCCGAGTGTTTGACAACGCCGCGCTAGAAGCAGCCACAGGCTTTAGATATATCCCCAGATTCAAAGAGGGCACACCGATTGCCGTCAAAGGCGTGCAGAACAAAATCTCATTTGAGCTGATAGTCCGGTAACAGGAATATCCCGCGTAAACCACCTTGTCGCTGACCTTCTACTGTTCGACTTCAGGTCCAGATACTCTGTTCTGCTGACGTCGAGCAATCGAAATGGACTCGCGGATGGTCGAAGCGGGAAACAAAAGGCAGGCCATCCGGACCTGTTACGGGGCGCCTAAATGGGCGACTGCCGGTTACCACGTATCGACGTTGGGTCGCTTCTTGCCGGTACGCGCTGGCACCGCCGGAACGCTCCTAAGCCCTTGCACGATCCAGCCCCTGGTATCCGCCGGGTCAATGACATCATCGACCCCGTAATTGGTACCACCGGAGTTGACGGCCCGCGCGCCCTCGACGAATGTAGCCAGATGCTCCTGATAAATCGCCTCTCGCTCCTCTGGATCGTTAACTCCTTCCAATCCCTCACGGGCAGAGAACTTCGCCATGCCATCGATGCTGGCGCCGGCAAACTCTGCGGTCGGCCAGGCCACCGTGAAGAGCGGCGTCACTGAACTGGTGCCGCACATCGCCAGGACTCCAAGACCGTAGGCCTTGCGCACCACGACTCCTAACATGGGCACGCTTAGATTGGCACCGGTCGTGAACATGCGGGCGAAGTGACGGACCAGGGCAGTGCGCTCATGCTCGGCGCCGGCCATGGTCCCCGGGCAGTCCATCAGCGAGACCACGGGCAGGTCAAAGGTATCACAGAGTTGCAGGAAGCGTGCTCCCTTGTCCGATGCGTCACTGTCGATGGCGCCGGAAAAGTGGTGCGGATTGTTGGCGATCAGACCCATGGGCTGGCCTTCGATACGCACCAGAGAGGTAATCAGGGCGGGACCGAATTCCCTGCGAATCTCGAGGATCGAGCCTTCGTCCACCAGCGTCTCGATGATCTGCCGCATGTCGTACATCTTGAGGCGATCCTCGGGGACCAGGTGGCGCAGCCTGCGCTGGTCGGGCGCCTCCCATTGATCGACCGGGCCCTGGAAGTAGGAGATATACTGCTTGGCGGTCTCGACGGCCGCCTCGTCATCCTCGACCAGAATATCCACCACGCCGTTCGGTACCTGGAAGGACATGGGACCGACCTCTTCCGGAGTGTAGATGCCGAGGCCGCCACCCTCGATCATGGCCGGGCCGCCCATGGCAATGGTCGAGTTCGCTGACGCGATGATGATGTCGCAGCACGCCAGGAGTGCGGTGTTTCCCGCAAAACAGCGTCCCGAATTGACGCCCACGAGCGGAACCAGGCCACTCAGCATGGAGAACTCGGTGAAGGTATAGCAATCCATGCCCACGCCGCCGCCTGCCATGGCGGCGGCATCGATGGCCTTTGCTCCGCTGACAGCAGACATACCATAACGGGTGCCGGAAGCACTGCCCGTCGGCCCTGGGGTCGACCTTGCTTCGCTCTCGCCCCCGCTGATGCCGGGCCGACCACCGCCACCTTCGGCGAAGAGGATCACGGGCAGGCGGAAGCGCCTGGCCATCTCGTACAAGCGGTCCTGCTTGTAGTGTCCCCGGCCTCCCTGGGTACCGGCGACCACCATGTAATCGTAGTGGGCCACGACGACCCGGGCGCGGTCTGGGTCAAACTTGTCACCGTTGACGCCGCCGATCCCCATAATCATGCCGTCAGTAGGAGTGGTCTCACGCAGCCATTGCTGTTTTTGCCAGCTACCAGCGGTGACCAGCGGCCCGAACTCTTTGAATGTGCCTTCGTCGAGCAACTGATCGATGTTCTCACGGGCTGTGCGCTGCCCCTTGGCGTGACGCCGCTCAACTTTCTCCTCCCGGAAGGAATCGTAGATGTAGGACCTGCGCTCGTACACTTGTGCCAGATCGCTGCGAATGTAGTCCGGGTCTATCTCTTCTGCCACTTCTGCCACGCCACCCTCAACGTCGCCCTCCATCAGCAGAATGATCGGCTCGCCCTTGTTGACGGCATCGTCAACGGATACGGAAACTGTCTGGACGATGCCGCTGCGATCCGCCTTGACCACATGACGCAGCCCCATCGCCTCGATGACGGCTAGCTGACGACCAACAGTGACCGCGTCATCGACGGCAACGTCGATGGAAACTATCGTGCCTAGAACCGGCATGGTAATTTCCACAGGGCCGACGTTCGTCTCCTCTGTGGCGTCGGACTTCACCTGGGTGTCGTGCTTGAACAAAGCCAGCGGATCCCAGGCGTCATCAACACGAGCGCCGGCAAAGCCGCCCGACCCTTCCGCTTGCTGCGCGGAATCGCCCGTCGGGGCCTGGCTGCCGCCGATGGGTTCGACAAAGCGCCGGCGTGGGACACTCGTCGCTGCGAGTTCCGCGATGTGCTCATCGACGTATCGGGTGTGGATGTTGCCGGTGGCGAAATCATCGTGCGCCAGGATGCTGTGCAGGAACGGAATGTTCGTGTCTACGCCTTCGATGCGAAACTCGCTGAGGGCGCGGGTGGTCTTGGCGATGGCGTCGGCAAAGTTGGCGGAAGTGGAGTGGCCGATGACTTTGGCGAGCAGGGAGTCAAAGGACAGGCTGGTCTGGTACCCACTGTAACCGAATCCGTCCGTGCGAACGCCCGGACCGCTGGGGACCTCGTACACGGCGAGGGTACCGGCAGCCGGCTGGAATGAGCCGTCTTCCCGCATGGTTTCCATGCAGACGCGCGCCTGGATGGCGTATCCCCTTGGCTCGGCGACGCGAGGGTCATCCAGGCCAAGTTCCGCGATGGAAGCGCCTTCGGCAAGGCGAAGCTGAGCCTGCACGATATCGACGCCGGTGACTGCTTCGGTAACGGTGTGTTCCACCTGCAGTCGTGCGTTGGCTTCGATGAACGCGAACGGTTGTGCGCCGTCACTTTCCGAGGCGTCGACCAGAAATTCGAAGGTGCCTGCGTTTGCGTAACCGACGCTGCGGGCGCATCGCATGGCAGCGTCGATGATTTGGTCACGGAGATCAACCGGCAGGCCCGGTGCCGGCGCCACTTCGACCACCTTCTGGAAGTGCCGCTGAATGCTGCACTCGCGCTCACCGAGATGTGCCACGGCCCCGTGCAGATCGCCGAGTACCTGGACCTCTACGTGGCGCGCCCTCTGGATGAATTCCTCGACATACAGGTCGCCGTTGCCGAAGGCGGCCTCGGCCTCTGAGCGGCAGCGCTCAAAGGTGGCCTCAATTTCGTCGGCACTGGTGACTACCCGTGACCCGCGTCCGCCGCCACCGGCAATGGCCTTGATCATCATGCCACGCCCTTCGCCAATGCTGCCCCAAAACTCTGTCGCTTGCCCGAGGCTAACAGCCTGGTCGAGGCCCCGGACGACTGGGACATCGGCGGCCGCGGCCGCAATCCGGGCCCGTGCCTTGTCACCGAACAGCTCGAGCGTCTCGACGCGGGGACCGATGAACGTGAGACTCGCTTCCCCGCACCTTCGCGCAAGTTCCGCGTTTTCAGCCAGAAAGCCATAGCCAGGATGGACGGCGTCACAGCCCGACGACCTGGCAACTGCAATTATCTGCTCTATGTCCAGGTAGGCCGCAGCACCGACGCCTTCGAGGGCCACTGCATCATCGGCTTTGCCGGTATGCAGTGAGCCTTCCTCATCCCCTGAATAGACCGCCACCGTGGCGATGTCCAGCTCCGCGGCCGCCCGCAAGATGCGGATGGCGATTTCTCCCCTGTTGGCTACCAGCAATTTCATCTTCTATCCTGTTCTCTCATTCGGTTTTTTGATTGGGCGGGCATTCGTTTCGTTCCCCGCATCGCCATCGACTTCTCCCGGTCACCAGGTATCGATAGACGGCCGCTTCTTTTCGGTGCGAACCGGTAGCGGGGGCAGGCTCTTCAGGCCCCGCACGATCCACGCCCGGGTGTCCGCCGGGTCTATGATGTCATCGATTCCATAGGCGTTGCCGCCGGAATTCACCGCCCGCGCACCCTCGTAAGCCTGGGCGACTTTCCTGTCGTATGCCGCCTTGCGCTCTTCCGGGTCCTCGATCGCTGCCAGTTCACGGCGCGAGGACAGCTTCACGCCGCCATCAATGTTCATGCCGGCGAACTCGGCCGTGGGCCAGGCGACGGTGAAGAAGGGAACCAGGGAGCTCGCTCCACACATGGCCTGTACACCCAGCCCGTAGGCCTTGCGCACGACCACGCCGAACATCGCTGTGGTCAGATTGGCACCTGTATTGAACATGCGCGCGGCGTGCCGGACCAGCGCCAGACGCTCGTGATCCGGGCCGACCATGATGCCCGGGCAGTCCATCATCGTGACCATGGGTATATCGAACGCGTCACACAACTGCAGAAAGCGGGAGCCCTTGTCAGCGCCGTCGCTGTCTATTGCCCCGGCCAGGTGGACAGGGTTGTTGGCGACCAGGCCCACCGGCTTACCCTCGATTCTAATCAGAGAGGTAATGATGCCGATGCCAAAGACCGTGCGCAGCTCCAGTATTGAGCCTTCATCGGCAAGTGTATCGATGATGTCCCGAACATCGTAGGTGCGGACACGATCCTCCGGGATGATGTGGCGCATGCGGCGCTGGTCAGGCGCCTCCCAGTGGTCGATTGGGCCCTGGAAGTAGGAGAGATATTTCTTGGCCGCCTCGACGGCTGCTGAGTCGTCCGTTACCAGGATGTCCACGACGCCGTTCGGTACCTGGAATGACATGGGGCCAACTTCTTCGGGAGCATGGGAGCCCGGTTCGCTGGTCTCGATCATGTCCGGCCTGCCGAGGCCGATGGTTGAACTTTCCGTCGCGATGATGACATCGCAGCACCCCAGCAGTGCCGCGTTGCCTGCAAAGCAATGTCCGGAGTTGACACCCACCAACGGAACCAGGCCGCTTAGTTTGGCAAATTCAGAGAACATGGTGGTGTCGATACCGACACGTCGACCGCCCCTTCTGCCGAAATTACCGCTTGTCCCCATCCCCTCTGAGAAGAGTACCACCGGGACCCGGTAGCGATGGGCCAATTCGTAGATGCGGTCCTGCTTGTATTCTCCCGGACCGTTCTGGTTGTCTGTATAGGTCATGGCGTCATAGTGGACGACTATCGCCCGCGCATGCTCGTCGTCAAACCGGTCACCGTTGACGCTGCCAACTCCCATGATCAGGGCGGCGGCCGTTTGTCTGGCGACCAGTGGGCCGAATTCCTTGAACGAGTCTTCGTCCAGCAGGTCCGCGATGTTCTCGCGTGCAGTGCGCCGACCCTTGTCGTGCCACTTTGCCACGTCGTCAGCTCGGAAATCATCGAAGGCACGAACCTTGCGGTCCAGCATCTCTTGCAGATCGCCACGGATGTGATCCGGGTCGAGCGCGTCATCCGCTTCTATGGCGTCACCCTCAATGTCCATCTCGTTGATGAAGACGATGGGGTAATCCTCACGGACCACGTCGCCCACCGACATGGAAACGGCGCAGACGACGCCGCTCCGGTCTGCCTTGATGTCGTGCTGCAGCTTCATCGCTTCGACGACCGCGACCAACTGGCCAACCCGTACCTGGTCACCTACGGCGACCTCGACGTGGACGATGGTGCCCTGCATGGGCGACGTCAAGCCGATCGAACCCTCCGGCCCCTCCGGTCCCAGCGCTTCGGGAGCGGAATCAGTGGCTATGACCGGTGCGCCGCCGATTGGCTCGACAAAGCGCCGTTGCGGGGTACTCGGAGCTGCCAGGTGCGTGATGTGCTCATCGACGAATCGGGTATGGATGTTGCTGTTGGCGAAGTCATTGTGAGCCAGGATGCTCAGCAGGAAGGGAATGTTGGTGTCAACGCCCTCGATGCGGAACTCAGCTAACGCGCGACTGGTCCTGGCGACGGTATCGGCAAAGTTGGGTGAAGACGAATGACCGATGACTTTGGCGAGCAGGGAGTCGAACGACAGACTGGTGCGGTAGCCGCTGTGGCCGAATCCATCCGTACGCACGCCCGGACCACTAGGCACTTCGTAAACCGCCAGCGTGCCGGCCGACGGATGGACTGAGCCGTCTTCACGGATCGTCTCCATGCAAACCCGTGTCTGGATTGCGTATCCCCGTGGTTCAGTGACGTGCTGGTCGCCAAGGCCCAGGTCACCGATTGAGGCGCCCTCGGCCAGCCGGATCTGTGCCTGCACGATGTCGACGCCGGTGACTTCCTCGGTAACTGTATGCTCGACCTGAAGGCAGGCGTTAGCTTCCATGAACGCGAACGGCTGCCCATTGTCACTGCTGGAGGCGTCTACCAGGAACTCGAATGCGCCCGCATTTGCGTAGCCGACACTGCCGGCGCAGGTGAGGGCGGCTTCGATGATCTGGTTACGTAGATCGTCCGGCAGGCCGGGTGCAGGGGCCACCTCGACAACCTTCTGGAAGTGCCTCTGAATGCTGCATTCGCGCTCGCCGAGATGAGCCACCTTGCCGTGCAGATCCCCGAGGATCTGGACTTCGATGTGGCGCGCGCCGGGCATGAACTCTTCGACGTACACGTCGCCATTGCCGAAGGCGGCTTCAGCGTCGGAGCGGCAGCGCTCAAAGACAGTCTCAAGTTCGTCAGCGCTGGTTACCACGCGTATGCCTCGCCCGCCGCTGCCGGCAGTGGGCTTGATCATCATGCCGCGCCCTTCGCCGAGGTCGCCCAGGAACGCTGCCGCCTCATCCGGGCTAACGGTGTGGTCAATGCCTCGGATGACCGGCACTCCAGCGGCTGCCACCGCGGCACGGGCGCGGGCCTTGTCACCGAATAGCTCGAGCGTGTCCACGCGGGGGCCGATGAATGTCAGGCCTTTCTGCCCGCATCTTTGTGCGAATTCCGCGTCCTCAGCCAGAAAGCCGTAACCCGGGTGTACGGCGTCACAGCCGGACTCTCTCGCCACCGTAATGATCTGCTCGACATCCAGGTAAGCAGCGGCGCCAACTCCTTCGAGGGCCACGGCCTCCTCCGCCTTTCCGGTGTGCAGCGAACCCGCATCATCCTTGGAAAAGACCGCCACAGTGGCGATGCCCAGTTCAGCCCCCGCCCGCAGGATGCGGATGGCAATTTCTCCCCTATTGGCTACTAGCAGTTTCATCTGGAATTTCGATCTCCTACTTCTTAAGTCGTGGCGGATGGCGGCCGACAGTGTACCACTTAGCAGGCTGACTTTTCCTGGTGTGGTGGGTCATCCCGTGTAGACGCAAAATAGATGCTGACCATGGCATCTGTGTGCGCATGTCGACTACGCAGTGCCGGTGAACGGCATGGGTCCAATCGTGATTATTCGACCATGCCACCAGTAAAGAGGGTATCGATCGCGGCAGGCGTGTAGCCAAGGAGGCGTTCGAGCACGGCACGCGTGTCCGAGAAGAGCTGCGGAGCGCCGCGCCAGATGAGAGCACGTTGGCCGTCGATGTGCCAGATGGAACCACCCATGCAGATGGCAGCGGGGGCGACTTCGGGAGACTCATCGGGTACCCAGAAGTCCCGGGCGACCAGGTACGGATCCTTAAGTGCATCTCCGCTGTCCTGGATGGGGGTGGCGAGCAGATTGGCCGCAGCAACGCGGTCGAGGAGTTGGGGCGCATCGAGGGGTTGGGCGGCTGTGCGGATGGACTCGGCCGTCGTGCTGCTGGCGTCGAGGGCATTCTGGAATGCAGACCAGTCGTCCTCGGTACGGGCCAGCAGGACGACGAAGCGCTCGTCGGCCGTGGTAACGACCAGGTAGCGTGGCGAATTCGTCACGGGGGTTGAGGCCCTGTCGCTGCCATATTGGGTGCGTGTCTCTTCGAGGGCCTGCAGCAGAGGTTCGAGGGTAATGGAGGCCATGGCTTCGACCTCGGAGACGTCGACGTGGGCCCCTCGACCGGCAACGCGTGCATTGCGAACATATGCGGCGATGGCGAAGGCGCCGGCCAGGCCCGATACCGGGTCCGGGTAGGGAATAAACATCTGAGAAAGGGTGCGCCCGTCCTGGCTGGTGGCGTATCCCGCGCCGGCTGCAGCGTAGAAGTGGGTGCCGTAGCCTATGTAGTGGGAGCGCGGACCAGTCTGCCCGAACGCGGACAGGGAAACGTAGACGAGGCGGGGATTGCAGTCAATCAGGTCTTGAAAGCCCACACCAAGGCGGTCGACCACGCCAGGCGAGAAGTTCTCGACGACAACATCGGAGCAGGCGGCGAGGTCGCGGACGATCTGTTTTCCTTCCGGAGTCTTCAGGTCGACGCCGATGGAGAACTTGCCGCGCTGGTTGGCACTCCACCAGGCTGCGGTGTTGTTGGACTGATGGCGATTCCCGGCAAAAGGGGGGTTGCGGCGGATATTGCTGGCGCGGGGATGCCATTCGACGTTGATGACCTCGGCACCAAGGTCGGCAAAGAGCGTAGTGGCAAACGGACCGGCCCAGGCCCAGCTCAGGTCCAATATCCGCAATCCGGCGAGGGGGAGTTCGATGTCCGGGTTGGCGGCCCTTGGTCTAACGAACTCACTGAGTCTTGGATCGTGCTCGCCATCAGGATTGGCCGATGGCTCATGGGAGCTTTCGCCGAGAGTAGTGAGCCAGGGTAAGTTCAGGCCGCCACCTTGCCCCTCCTTTCTATCGTTGCGGAAGAACCCGCGGGCAGCGAGGTGCGTATCGCGAACGACCTGGTCTGGTCGATAGACGGGGGCGACCGGGATGTGCTCGGCCTGGCAGAGGTGGGAGATCTCCTCCGAGGTGAGCTCCCGGGCCCAGTCCCGGATACGTAGTTGTATTTCGTTCCCCGCGTCGCGCAGAAGGCGCGGGTTGCCTTCGATCTGATCGGCAGCCCAATCGAGGCCGCCGACGAGGCGCAGGAGTTTGGCCCAGTGGGCGGGCTCGACGGGGCCGATGAAGGCCATCCCATTTGCGCTGGGCACGGTACCACCGGGTCTGGCGGGGCCGCGCTCCTTGCCCATGATGCGGCCGAGCTGGGCAAAGGCGACTGGCTGCATGGGCATGAGGGCAAGGAGTTCGAGCTGATCGATGGATATATGACGGGGCGCACGGCCGGCATCACGGTCCTCTAATACGCTGCCGACGGCAGCCGTGGCGGCGGCTATGCCGGCAAGGATGCTGGGCTGACGGTTGAGAGGAAGGCACGGCGTTCCGAGTTGCCAATCATCGTCGAGTTCGCGGGTCAGGTAGCCAAGGCCGGATCGAGCCCAAAGGGTCATGTCCGCGAGGAGGGCCTCGTCGAAGCTCTTGGCGGCCGGTAGTGGCGAGGTGACCTCGATGGTGGTGGCGCCCGCGAGTAGACGGGCAGGGATGCGGGAACCGAGTTCTTCGAGAGCAGCGCTATCCGTGATGAGAATGTCGTAGGGTGCATCCTGATCGAAGTTAGCAGCGTGGCAGGTACGAGAGACCTGGCGTTCGAAGGCGGCCTCGGGGCTACCTCCCTCGGGAGCTTGCCAGTCGGGACGGAAGGCGACGACGTGGGCGCCGGATTCGGCCAGCCAGGAGGCAGCAAAGCGAATGGCGACGCCCGTGCCAAGGGCGAGGATGCGCAACCCCTCGAGGGATTCAGCGCGGCTTGTTGACTGCATGTCAGGGCTCCGGAGTCGATCGGTTCGAAGCATGCAGCATAACCGATCGATCGATGCGATGCCGAGTACGACGAATGTCGTGAACGGGCAGAGAACCTTGAATGCTCAATTCGATAACCTAGAATGAACCGACCCTGCAAGGTGAGTACCATGGTGGAAGAACAGGTTCAACGCGAACTGCTCAGCATCTACGAGTCATACCCCGGTATCATAACGCCCTCCAGCGAAGCACCCGGCAGCCACGTTCACCTTGGCGTTGACGGTGCGAACGAGCACATCGTCGCGATGTCATTCGAAAAGAGCAACGAGGGTCGCTCTGCCGAGCTGGTCGTCGACTTCATCATGAATCGAGAGGGGGCTAAGAGGGACGCCGGCCTCGCATGCGATTGCTATGCCCAAGGGACGGTTTTCTACGGCTGCACGCAGGAGCAGCTAGGGTCTTTCCGGCGCTACCTGAACTATGGCTCGCACCGCCCAATGGGCAGAGCGCGGCCAAAGACAATGCAATCATCTACACCGCTATCGGTTCTACTCAGCCATGCGTTCACAGCATTTACAGACGATTACAATAAGACGACATCGGGCGGCCGTATCAAGCCGCACATGGGTGTCTGGAGCAACGTTCTGCGCTGGATCGGGGACGAAGGTCTCGATCAGCGAGAGCTCGGTAAACTAGCCATCTTGTCGCGACGGGCTTTACGGGTGGCCGTCCGTAATGTGGAAGAGCAAGGTTGGCTTACGGTTGAACAAGTGCATGAAACGCGTGGTGCAAAGGTATTGCGGCTGACATCGGAAGGTCGGCAGGCCCGCGGAATAGGTGAATCGCTTATCGACGAGGCCGAACAGGGTTGGCGTAGTCGCTTCGGAAATGGTCGCGTCGATAAGCTGCGCAGTTCACTTGCTGCATTGGCCGGCCAGTTCGAGATTGAACTGCCCTATTATCTGACAGGCTATGGAACTGCCGACCTGCAAGTGACCGGTGGTGCCTACTTCCCCGAGCAACCAGGCCCGCCTCGCATCCCTGCCCATGGTCAGGATTGGCCGGTCGTAATCCGCGATCCAGACAGCGACGTTGCCAACTTGCCTTTACCAGCTCTGTTGTCGCAGGTGTTGGCGGCATTCACCATCGACTATGAGCGAGAACGGCTGGGATGGCTTGCCATTGCGTCACGCTTCCTTCAGTTGGTCGATGCTGAAGGGGCGACGCTCGGGCAATTGCAAGAAATCGAAGGTTTCGCAGCCGACACTTCACTGAAGTACTGGGTCAACGGCAGCGGAAAGCCCCTGCTGGAACGACATCTGATCGTAGTTGTTGAACCAGGGAAACCGAGAGACATGAACAGACGCGTGTATCTGACGCCGAAGGGCAGACGTATGCGAGGCTCATATCCACATGCTGTCATGGAGATAGAACGAAACTGGGAATCACTCTATGGGGCCGGTCACGTGGCGAATATACGTACAACCCTTGAGGCCTTCGACAGCACCTTTGCTAGAGCGTTACCAGATTATCCGAATAACACGGCATGGCTTAGCCGATGGAAATGGCAGAGCGGGGTGCTTTGATAATTTTTGCCGAATCCATCAGCTGGTAACCATCCCCAAGCAGACATATCTATAGATTCATCGTGACCGATTAAACAGAAGGTGCCGCCACATGATGTCTTCCCACCTCGATTCTGCCAACAAACTTGAGCAGTATGGGTAGCGCGACAATGTCGAAGAATAACGCAACCCCAGCCCGACCAGGCGGAAAAACTTTACCCTATTCTCGTAACTGTCTTCAAGACCGTAGAGCGAACCCAGAACAGCGGTCTCACCCCAGCCTTCAAGCCCTTTATCGGTCTCGAGCTTCTCAGATAATACTTTACCCGGATGCATTGGTAGTGGGCTGTTTATCATGGCTGTCCTCAATGATAGTTCTCAATCTTGACCTCTGAAAATTCACCGTCTCTGAATCTGAATGTAATGCACCATGGCAACTTGATGGTGATACTCCAATAGCCCTTGCGATCACCCTTCAGTCTGTGCAACCTGATGTCCGGTGGCTGGCCAGTGATACGCAGATCTTCAATAGTCGCTATATTCTCACTTTAGGTATTGCATACTTCAGTTTAGGCCAGTACGAAACGGCACTTTGTCGTTTCAGAAGGGGAACCGAACGCAACCCAAGCTTCATTCCTAATCATTGCAGCATGATATAGGGTACGTTAGCCTGTTGGCTTCATAACTAGGGAAATCGGGAGACCATTATGGGTGGCAGACTGGAAGGAAAGGTAGCTATCATCACGGGAGCGAGCAGGGGCCTAGGGCAGTACTGTGCGGTGGGCTATGCCAAGGAGGGTGCAAAAATAGCCGTAGCCGCCCGCACCGAAGAGGTGAAGGATGAACGGCTACCAGGCACAATATATGAAACCGCAAAGCTGATTGAAGATGCAGGTGGCGAAGCGTTTCCCGTCGTCTGTAATGTGTCCAGCATGGAGTCGGTGGAGGAGATGACGCAGCAGGTCCTGAGCAGATGGGGTCAGATCGACATTCTGATGACCAATGCGGCCGTGCAGCCACCAGGTTTTATCTCGACTATTACAGCGAAACACTGGGAACTGGAGTTCAAGGTCAATGTGCATGGCCCTTTCTATTGCATCCGTGCTGCCCTGCCATCCATGATCGAACGCAAAAGCGGCAACATTATAAATATATCTTCCGTAGGCGCTCTCGGCGGTTCTCACTATGGGGCCACCAAGAGGGCCGTTGAGGCCATGACAATAGGACTCGCCAATGAGTTAAAGCAACACGATATCGTTGTTAACTGTATGAAGCCTGTGGGTGGCATTGAGACGCCGGGATTGCTGTTTGGTCGTGCGCCTGGCCAGGTAGGTGGCGCGAGACCTAGTGATGCGCCGTCCCTGCCGCCACCCGATAGCTATGTCGAAGCTGCTGTTCTGTTGTCATTGCAGGACGTCGCATCTTTCACTGGCAGAGTTCATCACGATGCTGAATTGATCCAGCTGCTGGCAGACGAGGAAACAAAGGCGAGATTCAGGGAGCTGAACCCGGATCATTGGGTTAGCGCCATGGCTCCATCAACGTAGAAGAACCGTTAGCAGTCCCAGGGCTAGACCATTACCGTGAACGGTGATGAGGGTACCGTGGTCATTGGGGAGCAACCCCCTTTACAACCCGTGCGCCGTCCTCGCAATAATCGCGTCCTGATTGGGCTTAGATAGCTGCACAAAGAAGACACTGTAACCAGCTACCTTCACGAGCAGGTCCCGATACTTGTCGGGTTCCTTCTGTGCGGCTCTCAGCGTGTCCGAGGCGATGACGTTGAATTGGACGTGGAGAATCTGCTGATCGATAAATGCCCGTACGAGACCAACCAGCCTCTTCAATCCATCTTGCTTCTTGAAGACTCCCGGATCCAATCTCAGATTGAGCAAGACCCCTCCCATGAGTTCCACGTTGTCGATCTTGCCCATGGACTTGAGCACCGCCGTCGGGCCATTTACATCATATCCGGAGCACGGCGAGTGGGCATCGTTCAGCGGTTCCCCGGTCAGCCGTCCTGACGGAAGTGCGCCCACGATCGCACCGATTGCTGCGAACAGCCACCATGCGGACCCGCCAACGATCCCGCCGTTGCCGCCACGCACGTTCTTTCCAATTTTCATGCCTTCAGAGGCAACCAGATGACTCACCAGAGCAGCCTGTTCGTCAGCATAGTCATCGTCATTCCCATACTTGGGCGCTGCCAACAGTAGTTGGCGCAACTCATCAGCGCCTTCGAAGTTATTGTCCAGGGCATCACACAACTCCGCCATCGTGATCTTGTTATCCTCAAAGACAAGCTTCCGGATGGCAGTCAGGGAGTCGGCAGCGTCGCTCGGGCCAATCGGCAGTATCTGATTACTTGAATTGTGGTGGGCGCCGCCCAGTTCCCTGCATATGCCCCTTTCGATGCAGTCGTCTATCAGTGCTGATTCATAAACCGTCGGGGCCATCTCAGCGATGGTTCGTTCCTGCACATTGACGACTTTCTTGCCGTTCGCCAACTCCCAGGCGACCTGCTGGCGGTATGCCTCCTTGACCTCGTCAAAGGACGTGAACTGCCTGGGTTCACCTGTTTCCGCGCCAACTTTTCTGCCGTCCGTGCGCCTTACACCATTGGTTAGCACGTATTCCATGCAGGCCGCGAAGTTGATGATGCCGGCACCACCCGTCCACCCAGCATCCTTGCCGGGAATGGCCAGCTCAACGCACCCGATGGGAGTGGCGGACCTGGCATCGGCCAGGGTGATCGGCGGCCCGCCCATGGCCCCACGAGCGAGGGTCTGGGCTACCACGACATCATGATTGATGAACTGTGGGTGACCGGTTCCCAGTGAGCACAACTGGCCCGCCTTGATGAGCAGCTCATCACGTACCTTATTGTGAACCTGCACACTGAAAATGGGTGCCATCAGCCTGGTGTGCATCATGGCTTCGATGAACAGGTAGCTCAGTTCATTGGTGGCATCGTTGCCGTTGGCCTTGAGCCCACCCACACTGAGATGGGTCGACAGACTCTCATTCGGAATCTGATTGAGCTTGAGAATGTAACAGTCAATCAGTTCCTGAGCTTCCTCGATGGTCGTGAGCCCAACTTGCATGTCTCTTTCGAAGTATGGATAGAGAAACTGGTCGGCCGCTCCGGGTGATACGGATGCTACCGAAGGCTGTTCCCAGAACAGCAGTATCCAGGTGAAGAAGTAGGATTGCACCGCCTCGTGGAAGGACCTCGCTGGATTTGCCGGGACCCGATCGCATACCTCGGCCATCTTCAGCAGCTCAGCTTTTCTGCCGGTGTTTGCTTCGCTTGCGGCAAGCTCCCGCGCCCGGGCAGCAAACCGTGCACCTAACTCGGCTGCCGCGTCCATGCTCGTAATCACACCCTCCAGGAAAGGTACCTTTGCGGCGTCCCCGGGCTCGCCATGGTCAATCCTCGTCAGCCGCTCCTCGGCATCCTTCTTGATCCCCAGGAAGCCCTTCGCCAGCACTTTTCCATAGCCGACACAATTGTGGCCAACGTGCACATTCCTGGTATCCCGAATCTGTTGGTAATTGCGGCCCGACATGGTTTTTTCGTAACTGCCCTCTCCCTTCCAGTATGGGATGAGGTCCTCCTTCAGCTCTGTCTTCTCCGCATCACTAAAGGTGGCCTCATTCCAGAGATTTTCTTTGAAGACGCCCAGAAGGCGCGAGCCGCCCTTGCTCGAGCCCTGACTGAACAGCCTCTTCTCGAGGCCCGGGCCGTCGGCCGGGCTGACATTCCAGCACAGTGGTTTGCCGCTAAAGCAACCCACAATCAGCTCATCGGGAAGGATGTCAATTGGCATCTCTCTGGCGACGGCGGCAAAGACTTTTGCGCGGCGGGCCACCATCGGTTCCCCTTCCGTTTCCTTCATAATCCTGGTCTCAATCCGAGCTCTGTCGATAGAAATCCCAGACTTACCGGACAGTAGGGTCTCCCTCAGTCTTTCGACTCTCGACGTTGCGGCTACCGTCAGAACGGTGTCCAACACCTCGGGTTCGTCCGTGTACGCCTTGTCTACAGTCTGTAACATGAGTGACTCCTCTTTGTCCCTTGCTGTGCTGCCGCAATACTACCGCAATCTCCGTTGGAAAGCTGTGGTTTGGGGACATACCGGACATTCCAGGAAAAATCCGCCTGCTGAGTGGTACGCTGTCGCGTCGCCCGGAGGATCGGGGGTTCTCTCCCCACAGCAAGCTGCGGACGTATGTGGTACCGGTGAAGGCAGCGACGGAGCAGGTTCCTATATGACGGAGCAGGTTCCTATATAAGGTGGAAATCTAGTAAAGTCCTCGATGCGTGAATTGAGTAAACTGTCGCGCAATACGTGCTGATAGAACTCACTCAGCCAATGCGGAGTGTTGAATGGGCGACATAATAAGAAGTTTTTCGAGAAGACGGATCGTTGTTGCTACACTCTGCCTTCTCGGTGTGCTTGATCTCGGGCGTTCCATGTTCGCGCGGATTGGTTATGCCGAACCGGCCGAGCCTTGGCAAATGGCACCCTATGAAGCGATGTCCTGGCCACCGGGAGAGGCAAACGCTAGCACTGACTCGCCAGGCCAACAGGTCTACGAAAAACGCTGTGCCATCTGTCACGGTGTCAATGGCCGTGGCGACGGCCCCGCTGCCCCCTCCTTGATCCCCCGACCCCGGGACTTCACCGTTGGTGAGTATAAGTATAAGTCTACCGCGCCTGATGAAGATGCAAGCGATGACGACTTACGCCATACCATTGAATACGGCTTAGCTGCCAGTGCAATGCCCTACTGGAAGGATATCCTGAGTCAGGAAGAGATCGACGAGGTCATTAAGTACATCAGAGCGTTTTCTCTCTTTGGTGCGCCAGAGTCAGATCCTGTTTCCTTGAACGTGACGACACGGGTTGATGCCACTGCAGCGAGTCTCGCAAGGGGCGGCTTGCTGTTTGAAAAGAGTTGTTCGGAGTGTCATGAATCAGATGGCAGAGGTGACGTTCGTCCGGCAGAGAGAATCGATGACTATCCGGTTCCCACCCGGGATCTGACCGCGCCCTGGACATTCAGGGGAGGATCCGAAGCGAGCGACATATGGATGAGAATCTCAACGGGTATGAGACCGGGTCCCATGCCGGACTATATGGACGCGTTGAGTGATGCTGAACGCTGGGACATCGCCAACTACGTTAAATCCCTTCAGAGGGTGGCTCCCTGGGAGGCCAAAGGCGAGCTGCAGGGCCCGGGTCATCACGAAGATCTGGTGAAACGAGGAGAATACCTTGTTCACGCGGAAATGTGCGGTCTGTGCCACACCCAGGTCAACAAGGACATGATCTATAGTGGCGATGAATATTACCTGGCAGGCGGAATGGGCGTCCCAGTCTATCCCCATGGTGTTTATGTTAGTCGCAATCTCACTCCTGATGTCGAAACAGGTATCGGTTCCTGGTCAATTGCAGAAATCGCCCATGCCATCAGAAACGGTAGAACACCAGAGCGATTGCTGTTCTTCTTTGATATGCCGTGGATGCTGTTACACACTTTGAGTGAAGATGATGCGTTAGCGATTGCCAGTTTTCTGAAGTCCAGGAAGCCAGTGACAAATCGTATACCGATGCCCCTTCACTACGGCGTTGTCGAAACAATCGCGGCCAAGGTTGCCTACTCATCCGGATTACCACCCATGGGGAATCCCACCAGGTTGACGTTCAAAGCGGGAAACTACGGTCAGACTGCCCCACACGATTGCCACTGGACTGGCCACAGACTTTCATGATCAACAGTCAATGGGGAATCCTGGCAATAGGGATCCTCTCATACTTCCTGCTTGGACGATCTGGTCTGGCGCGACCCGGCGATTCACAACGTCGAAAGGGCCCCAAAAAGTGGATTCTGATCTCGCTGTCCTGGATTGGTCTCATGCTTGTCTCGTTCCTCGGCTGGGTGATGTATCACACACCTGATTTAGCGTTTATACCTCCGGAAGAAATTGCCAACGGTGCGTCCTTCGGCATTCCGCCGGTAGACGAATCCAAACTTGAGACGCCGGAGCTAGCTGCCATGGCACATCGTGGTCGCTACCTCTTCACGGTGACTTCCTGCGCCTTTTGTCACGGCAATGATGGCAGTGGCGGTCCAAAAGTCAGCATGCAATCTTTTGGCAGTCTCTGGGTTCGCAATATCACACCGGACTCGGAGACAGGCATTGGGGAATGGCAGGACGTAGAGATCGCGCGAGCCATTCGCAGTGGTGTCTCAAAAACCGGCAACGTGCTGCATTGGCAGGGCATGATCTGGGACCACCTGTCCAATCTGGACGAAGAGGACGTCAGGTCGATCATCGTCTACTTGAGAAACATGCCACCCATTAGGAATACTGTCCCCGATCCAACACCGCCATCGCCGGCGGACTGTCCGGAATACACCTTTTTCCTTGTGGAAGATGACACACCGGGCTGCAACCTGTGAGATCGACGTAATGTCAACAGATGATCCATTCTGTTTGAGCTGATCTTTACCATCGCTTACGAAACAGTGCAGAAGGACCTCGCGATGAAGGACGCCTATCTGATGATCTCGACGACTCAAAAGCCACACGTTCAGAAATCTCTGCGCGGCGAACTGACGAGGGTCCTGTTGTCACCTGTAATTGTAGGGGTATTCAAGCGCATGGGTGGACCGGCACAGTTTCTCCCGCAGCGGAATCCGGACACTGGTGCAACGTGAGTCAAGGAACTACCATGGTGACCCAACCTTCGAGCTGCAAACCTTGATGGCGCCTTGATAATATGATCCGTGAGAAACGATGCAAATCTGTGCGAATGAGATGGCGAATCACGCTGGGCGTTTGCATCCTGCTCAGTGCTTGTACAAGCAATGATTGGCGAACGGTCAGCCGCGAATCAGCGCACATCGCGCCGGACCCTGAGACAACCCCGGAAGCTGTCATCCAGGTGTACGGCGCCGCTGCCTATAGCTGGCGTGGTCTCATCGCCATCCACACCTGGATTTCAATAAAACCGGAGGGTGCCAAAAGCTATACCGTGTACGACGTGGTGGGCTGGCGAGTTAACAGAGGTCTGCCTGCACTTCGAAGCGTAGAGGACATCCCGGACCGTTACTAGTACGGAGAACGTCCCGAACTCTTTCTGGATGTCAGGGGAGAGAAAGCCGCTCGGTTGATTGTGAAGATCAGGAATGAGATTCAGGAATACCCCTGGAAACACACCTACAAACTGTGGCTAGGACCCAACAGCAATACATTTCCGGCCTGGATAGCCAAGCAGATCCCTGAGCTGAAACTCGAATTGCCCTTTAGGGCGATCGGCAAGAATTACGTGGACTGAGTACGACAGTTCTTCCTGTCACCGACTTGTATCATATTGCAGACCCTTTTCTCTCTTAGGCAGCCCAATGGCCGAACAACCATCCCAAGAATCACACCTGGCGTGGATCAATCAAGTGCAGGAGGAGGCGCTGGAACCGGACCTTCCGATTTGCGATGCACATCATCATCTATGGCGCGGCGAGGGTCACAACGGCTGGCCTTATCTGCTGCCAGACCTGCATGAAGACACCGGCTCCGGGCACAACATCGTGCGAACGGTATTTCTGGAATGCCATTCGGAGTATCGCCAGCAAGGACCGCTGCATCTGCGTTCCGTGGGAGAAACTGAATTTGTTACTGGAGTCGCTGAGGAAAGTGCTACATCTGGTAAAGCCGAAATTGCGGCAATCATGAGCAATGCGGATGTCTCTCTGGGTGATGCCGTAGAAGAGGTCCTCGTCGCGCATGAGCGGGCCGGTCGTGGTCGTTTTCGCGGCGTGAGCTACAGCACGGCCCAGAATAGTCATCCTCCACTCGCCATGCGTCCCTCGGCGGCAATGGATGACCCAAACTACCTGGCGGGCGTTCGCAAGGTGGGCACGATGGGATATACCTATGATGCGATGGTGTATTACCCGCAGTTGCCGGAGCTAGTGGAAGTGGTGAAAGCATGTCCCGAAACGCCGATCGTCATCAATCACCTCGGCTGCATCCTTGGTACCGGCCCTTACAAAGACCGTCGTGAAGAGATTCTGGAATTCTGGCGGGCAGCCATGAGCGACCTCGCTCAATTCCCGAATGCCTTTCTCAAGCTGGGCGGCATCGGCATGCCGATGATGGGTTTCCGCTGGGACAAACAGGCCGTGCCGCCGAATTCCGTTGAGCTGGCGACGCCCTGGCGGCAGCCAATCCAGTATGTCATCGAGCAGTTTGGACCGGACCGTTGTATGTTCGAATCCAACTTCCCCGTGGATAGGAGGGGTGCAGGCTACTGCGTCCTGTGGAATACATACAAACGAATTGCCAGTGAATACTCAGCTGACGAAAAACGCGATCTGTTCCACGATACCGCCGCCCGCGCGTATCGGATCTAGTTGCCGAAAGCAGGTCGCCTGCCGCTGAATCAGGAACCACAAGTTGCAGTGACCAACGGTACACAATAGTAGAACTGTTAGGAGAATCTGCGTCCCGTCCGGCAAAATCCATTGAGAAACGCTTGACTCTCCCGCCCCCTTCGATCCAGTCGAGACCAGGTGACAGGGCCACGTGAAGAAGACACTTACCTGCTGGGTGGGCCGAGCGCAGCTTTACGGGGCGGTCAGGCACGTACCCTTTCTGTCACCGTCAACCTGCTCAAACTCGCAAGATGCTTGCATGTTTCCGCTGTACTGGTTCTGCCTTATGGCGGTGATCCTGACCTTATACTTCTCTGCCACTTTGGCGTCGGGCACATTGATAACGATCGCACCCATCCGCACCTGGCCGTACTGACCGACATATTGATTGTCTTCTTCGGTCTCGATCGTGATCTCGTAATCCTTACCGACTTCGGCATCTTGCGCGGTTGCCGGCAAGGCCAGCGCCAAAAGTACAGTAGCAACAGTTGTTGACAAAAACCTGAGCATAGATACCTCCCAAGACATTGGCTTGACAGCTCCTCGATGTACGAAGAGGTCAGGCCGTAGGTTTCCTGCATGAGGAATTCAATTCGCCCAATCGAGCAGGCCCGCGCTTAGTCTACCGCAGTTTTCTTGAAAACAAAGGCGTGTTGGCTCGGAATGATGTCGATGACTCTGTCTCGCCTGAAACCCAGAGCTGTAATTTCCTTCATGATTTCCGCCTCGCTCATTTTGTGGAAAGGTTGGATCCGCGAATTGGGGTTCTCGGCTTTGTACTCGGTGATCAACATCTGACCGTCGCGCTTCATGGCTTTGCGAACGTGGCGCATCATCTCAACCGGATGTGAAAACTCGTGGTAAGAAATGATGATCAGGACATGATCGACGCTACCAGCGGGCAGCTTCGGATCGTCGACGTTTCCGAGAATAGGCACAATGTTTTCGAGCCCGGATCTCTTCATCATCTTTCTTAGACCGTCGATCATCTCGGGCTGGATGTCCACCGCCAGTACCTTGCCTGTTCGTCCGACTCTCTCGGCGGCGCGCAGGGAGAAAAAACCAGGGCCGGCGCCGATATCCGCAACGACATCGCCCTCTTCAATCCCGAGGAGATCGAGAAGTTCCTCCGGCTTTTCGGTTTCGATCCTTTCCGGCCGGTAAAACCACGCAGCATCCTGTGGATCGACCAACTCGGTTTGGCGCTCGATGTCGAGCGGGCTCGATTGTGCTGCATATACAGCTGGCAGCAAGTAAAGCAGCGACAGCAACAGACCGACCGTGCGATTTAGTCTCATCGTCGCGATCCTACACTGCGTAGGCAACCCATGCTTCGGATTATCAGCATTTGATACGGGATTACCGGTGATGGGAATCCAGGCCATATTCAGGAAGGTCCAGATCCCACCATTTCTCAATCAATTCCGGATCGCTGATCGGACCGTAGCCGAAAAGGTCGTCCAAAAAAACCATTGCTCGGGCCATTGACGGTAATTTGGCGGCGAGGGCTTTGGCGACGTAATGCAGACTGGTCTTTGACTGCTTGGTCCAGGGGCAGGCCGCCAAGCACAGAGAGCATCCGGTACCTCTGCTGGCCATATACGAGATACACTTGACAGAATCCTCGAAATAAGCCCGTTTTCCCGGATTATTCCACGCTCCTTTCGGTT
>Ga0187827_10000643_pt1 | contig 54284 bp, 57 predicted proteins | sample ETNtaG_39_FD_167969 | JGI IMG/M metagenome (GOLD analysis project Ga0187827, IMG submission 167969) | Marine microbial and viral communities from oxygen minimum zone, Eastern Pacific Ocean - ETNP2014_SV_150_PacBio MetaG (Illumina Assembly) | ecosystem: Environmental > Aquatic > Marine > Hypoxic...
TGATACATTAGTTGAAAAATATTATGCATTTGCAGACGTTGCTAGTTCATTTAAATCCGCGGTGGGCGGTGTTAATCTCGACCATTACGACGCAATAGGTGCTGTAACAATAACCGATCCAGCTGATACAACTGTTGCAGCTTCAACTACTGAACACATAATAGAACATGACAGGGATATCGGAGATGAAAGTGATATTACTGGATATGCTTGGACATTTGCAACAACAACCGCAGGTGATGACGGGAATAATCCAAGTATAACTGTATCATATGACTCAACACCTACAGTTACTTATACAGGTCCAGGAACATATACAGCAAATTTAAGAGTAGATGGATCACCATCACAAGCACGAAATTCAACTACTGCAGCAGAAGTATCACATAGAATAGATTATACTAAACAAATAACTATTGATAATCCATCGAGTGTGAATAAAGGAACAAGTTATAATATAACTGGAAACCATAAAGGTTACTCAAGTGGTATTGAAGTAGATGAAATATTAGCGTCTAATAGTAGTGTATTATCAAGTAATGATGATTCGGCTGATTCGAGGACAGTTTCAAGTAATGGAGATTATTCTCGAGCCATAACACCCTCAACATCAGGTGGTAGTTCAACAATATCCGTTAAGGCTAAGGCTCATGGTGGTGGAGTTTCGGCTGAATCAAGTGCTTATAATATTTACCCCTTAGTTTCAGATTACTTAGGTTCAAGTGATATAACCATAAGTGTAGATCCTGTTATTGTAGGGTCTAGTACTACATTTTCAGTAGCTAATGTTACGGATAGCATTGTAGGTTATAGTTGGGCAATGACAACTGGTGCTGGTTCAATGACTTCTGTTAATGCAAGTGGTGGTGATACAAACGGAACATCAGATGATAGCACATCTATTATAGATGAAACATCTGTAGCTTCAAATGCTGTAACTTTTAATTCAGCTCAGTCAAGTAAGACAATAACTTTAACATTATATGGTAGAAATTCACAAACAACAACCGCAACAAAAACTATTGCTGTAGAATTAGTAGACGCTACAACAATAGATGCACTTTCAGCTCAAAATGGACAGGGAGCTATAACTGTTTCAGGTAATCAATCGGGATTTCAAGGTGGTGTAACTTTCGGATTAGTATCATCTTCAGCGTATTCTTCATTTTTGCCCACTAATTATACGAGTGATGAAACTGATTCAAGATATACACTTGATGCTTATACAGGAGATTTTACACCGGATGATCCATATGGAAATACAGCAACTCAACATATACAAGCTAGAGTTATTGATAAAACAGTACCTGGTACTACTGGACAAAATAGAAATACAAGTACTGTTACAGTTTATCCAACTTTAACAACAAGTAAAAATACAATATATCCTAGTAGAAATACTATTTACTCAAGTACTAATGCAGACGATACAACAACATATCCACCAACTGTTAGCTATCAGACACCACAAACCGCTACTGATAATGTAACTGCATATAAATACGCAGCGGGAACTATTTTATCAGGTCATAGTTTTAGTGATGATGCTGCAGCAACTACTACTTATGGCGGCGGTAGTGCTGTTGGGAGTTCAACAACAACATTATCCATTACAGGTTCAGGAGCATTTGGTGTTCAAAAGACAGCAACAACCCATACTGTTTCAGTACGGTATGAACCAAGAATTTATGATATAACTTTTACAGGCAGTCCAATAATTACAGAAACTACCGATCTTTATATTCATAGTATTACTTGGCAAGGATTCGATTCAGCAGGATTTATCGCAAGAGTATATACTTCATCAGGTGGTGGTGGTACTGAAGTAGGAGAAAATGAACCTGCAATTAATGATTTAGGTGGAATTACTTTCGAAGATGATTGTTTAGATAACGATACTGGTAGCACAACATCTACAGGTAGAGTATGGAATAATCCAACTTCTGCTAATATTGGTGTAATTTCTGCAACTGGAACGGTATATTTAAGAGTAGTAGATGCTGGTGGAACTTATGCTTATGAAGAAACACTTGCTATATCAGATTACACTACTTTAGCTATAGGTGGATATACATTGTTAGGTGCAAGTTCTGGATTTGATGATCAAGAAGATGCACAAGTACCAAATGTACCTGGTGGGGCAGAGGTGTATACACGAAATGTATACTATGTAGGAACAACATTGGGTTCTGAAACGGTTACTGTACTATCAGCCAAGGGTGGTGGAGCATTTAACGGTGGAAATAAATGGTGGGATTTACCAGGTGGTTATATAGGATATATTGAGAGTGATGGTGAAATAACAGCAGCTAATTATATTGCAGATGGTAACGCACAACCAAAAGCACCATCAAGTCTTAATCTTGCTGCTCAAAGTAACGCAACCCAAATTAATATTACTTGGCAAGATAATTCAGCAATAGAAACTGGCTTTAAAGTTTATATGAATACAGGTGGTGCAGCAACAAGTGCTCATACTCTTATAGCTACTCAATCAGGAACTTCTTATAATAAAACAGGATTAACTGCTGGAACAACTTATTACTTTGCAGTATATGCTTATAGAGGAAGTTCATTGAGTAGTGTAATACAAGATGCACAACAAACTCAATTAGTAGATGCTACAACAGTAAATATAACATCAAATCAAAATGGACAGGGAGCTATAACTGTTTCAGGTAATCAATCGGGTTTGTCTGGTGGGGTTACTTTTGGATTAGTATCATCTTCAGCAGATACTACATTTTTAGGAGATGATGATAAAGCTAATGATGCAACTGATACAAGATATACACTTCATGCTTATACAGATGCTTTTACACCAGATGACCCGTATGGAAATACTGCAACTCAATATATAAAAGGTAGAGTTATAGACCCAAATGATGGTGGTGGAACAAATAAAAATACAACAAGTACTATTACAGTTTATCCAACTTTAACAACAGGTAAAAATACAATATATCCTAGTAGAAATACTATTTACTCAGATGTTCAAGCAGACGATACAACAACATATCCACCAACTGTTAGCTATCAGACACCACAAACCGCTACTGATAATGTAACATCATATTTATATTCAGCGGGAACTTCTTTAGCAGAGCATGTGTTTAGTGCAGCGACTTCAGCGACTACTACTTATGGTGGTGGTAGCGAAGTTGGTTCATCAGTAACTTCATTAAGAATACAAGGTACTGGTGCGAGCGGTACACAAGAAACTACAACAACACATACTGTTACAGTAAATTATGAACCAAGAATTTATGATATAACTTTTACAGGCAGTCCAATAATTACAGAAACTACCGATCTGTATATTAAAAGTATTACTTGGCAAGGATTCGATTCAGCAGGATTTATCGCAAGAGTATATACTTCATCAGGTGGCGGTGGTTCTGAAGTAGGAGAAAATGAACCTGCAATTAATGATTTAGGTGGAATTGCTTTTAATGCTAACTGTTTAAATAATGATGAAGGTGGACCACAAAAAACAGGTACAGTTTGGTCTCATAACACTGCTGCTAATATTGGTGTAATTTCTGCAACTGGAACGGTATATTTAAGAGTAGTAGATGCAACTGGAACTTATGCTTATGAAGAAACACTTGCTATATCAGATTACACTACTTTAGCTATAGGTGGATATACATTGTTAGGTGCAAGTTCTGGATTTGATGATCAAGAAGATGCAGCTGTTGGATCAATACCCGGTGGAGACCCATATACATTAAATGTATACTATTTAGGAACAATTGGCTCTGAAACGGTTACTGTACTATCAGCCAGGGGTGGTGGAGCATTTAACGGTGGAAATAAATGGTGGGATTTACCAGGTGGTTATATAGGATATATTGAGAGTGATGGTGAAATAACAGCAGCTAATTATATAGCAGATGCACAAGCACAACCAAAAGCACCAACAAGTGTTACAGCAGGTAGTGCAACAACATCAGCAATTACATTAACTTGGGATGACGAATCAGCAATAGAAGATGATCCAGGCTATTATATTTTCTACAATGCTACCAGTGCAGATGATGCTGATACTGATGATTCTCCATGGCCTGCAGACGGTAATGGATTAGCTGCTGGTACTGAAACAGACCAAATAACTGGATTGAGTGCGGGTCAAGATTATTCTTTTGTAGTATATGCTAAACGTGGTAACTCATATAGTACTGCAGGTGGTGGTCAAAGAGATACTGAATCAACAACTGCAGCTGCGTATTGGACGAGTGTATTTCCTAACTTTACAATGGAAAGCATACCGATGGATACTGTAACTGCAGAAAAAACATTATATTTGAATAGTGGAAGTGGAACTACTAGAGTTCATAGAACTACAAGTTCAGCTGGCATAGTATTTGCATATAAAACTTCGTCTGGGGACCCATATTCCGCATACACAACTGATGTGACCTTTAGTTTCACATCTGGTACACTTTATATTAAATTTTATAAAAGTTTACCTAAAATGGGTAGTGCTAGTGATACATTTAGATTTACAAATGCTGGAGTATCGGTAGATCGTGTAGTTACATATGAAGTTACGGATGAACCTTAATGAATAAGAAGTACAGCTGTGGGATTTATACAGAAAGACCCTCAGTATGTAGAAAATACCCTTTTTTGGAAAAATTGGAATATTTTAAAGAAAAAAATATACCGTTAAATGAAGGGTTGGACAATCAGTATTTATTTGAATCGTGTCAATATGTAGAAAATAATAAAATAATAGAATCTACATTATCACAAATAGAACAAGAAAACTATTGTATGGATTGTGGGTTATGTTGTTTTTATACAGCACCATTAGAAGAACTAAAAAATAATTCCAATGTGATATCAGAAGATTTAGATGAAGAGTGGAGTAAACCAAAAAATAAATGTCAGTATTTAGAAATAATAGAGAATAATTAAACAAATAATACAAATCAATATTTATAGTGGTTTGTATGTTGTTTAGTACTATTTATATAAAAGGTTATTTATGAAAACTAAAAAGTTATTGGAGAAATTAAAATGAAAAAATGGAATGTTAATTTAACACTTGACAGGCCTTTCGGGCCTTGGATACTGAAAGGAAAACTTCCCGATGATATATTACAGAAAATGATAAAAATCACAGATAAGATAACTGATGATCCAAAGAAGATAAGTTTAGGTCATGGATTAGCAGGTATTATAGAAGATGAACCTTTTGTTCCTGGTGAAATATTACGTGCAGAAGGAGTATATGATTTTTTTATTGATCTGGTAAAATATTATGCAAATGAAAGTATGAGTAGAGCTATGGCGGCTGCAGGAGAAGGGTATTCATTGGATGAAATAATTAATAGAAATTATACTGCACCTATTATTGCAGAAGTTAATCCTTCCTTTCAATCAACTAAACAAAAAAAGAAACCTAAGTTAAAAGTAAATATGGAATCTATGTGGATTGTAAATCAAAAGGAAAATGAGTATAATCCAACACATCTACATACTAATTGTACAATTTCTTCTGTTATGTATTTAAAAATACCTAAATATAAACCCAGAAATATACCAGGTAAAATCAGTATGGATGGAAAAATAGAGTTTATATATCACTCTTCTGGTGAGATGTGGAAAACGTTTGAATCGGGTACTTTATCTCATCAACCTGAGGTTGGGGATATATTTATGTGGCCAGCGGATTTGTTACATAATGTAAATCCATTTTTAGGAGATGGAATACGTAGGTCTTGTGCATTTAATTCATATCACGAGTTTCAATCACAAGAACCTTTAACAGGCCAACCAGGAGCATCTATAATTTCAATGAACGAGGCACGATTACAAACTAAAGTATCTTTATTAGAAGATGAATTAAAAAAAGTAAAGAGTAAAGAATAATGAGAATTGTTAATGGTAGAATTGATGGTAAAATATATGATGCTTATTATTCTACGGGTGGTGGTTCTTTAGTTGGTGGTGGTTCTGATGTTTGGGTTAATCATTGGATAAAAGAAGTATCACCACATTTAGAGGTACAACCAATATTATTAATACACCGTATTAGACCAACCGATATAACAATAGAAGAACAAGATAAAATATTTAAAGAACTTAATCCAAATTTAAAAGTTTATTGGCAAGGTGATGATATACATATTTTTGGAAGTGTATTAAATAATGCTCGTAGAATAAATATTTTACACGGATATTACGCACCACATAAATATATTATTGATAATAAAGATAAAATACATAGTAATGCAGTTCATTGTAATGTTAATCAAAATTTACACGCTAATGTAAAATTAAAACTTAAATATTCAAGGCATTTTTATATGGATCCTCGTTGGGAAGATGATATTGTTAAATTAGCAAAATATCCATTTTGGATTGGTATAGATAAACCCGATTTAGAAAATAAACACGATCATTTATTACATATTCCAAATTTTTATGAATTTAAACATAATTTAGATGTAACGGATAATAATAAAGTTGGATTCGCATCAAGAATGGAAACACGAAAATGTCCACATTATTTACAACGAATTCCAAGTGTTTTATGTACTGAACCTAAAGATGTACACTGGTGGATAAAGAATTTAAAGATGGATACACGAGGTTGGAAAATTTATAAATTTAATTATAAAATGTTAGATAAATTTTATAGATTGGATTGGGGAATATCACATTCAGCTCATATATACGAACCATTTGGTTATAGTATATTTCAAGCATTAGATTATGGTAAATTACCAATTTTGTCAAAAGATTGGAAAATGGAAATTGATTATCCATTTAGGGCGTTTGGAATGCATGAATTTTATAATGAATGGAAAAGAATGTGTGATTTATCTATTGAGGCACGTAGAGACTGGGTATTTTTATTAAGAGAGTACTTTAAAAAACATGATGATAAAGAAAGATGGGTTACACAATTGTTAGAAATATATAATTCGTGATATTTATTACTGAGTTAATTTAGGAAGAATAATGTCAACAGCAGCAGATCAAAATTTATTTTTAGGAAAATTAAAAAGGGCCGTAGATGGAACTGATTCATATTCGACTGCCAATACTTCTTTGGGTGCACAAAATGATGGTTCAAGTGAAACTAAGATGTCTGATTTTTCTATTAGTAGTTGTGGAAGTAATATTGGTGGATATGCATATTTGTGGGAACAAACTACAGAAGGCTACTATATAGATGTTCAAAATGCAGGAAGCCTTTGGAAATCCACGATTGGTTCAGCAAATGTTAATTTCTCATGGGCCAAAGGTTGGGCAGATTCAGTTATTGAAATAAGTACAACTCAAGGATATTCAGCATCATTTGAAGCTAAGGCAATATCAAATGCTCGTACTGGTGATGGTAGTGAAAATCCATTCCCAGCGGGATCAAATAATATAGTAGCAGTTATTACTGGATCTTATGCTGATGATGGACAATCAACTGGATATAATGACCATGCAACAAACTATAATACTGATCTTTTCAAAAGTATTACGATTGTAGATAGTTATGGTGGTTCACCGAGTTGTTTATTAGAAGGTACACCGATAGATATGGCAGATGGAACTACTAAAAATGTAGAAGATTTACAAATTGGAGATTGGGTATTATCAATGAATATGCCAGGACAACTTGATGAGGATAATGATGATTGGAGAAGTTGTAGATTTGAAGATTCTGACGATTTTACTCAACATTCTGCGAGTGTTCAAGATATAAATTTTGATTTTGCATATAATTATTGGGATATAAATGATGGAATGGAAAAAATTACAGGTGAACATGAAATGTTATATAAACCACCTGCTTCTTCGGGAGAATATACTTATGAACCAGAATGGGGATGGTTATATGTACCTAATATGTTAGTTGGTGGTAGTTTAATGGATAAGAATGGAAATGCCGTGGAAATAACTTCATTGGAAAATGTCCTTGATCAAGATGATGGATTTGAAGTGGTTCAAGTAGATGTTGAACCATTGGATGTATATTTTGGAAAAACATTCTTAGTACACAATAAAAGAAGCAACGACAACCCATTTTAATAATTAAATAAAAAGGTTTTAAATATCTTAAATATACTTGAGTAAAATTATAGTATGACAGAAAATAATAGATTATTGATAGTAAATACAATGGATCACATTTCGATGGCATCTTTTGGTGTATGTGACTATTTAACTAAAAATAAAATTCCATCTAAAATATTAAATATTGTTCCGACAAATTGGACAATTACTCCTGATAGGGTGAATCATAGTGATGTATCAATTTCAGGTTATTTAGAAAAATTAGATAAATATATTCATTCATTTAATCCTACTTATATAGCTATTTTATTTCATTGGAAAGAGGCAATTTCCGATTTTGTGTATGTAGGTGAGTATATAAAAAACAAATATCCCAATATTAAGATTTTAAGTGGTGGATTTACTGCGAGTTATTTTGGTGTAAGTTTATTAAAAAAGTATAATTTTTTGGATTATATAATTAGTGGGGATCCAGAAATACCTATTTTATTTTTATTAAAAAATGAAGATATAACACAAGTACCAAATTTAATATATCGAGACAATAAAGAAATTCGAGTTGGGTTTATGAAATATAGGGCAGATCCAGAGTTATTATCTACTTTATCGTATACGAATTTAGAGTATCTATTTGATTATGAAGATTATGTTAAATTTACAGATAAGTTTCTTGGATTTCCGATATATGTGGGCCGTGGATGTGTACATAATTGTTTATATTGTGGAGCAAGTAGAGATGCTATGTTACGACATAGTGTTGGAATAACTGAAAAAAAATATGGTATGGTTGTTAGGTCGGTAGATTCTATTATCAAGGATTTAAAAGTAATAAAAAAATATACCAATCGAATTTTTATTTCATACGAATCAGATATGAAATTGATGAAAGAGTTATTAAAAAGGATTTCGAAAGATAAAGATTTAAAGAACTATTTTTATATAACATATGGTGCTTGGAAAGTATTGGATAAAGAGATAGTATATCTTTTAAGAGATGCCTTTAGATTTGATAGTGATAAAAGTATTATTGAGATTTCTCCAGAGGTTTTTGATGAGGTGGATAGAAAATTAATTAAAAGTGGTGGTGTATATTATTCTAATAAACAATATTTTGAGGCTATAGATAACGTTAAGAAAATTCTTGGTAGTAAAGTTAAAGTTGTTTTATTTTATTCTCGATATCATAAAATTCATAATAGTTTTGATAAGTTAATTGAGGAATATAAAAATCTAATTGAATTTAGGGATAAATTAAAACATATTAATTATAAGTTTGATTATACTCACGTTGCAACTGATGTTGGAAGTAGATATTGGCAAGAATATATAAATAACCCAAGAGAAGTTGATTCATTTATACGGGAGTTGAAGAGATTGGATAAGACTTCGAAAGAAACTGGTATACATTTTGGAAATCTTTGTTTTTATTTTCCAAAAGAATTAGAAATTGAAGATGTATTGAAGTTTGAAATGGTAATATATTTTGATGAATGTTTGACTCGTGATAAGACTTCATATCATTATGTTTTGAATAATTATAATCATAGTGAATACCTAAACTTATTGATATGTATTTATGAGAAGTATTTTCGTGGATTAAAAGTTAATGAGGTTTTACACGATAACCTAAAGGATAAATTTATTAGTGAATCTGTAAACTTAGTTAGAAGCGAATTTCAAGCTAAACAACAGTTATATAAAGGACAAATAATATGATTTGGTTATCACACGTACATAAACATAAAGAATTACAAGAATATATATTAGACTATATAGAAACTACTGATAATAAAGATATAGATTTAGAAAAAGTTTCCGTATCTGATTATCATTCACAGAATCCTTATGAACAACAACGAAAAATAGATGAAAAGAAGGCTTGGTTAAGTAAAGGTAAAGAACCTTCTTGTGAAAATGATGCTGATAAATGGCAGCCAGATTGGGGTAGATTATCACCAAGATACGGATTTTTGGATGATGAGGAAAATAATTTACATCTTGGGCCAGTTCCATTTAAACATCCACCACCATATCAAGATAAAGTTGTTAAAGCTATACACGAAAATCTTTATATTGCATTAGATGGTATGAAGTGTTTTGAGTACAAGATTAGTAATATGTGGTTTCATCAATATAACAAGGGAAGTTTTTTTGATTGGCATACTCATCCACAATCAAATTATTCTGCAGTATATTATGTTGAATTACCTTCAGATGAACTTGCTACTGATATATATGGTGTAAAAAAATTAAAACCACGTGAGGGAGATTTTTTAGTTTTTCCTGGGTTTTTACCTCATAGGTCACCAGTCAACAATACAGATTCTCGTAAAACTATAATAGCTATTAATTTTGATGTTAATTGCTCCCCAACTGATTTTCCTGATTGGGAAGAGAGAAAAAAGAAAATGATAGGGAGTCGTGTAAAAATAAGACAACGTTCTTCCAATGCATCAATACCAATTGCGGAATAATAATGGGAAGTTCTTTTTTAAATTATGATTATATAATGAATTATATCACAACGAATGAAGGAGAAAAAGTTCCTTATCGTTGGTCTCACGGTGCTACTGATATGCACGTCGGTGATGGAATGTTAATTTATTCTTTAATTTATTTTCACAAATTCAAATCATTGGTTTGTTTAGGTAGTGGTGGTGGATTTATACCACGAATCATGACACAGGCAAGATATGATTTATCACAAGAGGGGTTTTATAAAGAAGTAAGTATGGAGTGGGGAGATAATGGAAGTACTTATATTGTAGATGCTTGTAATGGTTTTAATGGTGAGGTTGATTGGGAAGATAAAAATAGTTTATTTAGAAAACATTTTACACCAAAGTTTATAAAAGAAACCACAGAAGAAGCATACTATAATTATTTTGTAAAACAAGATATCAAAATAGATTATTTACATATAGATGCCAATCATACTTTTGAAGGTGTTAAATGGGATTTTGACCATTATTCACAACGAATGAATAAAGGTGGTATTATCACTATACACGATACAGATAAAAATTATGTGGATAATTTTACAGAGATAGATGGACACGAGGGAGATGATTTAACAGGCCCAAGTGAATTCATTAAAACAATAAATAAAAGAAAGTTTGAAGTGTTTAATTTTTTCAATCATAATCATAAATCAGATTTTCCAAGTTCATCAGGATTGACAATAGTAAGAAAAAAATGAATTTAGTTACGGTATGTGGACACAATACCACAATGTTATACCATATGTTACGACATTATTATCCATATGTCAAGGATTTTTTTGTAATAATTTATGCACACCATAAAAATGATCCTGTTATAGAGGAGGCAACTTCTATATTGGATAAACTTAATTTAAAACCACATAAGGTTGCAATAGAAGAACCATTTAATTGGAATCGTGTAACAGAACTTTACAATGAAACTAAAAGATTAAAACCCGATGATTGGTGGATAGTTGCAGATGATGATGAGTTACAATTATATTCTAAACCAGTAGAAGAAATAATTTATGAATGTGAGGAAAATAATTGGGAATTTGTAACAGGAGGTTTTGTAGATAGAATAGGTGAAAATGGAACGTTCCCGAAAATAAGTGATGATAGTGATATTTGGAAAGAGATGCCAAATGCAGGGTTTTTTCGGTATCCGTTAAGTTTAGCTAATCCAAATAAAGTTACTTTAATAAAAGGAAAATATAATGTAGTACCAGGTCAACATTATGTAGATTTTGGTGATGGAAAAAACTCTTGGGGAAAATCTCATCCAAAAAGATATCCGATTGAAAAGAACTTTACACAAGTTCATCACTTTAAATGGGATTATTCGGTATTACAAAGACTTAAAGAGGTTAGTAGGTCTAATTTGGTAGAATCATTTTCAGAAGAATATAAAAAAATGTTGTCTGCAATTGAATACTTGGATTATAAAATAGATTTGAGTGAAAGGGAATATATGTTTCAGAGAGTAGATATTCCAAGATATAATCTCTATAGTTATTGGCCTCGATTAAGAAAGATAATAACGGAAGTTTAATATGAGATTTGAAAACGTAGGAACTGAATTAGTTCGTATTGGTATAAATAATAAGATGGGTTCGACATCAATCAAAGCTATTAATGGATTAAAAAACTTTAGAACTTTTGATGAGGATAAAGTTACAGTTGTTTTACTTAGAGATGCATTCTCTAAATTTAAGAGTGGATATCTTCAAGAATTAAATGGATTTTTTACATTTGAACCACCACCTTTAACTAATTATTTATTAAATTCTGAATCAATAGATGAAGAGATATCTATTTCAGATAACTCTGTAGAGGATATATTACAAAATTTACATGGGGGTAGGGCTCCAAGTAAAAGTAAACAGATGTTTGGTTTAACAACTAATCCAAATATAGTAGAATTTTGGAGTAGAGTTTCTCGTGGATATTACAAAACATTTACTCTTGATGATGAGGTTACTCGTGATGGATTAGAGATTATGTCAAAATTACATGGTATTGATAGAAATATTGGTTGGATATATTATAATCATGGAATATTTTGGAAGTGGAATACTATAAATAATATTTCTTTATTTGAATTAGGACAGTATTCTAATGTATATTTTTTAGAATTGGAAGATTTAAGTAATTTAAAATTTTTAAAATGGTTACAAGAAAAGGATTCTGATTGGAATTATATTCAAGAGATTCCACATAAGAATATAAAATCAAATAGTATTTTAGAAAAACAGTTAGATATATTTTGGACAGAGTATTATAACGATGATATTCTAAGAAACAAAAAATTATTTAATCCATTAAATAAGGGTAATTTCTATTTCAATGCATTTACTAATCCAAAGAGAGTTTTTGGTGGAGATGTGGAGCCAAATTCGTTTTTACTTCATACTATACCTGTAAGAAATTTTACACCAATTCATATGTTAAACTTTATATTGGAGTCACAACAAAAAGAAGTGGATTACATACGAAAATTTAATAAGAGGTATATAACATTATGATTAAAGAAAAATTTGAAGAACAAAAATATATACAATTGGAACAATTTCTTAATGAAGATGAAAAGACTGAATTGTCACAGGTAATTCAAGAATTAGAAGAACATAAATTTTGCAATAAGACCACTACTGCAAATAATCATTTTCTTGAAAATACAGGTAGGAAACAGTCAATTTTGTTTTCAGATAATTTTAAAACACAAAAAACTGAACTTTTGGAAGAGATTAATGATTGGTTTAAGATTTCTCTTGATAAGTTATTTCCGATAATTATCCCAAAAATAAAATTAGTTTTTAAAGAATTAGGAATTGAAGATTTAAGATTATTACGGGCAACCATACATTATATACCACCAGGAGAACCACATCAAAGTATTCATCACGATAACCATGAAAAAGAAAATTTATTTTATGTTAATTTTCCATTACACGATACTAATCCTGAACAAGGAGCTACAGAAGTATATAATGATAAATATATTGGTCATATACGAGATAATTATGGTGTTTATTCTAGGAGTAAATTAAAAATCTTATGGGAAGATTCTGAAACAAGGAAATTAATAAAAAAGGCAAAAAACAATAATGAATATAAATTTGGTGATATGATTCTTTATAAAGATATAACATTTCATAGAGGTGGTGCAAATAAAAGTAATGTGGTTAGAAAATTTTTACATTTATTTATAAGTAAACCTGATACAACCTGGATTGATTATTATGACTTTACGGAAACGGGTGGTATCAAACTGAGTAGGGCAGATAGTTTTTTTGGAGATAGGTCTAAGATTTCAACTGGATATAATTGATGTATATTGATCACGATAAGAAAATAGTATTTATTCATGTACCTCGTACTGGTGGTACAAGTATAAAGTCTGCATTAAATCTACATGATAAAATTTATAAAGAAGATGTTTATCATATGTCTGCAAACGACATACCTAAAGGGTGTGAGGATTATTTTAAATTTGCTATTGTTAGAAATCCATTTGATAGGTTTGTTTCATTGTATTTTTATAATAAATCAGAGTCTTATAAAGAAAAGTTTCCAGATAAATTAACAACTAAGGTTGCAGAAGAATATGATTTTAAAGAATGGTTAGATAACTTTCCTTATAAACATATTCAACAAGTTGATTTTGGTTTAGAGAAGTTGGATTTTGTTGGAAAATATGAAAAGTTACAGAATGATTTGAATTTACATTTTGATATTGAGATAGAGAAAGAGAATTTTACGAATCATAATCATTATAGTTATTATTACGATGAAAAAAGTATTCAAAAGGTTATAGAATTATCCTCAAAAGATATAGAAGTATATAGTTATAGTTATGAGGAATATAAATAATGGTTATTGATATTTATCAATGTATAGTATTTCCGAAAAATTAAGGCGCAAAATTTATGAATAAACATACTTTATTTAATACATTATTGAATGAAATAACATCAAGTAATTCGTCCTGGCCATCACAAAATGTAGGTGTTATGGTTAGTTTTGATTATACCACAACAACGATGGCATCTTATGGATATGCAGACCCTGTTGCAGGAACTATATTTGAGAGTGGTAGAGGAGAATCGGAAACAGCAATTACACCTGCAATGAGACCCGCAGAAGACCACGAACATAAGCTTTATGAAATGAATTCAAATCCATATCATTGGATTAATTCAGCTTCTTTTTATGGTTTTTATGATAGAATTACAACTTATGTTAGTGAAAGTAATTATGATAATGTTGTATTATTAAAACACGTACGACCTGAAGGTCAAAATCCAAAAGAAGAAGCCGTAACATTGTTTAGTCAAAGTCTTGCAACAAAAGATATTAGTTTAGAGGAAGTTGATTATACATTTTATACAAATACTCATTTAACAGCAGCAAATTCAGGAAGTTTCTATGTATTTCAAGAATCTCCTTACAAACTTGCAAGTGGACTATCACATATCGTTAGTGGTAGTTTTGAAAAAACTGAATTCCGTAGGATTTTGGCATCATCTTCAGTTTCTTCATCATTAATACCACTTTGGGATTCTGATAATCCTACTACAAATGTTTGGGGTCCTGATTATGTTATTAAAAATAATTCAACTGATAACTCAATGGCCATTGGTGGTCAAATAATTAAAAATTATAGACATACTGGTAGTAATGAGGTAGTGGATACTTACGCCAGTTATACTGGAAATCAATATGTTATAGAAGAATTTGTTCTACCTGAGTTTGTATCTGCAAGTTTAGCTTCTGCATCTTCTGCTGCATTTGTTGATAAACTTGATATACCATATGGTACGGCAACTTATTTAACAACACCAACGAAAAATATTTTACTAAGAGATGACTGGAGTGGTGGACTTGGTTTAGCGAGAACAAATAGAGTTAAAATGAGTTCAGATGGTAGTACTTGGAAACAAATATCAACACACCTTTCACGAGTAGTTCCTTCTGGATCATTAGTTAAAACACCAACTGGAACAACGGCAATTATGAATGTAGACATTGGTGATACAATTACCTCTTATTTACCCGTTTCACATTCTACTGAAGATTTTGGTTATTTAGATTATTCAACAAATACATTGAGTGGTTCTACCGCAGGTACTTCAGAAGTAGTGAATATTACATATGGTAGAGAGTTTACTTATACACAAATTTTTTATGAAGTGGACGGAGATGAGATAATGGTTCGTGTATCTACAGAACATGCAAATCTTTTCATAAAAGATGTTGATACTAATTTATGGGGATGGAAAACACCACCATTTTTGAAGGTTGGTGATAAGATGTTGAACGCGACTGAACAAGAACTTGAAATCACAAGAATGCTTGAGAGTGTTACGGTAAATGAAGAATATTATGCATTAGATGTTGAGGATACGGATACTTATTTTGTTGATGGTATATTGATTCATAATGGTAATAAAAAAGGCACTGGATCAGATGGTTCTTATACTTTAAATTACAAAGGAACTGGATGGAGTGGTACGATTCAACATAGAGTTTACTCACGTGATGCAAGTTGGGGAGCAAGACAAATATGGGCTAGCGAGGGTGGTGCATTTTGGAACATTCCCAATAATACTTGGAGAACCTATACTTCCACATACACAACCAACAATGATGGTACAGGAGGCGGATTTGCATCCACAGTTGATGGTGGAAGCTATGATAATGTTGTGGTTTACAGTTATCATGGTAATGGATATGCAGATGGTAGTTGGAGTTGGAGTGGTACAATAGCTTATGCTAACAATTGGGGGCCAGCAAGCTATACTGCATACTTTGGTCATTATACAAGTGCAGGTACTTCAACATTAACTACAACTTTTAGTAGTGATTACAGAGCAAAAACAGATATGGATTGGATTGGTAAATCTAAATCTGGTCTTAATATTTATGAGTTCTCATATAATTGGGATAAAGATATTCGTTATCAAGGAGTTGTTGCACAAGAACTTTTAAATACTAAATATGAAGATAGTGTGGTTCAAATGACTGATGGATATTTAGGTGTAGATTATAGTAAATTGGATGTAGATTTCAAACAGGTTACTTAATGGAAACAAAATGGTGTAAAATGCATTGTGATATGCAATTATACACAAAACAATCAGTTATAACCAACAATGTATATTGTGTAAGTGATATTAATAACTTTCCAAAAGAACAAATACAAATTGCATTAGATAATTTTGAAAAAAAATACAATTGGACACAATGGACGATTGAAGATGCAGAAAAGAGATTTAGAGAGAAATGGAATTTATATTTAATTGAAACTGAAGATTCATCTATTATTGGATGGGTTTGGGTTTCTTTTGAGGGAGAAGTCTTAAATGCACATTCCAATCATGATTTCAAAGAGTATTTTAGCGACAAAGAAGATATTACAGATATTATGGGTGCTTTTATGATGAATTACTCAAAGGACTTGGGTTATAAAAAATTATTTGCAAAAATAGAAGATTGGAATAGACCAAGTTTAGAATGGGCAATTAGACATACTTGGGTTTATGATGAGGACTAAATAAAGTTTAATTTGAAAATTTAAATGTCTATTTATAATAGACAAGTTATATAACAATAAGGAGTTATAATATGGCAGATAAAACTACACAATTATTAGAAGAACGCAAAGTAAAAGCATTAGAAAAAATAGCTAATGTTTTGGATGCGTTAACACTTTGGTTTGAAGATATCGAAAAAGCCGAATGGGGTGATAGACTTGAATGGTACTTATCAGAGTACTATAATAAATATGTAGCCGAAAAAACTGAAGAAGAGTAATGAAACTTGGTGTAATTGTCCCGTATCGTAAACGGCCAACACATCTTAGAAGATTTCGTGAATCTATTGAATCGTATTTAAAAGGCCAAGATTATGAATTAATCGTAGTTGAGCAAGCAGATGATTTACCATTTAATCGTGGTAAATTATTAAACATAGGGTTTAGAACTGCGTTAAGAAAACAATGTGATTATGTTGTGTTTCATGATATTGATATGCTGCCAATTGATGTGGATTATTCTTATTCGGAAGTTCCACTTCATCTTGCAACAAATTTTACTAATTCCAAAAGAGAAATATTTGATACTTACTTTGGTGGAGTAACTTTATTTCCAGTAGATTTATTCAAAAGAGTAAATGGATACTCTAATGAATATTGGGGATGGGGATTTGAAGATGATGATTTACTTTTACGATTAACCGAACAAAATGTATTTACTGATTTTGATATTTATGAAGTACCAAAAGAAAATACTGCAGGTTTATATATACATGGAGATGAAAGTTATATAGAATGTAAAAATATGATTGACATTCATGAAGATTTTACTATTCATTGTACTTTTAAACCAGATGAAATAATACCTGATTATGATAAGTCGTTTGATGAAATGTGCGTATTTAGTATTCCAGGCTGGGATACAACGATATGTTACAATTCATTTAATCGTTATAAATTTGAGTGTTGGGATATTGGTAAAGAGTGTCATCAAATCACTTCCGATTATAGTTATCCAAGATTAACAAAAATTACCGTAACATATAGTAAATCAAATCGTATGTTAAAAATGTATCAAGATGGTAAGTTGGTTGGAAAGAAAACAATAACAAGAAAAATATTTAATTCTCATCAAGAAAATTTCTATATTGGTATAGCATCAGTTGAAAGAGAAGATGATAGAAAAAGTTTTCGTGGATTCGTTAGTGATTTTGCATATTGGAATAAATCATTGGCAAAAAACGAAGTAAAAGAACTTCATGATAGTTTTGGTATGAGTTATTTATGTGATATGAATCAATACAATAGTTCAAATAACTTAAAGATTTATTATGATTTCAAACATATTAAATTAAATAATTCTTATCAATATGAAAAAGGTAAAGTAGTTAATTTAGTAAATCAACGACATTTTGGAACACTATATAATTCAATTCCAAAATTACAAAAAGAATTAGAACAAAAAAGAATATCTATTCCTGTCAGAAGAAGCAGTAAGTTTAAAATGATAAAACACACACCAGAAGGTTATTTGGAAGGTGGTTGGAAAACAGAATCTACAAGATTGAATCAAATACGGTTTTATAATCAAATATTAGAAAACAAATCTAATCTTACATCAGATGGACTTACTACACTTAAATTTAAAACAATTTCAAAAACAAATCAAGAAAAATATACATTTATTTCGGTGGAGTTATGAAGTTAGGTATTTGTATTCCATATAGAGATATTGGTGATGGTGTTAGAAAAAAACATTTAGATACTTTGATACCACACTTAGAAAAGTTTCTTGGTGAGAAAGGTATAGAGTTTAGATGTTATATTGGACACCAAGTTGACGAAAATAAGTTTAACCGAAGTGGTACGAAGAATGTTGCATTTCTTGCAGCTAAAGAAGATGGGTGTGATTATGTATGTTTTCATGATGTAGATATGTTACCACAAGATGATTGTGATTACTCACATCCTGGTGATACACCTAAACATATTGCAACTTGGTTATCTCAATGGGATAATACATTAAGAGATATACATTATTTTGGTGGAGTAGTGATATTCACTATAGAACAATTTGAAAAAGTTAACGGATATTCAGCAGATTATTGGGGTTGGGGATTTGAAGATGATGATTTGTTTTGGAGATGTATAAGAAAAGGATATTTTAAACCAGAATATATTGAATCTCCAGGAAGTACAAAAGTTTTACAATTTGATGGAGTGGAAACACACATTAAAATTCCAATCACAAATAGTATAATGAATATACCAAATAAATCTTGTGAGATAGAAGCAATTGTACATTCAGAAATAGAAAGTGAAGATAAAGAATTTTTAATTGGTAATGAAGTAGGACATTTAAAATATCCAATAGTATCCAGAAAAGGTTGGGATTTCGATATATCGTATAATAACTCTAAAGCATTTTCTTATTGTTTATGGGGAGTTAAAAATGAATTAAATTATGGTTGGATGATGAGATATCCAAATCAATGGAGTAAAGTTAATTTCAAAGTTGATACTCGAATGCAAGAAAGAACAATTACTATTAATGATGAGTTGTATGATGAGAAGTTTGGCCCACAAAAATCAATATTACCATTTGAGGGTAGATTGAAACGATATGGAACTACACCATTTTATATTGGAAAGAATCCACCAAATAGATATGATCCTATGAGAGATAGAAATCGTCCATTTAAAGGTAAGATGTATTCGATAAAAATGTGGAATTATAAAAATGAATTAGTATTACATTATGATATGAGTAAGTCTTGGAGAAGAGATAAATTATTAGATTTAAGTGGTAATGAAAATCATGGTGAATTAATACTTGGTAAAGGAAGAATTACCAAAGATAATGTACAGATAGCAAAAACAATTACACCCGATAGAAGATATGGTACGATGGAATGTATGTATCATGATGATGAGGGTATAGTTAATCAGAGTTTTGCAGGAGACCCTGAACAAACTTCTGTAAATGAAATATTTTATAAGAAAGAAATGCAAAAAGAAAAAGTTAATATAGAAGAAAATGGTTTAAGTGAAATGAAATACAAAATAGTATCTAAAGATAATATTTATAATAGACATAAGTTAATTAATGTGAGGTTTTGATGGCAGATAAAGAAAAAGGTTATAAAACGAGAACCTATTTAGAAAAAGATGCACCACATCTTGTTGAGACCAAGACTAAGTTAGATAAGGTTGGTAAAGGTATGTGTTTAGCAAAATGGACACAATCAACAATCCATTTGCAACTTGGTCATACGCATAGTTGCCATCACCCAAGAACTCACAAAATTTCAACAAAAGAGATTGCACGAAATCCAAGTGCACTACACAATACTCAATATAAAAAACTTCGTAGAAGAGAGATGTTAAATGATAAACGACCACCCGAATGTGAGTATTGTTGGAATGTAGAAGATAGTTCAGAGAGATTTAGTGATAGAGTATTTAAATCAAGTGAGAGTTGGAGTTTACCACATTACGATGAAATTGTAAATGCAGATTGGAGAGAGGATTTTAATCCAAGATATGTAGAGGTTGCTTTTTCAAATGCTTGTAATCAAAAATGTAGTTATTGTGGGCCAGCATTTTCATCTACTTGGATGGATGAGATAAACAATCATGGTGGTTACAAAACTACTACAGGGTTTAATGACCCAAGAGGTTTAGTTGCAGAAAGTAAAGTTCCAATTCCACATAGAGATTATAATCCATATGTAGGGGCATTTTGGAAATGGTGGCCAGATTTGTATCAAGATTTACACACATTTAGAATTACAGGTGGAGAACCATTATTAGCAAAAGATACATTTAAGGTATTAGATTATATCATAGAACATCCTAATCCAAATCGTAATTTAAGTTTTGCAGTCAATTCAAATTTAGGTGGACCACCACAATTAATTGATAACTTTTTAGAAAAGATGAAACGAATCGAAGATGAGGATAGAGTAAGAGAGTTTATTTTTTTTACATCAGTTGATACCTGGGGAGAACAAGCAGAATATGTTCGTAATGGATTAGATTTTAATTATTTTTGGGATAATTGTCATAAAGTATTAACTACATTACAAAGATGTAATTTAACATTTATGTCAACATATAATGCATTATCAGTTCCAAGTTATAAAAAACTTATCAATGGAGTTTATAAATTAAAAGAAGATTACTCATCATTAGATAGATATTGGAATTCAGCAACATTTTTAGATTCAAGTTATCTTAGATATCCACAACATCAGACAGTCCAAGTTTTACCAATGAAGTGGTCAACAGAAATATTACAACAAGCACAATTACTCGATTATTATGCATTACCAGTATTTGAACATATGTACACAGGTTACTCGGATATTGAGATTCAAAAAGTTAAGAGAATATATGATTGGATGTTATCAAGGAATTTTACTAAATTGAGAGATGATGAAGTATTAAAAAGAAATAGACATGATTTTGGTATATTTTTTAAAGAACATGATAAAAGAAGAAGAACAGATTTTTGTAAAGTATTTCCTGAGTTAGCTGATTTTTATCACAAATGTTTGGAGATTAAGTTATGAGAATAGATGATCCGTTATTTATTACTACAAAACACAAGAGTGATTTAAGTACATATGAAGTTTTTTCAATTATGGAAGGGAATGTTACTTTTTGTGCAAGAATTAAACCAGATTGGGATAAGTTTAAGTGTGATGAAGATGTTGGTGTGGTTATTAAAAATGGTAAACACGCAGGTATACAATTATCAAAAAATGAACTTGGAGAGGGGTTTTTAAAAGGCATACTTTGGGTTACTAATGAAGAGAAAGGTGATTATCCAGTCCAAGTGTTTAATAATGTTGGTATAGTACCAAACGATGATTGGTGGGATGTAGCATTTAGATGTGATTTAGAAAAGAAAGAAATATCTATTATGGTTAAAAAAAGAGATTGGGATGGACCATATACTGAATCTATAAAGTTTGATGGTGAACCAGTTGATTATACAGAGGGATGGTTATGGGTTGCTTGTAATAATGCATTAGAAATGACACCCGATGAAGATAAAGGATTCTATAATGGTGAGATAGATAAATTTGGTGTGTTTGGAAAGGCGTTGAATGAAACAGAGTTTGTAAAGTTTTTCAATAATGATTTTGTTTTAGAAGATTGGAAAAAAGATAAACCAATAGCAGTATGTACTTTTGATAAGAGAACACCATATAAGTTTTGGGATGAATCTATGAATGGTAATTACTTAATAGTGTACCGACCAGAATGGGGAGATTTATTTTGATATTAATATCACATAGAGGGAATGTTTATGGTAGAAATCCATATAAAGAAAATAGACAAGATTATATTCAAGAGGCAATAGATAACGGTTTTGATGTTGAGATTGATGTGTGGTATATTGATAATCAATTTTGGTTAGGACATGATAAACCACAATATAAACTTTCAGAGGGATTCTTAGAACATCCAAAGTTGTGGTGTCATGCAAAAAATATTGATGCGTTGTATGTTATGAATATGAATTATCATATTCATTGTTTTTGGCACCAAGAAGATGATGTTACATTAACTTCAAAAGGTTATTTGTGGACTTATCCAGGTAAACAATTGACTAAAAAATCTATAATGGTTGTTCTCGATAATTCTGCACCAAAATTACCAGAAGTTACAGGAGTATGTTCTGATTATATAGGAGATTATAATGAGTAAAATAATAGTATGTGATGGGGATAGTTGGACTTCTGGAGATATAGTAGACCCAAATCTTTTTGGAGACAATCTTGAGCATGTAAATCATCCAGCTAATAAAGAGTATAGATTACCAAGAGTTTGGCCTGGAATGCTTGATTATAAAAGTATAAACGAAAGTGAAGCTGGTTCATCTAATGATGCAATAGTTCGTAGAGTTTATAGAAATGTTCTTAACTTACTAAAAGAAAACAAACCAGAAGACTTGTTTGTAATAATAGGTTGGTCATCACCAGAAAGAAAAGATTTTTACTATCATGGTAAACACACATCTTGGGAAACTTTATATCCAGCACAATTAGAACAAGATTTTAATTTTCATGATAAAGTTGCGGAAAAAGATTTACAAACATTTTACAAAATATATTTAAAATATTTTTGGAATCAAGAAGAATATCTTGAAAGGTACATACAACAAAATTTATCCCTACATCATTTCCTACTTAACAAGGGTATTAAACATTTATTTTTTGATGCATTCTTTGAATCAAAAGAAAATGGGTTATGGGGAGATGAAGAGTTATTAGACCACTTATCTGATTCAGATACAATACAAGAAGAATTTATCAAGTTGAGGGAAGAATTTTTTATTCCGATTTCAATGAAACAATACTTATTAAATACCGGCCATGAGTTTATGTGGGATGGACATCATCCAAGTGAACAAGGACATAAACACTGGTCAAAGAATATAAATAAAATTTTAAAGAGTGTTATATGAATAAGTTATGGACATTTGGAGATTCGTGGGTTTGGGGTACAGGTATAAACAGATACGAACATGGTTTTACTAAACACCTTTCAGATGAATTAGGATTGAAAGATTATAATTTTGGTATGGGAGGTATAAATAATCTTTATATAGTTGATGTACTTTCATCTGTTGTATCTCAAATTTCTAAAGATGATTGTGTATTGGTATGTTTTACTACACCACATCGTGATGACCCAGCAAATCTAATACCTGGTTTTTTAAAATATATTGATAAAACAATAGAACTTTTAGATGAAAGAGGATGTTACTATAAACTAACACAAGCATTTAATCCAATCTTTGGTTATGATTATATTGTTGAAGATAGAGATTATCCTAAATTTATTGAATGGGGAAAACCTAATAATACACTTTTAGATATAATCACTAATAATTGGTTAGGTGATAAAATAAATATTTTTATGGATGAGGGGAAGACTAATTGGGAGTCATGGGGTATGGAAAAAAGTGAAATATTCTGTGAACATGATGGTAAACATCCAAGTGAGAATGGTCATAAAGTAATTGCAAAAAAATTATTAGAGTACATGGGAGATTATAATGATTAAATTAATTATTTTTGATTTAGATGGTGTATTGGTAGATGCAAAAGAAATACACTATGAGGCACTTAATAAAGCACTTTCCAATATTGATGAGAAGTATGTTATCAATAGAGAAGAACATCTATCTACATATGATGGCAACACTTCAATTACAAAGTTAAATCTTTTAACAAAAAATAAAGGATTACCTTATGAATTACACGATACAATTTGGGAAGATAAACAAAACATAACTATCCAAATGATTGATGAATTAGAGAAAGATGAAAGATTGATAAAGGTTTTAAAACAATTAAAAGATGAAGGATACATACTTGCATGTGCTACTAATTCAATTCGTGATAGTGCAAAACTACAATTAATTCGTAGAGGATTTTTAGAACATTTAGATTTTGTTTATTCTAACCAAGATGTTATAAATCCAAAACCATATTCAGAAATATATTTAAGGTGTATTATAAAAGCAGGAGTAAACACAAAAGAAACAATTATATTGGAGGATTCTGATTTGGGTAGAGAGGGTGCACGACAGACAGGTGCATATGTTTTAGATATTGAAGATTCAAGTGATGTTACTTATGAAAAAATTAAAAACTTTATAAACGAGTGGGATTATATAAGTGAGAGGATTTATGATAGCATTAACGGATAGTTTTAATCAAGTTAGTATGCATGACCCATCACAAGATATAATTGATGTATATAAACACATACCTGAAATAACTGAAAAAGATAATCGTGGTGAAACTATATGTAGACCTTTATTCTCACATTCAAGTTTACCAAACACTTTAGATTTAGATGAAGTTGAAGTAGATGATTTTGATTTTAAATCTGAATTTAGTTATTTTGTTTATGTTCATCATAATCAAGAATTGTGGACAAAACATTTAGATTTAATTCCTAAAAAAGTTTTGGATGGAGTTAGAAGTGGTAAAGGTAAACTTATATTTGATAATAGTTTAGAGGGAGAGAGAATTGATGGTAGATTTTTTATAAATCCATTTTATGAAAGTATTGATAAGTTAAACTTACCAACAGAAAACATTTATTTTATTACAAATAATTTGATTGCAGAAAAAACTCATAATGAATATAATAGAAAAGATAAAATAAATGTAATATCAATAATGTGGAATGTATTTGATGTTCAACGATTGAAAAAATTAAAACATTTACCTAATAAAATTAATCTCCCAAATGAATTAGATTATAAAGAAATTAATTCTACTAAATACTTTTTAAAAATCAATAGAACAAATAGAGTTGAAAGAGATTTATTTATGATGTTTTTAAATTTTGAAAAACTACTTGATAAATGTTTAATTAGTTTTCCAGAATTATATATAGAGAAAAATTATCCAAATCAATTTTACAAATACACACAGCAAGAAAACATTAATGATTTAAAATCAAAACTACCATTTGATATTGATGAAACAGATGAAACAAATCAAGGGCCCGCAGGATATGGTGAGGGATTTTTTAATGCAGATTTACCATTTCAACCAATACATTATAAAAATTCTTTTATTAGTATTGTGATGTGTGCGTTTCCATTTGAAAAAAATGCATATCACTTACATAGTTCGACATTTAATCCTATGTATTGTGGACATCCAATAATACAATTTGGCCCACATAAAACATTAGAAGTTATGAAAGAATATGGATTTAAAACATTTAATAAATGGTGGGATGAAAGTTATGATGATGAAAAAGATGATTGGAAAAGATTAAAAATGATTATGGATTTAGCTTTAAAAATATCTAAAATAGATAATAATATATTGTTGGGAATATATAAAAATATGAAAGATGTTTTACAACACAACATCAATGTAATAGAAAATTATGATATAAAAACAAATTTATATGATAGGATATATAATGATTAATCACGAACATAAATTTATTTTTATTCACATACCAAAATGTGCAGGTATGTCAATTGGTAGAACTCTTTATAATTTAGTTGGTAAAGACCCAAAAACCTACGAGGGTTTTAAAATACATCACGATGAGTTTGATGAAAACATTTGGAAAGAATATTTTGTTTTTACTTTTCTTCGTAATCCACTTGATAGATTATATTCACAATATCGTTATAGAGATTTTTTATATCAACACGATTTTGAATATGCTGTAAAAAATATGAAAGAATTATTTATACAACAATATTCTTATAAAGAACCAGGCACACATCCAACAAACGGAAGTATAATGGATATTGTTAATAATTATGGTGAGTGGATACATTATCCAGGCCAAAGACAATTTTTAAACGGACAATATAGTAACGGAATAGATAAAAGACCATATATAGATTTTTATGGTAAGTATGAAACACTACAAGAAGATTTTGATTATGTTTGTGAAAAAATAGGATTACCACAAACAAAATTATTACATGAAAATAAATCGAATAACGAAAAGGATTTAGATTATGAACGAAAATTACTTTAATGGTAAATATAATATAATTAAATCAGATATGTCATTTAAGGATGAAGTATTTCGAATTAGAAAACAAGAATTAGATAATGATGAAGTTTTTTCAGGTAATTTAATATTAAATAAAGAATTTAAAAATTTAGATTATGAAAAAATATATTCATTACCATTAGATGATAAATCAATTTATGTTAAGGATTTTGAAAATTCACCACATGCAAATCAATGTAGTGTTGATGATAGTATTATGTATTGTGGTTCTTTTGTACTTTGGTTATTAGGTAACTTTGATAGAAATGATTATTCACTTTATGCAAATTTACGAAGACATGGAATAGTGTTAAGAAGAATTACTGATGAGGTATTAAAATGAGAATGGCAGTTTGTTTAAGTGGTCAATTGAGACAATGGGAATTAGCATTAGATAATCAAAAATGGTTTTGGGAAAGTTCAAAAGCAGCTGGTGTGGAACAAATAGATTATTTTATTCATACTTGGAATTATAGTGGTGATAGAGAGGGAGTATCACAACCATATGTTATGAGAAATGTGAATGATGATGAATTTGAAAAAATTTGTTCTGAATATGAAGTTAAAGGTTCTATCTATGATACTAAACCATCAAGTTGGTTTTATGATAATGACCATTGGAGTGCATTATTTTATAGTTTTGCACAATCAGTAATGTTAAAAAGAAAATATGAATTAGAAAATAATTTTGAATATGATGTGGTAGTAAAATCAAGACCAGATGTAGTATTTAATCCAAAGATGGGTTGTTGTTTCGAAACATTATGGGATAATCAGTTGTTTACTTGTCATGGTGGTGAAATGGAACATGAGTTTGGGATGTTTAATCTTGATGATTGTGTATTTTATTCAAATTCTTATACTATGGATTTATTAGTTAATATGTATTTTTATCGTCAAAAGTTAATTGATATTAGAGATATGAGTGTAGAAAAACTATCAACTCAACAACTTGGGCCTGGAGTATTGATGCATGAATATTGTAGAGAATATGGAATTACACCAATCTGCACAGGAGACTTTTTACCAACATTATTAAAACTTGGTTGTCCTACTGATTTAGATTTATTTAAACCTAAAGATTTTAATAAAATAGAAAAACATTTTAGGGCATTTTACAAAACATGAAAATAGGAATATATATTTGTTCAAATGGTTACGGACATTTTCATAGAATATTACAAGTATGTTCAAACTTACCTTATTATGATATTGATATCTATTGTGAACGATATCAGTATAATAGATTTAATCCACAACTACCAAATTTAAATTTTATTTTTTATGATGAATCTAATATACGATGGGATAAAAAAGAATTTGGTTCACTTGATGTAGGTGATATAGATAAATATGATAAAGTAATTACAGATAATTTAGTTGAAGTTTTAAAATATAGACCAGATGCAATCTATAGTGGTTCTTTTTTATGGAGTGATGTTTGGAGAGATAGGTTTGGTGATAATAAATTTTCAGATGAACAAGATAAAATATTTCATGATGTTAAACCAAAAGTTATTTGTAATGGTGATGTGGTGTTTGGACAATTAAAAGATTATGAAAATAAAATTGATATTGGATGGGGATGTAAAGATGACTTTAAGGATATAAAGGATTTTAATTTAGATACTATTGTTTGTGTTCCACCATCTTTAAATCATACTGATGAATATACAGAAAAGTTTTTAGAAATACGAGAAGATTATCAGAATGATTTTAATTTTAGTTTTAATTTAAATCATACGGAAAATTCACTTTTTGTTATTAGACCTGGATTAGGAATGATAACCACTTGTGTTTCTAAACGAATACCAATTATTGCTTTATGGGCAGATGAGGATTCAAGTGAAATAAAACATCTAGCAAAAAGAGTAGAAGAATTGGGTATTGGTAGGAGATTAAATGTATATGATGATTTTGAACTACCAATGAATATAGATGAATGTAGAGAATCATTTAAGAAATTAAAGTTGAATGGTTATAAGAAATTTGCGAGGTTATTAAACATATGATATATGCAAATTGTGATATGAATCCAATACAAGGTGAAAAATTTCAAGATTTATGTACTACACAGATTAGTAAACTGGAACATAAATCATTTGAGTTAAAAGATGCAATCTCAATAGATGTAGATGATTTTGACTTTACTGATTATGATAATTCAGAATTGGTTTATTGTAATAGTTCATTATTGAATGCAGATAAACCTAAATTAATAGAATCAAAGTTGTATGAGAAGTTAGAACAATTAAAAAATCCATTTAAGTTAGTGTTACATAATTCAGATGATAATTTTAATGAGGAACAATTAAAATATTTGAATATACCAAATTGTAAAAAAATATATACTCAAAATATGAACATATATCATAAAGATGTTTTACCTTTACCAATTGGGATAGCAAATAGTTTTTGGAAGTGGGGTAATTTAGATATTTTTGAAGGGGTTTTGAATACTGATATAGATATAAAATCAAATTTTATTTATGTAAATTTTACAAAAACAGGTGGTGTTCGTGATGAAAATAGATTAGAATGTTATGAAAATGTAGAAAAACAAAATATACCATTTGTTGATAATATGGAATATGAAGATTATCTCAATACTTTAAAAACTTATAAATATTGTATATCACCAGAAGGTAATGGTATTGATTGTTATAGAACTTGGGAATCACTTTATTTAAAGGTTGTTCCTATTTGTAAGAGAAGTGTAATGGTTGAATATTTTTCAACAATATTTCCAATATTTATAGTTGATACTTGGGATAATTTAGATATAAATTGTTTGGAAAAACAATACGATAGTTTTAATTGGGATAATTGGCATTTATTAGATTTTGAAACATATTGTAAATGGATGGGATTATAATGATTTACTCATTTGGAGATAGTTTTACTGCAGGACTTGGTGTTGATAGAGAATATGAAACTTCTCAATTAGGTGGTCATCCAGATTGGGATGTTATGACGGATGATGAAAAGAATGCCCAACGAAGTAAAGTAGAAAGATTTAGAAATAAAAATTCTTATACTGCTCACTTTGCTCGCAAGGTCAATATAGGTTATTCAAACAAAGGACAATCAGGTTGTTCTAATATTGATATTTTAAATTTAATATTTGAATATGGAGATAATTTTAAACAAGGTGATATAGTTTTTGTAGGATTTACTTCTTCACTTAGAAATCCAATATCATTTTTTCCACGCAAGTTTTCTGAATCAGAATGGAAATTAGCACCAAATTTAGATGTGCTAAAAGATTTTACCACACTTAAAGTAAATAAAAATATGCTAGAACTTTACACAGAAGAATCTATGTCATTTTTTCAAGATTACTCTAAGTTTTATTTAACAGAAATGTTTGATGAACAATATTATGAAATAGTAAATTACAACATAATAGTATTTTTACAGAAATATTTTGAGTATAAGAAAGTAAATTACATAATGTTAGATGCTTTTGATTATATGGTTAATAAAAATTACAAACACATTGATACAAAATATTATTGGAGTTTTAATAAAGAAACTATTTATTCTTATATAGTAAGTTTTAATGATGAAGGTTTATTAGAATTAGGTGGTTATAATCCATACAACCAAGCACCACGACATCCAAGTATCGAGGGACATAAAATTTTGGCAGAAGAACTTTATAAATTTTATAAAAAGGTATATAATGGTTAACTATTGGTTTGATACATTTAAACATTTGAAACCTTTTGATATAGTACCATATCAAGAGATGGTTGATTTATATTTAAAAAATCAATCATTATTAGAAAAAAGTGGTAGAGAAAAACTTGGTGGTGATAATGAACGACCAGTAAATTCTGATGTAGAAGAGGTTGACCACAAAGGTTTTTGGTTAGGATATAATCCAAGATATTATAATATAGACCCGTTGGGTGATAAGGTTACACAGGCAAAGGCAGATGTGGTATCAATGGATATGACTGGTGTGGGTAAAACTTGGGATGATTTTATTTACTTAGAACTACCAAGTTGGTTATTCAACAAATATCAAACTGCAGTTCATTCTAATCGTGATGTAAGTTACTTTAGAAAGTTTATGTGTGATGTTGATAAAACAGATTTAACAAGAGATAGTGTACTTAAACTAAAAGATGAATATGATAAAAAATATAAAGATGTTGGAAAGTATGTAGATTACTTTGGTGATTTTAATGACCCTGCATGGAGATTAGATTTAGATGTTTCTCAGTATATTTCTATAAAAACACAAGGGTTGATTTATCCAATTATGTTTAATAGTAAAAAACATGCCTTTAGTAGAGGTACACATCGAGCATTATTCTTGGCCCATACTGGTAGTGATGTTCCTTTTGTAATGCAATATCCTAAGAAAAGAAAGAGATGGCAAATTGAATTAGCAGAAAACTTTGATGAACAGAATGTAATAATGAAAGTTAATTTAAAAGAAAAATCTTTGAAGTTTTATAGAGATGATGAAGAATTAATATGAAAACATTAGCAGGAATTATACACGCAAGAAAAGATAGTACGAGATGTCCAAATAAACATTTACGACCATTGGGTAATACAACATTGATTGATATAGCCTTGGAAAATTTAAGTAAGTTGGATGTGGATGAAAAGTATCTTGCAGTGTATGACCAAGAATTAAAAGATAAAGTTATTGATGGTGTTAAAATACTACATAGAGATTATGATTCAGTTGCACAAGGTAATTGTCATCATTCAATTTATTATAAACATTTAAATAATGTGGAATCTGAATTTATTGTAAATTATAATCCATGTCAACCATTTTTACAAGTGGATAAATTGAATGAATGTATTAGAATTTTTAAAGAAAGTAGAATGAAAAGTATGATTACAGTCAAGAAAGAAAGAAATTTCTTTTGGGATAAACATCAAAATCCAATAAACTTTAAACCTAATGATAGATTATCCACTACTGCAGGGCCTTGGGTTTATTCTGCAACACATTCGTTAGTTTTTTATGAAAAAAATTATATGTTAACGGAGTGGGAATTATTTCCAAATATAAAAGATAATCCATTTCCATATGTAGTGGATTGGAGTGAAAAGGAATTATTGGATGTAGATACAGAAACCGATTTTAATATTGTGAGGCAATTAATATGAAATATGTTATAGATATAGATGGAACAATTTGTAAAGAAGAAGGTAAGGTTATAGGAAGAAAACCTTATAAAGATAGAATTGCAAAAATAAATAAGTTGTATGATGAAGGACACACAATAGTTTTCTATACTGCTCGTGGATTAAAAAGTGGTAGAGGAGAAAAACATTATCGTCCAATCACAGAACAACAATTAAAAGAGTGGGGAGTAAAATATCACGAGTTGTGTTTTAAAGGACACAACGGAGATTACTTCATAGATGATAGTGGAATAAATGCAAAGGAGTTTTTTAGTGAAGAGTTATAAGAATAATTCAGTTAAATGGTGGACAAATGTATGGGAAGATGTTAAACCATTTGATATTTTAACTAATCAAGAAGTATATCAAAAATATATTGATGTAGTAGATTCAATAGAAAGTTATGTGATTACTCTATCTGATGTAAAAACACAAAAGAAAATTAGAAATTGGAATAGAATTGATGAGGGTTCACCTGCAGATATTGTAAAACGAAATAAAAATCGTGATAGTATATATATTCCAATACCATATCAGTTTTATGAAGATTATATGACAGATTGGTTAAACACTAAAAAAATTTTTGAACTATCTTTACAAGATTTAAAAACTCATATAAAAAATAATACTAAGTGGTCATTTGATGGTAGTGATGATGCAAGAAGTTATAATGTGTATAAAACATATAAAGATTATGGAGTAGCAAATCCAGTCTTTAATAATGGAGAAACATATCCTAAACGAAGCACACATATAACTGCATATTGTTTTTTAAATAAAAGTGATGTACCAATTTTATTTAAAAGACCAGAAAATAATATAAATAGATTTTTGGTACAACCAAAAACAGAAGAATTACCATATTTTAAAGGTAAGTATTTAACTTTAGATATAGATATTAAAAACAAATTAGTAAATTTCTTTTTAGAGAACGAACATATAGGAGTGTACAAAGGATGAGGCAAGAGTTTAATATAGTGATACCAATGGCAGGTCGTGGTTCACGATTTACCGAACAAGGATATACAGATTCAAAACCATTTATAGATGTAGATGGTAAACCAATGATACAAAGAGTGATTGAAAATCTTAATTTGGAATTTGATGAAAAATATAAATTCATATTGATTTGTTTAAAAGAAGATTATACACGATATGATTTTAGTAAGTTTCAAGATTGGATTGGTCATAATAGATATGATGTTGTTGTGTTAGATGATGTTACAGAGGGGGCTGCACAGACCGTTTTAATGGCAAAAGATTTAATCAATAATGATACACCAATAATGACAATGAATTCAGACCAATTAATGGATTATAATCCAGAGGAAATGTTTAAATTATTTGAAAATTTTGATGCAGGAATTCCATGTTTTTACGGAGAGGGAAATGCTTGGAGTTATGCAAAATGTTTACCAAATGGATATGTAGAAGAGGTTGCGGAGAAAATACAAATATCAAATAATGCAACTGCAGGATATTATTATTGGAGTAAAGGTAGTGATTTTGTAAAGTATGCAGAACAAATGATTGAAGAGAATAGTAGAACGAATGGTGAGTTTTATGTTGCACCAGTTTATAATTGGGCAATTCGAGATGGAAAAAAGATTGGAATTTATATGGTGGATAAATTATATTCATTAGGAACACCAGAACATTTAGAGGAATATTTAAGTGTATAAAATAGCAGTAATGATAAATGGCCATCCAAAGTACTTGGATATAACACAACAATTATTTAAACATTGGAATACTTTATATGATAATTTTAAATTTGATTTTTTTGTTTCTACTTGGGAAGATGATACAGATTATAGTGATTGGGATTGGATAACAAAATGGGAAAGATTAAAGGAAGAAGATTGTCCTTATGATTTAAAAAATCACTACGAAGGTAGACATCAACCACACTATTGTTATACATTTAAAAAAGTAAATGAATTGAGAAATTCATATGATGAGGAATATGATGCAGTTTTACAAACACGAAGTGATGTTATTATATCACGAAAGGCCTTAGATGATATGTTATCAAAAATCACAGCAGTACGAGGTGATGGTGATGAAAGAATAAATCCACAATTATCATTAAGAAATATTTTTTCAATAAGTGGAACTTTTATTCATAGTGTTTTTACAGATGAAGGTAAATTACACCAAGATTTGTGGACACACGATTATTATTTTTTTGGAAAACCAGAAGTTTTTGATATATTTGCTGGTATGTTTGATTATATTTTTATAGATGAAAAATATGATGGTATAGTAATGATGCATATTTTTCAAGCTGAGTATTTGCATACAATGGGAATTTATAATTCAGCTTTAAAAGGTGATGTTCCATTACTTATTCGTGAACCATATAGGTTTGCTCCTGCAGAAACACATACAAATGCAGGATGGCATAAAAAACATCCATCACCTTATCAATTACAAAAAATAATTGATAAACAAGGATTAGATTGGATTTTTAGGAAAGTTAATTGGAAAGATATGGTAAATTTTTTTAGTGAAACAAAGAAATAACATTTGTAATTAGGATATTTAAATGGATAAAAAACGAATAGCAATTTGTTTCTTTGGTCAAACAAGAACATTTCAAACAATAGAAGAAACCTATAAGAATTTATCACATGATGAAATTGAGTTTGATTTTTTTGTTTCTACTTGGGATGACTTTCAAGATAAATCACAATTTGATTTTTGTAAAGGAAAAGAGTTTATAGACCCGAATATTATTGAGTTTAAAAACAATACTGATAGAGCAGCATATACAATTCATAGAGTTAATTTACAAAAGTCAAAATATGAATTAGAAAATAATTTTATTTATGATTATGTTATGTGGACAAGAAGCGAAATAGATTTTAATCAAGATGATTTGGTAGATTTTTTCAAAGAGAAGTTTATAGAACATACAGATTTAGAAGTGAATCTTCATAGTCATTTAAGAACAGATGAACAAGAATATTATTATGCTCCTGCTGATTATTTTTTTATGGGAACATCATTATCGTTTGATTTATATTCAACAGGTTGGAAATTATATTTTAAAAGATGTGATAATTTTGAACAAGGAAAAGCTGGTGGTCATAACTTTCACGCGTATATAATTAATAAACTGCCATTTAATTTACAAGTTCGTGATATACCACATAAGTTTCAATTTAGTAAATTACACGAAAGGGAAGTAAGTTGAAACCCATAACATACGCATATTTAGAAACAACAAATTATTGTAATTTAGATTGTAGTTTTTGCAACCGAGTGGATGTAATTGGCCCACTAAAACATATGAGTTTAGAAGATTGGGGTAAGTTACTAAATGGTATCAAACACCATCCAATTGAAGAAGCAAAACTTATGGGGATGGGTGAACCCTTGTTACATCCACAATTTGATGAAATTTGTAGAATGTTCAAAGAAGTATTTCCGAAATGTAAATTAATTGTTGCAACAAATTGTCAGTATAATATCAAAGAGGGATTGGAGTTTAGAAGAAAGTTTCAAGAATGTTTAAAGTATATTGATGTATTATATTTTTCTATTGATGGTTGGGATGAGAGTTATGAGAGAGATAGAGCTCCAGCAAAATGGAGTAAGTTACTTAAATTCTTAGAAGATTTTAAAACTATCAATCGTTATGATTGTGATTGTGTTGTGAATTATGTAGTGAATGCTTATAATGTAGATGATATAGAAAAGGTAGATGGTTTGAGAAAAGAAAATAACTTAGGAGTATTGAGATTAAACATTGCACAAATTTGGGATGAGGAAACGAAGATGAGTGATGATTTAGCAACATCAGGTTATACAATAGAACAATTAGATTACTTGAGAGATACTTGGAGTGATAACATTATGGGTAAATCCAAGTGGGATTTCAAAGATTGTTTTTGGGTAAAAAATGGATTATACACTACAGTCGAAGGTCATGTAAAAATGTGTTGTTTAAATACAGGTGCAGAACCTTTTGGTAATTTATTTGAAAACTCAATAGATGAGGTTAGAAAAACAGAAGAGTATCAAAATGTAAAAAGAGGTTGTGAAACAAACAATCCTACATCACATTGTAAAAATTGTTCTTATAAAGAATTAACACCGATATTATCTCATGTGGGGGTACAATGAAAACTTTAGTTGGAATTGGTTGTTCACACACAGCAGGAACTGCTTTTTTAAAAGGCCTTAGTAGAAGTAAAGATGGTTCATGGTTGGGACTTACTGGTGATTGGGCATCAAAAGCCTTAGCAAAAAAATACCACTATGGTGAACCTACTATGGAGTGGGTAACTAATAATTTAACATGGATGGCAAAACTTAACAATTATTTACAATATGATAAAATTGTTAATCTTGGTGTGGGTGGACAGGGATTAGAGGTGAATATTATGAACATGAAATTATATATTGATAAACAAGAAGATTTATCTAACCATATCTTTATACATCAAATTCCAGGTCTAAGTAGAGTAAATGTTTTTCATCGTGATACCAAAGAATGGAAATGGACACCTATTAAAGATTTTATAAAGTTAAGGGGTTCAAGTTCCATGAAATTTGTTGATTATTATTTTAACGAAGATTTTTATACTTTAAATAATTTTTACGAAATATATTATCTACAAAAACACATTGAAAATCTTGGTGGAAAATATTATTGTTTCAGTTTTGATGGAGAAGGGCCACTTCAATCATATTCAAGAGAGTTTTGGGATAGTGATAAAGAAATTCTTTCACTTGATAGATTTGAAAAGATAAATGATATAATTCAACAAGATTTAATTTATTTTGAAGGTAAATTACAAGCTCGTAAATCTTTTAGAAAAGTTGTATTAGATATTAATTGGTTATCAATGATAAAATCTAATAATAGAGTGTTTCATGGTAAGAGATTATATGAACAGGGGTTATTAAAAGGTGATGGTCATTTTACTGAAGATGGTAATGAAGTTATTGCTAAGTTAATATGGAATTCTATAAAATGAAAAAATATTTAAAAAACATAAAAAGAAAATTTGATTTAGAAGATAAATCTAAATATGATTATGTATTGAATCAGAGTGAAAGAACTAAACATCTACCTGAAGAATTATATCAAGAATTTTTAAGTACTTTAACTCAAGAAGATTTTTTCTTTTATCCACATTTAAAAAACTTCAAAGAAAAGTTATCTAAATTTTATGGAGTAGAAAGTAATCAAATATTTATATGTGCTGGTTCTGATGTTGGAATCAAATCGGTGTTTGAAACCTTTACGAATAAAGGTAAGGTCATTTCATCAGAACCGGCATTTCCTATGTATAAAGTTTATTCGGAATTGTATCAATGTGGTTACATACAAGTACCACATGAAAAAAATTTTACAATCTCAATAGATAAACTATTATCATGGATAACTTGGGATACTCAATTAATTGTATTGGCAAATCCAAATAGTCCAATGGGTGAGTATAAATCCTTTGATGAGATACGAATATTATTGGAACAAGATGTTCCAGTATTGATTGATGAGGCATATGTAGAGTTTACTGATAATGAAAGTATGATACAATATATTAATGAATATTCTAACTTAATTATTACAAGAACTTTCTCAAAAGGATTTGGGGCAGCAGGATGTAGAGTGGGTTGTGTAATATCTAATAAAGATAATATAGACCTAATTGGTAAATTTAGGCATATGTATGAGATATCTGGAGTATCAATGAAGTATTGTGAGTTTTTATTGGATAATTATAATTTAGTTGAAACTTATGTTGAAGATGTAAAAGAAGAAAAAAAGAAATTAATTTCAAAGTTAAGTAGTTATTATGAAATTATAGATTCGAATTGCAATTGGATACATTTTAATAATGAGATTGATAATGTAGATACAATGAGAACTTTTGAAAATTATAAAGTATTAGTTAAATATAGTTCAGTTCCACATGATGATAGAAAAAATTGGTGTAGATTAACTATACAACCAAATATATCTAAAGAAAATTTTTTTAAGGAATTATTAAATGTATATAGATAATGAAAATGAAAAATTTTTAGAGAAATTTTTTGAAAACCATAAGGTGTTTTTGTGTAAGGATTTAGATTGGGGATATTTTTGTAATATGTCAAATAACAATATTCGTACAAGAATTCAGTATTTATTTTCGGAACATGGTTTTTTTAATTATACATTAAAAGAATTAGATAAATTAAATAAGATTGCTTTTTGGCCCCATGTAGAATCTGAAGATAATCCAGACTTACATACTCAACAACGATATATCTGTCAAGAAATAATTGATGATAATATTTTTAATCCAGTTCATGTAAGTTTAAAAACAAAAACAAAACGAAAAACTTATAATTTAACTTCGCCGCGGTTGTATAAAACTAATAAGGGGTACTTTTATGATGAATTACTCAAAGGACCGGGATATCCTAATCTTATGATTTCAACACATCCAGGACATACGAGAACGGTTGCTTCAACTTTTTTAAAAAAGAATTTAACTAATAGTTTGATTTATATAAATAAACAACATTATTATGAAAATATGATATCTGGAGATTTAGAAGAAATAACTAATGTTAATCAATTATTTCCACTTTGGAAACCATATAAAAAAGTTAATCCTGATTTAATACAATTTAGTTTTATATTAAATCTGAAACATAGTAGTTTAAAAACCCGTGGAGGATTAATACCTTTGATAAAAGATTGTTACACTAAATATCATAAGGAAACGGATTCTTTTGTTTTAAAGTTATGGCGATTGGATGCTTTCATAGGTGGTAGAAACCAGGATTTATTACATACACCACATTATTTACAAGAAGTTTACAAATCTTCACAAAAGATAGCTGAAACTTTATTTGAAAAAAAATTAACAATTTATACGAATTCTAAAGAAGATGTTAAAAACTATTTTTTAGATATTAGAAAAAATTTGATTAAGAAAGCAAAAAATAAATATAATCAATTATTTAAGTTAGAAGTTGATATTCAAAAAGATTTTGATTTTGATGTTGTGGTGGTTGAGGATAAACCTAATGATATTTCAAAATTAAATGAAAATAAAGGTTTTGCAATATGGATTGATAAAAGTATCTTAAAGGATATAAATCGAGAAATTTATGAATTTATTGTTTTTGCAAGACACGATATAAAATCATCAGAAACAAAAGATGGAAAGATATCAATAACGAATTGTAGAGATGTAGGAGATAAAAAGTGGATAATCCACAAAGAATTTTATTCATAACACCAATTGCTGGAGTAACACTTGAGGCACAAGAAAAAGCATATAAACGAGTATTAGAGAAAACGTATGAAAACATTAAATAACTTTTTAGAGAATCACCCGTTGGCCAGGCACATAAAGAGCTTTATATTTGATAATAAGTATTTAAGTGCACTTAATTACATAATAGAAAATAAACCAAAGTTTGTCGTTGAGTATGGTGGAGGACAATCTACTTGGTTACTTTCAGAATTAATAAACTACTTAGATTATGGTGGTAAAGTAGTTGGTTATGAAAATAATGAATATTGGTACAATGACCATATTAAAAAAGGATACAATAAATATAATAATATAAAACTTGTTGATATTGTAGAAGATACATATAAATCAGAAGATAATGATCATTATGATATAACACGCGGAGTTAGGTATATTCATCCAATAGAAGATATAGAGGGTGTTGATTTTGTTATTATAGATGGACCTGATTTAAAACAATTTCAATCGGGCCCGAATACAACATTTAATTTAATGGATATTGTTAATCATTTAGGTTATGAAATTCCATATTTTATTGATGGCAGATCAGGAACAAGAGATTTTTATGGAAACAATACAGACCACCCACATGAATTTGGATTAGATTATAAAACCGATATAGGAGATACAAAAGAAATATGAAGATAATAGCTGAATTGTGTCAAAATCACAATGGAGATATGGGTTTATTAGAAACTATGGTTAGGGATGCTGTACTTAATGGTGCAGATATTCTAAAAATACAAACTATTAAAGCAGATTCATTATTATTATAGGGATAGATTTTGCGAGATTTAATTATACGGCCGAATGTAAACGACAAACACGATACGGAACATATACATTTCGAAGATAGTGATATTATTTATTATGATGAGAAACTCGAATGGGTTGATATTATTAATAATGTAGGTATGATGAAATCTTTAAATGAAGTACAAACAAAAAAGTTATATGATAGAGTTATTCTCACAAAGAATATTAAAAAGATAATAAAATTTAAACCAGTAAGTAGATATACGATTTATTCATATGATATTAAATGTACGGAGAAATCCTTCTTTGGTAAAAATAATGTTTATACAGAAAATTTATCGTTAAGAGTGCCAAATACGTGGGATTGGTATTCAGATTCTTTAACTTTTGATATGATATCTAATGTAAATAATAGAGTGTGGAATGTTTTACAGAATTCCATTTCCCACTCTGATAGTCATAAATTTTTTGCATTATTGAATATGTTAAATATACACATAGAACAGGTAGATTATGAATAAGATAGCAATACAATTAGCAGGACAAGTAAGAGATTGGGAAAAATCATATTATGATTGGGTAGATTTTAAATCAAATTTAGAAAAAAAAGATTTTGATATTGATTTTCATATTTGTACTTGGGAAGATGAATATACTAAAGAATGCAATTTTGATTTCATAGAGACTGTTAATTTAGTTCCTATAAATACAGAAATGATATCTTTTAATGTAAAGCCCGGCGTTGGTACAAATGAAGAAAAAATGAAACCGGTTCGTAGAGACCAAACACCATATGGTATGATTCCTTTTTCTTATTTACAATATTGGGGCAGTAGATATAGAAGATTATATCAAAAACAAAATAAAATAGAATATGATTTTATAATTTTAGCAAGACCCGATATATATTATGAAGGAGATATATCTTTTGCAGAATTATTTTCAGAAGATTGGGAAGCCCCAGACCCAGAACCAACTTCACCAGGAAAGAATTTCAAAAATTCTCATTTTACAATTTTTATGCCACAGGGAATTAATAATGCTGTTGATGGACACACAAGAATATCTAATGATTTGTTATTTATGGGAACTGAAGAATCTATTAATTTATTTAGTAATGGGTTTTTACATTGTTATTTACAGACATCAAAAAGTTTTAATTCGACAAATCATACTTTACCCGCCATGGTTTGTATGAAAACAAATTTACACGATAGAAATGTCCTGTCATACAAGAATCCATTGGTTCGTTACATTAAGTAGGATAGTTGGGGAAAAGAATTACATCGATATATAAAGGAGAACTATGATATTTAAAAAAATAAAACTATGGTTTCGAAAATTTAAAGAAAATAGAAAATTTAAAAAGAAACTTGAAGAACTTAAAAAACGAGACCCGTTTATTTACAAATGAACGAGAAAGAATTCTTTTTAGAATTATTTCCACAAGAATATGAACTTCTTGATATAAAAAACTTCAAAGATTTTGAAAAAGTCCCATTTCATTTTGTAAAAGATTTGGAAGAATTAAATAAACCAAGAGAAGAAGAAGAGGGGCCAGTTTGTGAGTGTGTTGGAGAGAATACAAATAAAGCATTAGTGTTATATTTTCAATCAATTATAAATAAAGGTATTGAATTACCTATCTTTATTAATACAAAGAATCAGATTATGGATGGACATCACAGAATTCAGGCATATTATTTACTTGGTAGAGAAGAAATCCCTATATATCGTAATAAATTAACAAGAAATCATGGTTTTTGTTGGAAAACGGGTGTAGAAGGTAGAAGAAGATTACGATTAAAATCTTGGTAAATTTTATTATTTAATATTTATAATTGTAACAATATATTCGAAAGAACAGTATGATTAAATTAAAAGATTTACTATTAGAAGGAGTTGATGATCCAGGCATACTTAAATGTGTGTTTCTTGCAGGTGGGCCTGGAAGTGGTAAGACTTATATGACTAAAGGATTATTTGGAGTACCCGATAGATTAAATATTTCTCAAAGTGGAATGAAAATGGTAAATTCAGATAAGGAATTAAAATTTTTATTGAGAAAATTCGGATTTGGTACTGATTTAGATAAAATGCCCGATGAAGTATTTCAAAATCTTACCACTTCAAAAGAAAAGGGTGGTAGTAATCTAAGACAGTTTGCAAAAGAGTTGACTGCACAAAGAAAGAAAAAGTATCAAAGTGGTCGTTTAGGTATGATTATTGATGGTACGGGAGATGATTTTAAAAAAATTGCAAGAATGAAAAAAGAAGTAGAAGGTAGTGGATATGATACTTATATGATTTTTGTCAATTGTACATTAGAAGTAGCATTACAAAGAAATGAAAAAAGAGATAGAGTATTACCTCAAAAAATTGTAATGGATTCACACAGAGCAGTGATGCAGAATCTTGGGGGTTTATCGGGGTTATTTAGTGGAAATTTTATGATTGTAGATAATAATAAGGATTTAGATGAGAAAAGGGCAATTAAAAGATTTAATATGTTGGTTAAGCAAGGTCTTAACAAGTTTATTAACAAACCTCTCAAAAACCCAATCGGAAAAAGTTGGATTAGAAAACAAAAAATCCTCAAAAAACAAGGAAATTAAAATGTTAACAACATTTGATGAGATTATTGAGTTAACTTTAGAACATGAAGGTGGTTACGTTCACGATCCGAAAGATTTAGGTGGTGAAACTAATTTTGGTATTGCAGGTAGATTCTATCCAGATGTAGATATCAAGAACCTTACTAGAGAAGGTGCTAAAGATATCTATAGAAAAGATTATTGGGATAAAAATAAAGTAGATGATTTACCAGATAATTTAAAACACATCTTTTTTGATATGTGTGTGAATCAAGGTAGAGGAACTGCCGTAAAGATTTTACAACGAGCCTGTAATGCAAAAGGTGCAGATTTGGCTATTGATGGTGGATTCGGGCCAGGTACTAAAGGTGCGGTTGAAACCTACAAACCATCTGTAGAAAGAGTTCGTTGTTATAGATTAAAACATTATTATGATTTAGTAAATAAAAAACCAGAACAAGAGAGATTTTTGTTTGGTTGGTATCGTAGAGCTTTATCAGTATGATAAAAATAATTAATTAGGAGATAAAAAATGGCAACAGCAACACAAGGTTCATTTGTAGGTAGAACTGCAGCAACTGTAAAGGATAATGCAAAGTATAAAAAAGTACTTACTAAGACCGCGGTTGATTACTATATGACAGGTTCAGAATTAAGTTCGGCCGGATTTATAGTTGAATCGGCAGGAGATACAAAATTATCTTTTGTAGGTGGCGGTCAAATCGGCGCAGATGCAGTTACTGCTAAAACACTTTATGAAATTGGAGTTTCAAGAGTGAGCGGTAGTGGTACAGTTCACTTGGTATTCTAATAGAATGAATGAGTTAACAAAGTGGTTAATTAAAGATTTTGTTAATGAGGGAGTAGATTTACCAGTTGAGATAGGTGATACTGTTAAAATGGGTAGATTTAAAAATAAAAAGGTTGTTGTTAAGTCTATTGCTTGGAATGAAAGGGGTGACTTACTCATAAATGGCCGACCCGCATTAAAATTCAGAGTTATTGAACCTGAAACTGAAGTTGTTGTGCCTTCACCCAGCAGGAAAGGTATAGATAAAAATAAAACTGATAGATTGAGTGGTTATAAGAAAGTAAAGAAATTAGATGAAGTTGTAAATAGACCAAAAATTAAAAAGGCATTACTAAAATTGGTTGATAAGAACTTAATACCAAGAGCTTATATAAAAAATATTAGAAAATTACAAGTTTTCCTTACTCACAATCCAGCTATAATGACACAATTATTGAGATTACTTGGTGAAGAAGTTAATGAACAAAAAGAAACCAAACAAGTAGTAGGAATATATGGTGGTAGATTTCAACCATTTGGGCCTCATCATAAAAAAACTTATGAATGGATGAAATCAAAATTTGATGATGTTTATATAACAACTTCTAATATTAAAAAACCACCTAAACATCCAATGAATTTTAGAGAAAAAGTTCGTCATATGACTAAAATGGGAATTCCTAAGAATAAAATTATACAAGAAAAAACACCGTATGTTGCAACAAATACAATGAAAAAGTTTGATAAGGAAACTACTGCCGTTGTTTATGCTTTTGGAGCAAAAGATGCTGGAAGATTGACAAGTGGAAAATATTTTCAAAATTATAAAAAGAATAAAAATAATTTAGAAGGATTTTGGAAACATGGATATGTTATTACAGCACCGCACGTTTCAATGAAAGCAGCTGGTATGGAAGTAAGTGGAACTGTAATGAGAGATTTACTTGGTTCACCAGAATATGAGGATGATAGAGAACGAAGATTTAAAAAATTCTTTGGTTATTTTGATAAAGGTGTTTACAATATGATGACTAATAAATTTAGAAAATTATATGAGTTTTTTAATCAATCAAGTGTAAAAAATATAATAAAAGAAGTTAGTGCATTTAATTCAAGTTTTAAGGCATCAAGTTTATCTGATGAGGGTATGTATGATTTTTTCGCTTCGTTTGCCGATTATAAAAGAATATCACCCAGACATGCAAGAATTTTAGGATGGGAAGTATTGGCTGATATTTTAAACGATAAGGCAGAAGGAGTTGTTGATCCTGCATTTGATTATACTTTTGCATCTATGGAAAGACCCGCTACGGTTTCTTTTGGTAGAACGGTTAATCAAAATACAAAAAATACCGATAGTGTTGATAATCCATTTCCAAAGTGGAAAACCCATATAAATAGTATAGTTGATAAATTGGGTTGGGAAGTTATAAAATGGTTCGGTGAACCTACAGCTAAGATGAAAGATTCACATACCTTTGATATGAAAGATAGTACTAAAAGTGTAGATAAAATTAAAAAATTACAAGAAAGTTATCAAAAAGATGTTGAATTATTTATCGAGGCAGCCTGTGGTGTTGGCCAAAATCCAGAGGATACAGGATGTACACCAAAAGATAAATCACTAACAAAGGGGAAATCTACGAAAGTTGATCCTAATCAAGATGACTCTACACAAGAAAAAACCATTAATCAAAATAAAAAACAAATAAAAGTCGGCAAGGATTTAAAAGAAGATTTAGATTTTATATTAGAACAAAGAGATAAAGTTCGTTTAAAAAGTGGTGGTGGTTCTAACTCACCATCGATTCAAGATGTAAAAGATTTGCAAATATTCACACAAGAAAGAATGTTGCAAGATGAAAGAAGGTTAGAAGCTGAAGAAAAGGGTGAAGAATTTAATGAAGAACCTTATGTTCATCCAGATATAGTTCAAAGAGAAGTAGATGATGCAACTTTGGATAGGGCTATAGATTATTTAGAAGAAAGTTTAGAACCAAAAGATTATGAAGCTCTGATAAAAAGATTTGCAAAAGGTGGGGCAGTTTCTGCTCATTTAACAAAAATACCAAAATTGAAAAGGGGGGAGCCAGGTTATCCTGGGTTAAACAAAAACTCGCCTGGTTATAAAAGAGCAAGAGAAATAATTAGATTATATCTTAAAAATGATGCTAAAAGTCCAGTTACAGGTAAACCACTACCACTTAGTCATATGGAGCCAGACCATAGAATTCCATTTTCAACTGCTGAAAGTGATGTAGTGGATTCAGGTAAGTTTAAAGGTTTATCATTAAAAGCAAAAAAACCAGCGGATGGCAATTCAATACAAGAAATAATGAAAAAGAGAAAAGGTCAATTAACCGATTATGACAAAAAAGTAATTACTGCTTTAGAACCTTTACAGGCAAAATATGATGATCCTACTTCAAATATGGATTTGATGGCTGGCCCTGTAAATCAATTTAAAGGTTCGTTAATTAATGATGAGTTATTAACTTCTATTAGAAAGAAACTTGCTGAGAATCCTGAAGAAAAACGATTACAAGATGAATATACATCAGAGAGAAAAAGATTATTAGAAAATTATCATAGAGATGCTGTTAGAAATGGAAGTGTACCACCATACCATGAATCAGTCATTAGAGATGCAGACAAGGTTGAAACTAATGCTATTATGAAAGCACATAATTATTACCATCCTGACGCTGACAATATGAATACCTATTTAAAAGGTAGAAAAGATAAGGGTATAGAACCAGATCCTGATTATTATGAAAAGGTAAAGGAGTTTTGGGCGAAAAAAGGAGTTAAATTACCAGATAGTGTAGCTGATATTGATTATAAAAAACCACCTTTTAATCAGACAATGACTATTTATGTTCAAGCTGGTAGAGGTAGAGGTGGTGCTAAAAGGAGACCAACACCAAAAGATCATGAGTATATGGTAAAAGAATTTCAAACACAGAACTATTTTGGTAGTACACTTCAAGAAGATAAAGAACAAGAACAAGTTATTGATGATGCTAGAAAAAAGGTGAACAAGACATTAGATATGAAACGAATTAAAATATTAAAACTTCAATTAGATGATCCAGATTTAACACCTATAAAAAGACGAAACAGACAAAAAGAATTAGATTCGCTAACATCTTTATATGGTGAAGAAAGTACTAAAGTTAATAAAGCGTTAAAGGCTGAAGATAGAGCATTTTGGAAAAATAAATTTCAAAAATTACAAGAAAGTTATCAAAGAGATGTTGAATTTTTAATTGAAGGCGGTGCTTATGGACATATGGCACATCCATTCGATGATAATAATCTCACATTTTCAGATTTGAAAACGATAATTATTAATGGGTTAGGTGGAAAACTTGATCGAGAAGATAATGTTACAGAGAAACTTGATGGTCAAAATTTAATGGTTAGTTGGGTTGATGGTGAATTGAGGGCAGCTCGTAATAAAGGACACTTGAAAAATCATGGTAAAACTGCTCCTACCACGCGTGGTATAAAAAGTATGTTTAGTGGTAGAGGTGAGATTGAAAAGGCTTTTGTAGGAGCTATGAAAAATTTAGAAAAGGCCATTGGTAGTTTAAGTGATAAACAAAAAGATAGAATATTTGGTAATGGGTCTAAATGGATGAATTTGGAGATTATGTATCCTAAAACTGCTAATGTGGTAGATTATGATGTTGCAGAAATTATATTTCACGGTTCAATAGAATATGATGATAGTGGTAAACCAATTGGACAACCAAAAGATAGTGCTAGAATGTTAGCGGGTATGATTAAACAAACGAATCAACATATACAATCAATGTTTAGAATTGGAAAACCAAATTTCTTAACCGTACCTAAACATCAAGATTTTGGTAAGATGAAAAATAAGTTTTTAGGACAATTAAAGAAATTACAATCACACTATGCATTAAAAGATAACAGTCGGTTGGGTGAATATCACGAAGCGTGGTGGAGAGAATATGTTTTTAATGCATCTAAACAATTTAAGGTTAGTTTAAAACCAAATCAGTTTGTTAGTTTGGTTAATAGATGGGCATTCTTTGATAAATCATATAAGATTAGTGATATTAAAAAAGATTATAAAGATAATTCTAAATTTTTAGATTGGATATTAAGTACGGATAAGATGGATCACCAAAAGATTTTCAAACAAAATATTAAACCATTTGAAATATTATTTTTTGGTGTTGGTGCAGAAATATTGAAAAATATTAGTGGATATATGGCAGCCTCGCCAACTGCAACCACACAAAAGATGAGAAAAGAAGTTATCAAAGCGTTTAATGATTTAAAGAGTGGTGGTAAAGTAGATAAATTAAAGAGTTTAAAAATACAAATAGAGAAACTACAGGCAATTGGTGGGTTAGATGCAATAGTTCCAAGTGAAGGTATCGTTTTCAAGTATAAAGGAAAGATATATAAGTTCACAGGAGCATTTGCACCAATCAATCAAATACTTGGTAGTTTGAAATTTGGATAGGAGTTACAATGGGATATAGTAAAGAATCAGAAAGACAGAATGATGTATTAAAAGATTTATTGGCGGGACGAGAACCTGAAAAGCGGATAGTGGTTGGGTATAATAGTGGTAAAGAACCTGAAAAACACGGTGACAAGATAGATAAACTATCTGATATAATGAAAGAGGCTAGGATGCCTTGGTTCTGTCCAGAATGTAAAAAAACAATGAAGAAAAAACTTGATAATAAGTTTTGGAGAATAAAAGGACATTGTTTTGATTGTCAAGTTGAGATGGAAAATAAACTTCGTGTTCAGGGTAAATGGGAAGAGTATGAAAAGAATAAAATATTAGAAAATAAAAAGGCATATTTAAAAGATTTAAAACAAAGTATTGATGAATTTGAGGCAAAAGGTGGTAAGGAAGTATTTTTTAATGAAGTTGGAGTGGATAGAGTAGGAGTTGAGAAAGAAGAGTGGTCGATGGGAGAAGATAATTTTGATAAACTTGTTAAGGAAGCTAGAGAGTATATAGTAGAACTTGAAACGGAGTTAGAAGATGAAAATGTACAATAGTAGGAAATTAATATTACCTGAAGATGTAGTATTTGAATTGATGGATATGACGACAACTCTTGGTGAAGTTGCAGAAGAGTATCATCGTAAAGTTGGACATGATGAAGGAATTGAAGATATTTTGGAAGTTTATCATAGAATTATAGGAAAATTAATGGATTTACAAGAATATGAAGAATTTGAGAAAGAAACTGTAACAATGGATGAACTTGTACATGGTGCAGGTCTTTCGTTTTTAGGAGAAACTAAATGACAAAGGTGTGGCAAGCAATATTGGGATTTTTAGGGGGACTATTAGCTGTATTAGGGCTAGGTACTTTATTTTCAGGGAAGAAAAAAGAAGAAATTAAAAAACTCGATGATGTTATTAAACAAAAAGACAAAGAAGTTAAGCAAACTGAGAAAAAAGTTAAGCAACTTGAGTCTAAGAAGAAAATAAACAAAAAACAAGTGAAAAAATTGAAAAAAGAAGTTGAATCTACTAAAGTTGATATTAAAAGGGCTCAAAAAGCCTCTGAAATCGGTGATGTAGATGAGGCAATAAACTTTTTGAAGAAATTTTCCAAGTAAACTGATATATATGTATATATGAAGAATTTAATCAAAATATTATTATTTATAGGTGTAGGAGTGGGTTTTTCACAAGAAAAGACTTATAACTTTACTGAAAAACAAATTTTGGGATTTACCAAAGAAATAACGGATTTGCAGGCTAAAGATAGTTTAAATACTAAAATTATCAATGATCTCAACTCTATTATTAAGGAATTAGAAGAAAGTGCCCAAACAGATTCAGTAATACTCGTAAATAAAGATAAAACGATTGCAGATTTGGAAGAAAAGTCAAAATTGATAGAAAAAAAGGTAAAATTAGTAAAACCATCTTGGTATGAAAATAAATGGTTATATTTTACATATGGAGTAGTGTCCGTCGCGGTACCTGTGTACCTTGCCGGCCAATTAATAAACTAATGTCTGATAATATAACACCACTTAAGGAAGTAATTAAACAAGAGTATGTGAAGTGTGCTAAAGATCCTGCATATTTTATGAAAAAATTCTGCATGATCCAACATCCAATACAAGGGAAAATACCATTTAGTCTTTATGATTTTCAGGAGAAGACGATAAACGAATTTATGCAGCATAGATTCAATATATTGTTGAAAGCTAGACAGTTAGGTATTAGTACATTAACTGCTGGTTATTCTTTATGGATGATGACATTTCATCAAGATAAGAATGTTCTTGTGATTGCTACAAAACAAGATGTTGCAAAGAATTTGGTTACGAAAATCCGAGTTATGCACGCAAATCTACCAAGTTGGTTGAAACAAAGATGTGTGGAAGATAATAAATTAAATTTACGTTATGTAAATGGTTCACAAGTAAAGGCAGTCTCATCAGGTCCAGAAGCCGCTCGTTCTGAAGCTCTATCATTATTGATATTGGATGAAGCGGCATTTATTGATAAGATTGACGAGATATGGACAGCAGCACAACAAACACTTACAACGGGTGGTAGTTGTATTGCACTTTCTACACCAAACGGAGTTGGTAATTGGTTTCATAAAAATTGGATTGAGGCAGAAGAAGGTAGAGGTATGTTTAACTTTGTAAAGCTTCATTGGACGGTTCATCCAGATAGAAATCAAGAATGGAGAGATGAACAAGATACTTTGTTAGGATTACAGAGTGCAGCTCAAGAGTGTGATTGTGATTTTTTAACTTCTGGAACTTCTGTTATTGATGGTAATATTTTAGAACAATGTAGAGAATCAATGGTCAGGGATCCATTAGAAAAGCGTGGTGTTGATAGTAATTTGTGGATATGGGAGCCACCAAATTATACAAAGAGTTATGTGGTTTGTGCAGATGTTGGTCGTGGAGATAGTGCAGACTATAGTGCATTTCATGTTATTGATGTAGAAAAAGTAGAACAAGTAGCAGAATATAAAGGCAGGATTCCTACAAAAGATTTTGGTAATATGTTAGTGAGTATTTCAACAGAATATAATGATGCACTACTTATTATAGAGAACAATAATATTGGTTGGGCAACCATCCAACAAGTAATAGATAGGGATTATCCTAATCTATTTTATACGAGTAAAGATTTACAATATGTAGATGTTCAACATCAGTTGAATAATCGATATAGAGCAGTAGAAAAAAATATGGTGGCAGGGTTTAGCACTACTGCACGAACTCGACCTTTGATTATTGCAAAGTTAGAGGAATATTTTAGAGATGAATCAGTAGTGGTTCGTTCTAATAGACTGGTAGATGAATTATTTACATTTATTTATCTAAATAATAGAGCAGAAGCAATGAGAGGATATAACGATGATTTAGTTATGTCTTTTGCTATTGGTTTATGGGTTCGTGATACCGCTTTAAGATTACGAACAGAAGGAATTGAATTAACAAAAAAGACACTTGATAGATTTCAAGATGTTGATGGTCTATACACTCCTGAAGACAATGATAACGGTGAATGGGAATGGGAAGTAGGCCAAGATAGAAAGAAAGAGTCTTTAAAATGGCTCTTATAACTAACAAAGAGGTAAAAAATGGCTGACAAAACATTATTCGGTAGACTAAAACGATTATTTAGTACAAATGTAATTGTAAGAAATGTAGGTGGTAAGAAACTAAAAATAGCCGACACAGATCAATTACAACACGGTGCACGAAGTCATCTTGTAGATAGATATTCAAAAATGCATAGTGGATTGGACTTAATTAGTTCTGGATATTCAACCGTACATCAGGTTATGGCGGCAAGACTTGGATTATTCAAGGATTATGAAACAATGGATTCAGATTCTATAATATCGAGTGCACTTGACATTTATTCAGATGAATCAACAATGAAAAATCCGTATGGACAAGTATTGGAAATTCGTTCAGATAATGATAATATACATGATATACTTCATAATCTTTTTTATGATATATTAAATATAGAATTTAATTTGTGGCCGTGGGTTCGTAATTTAACTAAATATGGTGATTTCTTTTTACATTTGGATATTAATGATAAATATGGAATCACTAATGTTATTCCATTATCACCTTACGAAGTGCTTCGTGCAGAAGGAGAGGATCCAGAAAATCCATACTATACAAAATTTTATTTAGAGACTATGGAAGCTACTCATCCTTATTTACAAAGGAATCAATCTCAACATGGAAAAGTAGAATTTGAAAACTTTCAAATTGCACACTTTAGATTATCAAGTGATAGTAATTTATTACCTTATGGTAAGTCAATGTTAGAGGGGGCTCGTAAAGTTTGGAAACAAGTTACATTGATGGAAGATGCTATGTTAATACATCGTGTAATGAGAGCACCTGAAAAAAGAGTATTTAAAATTGATATTGGAAATATACCACCAAATGAAGTTGACAATTATATGCAACGAATCATTAATAAAATGAAGAAAACACCTTTCATTGATGATAAAACTGGTGATTATAATTTGAAATTCAATATACAGAATCTTACTGAAGATTTCTTTATGCCAGTTCGTGGTGGAGATAGTGGTACTCAAATTGATTCACTACCAGGAATGCAATATGAAACTACTGATGACATAGAGTATTTGAAAAATAGATTATTGGCAGCACTTCGTATTCCAAAAGCATTTCTTGGATATGAGGAATCTCTTGGAAGTAAAGCAACACTTGCAGCAGAAGATGTTAGGTTTGCTCGTACCATTGAAAGAATACAGAGAATTGTAACAAGTGAGTTAACAAAGATTGCAGTTGTCCATCTGTATTCACAAGGATTTACCGATGAAGAATTGGTTAACTTTGAGTTGGGATTAACAAATCCATCTACGATTTATGAACAAGAAAAACTTGAAGTGTGGGGAAATAAAGTTAGTTTGGCTCGTGATGTAAAAGATAATCAATTACTTTCATCTGAATGGGTGTATAAAAATGTATTTAATTTTACGGATGATGATATTGAGAATCTTGAAAAGGAAATAGTAGAAGATCAAAAACAGAAATTTAGATTTAGTCAAATTGAACAAGAGGGTAATGATCCATCGGATAGTGGAGAGGCAGTTGGTACTCCAAGTGATTTAGCCGCTATAGGAACAACACCTTCAGAAGATGGCCAACAGGCGGAACCACCCGATACACCAATGGGTTCAATATGGGATAAAGGTGGAGCTCCTGAAGGTGGATTTGAGGGAGCAGGTAGACCTAAAGAGATGAGCAAATATGGAAAAGATAATAGTGCTCGAGATAGAGATCCTCTTGGAAAAGTAAGTCCACGATTGGCACTTTCTCATTATGATGCTTTGAAAAAATCATTGAAAGGTACTAAGAAAGAGATACTAAAAGAGACAACAGATTCAGAGATAATTGAAAATGAGTATGATGAATTTGTTAAAAAAGATTAACATAATAAATGTATAATTATTTGAAGTTTTTATATTTATATATGTACGAAAATATACGGATTAATGGAGCAATTAATGTCTTATAATAAAAAGCATAATAAAATAAAGAATACGGGTATTCTTTTTGAACTACTTACACGACAAATAGCGGTTGATGTATTGAATAATGAAAAAGATAGTTCAGCAATTAAAATTTTAAAAGAATTTTTCAATGAGAAGACTGAATTAGGTAAAGAAAATCAATTCTATAAGGTTCTAATTGAAAAGAGATATAAAAATCTACACCACGCGGAGATATTAATTGAAGCAGTTATCAAAAATCGTAGAAAATTATCTAATCGTAGGTTAAGAAATGAAAAATATAATCTTATTAAAGAGATTAAAACTGTTTATGATGCAAAAGACTTTTTTAATACAAAAATACCTAATTATAAAATTTTAGCGTCAATTTATAATCTATTTGAAGGTGAATCTTCTCGTGAAGATTTCGGGCCAGTAATAGAAACTGATAGTAAAGTGGTTGTAATGGAGAATATCACGGATAAAACTACAAGTGACGTTAAAAAATCTAAAAATAAAACATTTGATACGTACAATACACAAGAAGAGGATATTAGACTCTTAACTTATCAATTATTAGTTGATAAATTCAATAAAAAATACAGTACACTAAACGAATCACAAAAGAATTTGCTAAGAGAGTATATTAACAATCTATCAAATACTAATTCTTTAAGAGAATTCATAGATGCTGAGGTTATCAAGATTAGAAAACTTTTATCACGACAGTTAACTAAGGTTACTGATAAAATTACTAAAATAAAATTAACAGAGGCAATTATTCATTCAAAAACTGCTACTGGTGGGACTCGTGTAAGAGATTCTCACGTAGTTTCTTTGATGAGATATTATGAATTAGTTAAGGAATTAGAAAATGTCCACAAGAATAAGTAAAAAACGATTTGTTGAATTACTTCGTACTTTAATCAAAAAAGAAATTGATGAAGCATCTACAACTGCAACTGCAGGTGGTGCATATGATACGCCTCGTGCTTTTAGTGGTAAGGGTAAGGATAGAAGAAAGTCAATTGCAAGTGGTAGTGGATTTGAAAAAGTAAATGAATTAAATCAATCTATAACGGGTAATAAGATGTTCATGAAACGAACAATCTTACCAATAACTAAAAAAGCTGGTATTAAGAGAGTAAAGATTAAGATATTGCCCCCACAACTTCCAGATGATAAAGATAAAATAGAACTTTCATTTGATGCAGATAAAGGAATAAATGATAAACTTTTAGATTTATTAAAACAGAAGATTGGTAAAAAAGGTTCTATGAAAAGAAAGAAACTTAATGTAACAATTCAAAAAGAAAGTGGTATTATGTATCGAGCTGGTGTGAAGAAATACGGAAAAGAAGGAATGACTAAAATTCAACAAGCTGCGGGTAGGAAAGCATCACACGCTGAAATAGGTAAAATTAAAGACAAATATGATAAAACACGGGAAATACCAGAATCCGTAAATGAAGGTAAGTTAGATAGAATAGGTTCTCAACTTATTAAAGACCTTGATAAAAAATATAAAAATCAAAAAGGTACTATAAGTACATTTAATAAAATTAAAAAAGATTTGAGAAAG
>Ga0187827_10000646_pt1 | contig 54144 bp, 47 predicted proteins | sample ETNtaG_39_FD_167969 | JGI IMG/M metagenome (GOLD analysis project Ga0187827, IMG submission 167969) | Marine microbial and viral communities from oxygen minimum zone, Eastern Pacific Ocean - ETNP2014_SV_150_PacBio MetaG (Illumina Assembly) | ecosystem: Environmental > Aquatic > Marine > Hypoxic...
CCGTCAAAAGCGGAGAAAGAGACTCGTATTTCCTTCGGAGCGTTTCGATATCCACGCTCCAAACATGACTCCAACTACATCATGAAGTCTAGTACTTATTTCTCGGAGAGCCCTTAGTGAGGATAGAGGTGTAAATCACTAGCTCGTCAAGCGAGCATCGGGGTCTGTTGTGGTCCACGGCACGGCTATTTCCGCCTTGCTCTGGGCCGGAGGGTCTGGTTGGGGCTGTTGGCAGCGGCGATGTACTCCCGGAGCGATGAGGAGCCCTGAACTACGGGGTGAGGCAGGTCCCCGAATCAAGGCGTGAGCGGGCACGCGGGGTCGCTGACGCCGAGTTGGCGTGGCGAGAACTATCAGGTGGTGAATGCTTCAGGCTGCCGAGCCTGAGTACTCCATGTCGAACTCTTGCTGTGGATGGGGCCGGGCCTCTGCGATCGGCGGCGCCCGCGTCGGCAGGCCAACCCCTTCCAGGTACCTACGGATGGACCGCGGGTCGGTGAGAGCCGCCACAATCTTCACGTGCCCCCCGTAGCGCTCACATACACCCAGTTCAAATGGGAACACCGTGCCAGCAGAACTGCCCAGGCCAGTCTGTGCCGTCACTGCGTCGGTCTCGTCGCCCGGTTTCGGACCCGGCACGATCTGCGCCCGGTCGACATTGGCCACCTCTGTTGAGGGTAGCCAACATGGCCATCGTGCCTTCGGTCAGTGAACTCGTGCCGGCTCGCCTTGGGGAATGTGTCGCTCAGGCGTCCGTCTGAGGTTATGCGGAGACTGCATGGACCCGGGTTGACCTGCGTCGCCGAATGTCTCCTTAATACACAGTGCGGGCAGCCCCCGACACCAGGGGGCCTCGATGCGCTTCACATCTGTTCTCGCCCTGCTCTCGACTCTCGACCCGGGGAGAATACATGAAAGTGAACTGCTGGGAAGCCCAGAGCTGCGGCAGAGGTCCGGGAGGGGCGAAGGTAGGGAGCTCGGTGCATGTCCCGCGGCGACGGAGACCGCGTGCGATGGCCTGAATGGCGGGACGAATGCAGGCCGGATCTGCTGGGCCGTATCAGGCACGTTCTGCGGCGGCCAGGTGCAGGGCGTCTTCGCCGAGAAGGAAGAGACCTGTGCCGCCTGTGATTTCTTCAACCGTGTCAAGGACGAGGAGGGTTTCGCCAGTTTCTTCCGGGCGTGGAAGAGAATTCACGGGAAACTCCTCCGGAAAGACTGCTGGGACGCCATGGAGTGTGGCAGGGGGCCGGGCGGATCGGAGGTCGGCAAGCTCGGCGTCTGTCCGGCCGCGACCGACCCCACCGGCGACGGCCTGAATGGTGGGACCAACAGTGGGCGAATCTGCTGGGCGGTTACCGGTACGTTCTGTGGCGGAGAGGTCCGGGGGACATTCGCCGAAAAGAAGGACTCCTGCGGGCGATGCGCCTTCTTCAAGAGGGTCATCAATGAGGAGGGAACGTCGAACTTCGTCGCCGCCTGGAAGGCGATCTCGAAGAAGACCCGAAGGACGAACTGCTGGGAAGCCAAGGAATGCGGCAGAGGGCCGGGTGGACACAATGTCGACGAGATCGGCGTCTGCCCCGCGGCCGTGGCAAACGCCTGTGACGGCCTGAACGGGGGCAAGAACGCCGGTCGAATCTGCTGGGCCGTTTCCGGCACCTTCTGCGGCAACAAGGTGCAGGGGACCTTTGCCGAGAAGGAAAGTTCCTGCATGAAGTGTGATTTTTACAGAAGAGTCAAGCGCGAGGAAGGCTCGACGGGTTTTCTCAATTCCTGGGATAAACTGCGGAAGCTTCCGCAACCTGCCGGACAGGGCGACTTCGACGTCGACAAGGGGACGGCCAAGGTCCGTCAGCTCAAGGACACGCAGTGGGTCACAGTGGCCCCGCCCGGAGAGAGCTAACACCGAGCGCACATTTGCCGAAGCACACCGGGCGATTACCATTGGGGCGCTCTGTTGGCGCGTAATGGCGTCCTCCTGCCGGCTCATGGCTGCCAGCAGGTACTTCAAGGCCCGCTTTCGTCCAGGGAACTCTGCGGTTGATGGACCTTCTAGACGATCCGGCAGAACTGGTCTGGTATCCCACCACTCACACCGTACCGCCTGAGCTGTACGTGGATCGGATGGTCGAGCGGTTGATGCAGAACCTGTAGGGTGATGTGCTCTCCTGCATGAGGCCGCGTTGTGCTGCCGTGTGTCTTCAAGCTCGTACGCCAGATGGGCCGAGTCGAAAGAGTTAGGTCGCTGGCTGAAGCGGCCCTTGCGAGACAACCACTCGTCTTAACCAGCATGAGCGCTGGCTCGGCTCCCAGATTCTTCTACGACGGTGCTGGTTTTGCGACCGCCGTGTTGGGAAGCGACTCAGGAACATTCGAGCTGTCCGCCCCGCCTGGAACGTAAAACACCCGTACCAGCAGGACTGCCCAGGCCAGTCTGTGCCGTCGCGCTGCCGGTGTGGTCTTACCTTCACTGTCGCCGGCCTCGGTCCCGTCCGCCGGTTTCGGGCCCGGCACGATCTGCGCCCGGTCTGCGGCATTGGGCGCCAGCGCTCGTCTTCCGCGGGCCGGGTGGCCACCGTGGGGTCTGCAATTCTCCTGTCAATCTGCTCGATGTCTATCCGACCCTTGTCGAGCTCTGCCGTCTGCCTGCTGTCGCCACCAACGAGGGGACCTCGCTGGTGTCCTGCATGGAAGATCCCTCCGTGCACCTGACACGACCGGCCCTCACCACCTGGGGATATGGCAATCACAGCCTGCGCGACGAGCGATGGCGATACACCCAGTATCGTGACGGAGAGCAGGAACTGTACGACCATATCCTACCTCCTGAACTCGGCCACTACGGGGAAGTGATCGGACAGACTCCGGGTCACGCCCGAATTCACGATCGCCACATTCGTACAACGTGTCGCCAGCCCGGGGCTGGCCAGGATGTAGTCGATTCGCTCACGGTAGTCGACGACGGATTCCTCCGTCTGCCCGTACTGGCCAACCAGAGCCGGTGCCGGATAGCTGAAACGGTCGACGGGATTCGTGTGTCTCAGGCTGACATCGATGGCAGGAAGAGCGAGGAATGTCGAGACGACGCTGTAATCGAACTCGCCGAGCAGGAGGTTGTCGTGCGTCTCGTTATCCTCGTCACCCTTGCGATACCGCTGAAGCAGTGCGGTCCGAGACCTGTCGAGATCACTGTCGGCGGGTGAGTGCGCGTTGAAGTCACCGAGGATGAGGAAGTCCGGTGCCTCAGCGGACCTTACTCGATCGGCGACGATCCTGGCCTCACGCAAGCGGAATCCGGCATCGGCTGGCGACAGATGGACAACGAAGAAGTCGATGCCGAGGGTTTCCGCGTGCAGCATGCCGTGCCAGAGACCTTCCAGCAGACGTTCCTTGACGATGATCGGCTCGCGGGACGTCAACCCCACGGGATATCCCTCAGTCTTGAGGATGACAGCATGGGGATGACCCCACTGCCTGGCATCCTCCAGCAGCTTCTCCAGGTCGTAGCCGCACAACTCCTGTAGGGCGGCCACGTCCGCATCCTGCGATTGCATCCAGTCGATGAAGGCAGCACGACGCGCACCGTCCTTCCCCCACTCGAAGCCGTTCCAGATGTTGTAGCTGATAACTCTGATGCCGTCCTCCTGATGGTCGTCGGCGTGACAGCGTGTGCTGAATGCCGCTGCCACGACCCAGATGAGGAGCATCGAAATCCAAGCGCGATATCGTGACAATCTGGCTCCTTTCAGCTCAGATGACGACGGTCGAGGAGGTAGAGGCCTATCCGCTGCCGGGTGCCGAGGACTTCGATGCGACGCAACTGGTGGAACACCTGCGCGATCATCAGGAGTTCGCCGTGTGTGGAGGCATCAACGCGGCCAGGAGAATGCCCTGTATTTCGGCAAGGGTGGTGGCCTGATCATGGGCGGATCACTGGGCCTGCTCGAGGACATACCCTACGGCCACGCTGTGGCCATGCTGCAGCAGAATCTGCGTAGCTAACCCGCAGACGGACAGTGTCGGTGGACACTCAACTCCACTTCTGAATGTTGGCTTCATTCTCCTCGACTTCAAACAGGAAGTCGTGCCGCCTGCTCACTTCAATCGCTTCTGTCGCGAACCGAATCGCTTGCTCGTAGTCTCCCTGGGAAGCCAGGATCTGCGACTTCAGCATCCACGGTGCAGGATTGGGAGCATGCAATGCGATCGCTGCATCGATGTACTCCAGCGCGATATCGGCTTCGTGGCGCTCATAGAAGTGGTACTGGGCGGCGGCAGAATATGTGAACCAGTGTGCCGTCGCGGCGCTGACCGCCCGCGTGATCTCTTCGAGGGTGTGGGCGTGAGTGTCGGTTTCGATGGACAGGCTGATCCGGGTTCGTTCCCACTCCAGATTCAGCGTGCCGGCAGATTGGGTGACCTCGGTGAAGGTATAGGTGCACATTTCCGTGTGCTGCGTTGATTGGGGTGGCACCTCCACGCGCAAGACATCTTTCTCCACATCGAGGTTGTACACGCCCAACTGACACCATTCGCTGTTCAGGATCACCGTCCACCTGGTTGCGTCAGGCGTCATCGCCAGCGCGTACTTCCCGGCAGGGATCTGCTGGCCTTCAATACGGGCCGGATGGCTGAATGAGATCGTCGTCGCCTCATCAGCACCGGCGCGCCAGACCTTTCCGTAGGGCACCAGTTCGCCCATCACACGACGACCGCGCGCACTGGGTCTGCCGTAGTGCAGGGTGACGGCACACACGCCGATGGTCTGACTGATAGAAGCTTTCGGGCTCGCTCGGGGGATATCCATTTTTCAGAACCGTAGCTCTCGCCCCACTGGGAGTCCTCGACGATGAAGATGCTTGCCTTTGAGGCGGATGCTCGGCACGGTTTCGCTGCTGACACCGGTCCACGAGGCAGCGCGGCCGGCGACAGCGTCGCGCCCGCCTACCAGTCCATCAGGCTGCGCAGATATTTGACCGCCTTGGGCACGGCCGTCGCCTCGGCCTCGACGTCCTGGCCCTCGTAGACGATGGAGCACCAGCCGTTGTAGTCGACCCCCTTGAGGATCTTCATGATCCTCGGATAGTCCAGCCACTCTTCGGTGCCGCTCTCGATGCGGTAGATCTTGCAGCGAACGTGTACCGCAAGTGGCGCTGTCTCTTCGATGGATCCGTAGAAGTTGAGTGAGGGATCTTCCTTGCCGCGCTGACCCGAGGCGCCCGGTGACCCGACGTACTGGCCCGTATCGAGGATATGGGAGAAGTACGGGTTGTCGACGCCCTCGATAATGCGGCGTACGTCCTTTCCAGTGCGGGTGACGCAGCCGTGGTTGTGGTTGTGCAGGCCGAGGACGATGCCCTTCTGTTCGCCGTAGGCGGCGACCTCCTTCAGGCAGGGCATCATACGCTCGTACACGGCTTCCTCCGTGTCACCCTCCGGAATCCAGGCGGCGAAGACGCGGACCATGGGAATTCCCATGAAGTGGGCCACGTCGATCCAGTGCTTGGCGGTGGTTACCTGCTCGTCCAGTTTCTCGCCGGCGGGGACGCCGAAATTGGAGCTGACGCCGATGTAGGAGAGGGCGATGCCCTTCTTCAGCGCATGCATGCGGATTCCCCGCAGGTAGTCGGGGTCCTCGGAGGCGAAGGCGCGCGTGTGCAGGTCGATGCCATCGAGACGCAGCTCATGGGCACGGTCGATGAAGCCGTCAAGGTCGAGGGTGCCGGCGCCAAACTCATCTTTGTAGCTCAGGGACATACAGCCAAGCTTCAGCATGGGGCGATGGATCTCCCGGTTGGTGGCGTGCTCAGTTTGGGTGTTGATTGTGTCAGCGGCCGGAAGATAGGCCGGTGTTGCGCCGCCGACCACCACGGAAAGGGGACAGCCGTCACAGGCTCTCGATGACAGATCAGGAGACGCGGGATCGTCGGCAGGCGCGCGACGAACTGCAGCAGCTGTACGCCCGCATCGATGCGGAGGCGGCCCGGCTGTCCGTCACACACGGCTCCCGGCTGGTGTGCCGGCGCGGTTGCTCCATGTGCTGCGTCGATGGCATCACCGTGGCCGAAGTCGAGGCGGAGAGTATCCGATCCCACCATGCTGAGCTGCTGCACACCGCGACCCCTCATGAGGTGGGCCTGTGCGCCTTCCTGGACGAGGGGGGGGCCTGCCGGATCTACGGCCAGCGTCCCTACGTGTGCCGCAGCCAGGGGCTGCCCCTGCGCTGGACCGAGTACGACGAGCAGGGCCGCCTGGTCGAACGACGGGACATCTGTCCGCTGAATGAGGAGGGGCCGCCGATTGTCGAACTACCCGCCGACGCCTGCTGGAGTATCGGCTGGGCGGAGGGCGCGCTGGCACAGCTGCAGAGCCTTCTCGACGGCCGCGATGACCTGTCTTTTGATGACGCCGACGACGACGAGGAAGAGGAGCAGGAGATCACCATGACGAGAATCGCCCTGCGGGATCTGTTCGAGCAGACGGCGCCGGAGGCATCGGCATGAAGGTCGACCTGAGCGATCGCGTGGCCCTCGTCACCGGCGCCGCCAAGGGGATCGGACGGGCCATTGCCGACCTGCTGGGAGCCAACGGCGCGCACGTGGTCTACACCGACGTGGATGAAGTGGGCCTGGCCACCGTCGCTGAGGCTGACACTCGGCGCCTGGATGTCACCGATATCGACAGCGCGCAGCAGGTGGTGGACGCGATTCTCGCCGATCATGGCCATATCGATATCCTGGTCAACAACGCCGGGGTCAACACCGCCGACCATCGTGTGCCGGTCGATGAGTTTCCGAAGGCCGAATGGGACAGACTCCTCTCTGTCGATCTGGACGGCCCGTATCACGTCAGCAAGGCGGTGATCCCCTCGATGCGCGCCCGCGAGTACGGGCGCATCATCAACATCGCTTCCATTGCCGGGTTGGTGCCGCTGCGCCTGCAGAGCGCCTTTGTCGCCGCCAAGGCGGGAGTCGTCAACCTGACGAAGTCGATGGCCATCGAGCTGGGTTCGGCCGGTATCCTGGTCAACGCCGTGGCGCCGGGCTCCACCCTGACGGATGGTACCCGGCAGTTGTTTTACGGCGAGGACGGTTCCTTCCGCGACTCGATGCAGGAAATGCTCGACCACATCCCGCTGGGGCGACCCGGTGACGTGGACGAGATCGCCCACGCCGTGTTGTTCCTGGCGGCCCCCGAAAGCAGCTATGTGAACGGCCACGTCCTCGTTGTCGACGGCGGCTGGACGGCTGGCTACGTACGCAACTTCTAGCAGGAGCTTGAGTCGAATGGCGAAGATCACAGAGTTCAAGGGATACGATGCCGGAGACGAGGTCCCGGGTCCGCCGAAACCAGACTCATCCCCGGATCCCATGATTGTCAGCGCCGAGGACGGCGTACCCGTCGTCTACCCGGGCTGCCACGGCCTTGGCGTACGCGTCGTCCACCCCGTGAACGAGAAGGCGCCGGCCAAGGACATGGGGCTGGTCCTGTTCTACATCCCGCCCCACGTCGTGCTCGAACCGGGATCCCATCCCACGGAGGAGACATATGTCATCATGGAAGGCGAGGGGCGCATGACCTTCGCCCGGGACGAGCGGGAGGTGAAGAAAGGCGACTTCGTCTACCTGCCGCCCTGGTGCGTGCACGGAATAGAAAACACGGGGCGAGAGACGCTCGTGGTTCTTATCTGTACGTCACCGCCGAATCCATGACCCGACTGCTCACACCGATCTTCGAATCGGTGCCGTGCCCGTGGACGAAGGAGAACTCGCGCCACGATCATCAGCTGATCTTCCCCATGACAGATAGCAGTCTGCTGCTGGTGTGGTGTGAGTACTACGCCGACAGGCCCACCCACGTGCTGCGGGATCCAACCGACGCTGAGACGGGCTTCGGCGATGAGGCGCCGTGCAGGATCTCGGCGAAGATGTCGGTGGATGGGGCCCGCACCTGGGGTCCCAAGTTCACGCTGCAGGCCAATCGCTGGCAGCACAACGTCAAGCACCCGAATCTGGTGCGCCTGCCGGACGGGGAGATTCTCTTCACCTTCACCGCCTGGGATTCCTCCGCTCATCGTAATGTCTTCCTGCGACGTTCGGTGGACGAGATGGAGAGCTGGGCCGAGCCGGTGATGTTGTCGGAGCCTGGCTGGTACTGCAACAACCACGGCCGGGCCCTGACGCTGTCGACGGGACGTATCCTGCTGCCGGCCCATGGCGTTGTCGGTGGCGGGCCGTACCTCGGGCATCAGTCGAAGCTGTGTTCCTGGGTCTGGTATTCAGATGATGGCTTCCGCACGTGGACGAAAGGTGCCGAGGTGACGGCGCCCGGTCGGGGCGCCCACGAGCCGACGATCGTGGAGAGGCCGGACGGATCACTGCTCTGTTTTCTACGCACGACGACGAAGAAGATCTGGCGTACCGTTTCTGACGATGGCGGCATCACCTGGAGTGAACCGGTGGCGACGGTGCTGGACTCGCCCGACTCCGAGGCGTTGCTGGCGCGGATTCCCACCACGGGAGACCTGCTGCTTTTGTGGAACAACGTGCCATCGGAGCGCAATACACCACGGACGCCGCTGACGGCGGCGGTTTCGTCGGATGAGGGCGACACCTGGCGCCTTGCAGGCGACATCGACAACCGGGAGGATTTCCACGCAGCCTATCCATCGGCGCACTTCCATCAGGGCGAGATCGTCATCGCCTACTACACGCGTGACAACGAGCGGTGGGCCCGCGACTCCGAAGTGACACTGAAGATCTTCGACGTGGATGAGTTCTATACATAGAAAGCGGAGGAAGAGATCACGATGAGCGGTAGACTGACAGGCAGGGCGGCCATCATCACCGGTGGTGCACAGGGGATCGGTGCCGCGTGCGCCCGAAGGCTGGCAGCCGACGGGGCGCAGGTGCTCATCGTCGATATCGACGGCGACCTGGCGCAGGAGACAGCGCAGGGCATCACCGATGCCGGTGGTACGGCAGCTGTCCTGGTGGGCGACATCTCGAAGGAAGAGACGGCGAAGGACATGGTGGCGGAGACAGTGTCACGCTATGGCCGTCTCGACATCCTGGTACAGAACGCCTTCGGCATCGGGGGCTCGACCTTCGGTGGCGGGGCTCTCGAGGTCGAGCCGGAAGGCTGGCAGGGCGGCCTCGACATTCTCATGAGCGCTCTGTACCTGGGGGCGAAACACGCGGTACCGGCGATGGAAGCATCCGGTGTGCCGCAGGGGTTCGACACGGCACCAACCAGCCGGATCGGTATGGATACGGGTGGACCGCCGAAGACCGAGGTGGGACGCATCGTCAACATGTCGTCCGTGCACGGTCTGCTGCAAGCTTCCAGCATGCTCGTCTACGAGGCCGGCAAAGCCGCCGCCATCGGCATAACCCGCCAGATGGCTATCGACTTCGGGCCCATGGGGATTACGGTGAACGCCATCGCCCCGGGGCATATCATGACCGAGAAGATGGAAGCCGGGTGGCGTGAAGTCGGCAATGCAGAAGGACAACGGCTGTTCGAGCTGCAGTACCCGGTGCGGCGCCTCGGCCGCCCAGAAGACATCGCCAATGCAGTGGCTTTCCTGTGCTCGCCGGAAGCCAGTTTCATCACCGGTGTCACCTTGCCGGTCGACGGCGGCCTGACGATACAGCTGCAGGAGAACATCGTGATGGAAGTGAAGGAGTATATCCAGCAGAACCCCGGTATTCGCACGGTCTTTGATCGTTTCGGTGCCAACAGGGCACGAAAGTAGGATGACGGGACTGCCAATCGACGAGGGCTGGAACATTCCCTTTGACAGCCCCTTCTATCCGCCCCTGCCGGCGCGCTACGAGGACGTCTCTTTCCAGTTCGTGTTCTTCCGTGCCGACCCGGACGCCATGGCCGGCCTGTTGCCGGCCCCGCTACGGCCGTCCCCGGAAGGCCGCTGTATGGCCATGGGGATTCGCATACCCAAGTGCAGTGCCTACGGGGCCTTCGAGGAGGCGGTCCTGCAGATGGCCTGCCACTTCGGTGATCGATCGGGCTGGTATTGCTCTCACGTGTGGCACAACGGCCCGGCCGGGATCGCCGCCGGACGCGAGATTTACGGCACGCCGAAGTTCCTCGCAGACGTTGAGATCGCCACGTCGGGGGACAAGATCCGGACCCAGGCGGGAACCGGCGACCAGATGGAGATCGCGATCACCAGCAGCGCCTCCGAGCCGGCAACGGTCGCGAATCTGCCAGAACTGGCGCCGTCCTGGCGGCTGAAGGTCATCCCGCGAGCCGACGGCCCGGGTCCTGCCATCAAACAGCTCGTCGACGGCGCACCCGCGGCGCAGGATGTAACCGTGTCGTGGTGCCGACGGGGGGAAGGCTCGGTCTGCTTCGAGCCATCTGCCGCCCGGGATTTGAGCGGGCTGTCGCCATTGTCCTACGATGGCGCCTTCCACATGGAATCGAGTTATTCCGAGGGCTACGCCACGATTGACCACGACTACCTGGCACGCTGACGGGACAAAAGCCACAGTGTCGAGAGATCTGACGTTCTTCGTCTGGGCCGACACGCACTTCGGCTATGATCAGCGCTTCGGCGGGCAGGATCTGCGTGACCGGATCATCGAGCAGATGAACGACCTGCCCGGGTGGCCCTACCCCGAGAGCGTCGGCGGTTCGGTGGACTCTCCGGAGTTTGTCCTGCTGTGCGGCGACACCGTCGATGGCGCCGAGGGTGCGGGCGAGGCCGAACTGCAGTACTTCCGATACTTCCGTCCGAAGCTGCAGTATCCACAGTTCGAGGTGATGGGCAACCACGACCAGGATCCGGCCTTCACCGGCTACTTCACCGAACGCTACGGCGGTATGTCGCACTCGTTCGATCGTCAGGGGATCCACCACATCTGCCTGAACAGCCGCTACGAGCCCGAAGCTCATTTCGACGACGAGGAGCTGGAGTTCCTGCGGCGAGACCTCGACGCTGTCGATGGCGCGACGCCCGTCATCCTCTTCGTCCACTGCCGGCTCGACCGTTTCCGCAACGGCGACGACGTGCTCGACATCCTCGCTGACCATCGGGTTCTGCTCATCATGAGCGCCCACGTGCACAAGCCCGCCGTGTTCCAGTTGCGGGGCATCGACTGCATCGATGTCGGCCAGTGTCGCGATCATCCCATCGACCCGGAGTATGGCCGCAACCTCTACGTCGTGCACATCACCGATCACCGAGTGACGGCGGTGCCCTGGAGATGGGACCTGGCCGACTGGGAGCGCGGCCAACGTTGGGCCGACCCTGTGGCCACCGCTGGCCGCTTCACTCTGGACCGCACCCTGTGAGCGCCTCTGTTGCCAGCCTGCCGATGGGTCTGCGCACGTGCTCGATCGCCCGTGATGGCTTCGATGTGGGCCACCTGCGACAGGCCAGGGAGGCCGGCTTCGAACTGGTCGAGTTGAGCTTCAACCGTCCGGCACAGGGGATCTCCTTCGACGATCAGGTCAAGGCCGAAGCGCTGCGGACAGAGGCCGAGGCGCTGGGCATCACCTTCGTGTCCCACGCCCCGGATGAGTTCTGGCTGTCCAATCCGGATCGCGCGGAGCTGGCCGAGACCATACGGGCAGCGGAGAGGGTTGTACAGGGAGCGTCCATGTACGGGGCTCGGGCCATGGTCATCCACTGCTGTCCGGGGAAAGCGGTGGTTCCGGGACGCGCGGCGGAACAGCTGGATGCGGTGGGCCACGCCCTGGAATCGCTGGCGCCCGCCTGCGAGCGGGGTGGTGTGCGCCTGGCGGCGGAGACGATGATTCCCGGACGGGTTACTTCGTCGGTGGAAAACCTGATCACGGCGGTGGAACGGGTCGACTCGCCGTGGGTGGGCATCTGCGTCGACACCAACCATGCCAACCTGAGCCAGGATCTGAACGACGCTGTGCGGCTCGCGGGGAGCCGCATCGTCGAGTTTCACCTGAACGACAACCACTTCGTCAAAGAAGAGCACCTGCTGCCGTACGCGGGAGCCATCGACTGGGCCGCCTTTGCCCGGGCGGTCGTGTCCATCGACTACGAAGGGTACATGATCATGGAGCCGGGAGGGCAGTACGGCGACGGCACGGACCTGCTGACGGCGGCCCACGAGGCGGCCGATCGCCTGGCCCAGGACCTGGCAGTCGCTAGCGAGTGATTTCCGTCATCTGCACGGCCGACGGCTCAACCTGGCGTACCATACCGGTCGTGTAGGAGGGAATCTCGAACGCCATGGACGGGACCGTGTCGACGAAGCGCCGGCGCAGGTAGATGCGCGACCAGTCCTGGGGCGGGGTCATCAAACGCCACTGCAGGCCCATCTCCCACTCGTCGGAGAAGAACAGGTAGTGGTTGACGACGAGTATGTCCGGCTTGACGATGGTGCCATCCCACGCGGTGTCGGCCGTGATGCCCAGTTCCGGCCGTTCGGCGGCAAGCCAGGCGACGAAACGCTGGCGGTGTCCGGCGGCCTGCAGGGCCAGATCGGCGACGTGGCCGGCCCTCGCGCCGTCGGCGGCTACCCTCAGGGTCAAGGGATCGGTGCAGAGGTGGGTGCCGCGCTCGGCATAGACCAGGATATCCACGTCCCCGGTGACGCCGGGTTTCGGCACGACCGTCATCTCCGCCAGCCCATCGGAGGGCAGCGTCGAGGGCTCAATGCGTACCTCGGCTTCAGTGGCGGACGCCCGCAGTGTGACCGGTCCGCCAGTGGCGGGTTCGAGGGAAAGGAGCAGCACGCAGTGCTGACCCTGTACCAACTCGGTCATCTGTCCGGGGGCAAAGCGAAGGGCGAAGGGGGCGCTCGAAGCAATGCCTCCCGTACCGCTGTCGCTGCCGCAACCCAGCAGGCCAGCCACCAGCAGCAAACCGGCAGGTCGTGCTGTTCGCATGATGGGCTCCTCCTATAGTGATACTCTAGCAGAAAACCCCTCTTGCGCGCACCTGTTGCCGGCCGATCGTCAGCGGTTCATTTCTTCCAGGGCCTCCTCCAGAGCGCGCACCGCCTGTTCCTCTGAAGCCCTCGCCGCACGCACCAGGGCCACCATCCTGGACAGGTTCTCCGGATCTTCGAGATCCACCGAATCGCCCATCCCCATCGGCGTCATACTGGCCAAGGTGGTCAGGGACACCACTTCCTCATCATAGTATTGTCCCGCCCGCAGCAGTTCGGCAGAGACCTGCTGTGGGAACCGGGGTGCCGCCTCACGCAGGTACTCGGCCGCCATGGTCCGGCGCTCGAATACCAGATCCGCCGTCAGCGCCTGACCGAAGCCATCCACCCGGCCGGCAGTCAGCTCCACCATCCAGTGATCGTAGGCATCAAGGCCGTAGTGATACGTGTCTGTCGACGGTCGGTGTGCCTCCCTGAGAGCGAGCTCGATCACTTCCCGTGCCACAGCTACCGGATCGACCTGGCGGGGGGCACCGAAGATGAAGATGTCCAGCCCAGGGGCGCCGACCTCCGCCAATGTGCCCAGGTCTTCCAGAGACACAGGTTCTACGCCTCCCCCCCAACTGGAGATGTAGATCTCTTCCTTCTTCTCATGGTACCCCTTCACAACCCAGTAGAAGATGCCGAAGCGAGCGATGGCTGGTGTTCCCCGATCCAGACTTGCAGTGATCGCCTCCCACGCCTGCTGCTGTCGTTCAGGAAACTCTCCATCGTCCACGTCGGCGCCGATGTGCTGGATTGCGTAGCCGAGATTCTCGTACATGGCCAGGTTGCCGGGGACGTCGATCTCGCTGGTACCGGCGGGGCTCACCGAATCAGCAACACAGAACCGGAAGGCGTGTCCGGTGGCGCCCATCACCCGGTACGGCGGAACGTCCTCGTCGAGGTGGCGGACAACCCCTTCGAGGCCCCCGATGACGAGATCGGTGTGGCGCATGAAGCGCGCCTTCTCCAGGACGATCGCCCCTTCAGGGAGCTTCTCTCCGGGTGTGTCGAAGGCCAGCTCCGTCTGCTCCATCGCGGTATCCGATGTGCCGTCCGGGACCGTGAACTTCAATCCCCATACGCGGTTGCCGTCGTACCGTGCATCCTGCTCCGGTTCGCAGATGTTGAGGCTGAAGTCGAACCGGCTGCGGCCCTGATCGGCTCGTACCAGTACGGTGTTGTTTCCCTCGTGGATCCGGATCGTCCGCCGATCGTTGGGCAGCCGGTGACGTCGTCTGCCATCGTGTTCGTACACCTGCTCGCCATTGATCCACACGCGCATGCCCTCATCCGAGCCGACCCACAGCTCCGCCATTTGCTCTTTCGGTGCCTCAAACTCGGCGTAGGCGTACACCGCGCACGCGGAGGGATCGTCGTAGAACTTGTCCAGATCGATCTTGTCTTCGTGGAAATACACCGGCGCGGTCCAGCCGTTTTCTCCCGGCAGGGCTCGCGGGTCCGTCACATCGATGTACTCGCCATCATCCCCACTCGCCCGCGGGAACGGGCCCTTGACCAGCCACGTGCGGCAACCCTGCCCGTAGTGGCCGTACTCGCCCATCTGGCCCCAGTCGGCGGGACTCTTTACAAAACGGCGCTGGATCCTGGCGACGGGGTCACCCTTCACCTTGATCCGTTCCGGGTCCACCTGCCCGAGGCCGCGGAACGCACCCAGGGTCAGGTATTCGATATCGAAGGGATTGAGCCCCATCGTCCAGGCGCTCACCGCATCGGCAGCGATGATGTCGGCGCTGGCGATGATCGTATTCATCCGTACCGGTATGCCGCCACCATAGCGGTCGGTCTTGTCCCTCTCCATACACATGATGGCGTCCACCACGGCGAAATCGGGTTCGGCCACCGAGACGATGTCGAGGATGGTCTCGTCGAGAATTCCCGAGTGATGCGGGATACCGGGGTTGCCGCTGTGAGGGGGGTAACCGCTCATCTTCGGCCAGCCGTAGACCATTCCCGGTACGCTGCCGATGAAGTTCTTCATGGCGTTGGTCATGCCGATGGCATCGTGGATCTTGAGCACCGGCACACTGATCAGGAAATCACTCTCCAGGATCACCTCGGGCATGGTCCACGTGTCGCGAGCGTAGCCGCCGCCCGGAACATCGACGTCATGGACTTCGTCGAAATTCAGATCCAGAATGTCCAGATCGATGCCCTGCAGATCGGGATCGGTCAGAAGCTGCCGGAACCCGGCGACTTCGAAGCCGTCGACGATGGCAACGTCCCCATCGACCTGCACCTCGGGACTGCCCGGAGGGATCCACTCCGGCGGTCCTTCAGTAATCGTGATACGCGCCTCGGGTACGATTTCGTGGACGATCCTGACCAGCGCCTTCACCACCCGCCAGTCGGTGATCACGCCCGAGCCTCGCTTCTTCAGTTCCACGATGTTGACCTTGAAGGCTACCCAGTCAGCATCCGGCTCGATCCGTTGGGCGAGGCCTCCGGCCATGGCCACCGCCCGCCGCACCATGTCCTCCACCTGTGCCTCGGTCAGCTCTGTGTCACGGGACGCAGGATCGGGCAGCCCATCATGGTCGGATCCGATCAACCCGACTACCGAAGTGCCTGGTCGGGTGGCCGCCGACAGGGCGTCCACCATGGAATAGCTGTCCGGGCTGCCCTCTTCGGTTCTGGAGGCAATGTCCAGGCCGACGGCAACGCCGACCAGCAGCAGCACCATACCCCACGAGACGTTTCTCCTCACCTTTCTGCTCACCGTTTTCTCCTGTCGATCCGTCAGCAATTCATACTCTGGAGTATCCCTGTTCGATCGAACACGCACAACAAGCGGCCGGCACCATCGCCCTTGACTCGTACGGCCATCTGTCCCTTGGCTACACACCCACAGGCAGCAGATCCGTGCCAGCCGATGTTTCGAGCCTGGAGGTCGACATGTCCCGTCCACCGAACATTCTGTTCTTCTTCCCTGACCAGCAGCGCCACGACTGGACCGGACTCAACCGGCAGTTGCCACTGCGCGCGCCGAACACGAACGCCCTGGCGGCGCGAGGTACCAACTTCACCCGCGCGTGGTGCTCCTCGCCACTGTGCGCCCCTTCGCGTGCGTGTGTGGCTTCGGGAAGGCGGTACGACCGCTGTGGCGTCGCCGACAACGGCGCCAACTATCCTCTCGACCAGCCGACGTATTTCCAGGGTCTGCGTGATACCGGGTATCGTGTCGCCGGCGTCGGCAAGTTTGACCTGCACAAGAACGTGACCGATCCGGAGAATCGCTGGTGGGAGCTGGACGGTTCGCGACTGTTGCCGGAGTGGGGGTTCACCGAGGGCATCGACAACGAGGGCAAGTTCGACGGCTCCGGCAGCTACCGGATACACGGAGAACCCAGAGGGCCGTACCTGGCCTTTCTCGAGCAGCGCGGTTTCGCCGAGGTCTACCTGCAGGAACACGCCGAGCTGAAGCAGCACATGGGTGCCTACACCACGACCTTGCCCGACGACGCGTACTGCGACAACTGGGTGGCCGACAACGGCCTCCGGTTTCTGCGAGGGTTCCCGCAGGACACGCCGTGGCACCTGGTGGTCAATTTCACCGGGCCACACAATCCGATGGATGTGACGGCATCCATGCGGGCTCGCTGGGAGCACGAGGCGTTCGAGGCACCGCACGACAACGACGAATCCGATCGGGAAGGGCTGTTGCGCAACCGGCAGAACTATGCCGCCATGATCGAGAACATCGACGCCCAGGTGGGGCGCTTCGTGCAGGCAGTTGAGGCGCGTGGCGAACTCGAGAACACGATCGTCATCTACGCCTCCGACCACGGCGAGATGCTCGGCGATCACGGCCGCTGGGGGAAGAGCACCTGGCATCAGCCTTCGGTGGGCGTACCCCTCGTCATCGCTGGACCGGAGGTCGCCGAAGGCGCTACCTGCGCCGCGCCCGTGGTGCTCCACGATCTGCCAGTATGGCTTCTCGAGCGGGCCGGTTCGCGGCCGCTTCCCGACGCCGATGGTCGATCTCTGCAGCCGCTGCTGTCAGATGCCTCCGCCGATCACCGCGAAGTGGTTGTCAGCGGGCTGGACGACTGGCGCGCGGCAACGGACGGCCACCACAAGCTCGTCGTCCAGAAGGGTCAGGAGGATCGACTGTTCGACCTGGATGCAGATCCGTGGGAGGATGCCAACCTGGCACAGGACGCGCCACCGGTCGGCGCCTTACTGCGCCGCGCTCTCGTCGAGGAGGCAGGTGAATCATGGGCGGGCTAGACGGAGTCGATCTCCTCCGTGTGCGGATTACCGAGGTAGGGATCTCTGTCGGCACACGCCGGGTATGACACCACCGCGCCCCATCCTGCTCGCCGACGACGGGCTGATTCCAAACAGCCCGCTGCCGCTGCTCGTCTACCCGTCGGCACTGGCGAATACCGCGGATCGGGCGCACCAGTTCGTAGATCTCTTCGCCGGCCATGGTTGGGGCCGCTCCTGGCGCAACGGGATCTACTCCTTCCGCCACTACCACAGCTCAGCACACGAAGTGCTGGGTATCGCTGCCGGCACGGCGCGAGTCGAGTTCGGGGGGCCGCAGGGGGTGGAGCTGGAGGTGGCGGTGGGAGATGCGGTACTGATCCCCGCAGGAGTCAGTCACTACAATCTGGGGGCCAGCAGCGATCTGCTCGTCATCGGCGCCTATCCGAATGACAGCGACAGCGTCGATCTGTGCCGGGACACGATGGAAGATCGGGCCGCCGCCGTACCACGAATCGCGGCGGTGCCCCGTCCACTCCGCGATCCGGTCCTTGGCGACGCGGGATTGCTGACATCGTGGGAGTGAGCAGGCTCTGGCGGTTCAACGCCGCCCGTTGGCAGGCATCGATGAGCGTGCTCACGTCGTGCCGTTCCGGTTCAGCGCGGTCAGTGACAGGGAGCCATCCTCGTTGTCGTAGAGCCAGCGGCGCAGATTGTCCCGTGCCCGGGGCCACTCGCTGTCGAGCATGGAGTACCAGGCTGTGTCACGGTTGCGCTGACGGACGATGCGATGCTGGCGGAAGATGCCCTCGAAGCTGAACCCCAGACGTAATGCGGCGGATCGGGATTTCGCGTTCAGCGAGTCACACTTCCACTCGACGCGGCGGCAGCACAGGCGCTCGAAGGCTTCCTCCAGCATGAGGTGGGCTGCCTCCGTATTGGCCCGCGTTCGCTGGGCGGCGGGCACGTACCAGATGTGGCCCAGCTCGAGGCAGCGGTCCGGCGCGGCGATGTTGAGGAATGACACCATGCCGAGGGCGGCGCCGGTCTCGGCGTGGCGCACGGTGAAGAACATCGGATCCGCACTGGGGGCGATCTCCGCCATCCACTTCTGCATCCCCGTGCCGTTGTCAAAGGGGCCATACGGCATGTACGTCCACAGCTTCTCGGCGTCGTCACTGCCGTGGGAGCGGGGGAACAGCTCGTCGGCATCACCAACCGGGTCGACGGGCCCAAGATGCACGAAGCGGCCTTCGTAGGTGCGGCGCTCCGGCTGTTGAGGCGCATCGAGGGGAGGGACGGGTTCACCGACGGGCAGCATATCAGTCTCCTGTGACGGGTTGACGGACCACAGACTGTGCGTGGCACAGGACGGTGTCAACGGTGTGGGGAAGGGCTTGGTGGTGTTCACCGACACCTCTATAGTGTGTGCTATGAATGAAGATATACCCGCCACTCACTGCGTGATTCCGGATGGCCCTCGCCGTCGTCTGCTGCTGGAGGACTGTGACGATGGCCGCAGGTTGCCGACACTGGCGTGGACGCTTGACGGATGGTCGGCAATGGCCGTGAAGGAAATCGGTCTTCGGATCGGCGGACGATTCGGCCTGGATGTCACCGTCCTTCGGGACCTGGGCCAGAGCGGTCAGCGCTACTGGTGCGAAGTCGAGGTGCACGGCGGCGAACCGACGCGCGGTCACTGGGTGCCGATCAGCGAACTGGTTGACCTGACGCGCCTGGCGGAGGCGGACCGCACGGTGCTCGAGTCCTGGCTCCGCGAAGCATCCGGCGCGCCGGCTCCTCCCACACGATCGCCCTGGGAACGACCGGGGTGGCATGCAGAGGCCGTGGTCTGGATCCGCGAGCAACTTGCAGATCTCGGACTGCAGGCCAATGGCCCCATCCGGCAATTCAAGGCAGCGTGGAGCTGGTCGTGCCTGCTCGAGGTCCCGACGACGTCAGGTCAGCTGTTCTTCAAGGCGGTCTATGACAAGCCGCCTGGTGAGGTGGACTTGATTCTGGCACTGCAGCCACGCTGGGCGCAGTGCCTGCCGCGGTTGCTGGCCGCCGATGAGCGCGGCTGGATGTTGATGGAGAACTTCGACGGTGAGCCGATCGAGAAGATGGCGCCGGAGCGTTGGGTTGCGGCGGCGTCCCGGTTCGGGCAACTGCAGATGGACTGCGCCGTCGCCGTCGACGAGTGGCTCGGAATGGGCTGCCCGGACCGTCGTCTGTGCCGGCTTCCGGCCCTGTTCGCCGAGGTGCTTGCCGACGAGGACATCCTGTTGTCCGATCCAGAGCCGCTGACGGCAGCCGAGATGGCCGGTCTGCGCACGCTTCAGCCGGTGGTTGGCGAGCTCTGTGCGAAACTCTCGACGTATGACATCCCGGAGAGCCTTCATCACCAGGATTTTCGCTCCGGGAACCTGATCGCCATCGGTGACGAGGCGTTGTTCTACGACTGGGGCGACACAGTCGTGTCGCATCCGTTTCTCAGCCTGCAGCGGATGCTCGATTTCGTGGATCGACCACGTGGCGTGCCACACTGGGACTGGGAAATGAAACACCGGGGAGACCGGCTGTGCCGGGCGATCCGCGACGCCTATCTGAAGGAATGGACCTGTCTGGAGTCGCCACGCCGCTTGACGGAAGTGCACATCCTGAGCCGACAGCTGAACGTGGCCTACCAGGCGATTCGCTGGCATCAGGAGATACCCCACGTCGAGCTGGACAGCGGCTGGGGAAGGGTGATGCCGCGGGCAACGAAGAATAGCCTGCGTCAGGTACTGGAGATCTGGCCGTGCCTGAGGCCTGACAAACCGCTACATTCCTGACAGTGCCGCGCACGATTCCGGAGATCTCCCCCGATGAACACTCCTCAACCCGGCATTACTCAGTTGAACGCCGACCTCGCCGAAAGTCTGCGCGAGGGGCGCTTCGAATCTCTTGTCCTGTTCGACATCGATCATTTCCACCAGATCAACGCTGACCTCGGCGCCAAGACAGGAGACTCGATCCTGACGCTCGTCGAAGAGGTCATCGCCGATCTCACACCGGTGTCGTACCGTATCGGTGGGGACTCCTATGCCGCCCTGGGCATCAACGCCGAGGGCGCAGATGAGGTCCGTGGCGCGGTCAAGCTGGCCGCCCAGCGGCGACTGCAGGCACATGTGGCCCTGTCCGGTGGCGGGGTGACCATCCAGCCCGATCTGCTCGTTGTCAGCGAGGAGGCGGTGCGCCTGCTCTACGCCGCCGCTTCACAGATGCTGGCTCTGGCCAAACAAGGTGGGAGAGACGAGATCGTCTGGCTCGCCGACGACGGGTCATTCGAGGGCGAGACGGGCACGGCAGCGCTGCAGCTGTTCCGCGATCTGGCACGAGTGAACGCCTCCCGGGCGCGGCAGATGGAGGTGGAGTCAAAAGTCGATCCTCTCACGGGGCTGTTCAACCGCCGCGGCTTCGAGGACATCTTCGCCCGCATGGTTGAATCATCGAAACGCACCGAGCGCCCGCTGGGTCTGCTCTACATGGACTCCGACTCGCTGAAGAAGATCAACGATCGTGACGGCCACGAGGCGGGGGATCGTTTCATCGTCGACCTGGCGAGTATCCTGCGCAACGTGGCCCGCCGATCCGACTTCAACTTCCGCTGGGGCGCGGACGAGTTCGCCGTGGTGCTGGAAAGCGGCAATGCGGCGCGCGCCGCGACGCTGGCAGAGCGCCTCAAGGAGGCCGTGGCCGAACGGACGGAGGGTACCGTGTCGATCGGGATCTACTGCGGTGTGCCGGAGAGCGCCGAAGACGCGGTACGGATCGCTGACGCGGCCATGTATGACGCCAAACGGCGCGGCAAGGATCGTGTCGTCGTCAGTCTGCAGGATTGACCAGGTCGATGAGGAAGGCGTAGTCGAGGGCCGTCTTGCGGTAGCGCCGATACCGCCCCGACGGCCCACCGTGGCCGGCCTCCATCTCCGTCTTCAGAACCAGTCGGTTGCCGTCGGTGCGCAGAGCCCTCTGCCGCGCCACCCACTTGGCCGGCTCCCAGTACTGCACGGCGGCATCCGCCAACCCGGTAGTAACCAGCAGGTGCGGGTAGTCGGTGGCGACGATGTTGTCGTACGGTGAATAGGCCAGCATGTAGTCGTAGTACTTCTTCTCGTTCGGATTCCCCCACTCATCATATTCGCTCGTCGTCAGCGGAATGCTGTCGTCCAGCATCGTCGTGACCACGTCGACCCAGGGCACATGGGCGATGATTCCGTGGAACAGATCGGGGCGAAGGTTCATCACGGCCCCCATCAACAGGCCGCCGGCACTGCCGCCCTCGGCGAACAGCCGGTCAGGGTGGGTATATGCCTTGCCGACGAGGTGTTCGGCACAGGCGATGAAATCCGTGAAGGTGTTGCACTTGTTGAGCAGTCGGCCATCCTCGTACCAGGTGCGGCCCAGCTCTTCGCCACCGCGGACGTGGGCGATGGCAAAGGCGAATCCACGGTCGAGCAGGCTCAGCAGGCTGGCCGAGAAGTCCGCGTCCATACTGGCACCGTAGGAGCCGTATCCGTAGAGGAGCAGCGGCTGGCTCCCGTCACGAGACAAGCCGCGCCGGTAGACGATGGAAATCGGTACGCGCCGACCGTCGTCAGCCGTGGCCCACAGTCGCTCCGTCTGATAGTCGGCCGGATCGAAGCCACCCAGGATGGCCTGGCGTTTGACCAGGACGCGCTCACGGGTATCCATGTCGTAGTCGAATTCCGACTCCGGCGTCGTCATCGACTCGTATCGAAAGCCGAGGGTGGTGCGATCATATTCGGCGTTGCGGGACGTGGAGGCGTCATAGACGGCCTCGCCGAAGTCGAGATAGTGCTCGTCGCCGGTGTCCCGCCGCCGGATGCGCAACTGCTGCAGACCGTTTTCGCGCTCAGAGACGACGAGATGGTGGTGGAAGGCGGCCACATCCTCCAACAGAACGTCGTCACGATGGGGGATCACCTCCTCCCAGTTGGCGCGGGCCGTGGCGTCGAGGGTTGTCTGCATCAGGCGGAAGTTGACCGCCTCATCGTTGGTCCGGACGTAGAACCGGTCGCCACCGTGGTCGACGGAGTATTCGTGATGGCGCTGACGGGGCTCGAATATCCGCCAGTCGGCGTCAGGCTGATCGGCGGGCAGGTAGCGGATCTCGGTGCTCACCGTCTGCCACAGAGTCAGCAGGATGTATTGGCGGGAACGCGTCTTCGACAACCACATGTCGAAGGTCTCGTCCGCCTCTTCGTACAGCAGCTCGTCGTCGCTGACGTCGGTCCCGAGAACGTGCCGGTAGAGCTGATACCAGCGCAACGTCTCGGGGTGCTGCTTCACATAGAAGATGGTGCGGCCGTCCTCCGCCCAGGCAAAGCTCTCGGTGACGTTGGCAATCGCGTCAGGGAGCCGTTCTCCCGAGGCCAGATCCTTGAAGCGCAGGGTGAAGAAGCCGCGTCCCTCGTCGTCTTCCGCCCAGGCGTAGAGGCCCTGCTCAGGCCCCCCGGTGCTGGCGCCGCGCACGTCGAAAAACCGGTGGCCTTCGGCGCGGGCGTTGACGTCGAGCAGAATCTGCTCGTCAGCGGCCATGGAGCCCTGACGCCGGCAGAGGATCTTGTACTGGCGGCCCTCTTCGACGCGATGGTAGTACAGGCAGTCGCCGATGCGTGTCGGTGCCGACGTGTCCGTCTGTTGAATACGACCCTTGATCTCCTGAAACAGCTCCTCCTGCAGCGAACCCGTGTGAGCGAGCAGAGAATCGCCATAGGCGTTTTCCGCTTCGAGGTAGGCGATGACCTTCGGGCTGTCTCTCTGGCGCAGCCAGAAGTAGTCGTCCACGCGCGTGTGATCGTGGCGGGTCAACTCGTGTGGTCGGCGTTCGGCGATGGGCGGAGAAGGAGGCTGGGTCACAGGCTTGGTCCCGGTGAGATCGGTGGGTTCGGGCGGGCGGGGAGAATTCTATGGTGGTTCGTCGGAGCGGGACAATCTCAAGTGACGGGCCGTCCCATCCGAGCCAGTCCCAGACGTTGAACGCGACAGCCATGACGCCTATTTTCAATGGTTTACGCCAATCCCGACGTCGGAGATCCGCGGCCCAGATGATCGAGCACGATCCCTACTTCATCGCTGACCCAGATGCCATCGAAACGCCGGCCATGGTGGTATTCGAGCAACAGCTGGACGCCAATATCGCAGACCTCTGTGGACTCGTGGGCGGCGGCGCCAACCTCATGGCCCACGTGAAGACGCACAAGTCCGAGGCCATCGCCCGCAAGCAGCTGGCAGCGGGGATCGCCGGGTTCAAGTGCGCGACTCTACAGGAACTGGAGCTGGCCCTCGACGCCGGTGCTCCCGAGGCGATTCTCGCCTACCCGATGGTGCAGAGCCTGAAGGCGGAGCGCTTCGGACGCATCGCGGACGCCCACGGCGAGGCTCGGGTCTACGCCACAGCGGGGGACATTCTCCATGTGGAGGTCCTGTCCAGAGCCGCCATCGGTCGGGATCGCCCGTTGTTGGTGATGCTGGACCTGGACGTGGGCATGCACCGTACGGGGGCGTCTCTGGCCGGGGCTGAGTCGGTGTACGCCGAGATTCACAAGGCATCGGGGCTGCAGGCAGCGGGGATTCACGCCTATGACGGCCACGAGCACTTCCAGGACCCGGACGGCCGTGCTGGCGCCGCGCACAAGCATATCGATGATCTCAAAGCCCTCAAGAGTCGGCTCGAAACCGGCGGCATGGCAGTACCACGTATCGTTGCCGGTGGCTCCTTCTCCTTCCCTTATTATGCCCGTACCGAGGGATTCCACGGCTCTCCCGGCACCGTCATCTACTGGGATATCAACGGCACCACACGTATGCCCGATCAGCCCTTCCGGTGGGCCGCCATGGTGTTGTGCCAGGTCGTTGAGCGTCGCCCCGAGCAACAGACCATCACCACCGACCTGGGAGTCAAGGCGATCGCCTCCGACCCGCCATTGGCCAGTCGTGCCCGTCTGCTGGGACACATGGACGCGCGACTCCTGCTGCAGAACGAGGAGCATGGCGTCTTCCTGTGGCCGGGTGAGGACCTGCCCGCCGTGGGCGATTACCTGCTGGCCGTTCCCGGGCATGTCTGCCCGACGACGATCCGTTATCCCGGCAGTTTCGTCATCGACGCCGAAGGCACGGTGGTCGACTTCTACCCTCATACCGCCCGCGACCGGCAGTAGGTCGGGGCGGAGAGGCAGGGCACAACAGGCGGTGCCCGACCGAACTCCCTTTTCCGTCAACTGGCTGGTCACGCTGATCCACGCCCGGCATGTGGCCCGTGCCGTGCGTGCCTGCGCTGGGGGGCGGCTGCTCGATGTGGGCTGTGGTACCCGACCTTTCGCCGACCTGCTCGAGGCTCACAGCGACCGTTCGCTGGGGATCGAGATCGACAGGGGACGGTTCGGCTTGAAGTCGAACTCGGCGGAGGGTATGATCGCCTGCAGCGGCGGCGAGCAACCCATGTCTCTGCCCGATGCCTGGGCCAGCGGTCTGCATCTGCCCTTCCATGACGGGTCCTTCGACACGGCGGTCTCGTTCCAGGTTCTGGAGCACGTACCGCAACCGGCGCGTATGCTGGCCGAGATCACCCGTGTCCTCAGGCCGGGAGGGGTGCTCGTGCTGACGGCGCCGCACATCTGGGGTATCCACGAGGAACCACACGACTACTATCGGTTCACTCCCTACGGACTGCGTTATCTGGCCGAGACTGTGGGTCTGCGCGTGCACAGCGTGGTACCCCTCGCCGGTTTCTGGGTCACCATGGGAGCCCGGTTCACCCAGTACCTGTCCCAGTTCGAGAAGCTCTACCTGCATCCGGTGACGCGACCGTTGATGGCACTGATCCAGGTGGTCTGCCTCGCCTTCGACAGTCTGCACCGCGTCGACAGCGACGCCTGGAATCACATGCTGGTGGCCCGCAAGCCAAGGACGGAGAAGCCAGAGTGATGCAGCAGGGCGTGTCACGCGACAACTGGGCAAGGCCTGACAACGGCTGGCTCGTGGCCGGCGCCGTGCTGGCGGCATCGCTGGTGACGGCCCTGCCGCTGCTGTTGCTTGGTACGGTATCGCACATGGTGCTCGTGGCCGGCGCCCTGGTGTCGGTGGCGGCCACCCTGTTCTCGCCGCGACGGGCTCTGGCGGCGCTGGTGGTGGTCACCGCCGTCCTGCCCGTGGCCCTGGCAGACGCTGTGCGTCTGCCGCTGGGGGCCCGACCGTGGGAACTGATCCTGCTGGCGGCGCTGCTGTTCACCGCCATCGATCTCATCCTCTTCGACGGCATGCGGCTGCGACGCACGCGCGTAGACGGGCTGGTTCTGGCTTTTCTGGGAGTCGCCACCGTCGGCACTTTGATCGGTGCCTGGCACGGCCACGAGGCGTTCCTGCGAAACGCGCGCTACCCGTTTTACTTCGTCTGCTTCTTTCTCGTGCTGCAGGCCCTCGAGCGGCGCGACGTGACTCGTCTGTTCTCGCCGCTCTTTGTCATCATCGGCGTGGTGATCAGCGCCGAATACGTACTCGAGTTCCTCGGCGCCATCGATCTGTCCACGGGGGATGACTTCGTACGTATCGGGCATCGCCAGGGCATCGTGCTGCCGGTCTCGCTGCTCGTCATGGCCAACTGGATCGTCCACGACCCCCGTCGCTGGGGGCGAGCCCTGCTGCTGGGCCTGTTTCTGTTCACCGGACTCGGCTTCGCGCTGACCCTGGGGCGAGGCATGTGGGTCTCTTTCGGCCTGGGCCTCGTCGTCTCGGTGTGGCTGTGGCACAAGGGACAGCCGGTGGCCCAGCGTCGTGCGTGGAAGGGTATCGCCCTCGCCATGGGCCTGGTGCTGACGCTGACGGCGACGGTCCTCATCTTCCAGCGGGTCACCGGGGCGGCGATCTCGGCCCATGCGGTGGAACGTTCGCGTACGTTCCTCGATTACAGCCGGGACGTTCAGGTTCTGAGTCGTCTGCTGAACTACGCCACGGCCCTCGGCGAGATCGCCAAGCAGCCCGTTCTCGGCGCCGGTCAGGGAGCGACGGTGACGTCCTACTCCTTCAATCCCGATACGGACCGGTTCGAAACCTGGACCGCGTGGACCCTGGACAGCCTGTATCTGACACTGTGGCTGAAGCTCGGACTGGCGGGACTGGTCCTGTTTCCCTGGCTGTGCTTTCGTGTCGTGCAGGCAGGAGTACGCGTCTTCCACCGAAGTCGGGACCCGTCGGAGCGGGCCTTCGCTGCCGCCGCCGTGGCGACCCTGGTGGGTATGGCGTTGCTGGGAATCAGTGACGGATCCATGGTGAACGGACGCTTCGCTGCCCTTTTCGCCGTGCTTTTCGGACTGATCATGCTGATGGACGCCGACGACGACAGGAGTAGAACGGTTCCATGAAGAGACTGATCGATGTTGCATCCTCACCGTCCCGGCGGATCGTCGGGTTGATGACAGGGACCTCTGCCGACGGCATCGATGCCGTGCTGGCTGAGATCGATGGCTTCGGCGAGACGACGGAGTTCCACGTCCTGGCACAGCTCACCCACAAGCTGCCCGAGTCGCTCCAGGCCGATCTGTTCATGCTGTTCCAGCCGGATGCGCTCGTGGAGGACCTGTGCCGGACGAACTTTGCCCTCGGTGCGGCCCTGGCCGATGCGGCGTTGCAGGTCGTCGAGGCGGGCAATATGGTCCCGGAGGAAGTCGACCTCATCGGCAGCCATGGCCAAACCGTACGCCATCTGCCCCAGGGCAATCCCCCGTCGACATTGCAGATCGGCGAAGCGGCGGTGATCGCTCGACATACCGGCATTCCGGTGATCAGCGATTTCAGGCCGGCGGACATGGCAGCCGGTGGCGAGGGCGCTCCTCTCGTACCGCTGGTGGATGTGCTGCTCTTCGGTCATCCGGACAACGGCCGACTGCTGCTCAACATCGGCGGCATCGCCAACGTGACCGCCATCCCGGCGGGGGCGACGCCGCACCATGGTGTGCTGGCCTTCGATCTGGGGCCTGGCAACGCCCTGGTGGACGCCGCCGTGCAGCACCTGACAGGAGGCACAGAGCGCTATGACGACGATGGCCGTCGCGCTGCCGGGGGCACGGCCAGTGAAGAATGGGTGGAGAAGCTGCTGAAACACGACTTCTTTCGCCGGCCGCCGCCGAAGTCGACGGGACGCGAGGAGTTCGGCACTTTTTTTGTGGCCGAACTGATGCACCAGGCCGACCTGGCCCCGGCGGATCTGCTGGCGACGCTGACTCTGTTCACGGCGCGCAGCATCGCCGTCGGTATCGAACACTTCGCCGATTCGGCGGGGGAAATGGAAGAGGTCTTCGTCGGTGGCGGCGGCGTACACAACAGCCACCTGATGGCCCTGCTCGAAGAGGTGCTGAGCCCTCGCCGCGTCCGGCCCATCGACGATCTGGGTGTGCGGGCCGACGCCAAGGAAGCGCTGGCTTTCGCCGTGCTGGCCAATGAGACGGTCATGGGACGGGCCGGAAATGTCAGGGGTGCGACGGGGGCGACGATGGACGCCGTCCTCGGCAAGATCTCGTTGCCGCCGCTGTCAGAGGAGGGACCACATTGATCGTCGATACGCACGTGCACGTGTGGGAGATCGACCCGCCGCGGTACCCTGTCGGCCCGACGGCGCCCAATTTCACCTCTCTGCCGGATGAACCGGCCAGAGTGGACGAACTGGTGGGCGACATGGATGCCAACCACGTCGATGCGTCGGTGCTGGTGCAGACGTCATGGTCGACCTGGGACAACGGGTATATCGCCGACTCGGTGGCGCGTTTCCCGATTCGCTTCGTCGGCCACGGCATGGTGGATCCCCAGGACGAGGCCAACAATGCCGAGGCGGCGCGCTACTGGATCGAGGACCGCGGCCTGATGGGCTTCCGCTTTCATCCCATGTATTACAAGGACGAGAAAGTGCTGACCACAGAGGGCAACCGTCCCCTGTGGCAAGTGCTGGCCGATCTGGACGCCGTCGTCCAGTTCCACACCAATGCTGCCTGCGCCGACCAGATCGACGAGATCGCCACACGGCATCCGGACATGCTGCTGCTCATCGACCACATGGGGTATCCCAATCTCGACGAAGGCCCGGGGCCATGGCAGCCGATTGTGGATCTGGCGCGGCACCCGAATCTCCACGTCAAGATCTCCGACGTGAAGGGGCGCTCGAAGCAGGAGTTTCCCTTTGTCGACACGCACGATTTCGTCCGCCTCCTCGTCGACGCCTACGGCGCGGATCGGTGCCTCTGGGGGACGGGTTATCCCGGTCACCATCGCACGAAACACAACTGGCTGACCCTTGAAGATGAACTGCGCCTCGTTCGCGAGGGCTTCGATTTCCTCACCGAAACACAACGAGACCGAATCCTGGGCGGCACCGCCGCCGAGGTCTGGGGGCTGGCATGACGCATCGATTCGAGCTTGTCGAGACGCGGGCGATTCCCGAACTGAACACGGAGGCAAGCCTCTACCGGCATCCCACGGGGGCCCAGCTGATGTCGCTGGTCAACGCCGAGGACGAGAACAAGGTGTTCGGCATCAACTTCCGTACGCCGCCGACCGATTCGACCGGAATCGCGCACATCCTCGAGCACTCGGTACTGTGCGGTTCGGACAAGTACCCGGTGAAGGAGCCTTTCGTCGAGCTGCTGAAAGGCTCGCTGAAGACGTTCCTCAACGCCTTCACCTATCCCGACAAGACCTGCTATCCGGTGGCCAGTCAGAACCTGCAGGACTTCCACAACCTGGTGGATGTCTATCTCGACGCGGTGTTTCACCCACGCCTGACGCCGGAGGTCCTCAAACAGGAGGGCTGGCACTACGAAGTCGAGGGTGATCAGCTGACGTACAAGGGCGTGGTCTTCAATGAGATGAAGGGAGCCTATTCCTCCCCCGAGCGGATTCTCGGCGAGGCCATCCAGCAGGGAATCTTCCCGGACAACACCTATGGCGTCGAGTCGGGCGGTCATCCCCGGCACATTCCCGACCTGAGTTGGGAGCAGTTCGAGAGCTTCCATCGCGATCTCTATCATCCCGCCAATGCGCTCATCTGGTTCTACGGCGACGATCCCGTTGAAGGGCGCTTCGAGATTCTCGAGTCTTACCTGGGGCAGTTCGAGGCCCGCCGTATCGATTCAGCGGTGGCCGTACAGCCACACTGGTCGGCATCCCGTACGGTGGAAACGACGTATGCCGCCAGCGACGACGACGGCGAGGGTGGCGAAGAGAAGAAGCACTATGTCGCCGTGAACTGGCTGCTGGAGGACGGCATCGACTACGGCACCCGGCTCGGCCTGCAGGTCCTCGACCATGTCCTGCTCGGCTCCTCGGCGGCGCCGCTGCGCAAGGTCCTGATCGAGTCAGGACTCGGCGAAGACCTGACGGGGGGCGGCATGGAAACCGAACTGCGGCAACTGTTCTTCAGCGCCGGGCTCAAGGGCGTCAAAGCCGCAGACGAGGGCAAGGTGGAGGGTCTCGTCATCAACACCCTCACCGAGCTGGCCAGAGACGGCATAGATCCGGAGACCGTGAAGGCGTCGCTGAATACTTCGGAATTCCGTCTGCGCGAGAACAACACCGGTTCCTATCCGCGCGGGCTCATTCTCATGCTTCGCTCCCTGGCGACGTGGCTCTACGACGGCGATCCCTTCGAGCCTCTCGCCTTCGAAGCGCCCCTGGCGGCCCTCAAGGAACGGGTTGCGGCGGGGGGCTACTTCGAAGGACTTATCGAAGACCATCTGCTGACGAACCCGCATCGCACCACGGTGTACGTGCGTCCTGACCCCACCCAGTCCGAACGGGAAGAAGCCGAGGAGAAATCGCGTCTGGCGAAGGTCCGCGAAACACTTTCTGAGGCGGACATGGAACGCATCGCTGCAGAGGCGGTACAACTGAAGGAGCGCCAGGAGACACCAGACGATCCGGCCGACCTGGCAAAGATCCCGGTACTGTCCCGCGATGACCTGGAGCGGCAGATCCGCAAGGTGCCGATCGAACGCACCGAGGTCGCCGGTGCCCGGACCTTCTATCACGACCTGTTTACCAATGGCATCGTCTATATCGACGTCGGCTTCGACCTGCGCACGTTGCCGGCCGAACTGCTGCCGTACGTCTCCCTGTTTGGCCGTTGTCTGCTGGAAGTCGGCACCGAGACCGAAGACTTCGTCCGGCTGTCGCAGAGGATCGGCGCCAGGACCGGCGGCCTGTGGACCGGCAGCATCCTGACCAACCAGAGACTCGGGAAGACACCGGTAGGTTACTTCTTTCTGCGCGGCAAAGGCATGCTCGAGCAGGTGCCGGACCTGCTCGACATCGTTCGCGATGTGCTGCTGACGACCCAACTCGACAATCCGGCGCGGTTCCTGCAGATGGCTCTCGAGGAGAAGGCAGGCGAGGAGGCCGGGCTGATCCCCGGCGGCCATGCCGTCGTCAACATGCGTCTCAAGTCCCACTTTGACGAAGTGGCCTGGGCGGTCGAGCAGATGGAAGGTGTGAGCTACCTGTTCTTCCTGCGGGAGCTGACGAAGCGGGTGGAGTCCGACTGGAGCTCCGTGCTGGCCAAGCTTCAGGCCGTGCGTGATCACCTCGTCAATCGCGGCACGCTGCTGGTGAACGCCACCTTCCCCGAGTCCGATCGCAGTGCCGTGGAGCCGCACATCGAGACGCTGGTTCAGTCATTGCCTCAGAGTCCCGTCGTCACCGGCGCTTGGTCGCCTCAGCTGCGGCTGGCCGATGAAGGGCTGACCCTGCCGGCGCAGGTGAACTACGTGGCCAAGGGGGGCAACCTCTACGACCTCGGTTACGAGTTGAAGGGCTCCGTCGGTGTGATCACGAAATACCTGCGCAACAGCTATCTATGGGATCACGTGCGGGTGCAGGGCGGTGCGTACGGGGCGTTCTGCTCCTTCGACCACTTCACCGGTTTGCTGGTGTACGCTTCCTACCGGGATCCGAACCTGCAGGGCACCGTCGACGCCTACGACGGTGCGGCGGCCTTTCTGCAGAACCTCGACCTGCCCGCCGAGGAGCTGACGAAATCGATCATCGGCACGATCGGCGAACTCGATTCCTACCAGCTGCCCGATGCCAAGGGCTACATGTCGATGGTGCGTGAGTTGACCGGCGTCGACGACGAATACCGGCAACAGATGCGGGATGCCGTGCTGAGCACGACGGCGGCAGAATTCCGTGAGTTCGGCGACGCTCTGGCGAAGCTCAACGATGTGGGGCGCGTGGTTGTGCTGGGATCGAAGGATACCATCGAGGAAGCGAACTCGGCCCGTGGGGGCTGGCTGGACGTTCTGCCCGTGATGTAACGACCTTGGAATTCACCGTTCTGGCCGGTGCCGGCCGGGACGCCGGGCCGCAGTGTCGGCACGGCGGGGGAACTGGTTCGTTCATACGGTGGCGCTACCGGCTGGCGAGCCACGATGGGGCTGTGTCTCTGGGGATTCAGAACTGGCGCGGGTTCCGGGCCGACACCCGAGCGGCCCTCTGCCCCGGCCGGCACCGACCGTCGGCCGAAGCCGGCGGGATGGAGAAACTGTCAACCGATTGGCGGATCATCCCCTGACTTCGTTCGTAGCCTCCAGTTGCGCCTTGGCGTCGGTGACTCGGCGTTCGGCGGCCTCCAACTCCTTGACGGCCTCGTCGACGGCCACTTGTGCCTCGCGCGCTTCCAATACCGTCTTCGGTTCATCGACTTTGCGGGCGAAGTGGGCTGAGAAACCCACGACCAGCATGACGACAACGCATAGCAGAATAAAGAAGATAATGACCATGTCCCCACCTCCTCTCGACTCGGCAGGTGCCACCGGGACCTTGCGTGACCCCCGTACTGGTTGTATCCCGGAATCGGCAGTGAAAGTCAAATGACGAGATGACGAGGGGCGAGCGGCTGTGGCGCACCTGTGCCTACTACTGCGCCTTTGTCGGCCTGGGATTCGTGCTGTCCTCCCTGGGGCCGACGCTGCCGGCACTCTCGAATCTGTTGGGCGTGTCCCTCGGGGCGTTGAGCACGGTCTTCGTCGCCCGGTCCGGGGGGTATCTCGCCGGTGCCATGCTCGGGGGGCGGCTGTACGATCGCTTTGCCGGGCACCCGTTGATGGCATCGATGCTGGCTATCATGGCGCTGGCCATGGCCTGCGCGCCCCTGAGTCCCTCGCTGACGGTTCTGACATGCGTCTTCGTCTGCCTCGGGGTTGCCGAGGGTACCCTCGACGTGGGTGGCAATACACTGCTCACGTGGCTCTACCCGTCCGGTCTCGGACCGTGGATGAACGGCCTGCACTTCTTCTTCGGCGTCGGGGCCATGCTGTCGCCTCTCATCATCGGCTACGCCATGGGGCAGACGGGTTCGGTGGCGGTGGCCTACTGGTCTCTGGCGGCTCTGCTGATCCCCGGGATCGTTCTGCTGCTGATTCTGCCGAGTCCGCCCATTGCGGCCCACGCCCGCGAACAGTCAGGCTCCCTGCGTGTCCATCGAAAGACGATCTTTCTGGTGGCCGGGCTGCTGTTCGCCACCGTGGGAGCTGAGGTCGGCCTCGGCAACTGGATCTATACATATTCCATTACACTGCAGATCGCTGACGATGCGGGGGCGGCCTTGTTGACCTCGGCCTTCTGGGGCGCCTTTACCCTGGGCCGGCTCCTGGGAATCCCGCTGGCGGCACGGCTGGCGCCAGCGTCGATCCTGCTGCTCTGTATCGCCGGCTGCACCGCAGGGGCAGCTCTGGCGCTGCTGCAGCCGGACGCCAGGGGGTTGATCTGGTCGGCGACGATCGTCAGCGGCCTGGCGGTGGCGCCCATGTTTGCCACCGTGTTGTCATTGGCTGGGGGAAGTATGCCGATCACCGGGCGCGCCACGGGGTGGTTCTTCATCGGCTCGAGCGCCGGTGGCATGACCGTGCCGTGGGTGATCGGGCAGCTCTTCGAGTCGATGGGCCCGACGTCGGTGTTCGTCGTAGCCCTGGTGAACCTGGGTGTGGGACTGGCCATGTACGCGATGTTCGTATCGCATATCAGACCGACGGACGACAACCGGAGATGACCCCATGAATTCTCATCGGATGCACCCACTGGTGTGGGCCGCCTCTGTGGCACTCCTGCTGTGCGGCTGCGCCAGTCTGCGCCCCGGCGCCGCCCAGCACGGGCCCCTGACGGCCCGCGTGGTTCGTATCAGTGATGAATACGCCAACATCAACACGAACCTGGACGCGAAGGGACTCGCTACTGCCGGTATCGTCCAGGGCTCGACGTTCCGTGCCCACTTCGGGTCGCAGAGCATCGAAGTCTTCTACGGTGAGGACTATGGAGACGTGGCGCGCGGCGAGTGGGTGGGACTGATCGATGAAGGTGCCCTGCAGATCGCCATCAGCTTCGGCAATGCCGCCACCGTCCTGGACTGTGCAGTGGGTGACGAGTTTCTGATCGTACCGATCGCTAGTCCCTAAACCTTTCGCACTCCGAGGGTATGCCGCCGCGTATCTTCGAGAACTCGTCGAGGTGCTTCCCGCCGCTGCAGATGACCTTCAGCAGGCCGCAGAGCACTACGAGACGTTGGCTGATGCGGCCACTAGACTTCAGAAGGTTTGCGGCAAAGCGAATGATGCTGGCGGGTTCGCCCAGGACACCCGCACTCAGGCAGGTGACCTGGTGGCGGCCATGCTGCAGGCAGAACAAGACGCAATCACGCGGATCGAAGCCGCACTCGCTGTCCAGGGCGAGACGGAATAGAGACAGCCTCAGGAACGTAGCCTCGTACTCAGGGGCGGAAGACCAAATTCTCCGGGTATTCGCTCAACGATACGACGTTGCCCGATACGCCAACCAAGGCATTCAGGTTCGTGAAGTGCTGGTTCGGCAGAACCAGCAGACGGTCTTCGTGAGTCGCAAGGTAGCTTTTGAAACCCGAGACCGTGCCGCCGGCGGCGAAGTGCGCCGTGAGCCGACGGAAGAGCTTCGGCAAGAGGCCGTATTCGTCCGAGATCGAAGCTTGACCGACGACAGGAACCCCATCGGTCCAGTCGTAGGGCCAGACGCCTCTCCATGCGTTCCAGGCCTGGAGCGTGGCTCCCGTCAGAGCCTCGCGAAGATCTGCGAATAACCCCTCGTAGTACGTGGGATAGGCCCAACCTGCACGGACCAGCTGATAGTTCAGGCTCTGCTTGAGCCAGGTGGTATCGAGGAACGGGCGTGACCCATCTGTTTTGGATGTCGTTCCCGCAAACGCGAAGGCCACCGGGCGACCGTAGCGCTCCGCCTCGCGCGAGAGGATGTAGCCTGGCGTGCCATCGTCTGCGGACTTCACGCGGTACCTGTTCGCCGTCCAGACCACATTCCTGATGCCAGCTGCCTGGAGCGCGTAGTCCGTGGCCGGGTTCGCGACGATCCCTGGTTGGTGCTCTCCCTTGTAGTGCGTCTCCGGAGTATCGATGCCCTCGAACCGGAGCTGGACGTGCCCCTTTGTGTTGCGTTTGACGGTGCCTCCAGAGAGTTTGTTCCAGTGCGTCGCGTTCGTCGCCATAAACTTCAACGAGTCACCATCGGGCGAGTAGCCCACCACGTGAAAAGTTCCCTTGATCAGAACGAATCCCATGTGCTTTCTCCTTCCCCGGTTTCGGGAATCGCCGACCCCAAACGTCTCGACGGGGGCGTGAGGGTACTTCTTACGGATTGTGCTGGTGGCGATGAGGAAGGATCCGATGCAGGCGACTGTCAATCCTGCACAGACGTACATCAGTAGAACTACCGAGACGGATCGAAGGAGAACTCCGCCCTTATGAGGCTGGTGCTGCCGCTGGCTATCTCCCGGCGCGGACGCCCAGAGAGGCACGGTTCTTGAGTGCGTCTCTCAGTGTGGCCCACTCTGTCAGCCGATGACCCGCATGGGGATCATCTCACGATCCGGGTCCACACCAAAGTCGAGGGTGAGAGACTCGCCCTCGTGCTCAAAGTGGACGACGCCGCTGTTGAGTGCTGCCCTGGCTTCGGGCGCATCATAGAGCTGCCAGCCATCGTAGTCGATGGCCTTGCCGTTGACGAGATGATCGCCATCGTAGGTCATCTGCAGACGGTCGCCGGACAGCGTGCGGTAGCCGATCTGATGCCGATCGGTCCAGTCCGACACATCCACCACATCGGGATCGAATGAGCTGGCGAACTCATCGAGGCTGCCATGAGCGTCCTTCTCGCTCGCCTCGATCACGAGTCCCACGTCATCACCGCGCAGACGTACGAACCAGCCGTTGACGAAGTCGGCATCTTTGACCGAGTCCCAGCGCGACTCGCCGATGAGACGAATCATGACATGAAACTGGCCGGTGTCGCCGAAGAGGAAGTCGCCATCCTGCCGCCAGGTCGTGCTGCGGGGCAAGTACAGATTCACGTAGGGGTGTTGGTCGTCGGCGGGGATCCGGTAGAGAATGATGGCCGCCGATTCGTGCTGCATCATCTGCTCGTACGGCGAGGCGCCGAACAGACGATCGGCAAACTGCAGGTACGGCTTGGCTGCCGGCACCGAACGACCGATGTCCTGGGGCAACTCGCTCAGGAAGGCGCTGAACCGTCCCGGGTCCACATAAGGGTGGCAGGAGACGATCTTCGCTTCGTGCTTGGGGCCCTCCCAGGTCAGATCCCAGGAGACCAGGTCGATGGGACCGGCCGGTGGACCGGGCAGCCCGGTCTGGGTTGTGCCGAGGGCAAAGGACCGGCTCGTGAAAGTTGTCTTGCGCACCGGTCGGGCGTCGTCTTCGACGTGGCGGTAGATATTGCGCGCCGCCTTCGTCTTGCGCACGACGCGGGGTCGCGAGCGGTCGTTGGCGATGGCACAGAGGATGGCCGGCGGCTCATACCGCGCCGCCAACGCCGGTCCCATGGCCTGCTGTGTCTGCAGGGGGCCGAGGAGGGGGCCACCGAAGTAGAGATACATCAGGGCGGAGGCGCTGCCGATGTGGGTCCACGTGTTCTCGCGATACCCTTCGCGGGCGTGGCCTCCCGACCAGCATCCGCGGAAGTACTCCAGGGCCATGTCGGCGATCAGCAGTGTGGCCATGTCTCCTGCCCGCTGTCGCACAGTCGCATCCGCCGCGTGGTCGGCGAGGGCGATCATGGGCAGCACGTGCCATCCATGGTAATCCGTCGAGTCGTACTCGTGGTGGCCGATGCGGGCCGTGCGGTCGATGGTGCCGAGGATCCAGCGTGTCGCCTCGGCGAGGAATACCTCCCGCGGCAGGCCGTTCCACCAGATGTCGACATCCGTGTAGAGTTCGGCTGCCAGCAGTTGCGCCGTGTAGTGCATGAGCCAGTGGTTCTCGGTGTTGCCACGGCCGTGGGTGTTCCCGGTCATCACCTGTCGGATGTGGTCACGCGTGTGTGCCGTCATTTCGTCCTGCCAGCGACACAGCAGGAACATCGCCCCGAACGTGTCAAAGCAGCCCATCTGGGCGAGGGCGAAAGGGCTGTCGCTCTGCTGGCCAAGACTGGTGGTGACGATCTTCTCGGTGCGTTCAGCTGCCTCTTCATCAGATGTGGCGAAGAGGGCGTGGGCTCCGAACATGGAGGAGGCCTTCGGTGCCATGTCATCCAGGATTACCCGGCGTCGCTGTTCCAGCGTATCGCAGTCGTTCATGATTCTTCTCCCGGCGCTGTGATGGCCGCTACCCCTACGTTGACCTCGGGGATACCCACCCAGGTCTGCCCCTGATCCCCGGTCTTCCACAGTCCCCCGGGCGCGCCTCCCGCGTACCAGTGGTCAGGGTCGGTCCGACTGACGCCCACCGCCCCGATGCGCATGCCGGCCAGTCCTGCCGGTCGCCATTGTTCAGCGTCTGCGGACAGCATGACGCCATCTTCAGTACCGGTGAGCAGGCAGCCGGCGGCTGCGGCCAACCCGAAAACGGGTGCGCCCTGCCACGAGTGATGCCAGTCCTGGCCGTTCTCGCTCCACCAGACGCCGTTATCCGCGCCGGCCAGAATCCGGTCGTTCCATCTGACCAGGCAGCGTACGGCCGTGTTCTGCAGGGACGTCACCTGCCAGCCAGATTCGGCGCCATGGATCGCTGCCCCTGCCTCGGCGCCAGCCAGGATGCGGTCATCGTCCAGCTTGAGGATCGTGTTGGTGAAGCGCTGATTGACGGGGAGGTCGTCTGACAGCCAGTCCCACCGCGTCGCCTGTGAAGCTTCGGTCCTGCCGAGGGCAACCCCATAGGCTGAGGCGGCGATCATGCGATCACCTTCGTCCACGACATCCATCACCTCGGTCAGCGTCTCGTCATGGCGCTGGATCCAGCGGCCGTTCGTCACCTCCCACAAGCCGCTGCCGGTGGCCGCCAGTACACGCTCGCCGGTCCGGTGGATGGCCGCCACGAGAAACCGATAGGAGCCAAGACGCTCGCAGCCGCCTTCTCCCGCCGTGAATACGCCGCTGCTGGTTCCCACCAGCCAGCTGTCCTGCAGAAAGCTCATCTATGTACAGTCCTTCCAGGCCAAGGTCGGCAGTAACAGAACGAGGCCCCAAGGTCTACCCTGAAGGGCCCCGCCGATCAGATTCCGGGGGCACGAAAATAACCTACGGCCATATGGCCGCAAGGAGGCCCGAGACAGCGTTGCCGCAGCTGGACAGGCGTGCTACACTCGGCGATATGCTCAGTTGGACAATCGAGGAGCTCTGCGGCCGGGAATGGGGGCCGGAGATCGTGTGGCGGGACGTTCCGGCTCTCGACGAGTTGCCGGCGAACCTGTCTGTTGCGGTCGACGATGAGCACCACGTACCGGCCCAGGTCGACGGTGGCCGGGTGGCCTTTGTCGCCGATCTGCCTGCCGGCGCCTGTCGTCACTATGCCATCACGGCGTCACCGGAAGGGTCTGCTTCTCCGGACCTGCTGACGGTCGACGATGACGATACGGCGTTCATCACCAATACCGCTGGGGCGGGTCTGCGTCTGGCCTGGGGTGGCATGTCGTCGTCGGCGAGTCTGCTCGGACTTAGACGCAGGGACGGTTCGTGGGCAACGACTGCGGGCGGGTGGTCCGGAGTGGCTATCGAACGAAGGGAAGACGAGATCCTCGCCAACGGACCGGTTCTGGCCCGTCTGCGACAGAGGTTTCATCTCGTCGGCGATGCGACCGTCGAACTGACGTGGGAGGCAGATGCGGCGTCCCCGGCGATTCGCCTCGACGTCGAGGTGGCCGGTCAACCGGTCGAGGGTTTCTTGACCCTCCCTCTCGGCGAGGTCTGCACGCCGGCGCACGCCTACTGGCGGCCCCATTCACCGAGTCCCTGGCGTGGCGGTACGGACGGGAACCACAAACGACAGATCTACCACGTGCCTGCCTGCGCCGATGGCGAGGGCACCCGGCCCGCGATCGACCAACTGGAGATCGGCCCGTTCTACAACTGGGCGCGTGACGCAGCGTCGTTCTGGACCTGCTGGGGCCAGGATTCGACGGACCTGCTCTACGTGGGCTGGGTGAGGCCGTCCCGCACACGCCTCCACGGTCCGTTGCAGCGTCTGCAGCTGCGGGCAACACGGGATCCTGACATGGTGGAGTTGCAGATCCCCCTGCAGCGCGGCCGGCGTCGGTTGGTGCTGGCCGTCCTGGATCGAAACCAAGTGAGTATCACTACCGACGGCAGTGGCGGCGACATCGACCGATTGCACGCACGGTGGAACGGCCCGGGGCTCGACGATCTGCAGCGCATGGACCTGCAGGTGGCGGCTCACGTGGGTGGTGGACACCCGAGGCTGTGGCTCGGCAAGGAAGATGTAGCGGCAGCACGTTCGAGATTGGCAGCCTGGCCCTGGATGCAGGAGCGGTTTGCCGCGCAGGCGGCGAAGCCCGGCATCGATCCTGCCGGCGCCTATCTGGCCAGCGGTGACGAGGAGTGGGCGTCGGTGGCGCTGACGGAGCTTGCAGCGCAACTCGAGGACATGGTCGAGCTGCTCCTCGACTACGGGCCGACCACCGACGGTGCTCTCGGGATATCGCTGGCTCGGCGCTGGCGATCGCTGCTCATCAACCTGGATCTCGTACTCGGATCAGCGACGGCAGGCGACAGGTCGCGTATCCTGAGGCAGCTCGCGTTCGTCGCAGAAGTGCAATGGACGGACGACGCCTGGCCGGCCAACGACAGCGGCATTGAGCGCGGCAACGACAATTTCCACCCCGATGTCGTCAGCGCCAGGGGAATGGCGGCAGCATTCCTCGACGGGCACCCACGCCAGCAGCAATGGCTGGCTGCGGCGGTGACGGAGATGGGCGCATTTCTCGACCGTTACCACACGGCCTCCGGTGCCGGGCGCGAAGCGGCGACCTACCAGCTGGTGTCGTTGGGTTATGCCCTGCAACTGCACGTGGCGGCGGTGCGGCGGGGACAGGAGGGGCTGGCCGAACTGCCAGCCTTCCGTCGGGCCTTCGAGTTCCTGGCTGCCACGCAGACACCCGTGGATGAACGCTGCGGATATCGCATGCTGCCGACGGTGGGACACGTAACCGTCTACGCCTGGTGTCAGACCCTGCAGGCCTGTTTCGCCTGGGCGGCGCGGGCGACGGCAGGGACCGACTTCAGTCGCCGCATGATGCGTGCCTGGCAGCGTGGTGGGGGGCATGTCATTTCGCTGCACGACTACCAGCAGAACTCCGTCTGGACGCCGCCCCTGCTGCTGCTCGATCACCAGTTGCCGGGCACCACCGACGATGACGATCTACGGGAGAGTCGCGTCCACGAGGGGCTCGGTGCGGTGCTGCGTACGCACCGTGCAGACGGGAGTGAAGGCTATCTGCTGGCGAAGATGGGTGACTGTCACGGCCACTTCGATCAAGATGAGGGCAGTTTTCTGTGGTACGCCTGGGGACAGCCGGTGCTGGCCGACTTCGGCACCCAGTACGATCCCAACTTTCATGCCCACCCCTGGCTGCACAATCGTATCAGCTTTGACCACAAAGCGGATGCCGCGCCGCGACGTGGCCGTCTTGTGGCGTACCACCTCGACGACGGCTTCGATTATCTGTGCGGCGAGGTGCGGGTATCCCGCCAGTTCTTCCACGGCGAGTGGCCCGACCGTGATCCCGATCACGATTTCCGCCAGGCCGGCGATCCATGGGAGCTGGAGACGGAGCAGGTCTGGCGGCGACATCTGCTGTACCTGCACGCCCTGGAGACGGTGGTGCTACTGGATGAGATCGACGGTACGCTGCCAACGGACTGGAACCTGCAGGTCCACGCCGACTCGGTGCGTACGACGGCGTCGACAGCGGTCTTTACCGGGCGTTTCGGCATCGACCTGGATGTGAAGCTGCTGCGGCCCACCGAGTCGGACCTGATGACCAGCGGCTACAGCCACCTCGGCTTTGACGAGCCACGCGGCGCCAAGGGGTGGTGGCGGTCTGCACGCTGGACGGCAGCGCCAGGCACACAGATGACGAACATGGCAGAGCAGGCACTGACCCTGCGCGCTCACGCCAGACCAGGGCAGCCTTACTTCGCAGTGCTGGCGGCGCGGCCGGCATCGCAGGCGCAGACACGGTTCGAAACTGTCGGAGAATGGGACGTGCGCGTCGTGACCCCCCGTGGTGAGGCAACGATCTCGACATCGGCGCCCTTCAGACGTTGGTACGTCACCCTCCCTCCCGAGAGCGGAGGGCACCAAATAGAGATCGAGCCCGAAGGGTGAATTGCGTACCGACCACAAGCACCCCGGAGCCTATTCTCAGGTAGCAACGTCGCCTCTTCATCCGGAACCGCCATGACTGCTTTCGACAAGCTTCGCGCCTTCGGCCAGACCCTCGTCGCCCCCAGACGTCCTGAGCCCAGCTATCCTGTGCTGCCCGCTGCCGACGAGCAGGGACAGAGCAGCGTTGGCGGGGTCTACCTGGTCGGTGAAGTGGCCGGCACCCCGTTGATCAAACTGGGCCTCAATGCGGGGCACGACATGGTCGACCGGCTGGCGGATGCGGTCCGGAGTGAGTCATCCGGGCAGATCGAAGCGACGGACTCCGCCGACTCCGACCTCGGCGACGGAGTCGTCGACGACGGGGTCGTTTACGACTTCGTCATCATCGGCGCCGGCGCTTCAGGACTGGGTGCCGCAGCGCACGCCAGAGAGCTGGGTCTGAAGGCGGTCGTGATCGAGGCCAACCACGTGGCCGAAACCGTGTACACAATGATGAAGGGCAAGCTGCTGCTCGCCGAGCCGGAGACGGTGCCGCTGAAGAGCTCGATGTGGTTCGAGGAATGCACGAAGGAAGAGTTGCTGGAGAAGTGGAATGCCCAGATCGCTGAGCAAGGGCTGGATATCCGCGAGTTCGAAAAGGTGACGGACATCCGACGGTCCGGAGATGTGCTGGAGGTGGAGAGTCAGAAGGGGATGTACAAGGGGCGCCGGGTGATCCTGGCCGCCGGCAAGGCGGGCAATCCACGCAAGGCAGGTGTCGATGGCGAGGTCGAGAACGCCGCCCGCATCGCCCATCGTCTGCTCGACCCGGACGAACATCAGGGCCAGCGTATCCTCATATATGGTGGCGGCGACGTGGCCCTGGAAGGGGCACTGGCGCTGGCCGATCACAACGAGGTCACCCTCGTCACCATCGACGAGGAGTTCGTCTACCCGAAGAAACGCAACGTGGACAAGCTTCAGGCCGCCGCGGCGGAGGGCAAGCTGAAAATCCACATGAACAGCTTCCTCAAGGAGGTAGGTACCGATTCGGTAGCCTTCAGCAACGGCGGCCCCGACGGCGAACGTCAGAGCATCGGCAACGACTTCGTCTACGAGATGATCGGCGCCGAGCTGCCGACGCCCTTCTTCAAGAAGGTGGGAATCAAACTCGAAGGGGAGTGGAACCGGGCCCGTTGGGTCACGCTGTTCGGTCTGTTCGCCTTCGTGTACAGCCTCTATTCGTTGAAGAAGTTCGGCGTCTACCGTGCCGGGGATGGACAGCTGCAGGGTCACAAGATCGCCGCCTGGCCGTTCGATCGACTCATCGCGCCCGAATCATACGACAGTGTAGTGCGCCCCCTTTTCGAATGGACCTACGCCCCCTTCACCTGGCTGTTCAGTGACCAGGCGATGGCGGACATGCTCACGGACAGGGGATTTCAGCAGGGGTACCTCTACAGCCTGCTCTACACCGTCATCATGGCCTTCTTCGGCTACGAAGCACTGATCCGCTGGCGTGGCATCGCCCGCCGCAAGACCTACCAGACCTGGCGCTACGCCTCCCTCATCGGTTTTCAGCTCGCCTTCTTTCTCATCGTCAACGTTGTGGCCGTACAGGCCCTGACTGTGAAGTTCGCCTGGCGTGCCTGGGGGCTATACCAGCCGTACCCGCTGTTCTTCAACACCTTCTTCTGGTGGTATGACGGAGATCCAGCGTGGATCATGCACTCTTTCATCGGCGCCGGTCTCGTCGGTACACTCGTGGCCATCCCCATCGCCTCACGCAACCACGGCAAACGCTTCTGTACCTGGGTCTGCGGTTGCGGCGGCCTGGCCGAGACCCTGGGAGACCGCTGGCGGCACCTGGCGGCCAAAGGCAAGCGCTCGCGCTCCTGGGAGTTCCAGGGCGTCGTCATCTTTCTCGCCTCGGTCCTGATCGGCCTCGTCGTCGTCGGTCTGTATCAGAGTGACGGCAACAACGCCTGGTGGCGGGTCTACGACTACCTCGTGGACTTCTGGCTCGTCGCCGTCATCCCCATCGCCCTGTATCCCTTCTTCGGCGGCAAGGTCTGGTGCCGTTACTGGTGCCCGCTGGCGGCATACAACGGCCTGCTGTCGAAGTGGTACGGGCGCCTGAAGATTTGGTCGAATGACAAGTGCATCTCCTGCACGCAATGCTCGAAGTACTGTCAGGTGGGCGTCGACGTCATGGCCTTCGCCAAGAATCAGGAGCCCTTCGACAACCGCAACTCCGCCTGTATCCAGTGCGGCATCTGTATCGACGTGTGTCCCATGGCCGTGCTGTCCTTTGCCACGCAAGAAGAAACAGCCGCCCCTGCGGCCTGAGGGTGGAAAGCATGCGCACGGCAGCGATCGTAATCATCCTCTGCTGGGTCGGGCACGGCCAGACAGTCTACGGACAGGACGAGGACCGAATCGACTTTGACCGACAGATCCAGCCCATCTTCACGATGAACTGCGCCCTGTCCGGCTGTCACCTGGGCCCGGGTGCTGCCGCCAGCCAGGATCTCTCCGAGGGCCAGGCGTACGATGCCCTCGTCGAGGTTGCGTCCAGGTCAACCCTCGGATTTACGCGCGTCATTCCCGGCAATCCGGAGGAGAGCCTCCTGGTGCGCAAGATGGAAGGTGACGACGGGGTCGGTCTGCCCATGCCTCCCAACGGCATGATCGTGGCGCAGCAGTTCGCCGATCTCGTCCGCCTGTGGATCGCGCAAGGTGCTCTGCGCGATCCTCGACCTACCGCCGTGACGCCGATCGTGTGGAGTGGGGTGAAGGCACGACGGCAATGAGCCGCGGCGGCTGCTCCTGGACCAAACCCTCGTCGTGGCCGTGATCCCCCAGTAGCAACGAGGCTCAGTTCTGTTGCAGGATCTGGCGCACGCGCTGGCAGGCGACATCGATTTCGTCGTCCGTCATCTCGATGGCGTCGAGATAGATGTATCCCTCCTCGGCATGATGATCGCGGGAGACGATGGTGGGATCGCCCTCGGCCAGGGCGGTCGACAGCGAGGCGGCAGTATGTCCCGTCGTGTCGGGATCAGGCGTCAGCCTTGCCCGCGAGAAGGGGCAGCCGTTGGGATCGGGATCGATGCCGAGATCAAGTCCACTGACCGACGACAGCTGATCGAGAATGAGCTGCACCTTCCGATCCTGATCGGCCGTCCATGCCGCCATGTCCTGATCGGCTCGGTACTCGAGGGCGGCCATGGCGCCGACGATAGCTTCCTTGCCGGCCTTCATGGGCCTGCCGATGCCGCGATTCTGCAGATAGACGGCGTCGATCAGGTCTTTGCGGCCGGCCACAACTCCCCCCGTAGTCGAGCAGAGGAACTTGTGGGCGCTGGTGATGACGATGTCGGCGCCGGCTTCAATCAACTGCCGCAGTCGCAGATCCTGGGCGGCGCCGTCGACGATAACGGGCACGCCATACTCATGGGCGAGAGCGGCCACGCGCGGCAGCGCAACCCAGCCGAAGCGAACCGTGTGGTGGGACTCGACGTGAACGATGGCGGCCACCTGACCCCGCTCGAGCTCGTGCCGCAGCTCGGCTTCGCTGCAACGGTTGACGACACCCACCTCCACGGCACGTGCCCCCGCCAGTCGGATGGCCTGGGTTACGGGCTGGCCGTAGTTGACGCAATGTCCTTTCTGAATCAGGACACGATTGCGCATGCCATCACTGTCCGGCAGCTGATAGACCCTGGCCAGATCGGTGCCGGTCATGGTGGCGGCCACACTCAGCGTGATACCCGCCGCCGTACAGGCGGTGACGCAGCCGCTCTCGGCGCCGCTGGACTCGGCGATGATACGCCCGGCGGCCGCCTGCAACTCGTCGAGAACGAAGAAGTGATGCATCGATTCGGCGGCGGCTTCAGCGATTTCGGGCAGCACGATGGCCCCCGACAGGTGGGTCATCTTGCCGCAGGCGTTGATTACCCGCCGGAGTTGGTACTTCTTGTGCAGGTCCATGTGGTATTCCTGACGATGTAGAACCGGAAAGAGGCGGCGGGATGGAATGTGACGTACTGATCCAGGGCGGGGAGGTGGTCGATCCGTCACAGGGCTTGCGGGGCGTACGTGATGTGCTGGTCACGGGTGATCGCATCAGCGGCATGGTAGAGCATGCCGCCAGCGTCACCGCCAGGCACACGATCGATGCCCGCGGTCTACTGGTAGTGCCCGGGCTGATCGATCTGCACGTACACGTGTACCCGCACTCTCCCTTCGGCCTGGACCCCGACCCGCTGTGCCCCTCGGGAGGCGTCACCACAATGCTCGACGCTGGCACGGCGGGTTCATTCAACTTTCACATGTTCCGCCGCCAGATCATCGATCAGGCGAGGACGCAGATCCTCGGACTGGTCAATCTGTCCTGCATGGGGTTGTCGGCGGCCAATCTAGGGGAACTGCTCGACCCCCGCTACGCCGATCCGGAGGGCGTGCTGCGTACGGTCGAAGAGCACGCGGATGTAGCGGTGGGTGTCAAGATCCGGGCCGGGGCGCACATCATCGGTGCCGGCGACCAGGGCTGGTCACATCTGCGCCAGGCCCTGCAGGCAGCGCGGGACTCGAATACGTGGCTCATGGTGCACATCGGCGAATGCCCGATGACGATCCCGGAGATGCTCGAACACTTCGAGCCGGGCGACTGCATCACGCACTGTTACAAAGGCGGTTCGACACGGGTCGTCGACGAGGACCTGCGCGTGTACGATGCCGTGGCCAGAGCGGCGGAACGCGGCGTCATCTTCGACGTGGGCCATGGCTCGGGAAGCTTCCACTGGGAGACGGTAGAGACCTGCATCGACCAAGGATTGCCGCCGACGACGATCAGTACGGACCTGCACACCGGCAACCTGCACGGGCCGGTCTATGACATGCCGACGACGATGAGCAAGTTTCTCATGCTCGGTCTGTCGCTGGAGGCCGTGGTCGAGATGTCGACGACACGGCCGGCAAAGATTCTCCAGCGCGAGGATGAACTGGGTACCCTGCGCACGGGCAGCGTTGCGGACATCGCCATACTGGAGCGGCGTCAGGGCCGGTTTCTCTTCGAGGACAGCTATGACGGCACTCGCGTGGGGGAGGAACTGCTGGTGGCGGCGGCCACCGTACGCGGCGGAGAGATCGTGCCGGGAGGAGGCGGACTGCGCATGCGCCGGCTGCCGGACTAATCCGCTTCCTGACGTGTGTCCGGGTTTCTGAACAGCAGCAGAAAGCCGACGGCGGTGGCCAGCGATATCGCGCCGGGGAAAAAGAAGATCCAACCCCACTGGTGGGTGCCGTCGGCGAAGGTGAACAGGTCGAAGGCCTGTCCGGCCAGCATGTGGCCAAGAAGTGGTCCCACGCCACGAAGGGCAAACACCAGCAGGCCCTGGGCGCTGGCGCGTTCATCTTTCGGACACAGGTGGTCCATGGCGATCGTGGCGGCGACGATGAAGCAGACGATGACGACACCGCCCAACGCCTGGGCGGCGATCAGGGTCCACAAGGGGCCGCCGAGAGCCAGTACGAGGGACCGCACCGCCTGGGCCAGCAGGCCGAGGAAGATGGTCCGTCGCAATCCGAGGCGGACGATCAGCACGCTGAGCAGCGGCATGAGAGGCAGCTCGGCCAGCTGGCCAAGGGTCAGCACGAGGCTGGCGGTACTGGCCGACACGCCGGGACCGGCGGCAGTATCGGTGAAGAAGATGAAGGAGAAGTTGTAGGAGAAGGGCATCATGGCCGAGGCCAGGAAGGCGGTTACCAGCAGCACGGCGAAACTGCGAACCCGGAGAAAGCGGAAGGCGGCGAGAAAGGCCAGCGGTCGGCTCGAGGTCTGCTGCGGCATCGTGTGCGGCAGCGTCAGGCAGTACACTCCCATCAACACCGAGAGGCCGGCAGCGATCACCAGTCCGTCGCCGAGGTGGCTGCTGTCGGGATCCCAACCTTCCCAGAGGCGCAGGTACAGGCTCAGGGCGCAGCTGATGGAGATCCAGCCGATGCTGCCCCATACACGAACGCGGCCGAAGTGCCTGCGGTCCGGAAGGTGGCGCAGGGCGACGGCGTTGAGGACGGACATGGCGGGTGCGTGCAGCAGCGAATAGAGCAGCATGAGACCGAGCAGGGGCGTAAACTCCGTCTGTCTCCAGGCGAGCCACAGCAGTGGGGCGGAGGCCAGGTAGCAGACACCCGCTACCCGTTGCCCGGCGAAGTAGCGGTCGGCGAGCCAACCGGCGATGAGCGGCGAGATGGCGGCGGCCACAGAGGATGTGGCCAGCACATAGCTGATCTGCCGACCGTCGAATCTGAGTTGATCGAGGTGTCCGGCCAGCAGGATGACCTGTCCACCCCAGACCAGGTTCTGGACAAAAAACATCGCCCCGAGACGGGAGGGAACACGTCTCACAGGCGGATTACGGAGGTTGTCAAGGTTTGATCATCCGGAGCTTCACCGGCGACGACTCGTCGCCTTTGCCTGAAAATGTCAGCGTCGTACCTGAGGGTACCGACGGCGGATTCCCCGACGGCAAGCCCAGCGGCCGGCTTACCGGGGTGCTGCGAATAACGGATATAGCCGAGTCGTGGGCGGCGGGTTCGATCCAACTTACGCTCTACCGGCCCACCGGCGCGATCGCCGGTGGTGTGGAAGCCGATGACGCTGTATCGCTGAATTCGCCGGAACGCGAGTACGGCGACCGGATCTCGATGGCGCGACGGTTGATGCTGCCCCAGGGGATCACCCACATCATCCTCGACATCAACCCCATGCGCACAACCCAGGGGAACCGCGAGTTCGACTTTTCCCGGATCCGCGAGTTCACCATGCACCTGGGAGCCACTCAGGACGCCCCGGTCTATCTGCGCCACCTGCGACTCTGCGTCGAGCGCGACACCGTCGGGGCGCCGGCCGTCCCCGTACCCGGGGACAGCATCAGCTGTCTGCAGAACCAGGACCAGTCCTGTTACACATACGAGCTGGAGAACGTCATTCCGGCGCCCGAAGTCCAGGCTCTGCAAAAGGAACTGGAAGCCGAGACCGGCCGACTGCAGCAGGCCAACCGCGTGGCACAGATCGCCGGTCGGCAGACGCTCTATGTCGAGGCGGCCGAGCTGGTTGCCGACATCGCCCTCAAGGCGCGGGCCCTCTACCCCTGGACCCGCGATGTCGAATGGCGACAGAAGGACCTGCGCGATGCCCTGGCGCTGGTGCGAGAACAGACCACAGAACTGGACGCCTTCTCCCGCGGCATCGTTCACGCCGACGACGAGGACGACTCGAACATTCCCGTGCCTGCAGTTCCACAGCTGCCCGACCTGTCTTCGCTCAGGATCCAGGGGAATTGCTTCGCTGATGCCAATGGCAGACCGGTCGTGCTCTACGCCATGAACTACCACCACCAGGGACCGTTGCTGCGCTTCTTCGCACCCGACGACCATCGCGTCGAGTCGTATTCGGTGGGCGGCGGCTCGCGCTACGACACGGAGTGGTCACCCGTCTATCGGACGTTTCACCAGAATGTGGAGGCAGCTCGTGTCGGCTGGCGCGGCTGGTGTGGCCACCTGATCAAGGACCAGTGGGCCATGGGTGGTCGCAAGGAGAACGTCGTCATCTGCCTGGAGAACGAGGCGATCCGCGACGCCGTCCGCCAGTACAACCGCGAACACGTACACGAATGGCGGGGCAACCCGAACCTGCTCTACAACATCGTGCAGTATGAGCTGATGTATATGTGCTACTGCGACCGATCGATTGAGATGTACCGCATCTGGCTGGCGCAGAAGTACGGCCGTGTGAAATCGTTGAACGAGGCCTGGGGTGCGCGCCTGTCGTCGATCGATGAGGTCAACCCGCCGGCGGCTCCCGACGGTGTACCCGAGTCCGGCACGAACCATGGCGCCTGGTTCGACTGGACCTGCTGGAATACACGTCGCTTCACCGACATTCTCAAGTGGGCTCGTGACAACATCCACGAGCTCGACCCGAACGTCGCCATCTGCGCCGGCGGTACCTCGTCGATGACTTCGTCGGCCAACGGCACCACCGGCATCGACGAGGAACTGATCATCAACGAGGTAGACGACGTCATTCTGCATGAAGGCTCCAGCCTCCTCAGCCTCGATCTGCTGCGGGCGTTGTCGGATGCACCCCGGCCCGTAGTCGATCCCGAGTTCGGCGGCGGCGCCTGGGACGTGTTCAAGGGCTTCCTCCACGGCAAGTCGACGATCGCCAAGTTCTGGTGGCCGAAGCAGCCCTCTCGCTGTTATCCGCACATGACGCTGGGTGCCCCCATGCAGGGGCGTGTCGATCTCGATGAGGTCTACGAGCACATGCGGGTGGCCCTGGACGTGAGGCGACTCGGGACGGACATCGCCGCCTTCTGGGATCTGCGGGCCGAGGTGGCCATCCATTACTCGAAGAGTTCGATCCTGCAGGTGCCGTACGGTTTGCTCAAAGCGCGCACCACGCCCTATCTGGAGTCATTGCGACTGTCCTACGATGCCGTCTCCCGTCTTGACGCCCCGGTCACGTTCGTGTCGGAGCGGCAGCTGGTCCAGGGTCGGTCGGGCGATTTCAGAATCGTGCTACTGCCGGCGGTGCGCCACATGCCGGCAGCCGTGTTCGACGCCATCGACGGCTACCTGCGCCACGGCGGCACCGTCGTGATGTTGCCTGAATCGTGTATCACTGACGAGTATGGTCGCGGGCAGGACTACCTGTCCCGCTGGGGGTTGAAAGTGACGACGGTGGCTGTACCGCAGATTCTGGGTCTTGCCCCCGCTGAGCAGGGCTACGACCAGAGCTTCAGCAGCGACGTCGACTTCGGTGCGGGGCGACGCATGACAGCAGACACCCTGTGTGACGCGTTCTTCGCTGACAACACCGGTGCCGCCGTGCAGACAGAAGGAGTATTTCAGCAGTTCGAGGCAGCCGACGCCGAGGTCCTCGCCGCCGGTGAGGGGTGTCCGATCCTGCTGCAACAGTCCATCGGGCAGGGCCAGCTGTACGCCTTCGCCGGCACGCCGACACACGATACACTACGCGAGGTCATCGACGTCCTGATGGATCGTGTGGGAGTCCGACGTCCGGTACGAGTGACCGGGCCGCAGGGAGAAAGCCTGGCGCACCTGGAGTGCCGCGTGGTCCACACGAAGTTCCACGACCTGATCTACCTGGTGAACGAAGCCGAACTGGATGTGGCGTTCCGGATCCGGAGCGAGCGGCCGTGCTACCGTATACGGGAGATGCGTTCACTGAAATACTGGGACGAGCCCGCCGGCGTCATTCCGGGGCGCCAGACTCTTCTGTTCAAGTTCATGGAAGATCCCGTTGACATCGGGCGTCGTGAGGATCCCCCGGAGTACGATTACCATGGGTTCTGATCGACGGTTGACCAGACAGACCAGCCACAATACAGTCGGTCTGTTGCATGATTGCCGGATTGAGCCTCACATCCCAGTGCCGGGATGTACAGATGGAGTCGACGATGTACGACGCTGATGCTATCGCCGCCCATGACCGCCAGGTCGTGGCGGATATCCGCCGCCGCCAGACACTGATCAACGACAGCGGTCACGCCACCGGTCACCGGATTCGCGACGTCCGTCTCTATCGGGTCATGATGCCCTGGACGGGGACCAAACGCTGGGACGGTTCGGCCGAGACCTTCTCCTTTGCCGAGTTCGAGACCGACCAGGGACTGGTGGGAATCGCCGAGGGCGTGCCGGCGGACACGGCAGACGAACTGAAAGCACGAGTTCTCGACCACAATCCATTCGATCCGGCCATCCGTGCCGATCTCGGGCTGGCCTACTGGGACTTCGCCGGCAAAGTCGCAGGACTGCCACTCCATCGTTACCTGCGCCAGGTCTTCGAACTCGACACCCCCGTCGTCGAGCGGGTGCCGATGGCGGCCTACACCTGGTATCGGTTTCCCGACCCGGATGGCAACCACGAGGTGACCTTCGACACGTACCCACAACACCTGCAGCAGATCATCGACGAACACGGGTTTCGTGTCATCAAGCTGTCCATGTGCGACTTCGAACCGCCGCGTTATGTCGAGCTGATCCACAACATCCGTCAGGCCCTGGGGCCGGAGGTCATCATCAGAGTCGACCCCCACGCCTCGTGGAGCGAGAGTCAGGCCCTCCGCTTCATGCAGGCGGTGGAGCCCTATGACCTGGAGTGGATCGAGGAACCGGTGGGCGGCTCCTTCGAGAACATCTACCGCGCCGGGCACCGTCTGCGCAACATGAGCACGGTGCCGATCTCGTCGCACGCCTGGATTCCGCCGATCCGCAAGGATCTGATCCCGCCATCGCCCGATGGACGGGGCTTCGGGCGGTACAGCGACAGCGCTCTCGACGCGCCCCTCGACCTCGACGCCATACGGCGCTTCGTGCCGGCGGACATCTCGGCCCCGGACGCCTACGAAGGGCCCCTGGCCCTCAAGCGCCTCTACGACACGTCGCTGTTCATGGGCCTGGAGCTCGGCATGCACAGCGCCTACGAGCTGGGTCCAGCCACCGTCATCCGGCTGCACACCGCCGCTTTCGCCTTTCCCTACGAGCTGCCCTACCACATCGCCTGGGGCCGGCCGGTGGCGCCTTTCGCCCTGCACGCTCTCGACGGTCACTACAATCAGTGGGAGGGGGATGTCATCCGTGGCGGCAAGTTGACCTACGACCAGGGCTTCCTGCAGATACCTGAAGGACCGGGCCTCGGGGTGGAGCTCGATCCCGATCTCTTGCAGCAGTACGAGCTGACGGAGGAGAAGATGGAGCCCCACAGACGCCACATCGAGGCCATCCGCGAGCGACATCTGGACGCGCTGGGATGGCGACAGGAGCGCACCGGCTGGCCTCGATACAGTAGTGGAACGGGGGGACGTACCAATTGCTGAAGATCCTGATCGCCGAATGCAAGCAGGAGATCTCCTCCTTCAATCCGGTGGAGACGCAGTACGAGGCCTTTGTCATCAATCGCGGTGATCAGCTCTTCGCCTATCACCGCGGCATCGAGTCGGAGATCGGCGGCGCCCTGGATGTTTTCAGCGCACGCGACGACGTCGACGCGGTGCCCGTCTGGGGAGCTCGGGCGGGCTCGGCCGGGCCCCTGGCACAGGATGCCTTCGAGCGTCTGGCGGCGGAGTTCACGGAAGCCCTCGCCGCGCACAAAGACGGCGCCGACGCTTTCTACTTCTGTCTGCACGGTGCCATGGGCGCCACGTCGGAGTTGGACCCCGAGGGATTTCTGCTGCGAGAAGCCCGTAAGATCCTGGGACCCCATGTCCCCATCGTCATCTCCCTGGACCTGCACGGCATTCTCACCGAGCGCATGCTCGAGCACTGCGACGCGCTGACCATCTACCACACCTATCCCCACGTCGATCTCGCCGACACGGGGATGCGCGCGACACAGCTGCTGCTGCGCATGCTCGACGAAGGCCTCGAGCCCGTGATCGCCCGCGTGGTGGTGCCGGCCCTGGTGCGCGGCGACGAGCTGAAGACGGAGACGGGCGTGTTCGGCGAATCCATCCGCCGGGCGCAGGAGCTGGAGAGGACCGGGGCGGCGCTGGCGGCAGGCATGATGATCGGCAATCCCTTCACTGATGTACCCGAGCTCTGCTCGCAGAGCGTGGTCGTCACCGACGGAAATCGTGAGACGGCCGCACAGGCGGCAGTGGACATGGCGGCTGCTTTCTGGGAGAAGCGGGAGTTGATGCAGGCGCCGCTGATACCTGTGGATGAGGCGATTGCCGCGGCGCAGGAGCTGGAGGGTACGGCGATCTTCGCCGATGCGGCCGACGCCACGAGTTCGGGAGCCACCGGCGACAGCAATGCGATCCTCGCCGCCCTGCTCGAAGCCGGCTACAGCGGCAAAGTGTTGCTGCCTATCGTCGACCCGCCAGCGGCGGAACGTGCCGTCGAGACAGGGGTAGGACAGAGTGCGATGTTCCGACTGGGCGGCGCCTGCGATCCCCGATTCTCCCCCGTCGAGTTGGAGGCCACCGTCGCCATGCTGGCCGCCGGCCCGTACCACTTCGAATCGTGGGGTACACAGCAGGATGGAGGCGACACGGCCGTGCTGCAGGCGGGGCAGATCACCATCGTCGTCACTTCACGACCAGTGTATCTCTTCGATCGCTCCCTCTTTCTCGCCCACGGCCGGGATCCGCAGAACTTCGACCTGGTGGTGGTGAAATCACCCCACTGTCAGGAGCGCTTCTTCGTCGCCTGGGCGGCGGCGAACTTCAACATCGACGCACCGGGGTCGACGAGCGCCAACCTGAGAAGCCTCGGACACACGATCTGCCGCCGGCCCGTCTTTCCGCTGGACGAGGGTGTCGTGTTTACACCGGCGGCACAACTGTATCCCGCAACCGGAGGGTGAATGATTCACGGCCGCACGGTGGCCACATGGCGATGTTTGCTGGGCTGACTTCTCGGGAGAAACGAAGGATGACCAGATCGCTGATGACGACACTCCGCTCCGCCGTGATCGCCGCCGGCGCGACTGCCTCCATCCTGGGATGCGGTGGCACCGACGCGCCTTCGGGCAGCGCCGACACTGGACCGATGGAATTCATCGATCTGCGCGCCGAGGACATTGGCGCCAACCGGGCTGTCATCCGCTTCGGCACCAGCCGGCAGACCACCTGCGAGGCCGAGTACGGGCTGCAGGAGGATGTTCTCGACCTGTCGGCAACCGATCCGTCGATGGGACCGGAGCTCTACGCCTTCGACCACGAGGTCCCCCTCGAAGACCTGCAGCCCGCCACGCTCTACCACTACCGCGCCAGGGCTACTGACGAGGCGGGGGATACGTACTTCTCAGATGTACTGCAGTTTGCCACCGACGTGGCGGACATCGTTGCAGAACTGACCAACTTCGTCGGACTGGACCAGGGCACCAGTGTGAGCGGTGTGAGCAGCAACTTCGGTGGCGTCGGCAACGACGATGCCTGAGGGGCGCACCACGCGGTGGACGGCCAGCTGAGTACGGAATGGGCGACCCACGGGGATGGGGACAACGCCTGGATCGCCTTCGACTTCGGTCGCCAGCGACAGATCACGCGCTTCGAGTTCCGCAGCCGCCGTATGGCTGACGGTAGCTCTATCATCACGAGCGTGCAGCTCATCTTCAGCGATGACGTCGTGCTGGGTCCCTTCAGCACGCCCGATCCGGACGTGGTCTACGGCTTCGATTTCGAGACCGCCGTGGTCAGCCGCAGTGTACGTGTCGATGCGGTGACAACAACAGGGGG